>JGI2924J29684_1078279_pt1 | contig 38721 bp, 37 predicted proteins | sample BenlonsequencITS_FD_29684 | JGI IMG/M metagenome (IMG submission 29684)
GGTCTTCACCGTGCTGGCCATCGTCTGGGTCATGCGCTATGCCCGTAGGGTCAAGCGTGACCCCGAGGGCTCCATCACCTATGCGGACGACATCGCCAAGCGCATCGAGTTCTCCGTCAGCGACGAGAGCGTCGTCCAGCCGTTCAGTGCGCGTCAGAAGGGCGTGCTCGTGGTCTTTGCGGCGGGCATGGGCCTCATCGTGTGGGGCCTTGTGACGCAGAGCTGGTACATGGACGAGATCTCTGCCGTGTTCTTTGGCATGGGCGTGCTCTCCGGCATCGTGGGCGGACTCTCCGAGCGCGAGATGGCCGAGGAGTTCGTCAAAGGCCTCGCGGACTTCGCCTATGCAGCGGTCATCATCGGCCTGGCCCGCTCCATCCTGGTCATCGCCGAGAACGGCATGATCATCGACACCATCCTGAACTCCATGGCGACCCTGCTCGCGGGAGTTCCGTCAGCCATCTACACCACGATTCTCTACGTGGTCCTGGGCCTGCTGTCACTCCTGGTTCCCAGCTCATCGGGGCTGGCCGCGCTGACGATGCCCATCGTCGGGCCCCTCACCCAGCTCGTGGGCGTCAACCCCGAGGCCGCCGTCACCGCCCTGGCCATGGCCAACCAGACCATCAATACCATCAGTCCGACGGCGGGCATGACCGTCGCCGGGCTGGCCGTGGCCAAGATCTCCTTCGGCCAGTGGTGGAAGACCTGCTGGAAGTTCATGGCCGTGATCGCCGCGCTGGGCATCGCGGTCACCGCCCTCTCGGGCATGCTGCCCGTCTAGCTCGTCCCTGCGACGTCCCGATGCACGTGCGGGGCGTCGGCCCTTGGGGAGCCCTTGGGGCGCGGGGAGGCCCGCCCGATAGAGGAACGTGCGGGAGAGGCGCGTGCAGGAGAAGCGCATGGCTCGTGTGGGAGAAGCACGTGCATGCCTGGCAGTGGGGGTAGTGATGCGAGACAGGTCGGACAGGTTGGTAGTCCTTTCCCAGAACGTCTTTCCCGCAACGGGAACCGGGTCTCTCGACGGCTTCGTCGCGACCGAGGGCAACCGCATCGTGGCGGTGGGCCCGCGCGGCGATGCCCGGCCATACGTCGACGCCGCCACGCGCGTGATCGATGCGGGCGAGCGCACGGTGCTGCCGGGCATGACCGACAACCACACCTTCTTTGCCGGATGGGCCCTCCTCTCGCTTGGCTGCGACCTCTCGCACGCGCACGACGTGCGGGTTGCGATCGAGGCGCTTCTCGCCTTCGCCCAGCCGCTGGGAGAGGGCGAGCCCGTGTTCGGGCACGGCTGGAACGCGGGGGACTTTGGCCCCGACGCCGCATCCATTCTGGATGAGGCATTCCCTGACCGCCCCGTCGTGGCGTTCACCGCAGATCGAGGCACGTGCTGGATGAACACCGCGGCACGCGAGCGCTATGGCTTCTCGCCCGATGAGTGCTATGCCGAGAAGACCTGGCGCATGATGGGCGACTATCTGCGCGATCCCAGGATGCGCGGCCTCTACCACCAGTACATGCGCATGCTCAACGCGCGCGGCATCACGCAGATAAAGGAGATGACGTTCGACGACTACTACGGCTTTGCCGACGTGATGGAGCGCATGGAGAGGGACGACGAGCTCACCGTACGCGTCTCGATGATGAGCCAGCCCGTCGGCCGGGGCATGGACCTGGAGCACGGGCGTCGCATGCGCGAGCGCTTTCGCGGGCCGTTCGTGAGCTTCAGCGGCTTCAACCGCATGACCGACCGCTCCATCGGATCGGGCATGGCGGAGCTCAAGGAGCCCTATCTGGACGACCCGGGCTCCCGCTGCGGCGCGTCCGTCGAGTGGGGGCTGATCGAGGACGAGCTCGAGGCCGCCGATGACGCGGGTTTTCGCTACTCCCTGCATTGCCAGGGAGATGCCGCGGTGGCGCATGTGGTCGAGCTCTACGGACGCTGCCGCAAGGGCGATAGCGGCCGGCTGTTGCAGCGCCATGCGATAACGGACCTGGAGCTTGCCGATCCCGAGGACATCGAGCGCCTTGGCGCGCTCGGAGGCGTCTGCGAGGTGTACCCACAGATCCAGTCGCTCGACAAGAAGGCCGACCTCCTGGCCATGGTCAGCCGGAAGATCGGCCCCAAGCGCTTTGGGCACTACTGGATGCGCCGCCAGATGTGGGACGCCGGCTGCAAGGTGGCGTGTGGCACCGACCTGCCGCTGATGCTCCCCTCCATCGGCGAGGCGATCTACTGTGGCTGCGGCGGGCACTTTGACGACGGTGGCACCGCACGCGAGGAGAACATGCTCACGGTGCCCGAGATGCTGCTCGCCTGGACGGCAAACGGTGCGTACGACTGCTATGCGGAGGACCGCCTGGGCACGCTCGAGCCAGGCAAGCTGGCGGACATCGTGGTGCTCGAGGCCGACGTGCTGCATGCGGACCCCGCAGACGTTCGCGAGGTCAATGCCGCACTCACCGTGAGCGACGGGCGTGTGGCATACGACGGCCTCACGTAGCCGTCCGTTGGCGGCATGGCTCTAACAGCGTAAATACTGGGTCCTAATGTTTCAGCTGATAAACGGTGCCGTTTGGCGCAAAACGATAAGGAGCGAAAATGGACGCAACTGGCTACGCAACGCAGATCCTGGCAGACGAGGGCACGGTGAAGCAGGTCTACTGGGTCGCCTGCGGCGGCTCCGTCATCGACCTCTACCCGGCACACTGCCTGATCAACGCGACGAGCGCCACCGTGGAGAGCGCCATCTTCACGGGTGCGGAGTTCAACGCCTTCCCGCCCGCAAAGCTCGGCCCTGACTCACTGGTCGTCACCTGCAGCCACTCAGGCGGCACGCCTGAGACCGTCGAGGCAAGCGAGATTGGCAGGTCCCGTGGCGCCTACGTGCTTGCCATGACCAACCAGGCCGGCTCCAGGATCGATAGCGGCGAGTGGCCCTGCTGGGTGTATGAGTGGGAGGACGACACACCTCAGGCGGAAAGGCCCGCGGGCTTCTCGCTTGCCCTTGCCGCAGCGCTGATGGCCACCCAGGACGGCTACGACGAGGTCGACGCCCTCGCTGCCGGCATCGCACAACTCGACGGCATCATCGCCTCTGCTAAGCCGCGTGTGGAGGCGGAACTTGGCCCCCGCTTCGCCGAGCTCTGCCGCGAGCATGACTTCCTCTACGCGCTGGGCTCCGGTCCCACCTTCTGCCAGACCTATGGATTTGCCATCTGCTCCCTGATGGAGATGCAGTGGCAGCACTGCTCGTACATCAACTCGGCCGAGTACTTCCACGGCCCCTTCGAGTGCACCGAGGACGGCGTCTTCTACTTCCTGCAGAAGGGGTCCGGCGCCAACCGCGCCATCGACGAGCGCGCCGAGCGCTTCCTCGCCACCCACACCGACACGCTCATGGTCCTCGACTCGGCCGACTACGGCATGCTCGACGTCGACGAGTCCGTCCGCAGCTACCTCGACCCGATCTTCTTCTACGAGATGAACGTGTCGCTGCGCGGCGTTCGCGGCAAGGCCTTTGGCCACGATCCCGACCTGCGTCGCTACATGGGCGTCGTCGAGTACTAGCCCAAGTGCCAGCGCGACCCGTGCCAGCGATCGACCGAGAGGGTGACAACGATGCAGGAGCAGAATCTGGACGTCAGCGTCTGTGGCTTTGGTGACAACGTCGTCGACGTGTACGAGCATGTCAGGACCATGTACCCCGGCGGCAACGCCGTCAACTTCGCGGTCTATGCCAAGAAGGCCGGCGTGAGGCGTGCCGCCTACATGGGCTACTTCGGCAGCGACGACCGTGCCGAGCACGTGATACGGAGCCTGCACGAGGAGGGTATCGAGCTCGTCAAGTGCAAGCAGCTCATCGGCGAGAACGGTTACTCCTGCGTGTCCATCGCCGAGGACGGCGACCGCATCTGGGGCGACTACAACCAGGGCGGCATCCGCGGCGAGTCCCGTTATGTGCTCGACCGCTTTGACGTGGAGTACCTGCGGCAGTTCGACATCGTTCACTCGGGCAACTACTGCTACACCGAGCGCCAGCTGCACAAGATCCATGAGGCCGGCATCCCGCTTTCATTCGACTTCTCCGACGACTCCACGTGGGAGTACTACCAGGAGGTCGCCCCCAACGTGACCTACGCGTTCTTCTCCGCCTCTGGCCTGAGCGTCGACGAGACGCACGACCGCCTGCGCAAGGTCCACGAGCTGGGCCCCAAGTGGGTCTCGGCCACGCGCGGCGTCGAGGGCTGCTATGCCTTTGACGGCGAGAGGTTCTACCGCCAGGAGTCCAAGCCTGTCGCGCGGATGCGCGACGCCATGGGCGCGGGCGACTCCTTCCTCACGGCGTTCCTCGTGAGGAGCGCCGACGCCCGCAAGAGGGGCGCCTCTGAGGAGGAGGCGTACAAGGCGGGACTCGCGTATGCCGCAGAGTTTGCCTCCGACGTGTGCTGCGCGCAGGACGGCAGCTGGGGTCACGGTCTCAGGTACTAGGGAGTGGCGAGGGACGCCGACCGGCATTCCCTCCCATGGCGACTCAAAGGTGTGGGTGGCTTGCAAATCCGCTCCGACTGGCATAAGTTCTCCCTATCTAACTAATGTGCTGGCGACATGGCGGCCCGTGTCGCCCGTGCGTGGTGCGGCCTGCGTCATCTGGTGAGCGCATCCGCAATCGGCTGGGAGGATGACATGTCACAGGAGAAGAAAGATGGGCATGGCCCCGGAGGCGGCCACGGCCGCAGGAGCCAACGTGGCTCGCTGTCCCGCATTCTGGACTTCGCGGGGACGAGGAGGCCGCTGGTCATCATCGGATGCCTGCTCGTTGCCGTGTCGATGGTGTTCACCATGGTGCCCTACGTCTACATCTGGCTCGTGGTGCGCGACCTCGTCGCGGTGGCCCCCGACTGGGAGCGTGCCACCAGCATCGCTGGCTACGGCTGGTCGGCGTTCTGGTTCTCGGTCGTGGGCATCATGGTGTACTTCGCGGGCCTCATGTGCACGCACCTGGCGGCGTTTCGCATGCAGTCCAACGTGCGCAAGATGTGCTCGGAGCGGCTTATGCACGCCCCTCTCGGCTACTTCGACACGCACGCCTCGGGCCTGCTGCGCCGTCGCATCGACAAGATGAGCGCCAACATCGAGCAGCTCTGCGCACACAACCTCGCCGACATCTCGGGCACCGTGGTGATGTTCGTCGCCACCGTGGTGCTCCTCTTTGCCTATGACTGGCGCATGGGCCTTGCCTGCCTGCTGGCCGTGATCATATCGTTCGCGTGCATCTTCTCCATGATGGGGCCGGACAAGATGCAGTTCATGAGCGTGTACCAGGACGCCCTTGATGACATGAGCCACGCGACCACCGAGTACGTGCGCGGCATCCCCGTGGTGAAGGTGTTCCAGCAGACGGCCCACTCCTTCAAGGCGCTCAAGGTCTCCATCGAGAGGTACGGCGACCTTGCCGACAGGTACCAGCGCGCGGTCTGCGAGGTTCCCCAGAGCATCAACCTCACCTTCATCGAGGGGGCCTTCGTGTTCTTGCTCCCCGTCGTGATCCTGCTTGCGCCCGGCGCGCTCGCGACGGGCAGCCTCGCGGGCCTTGTGACGGACTTCGCGTTCTACGCGATCTTCTCGGCTGTCATATCGACGGCGCTCTCCAAGATCATGTTCGCCGGGGGCGGCATGATGCAGGCCAATGACGCCCTCAGACGCATCGAGGAGGTCCTGGATGCGCCTCAGATGACGGTCGCCGACAATCCCAAGGCGCCTCGCGGTAATGACGTCGAGTTTTGCGACGTGCGCTTCACCTACGAGGGGGCGGAGCACCCCGCCCTCGATGGCGTCTCGTTCAGGGTCCCCGCCGGCTCCACGGTCGCGCTCGTGGGGCCTTCCGGCGGCGGAAAGACCACGGCCGCCAGCCTCGTCCCCCGCTTCTGGGATGCCGACTCCGGGTCGGTGCTCGTCGGTGGCGTCGACGTGCGTGAGATGGACCCGCATGTGCTGATGGACGACGTGGCCTTCGTCTTCCAGAACAACCGGCTCTTCAAGTCCTCGATCCTCGAGAACGTGCGTGTCGCGCGCCCCGACGCGACGCGCGAGCAGGTCGGCGAGGCGCTCTCGGCGGCCCAGTGCGACGACATCATCGCCAAGCTCCCCGACAGCGTCGACACGATCATCGGCACGAGGGGGACCTACCTCTCGGGTGGTGAGCAGCAGCGCATCATGCTTGCCCGAGCGATCCTCAAGGACGCCCCCATCGTCGTGCTCGACGAGGCCACGGCCTTTGCCGACCCGGAGAACGAGCGGCTCATCCAGGGGGCCTTCAAGCGCCTGGCACAGGGCCGCACGGTGATCATGGTTGCCCACCGGCTCACGACCGTCGTGGGTGCTGACAAGATCGTGGTCCTCGACCACGGGCATGTGGTCGAGCAGGGATCGCATGAGGGGCTCGTCGCCTCGGGCGGTCTCTATGCGCGCATGTGGGCCGACTACCAGACGGCCGTCTCGTGGAAGATCTCGAAGGGGGTGGCCTAGATGTTTGGCGAGGGGTTCAAGAGGCGCTTCGCGCTCACCGACCAGGGCGTGACCAATGCGAAGAAGGGCGCGCTGTGGACCATCGCGGTCAACCTCATAGACTTCGCGGGCATCGTGTTCCTCTACCAGCTCATGGCGCAGCTCGTGACGGCGCTCACCGAGGGTGGGGGGCTGCCGTCCATCCTGCCCTACGCAGCCCTGCTGGTCGCGTTCGTGGTGGTGTCGTTCCTCGCCCACAAGCAGCAGTACTTCAACACCTACGGTACGGTCTACCACGAGGTGGGGGTGCTGCGCATCGGCCTCGCCGAGCGCCTGCGCAGGTTGCCGCTGTCCTTCTTCATGGGTCGCGACCTTGCCGACCTCTCCGAGACCATCATGGGCGACGTGGACGCCCTCGAGCACGTGTGGTCGCACGTCCTGGGCTACCTCTACGGGGCCTACGTGTCGACGGCCATCGTGGCCGTGGGGCTGCTCGCGTTCGAGTGGCGCCTCGCCCTTGCGGTGCTCTGGAGCGTGCCCTTGGCGTTTGGGCTGCTCTTTGGCCTGCGTAGGATGACGCTCGAGAGCCAGAGGGCGGCGCGTGCCGACTCCCTCGAGGTCTCCGACGCGATCCAGGAGACGCTCGAGAACGTCCGCGAGATTCGCGCCACCAACCAGGAGGAGCGCTACCTCGACGGGCTGCGCAAGAAGATCGATCATGCGGAGGCCAGCCAGACCGCAAGCGAGCTCAAGACGGGGCTCTCGGTCAACGCCGCGTCGGTGATCATGCGCATGGGCGTTGCCACCACCGTCGTCGCGGGGGCCGCCCTCATGCTCTCCGGTCAGATCGGCTTCATGGTCTACTTTGCCTTCCTGCTCACGGTCACGCGCATCTACGCACCCTTCGACCAGGCGCTTGCCCTCATCGCCGAGATGCTTGCGTCCGAGGTCGCGGCCTCGCGGCTCCAGTCCATCTACGACGAGCCCGTGGCGCGGGGGCAGGAGGCGTTCGCGCCCGTCGGTCACGACATCGTCTTCGATGACGTGGACTTTGCCTACCAGGGCGAGCGCGTCCTCGACAGCGTGAGCTTCACGGCGAGGGAAGGTGAGGTGACGGCCCTCGTGGGTCCGTCGGGATCGGGCAAGTCGACCTGCGCACGCCTTGCGGCGCGCCTCTGGGATGCGAGCTCGGGCACGGTGCGCGTGGGCGGCGTCGACGTCTCGACGGTGGACCCCGAGGTCCTTCTCGCAGACTATGCCGTGGTCTTCCAGGACGTGACGCTCTTCGACGACACGGTCATGGCCAACATCCGCCTGGGTCGCAAGGATGCCACCGACGAGGAGGTCCTCGCTGCGGCACGCGCGGCCAACTGCGACGGCTTCGTCGGGCAGCTGCCCCAGGGCTACGACACCGTGATCGGCGAGAACGGCAGCCGTCTCTCTGGCGGAGAGCGCCAGCGCATCTCCATCGCGCGTGCCTTGCTGAAGGATGCGCCCATCGTCCTGATGGACGAGGCCACGGCCTCGCTTGACGTCGAGAACGAGACCCAGGTACAGGAGGCTCTCACGAGGCTGCTCGTGGGCAAGACGGTTCTCGTGATCGCGCATCGCATGCGCACCGTGGAGAATGCCGACAGGATCGTGGTGCTGGCTGGGGGCAGGGTCGTGGAGGAGGGCTCCCCCGCCGAGCTCAGGGCCAAGGACGGCGGCATCTTCCGCCACATGTCCGAGCTCCAGCAGCAGTCTGCCGGCTGGAGCATCTAACGTTGCGGCTGGAGCAGCCAACGTTGCGGCTGCCACGCGGCGTATGGTGCATGGCGGCCGGCAGATGGTATGCGCGGTGGCCTGTGTGCGGTGGCCGACGGGTGGTGCATGCGACGGCCTGCGTGTGGTGTGTCCCGCGCCGACATGTCTCGCGTTGACCTGTCTCACGCCGACGTATTTTCACACTAGTTTCCCTGCCATCCAGTTTTTGGGGCCCTGTGGATGGCAGGGAAGTTTTTGTGAAAAATTATGCAACCACTTTCACAATAGCTCACCACACGTCCGTAAGACAGACGCTCTGGGGATGGCTGGCGAGGTATTGTGAGTTGCCCGGACAACGATACTCACAGTAGTTCTCTACGCATCCCGCAGACCCGTAAAACTGGACGACAGGGGAATCTTTGTGAAACGCGCCCGACCGAGACTCACAAAGGTTTGCGTGAGGGGTCGCCCCAGGTCGAGGTTGCCCTAGGACGGGGCCGCTCGAGGCCGGGACCGGCCCAGCCTGGGTCGCCTGAGGCCGGGGCTGCACAGCCGCGAGGCTTGCGGATGACCGCCTCAGCCACGAGGCTTGCGGATGACCGCATGTAGGTGCCAGACCCCGCTGTTCTCGAAGGCCTCCATGACCAGTCCCGACCGCCGGCACATCTCCGTGAGCTCTTTGCGAGAGTAGATGCGCACGTCCCCCTTATTATGCATCAGTAGGTTTGCCAGTGGCAGCTCGACGTGGTTGACAAGCCACAGGAACACGGGGTTGTCGGTGCTGTCGTTGAGATAAGGCGCTTGCACGAGAGGTCGTGTACGTCCTGGGCGGGCGTTCTCCTGGCATCCATTGGGACCATGGCTGTGATGGTCACCTCCACCGCGTTGGCCGTTTCAGCTGCGTCGGCCGTGCCCATCATGCCAGTATCTCGCGGCCTCCCGATGGCCCTGCTTGCCGTTCTGGCATGTCTGCTGGCCGGAGCGCTTGTCCTGCTCGAGCGGCGCATCTGCGTGCCTGCCCTCGCCTGTGATGCGATGCCAGATGCGGGCGCAGGGTTGATCTCGGGCTTGCTGATGCATCTCACGAACCGCGGGCTGTACCACGAGCTAGAGAGAAGCTCCCGCCTTGCACGGAGGAAGTGGCTGTTATCCCTGCTGCTGTGCGGCCATGGCTGGCAGACGCTTGTGTCACGTGCGATCCTCGTGCACCTGCGACGCTTCGAGGGGCTGGGAGACATCCTGCTTTTTGCCGGCGTCTACGTGCCCCTGCTGTGCTCGCTCTGCCTTGGGGTGCTGGGTCTCCAGCTGCTGGTTCCCTGCGCGGCCGCAGTGGTGCTCAACTATCGCGCCGCAGCTGAGTTCGTACGCGTCTTCCGTGCGGACGAGGACAACCGCCTCGTCCTGGCGGGTGGTGTGGCCATCTCCCGAGGTCGCGACATGGGCGCGTGAGGTGTGCCCTCCGCAGGGCTTCCGTCAGGAGTCCATGCCGGACTTGTACCAGGCGACGGCCAACTGGACGCGGTCACGCAGGCCAAGCTTCGCGAGGATGCGCGTCACCGAGCGCTTGACGCTCGCCGGCTCTATGCAGATCCTCTCGGCGACCTCGGCGTTCGAGAGCCCGTCGGCCACCAGGCGGCATACCTCGCGCTCACGGGGCGTGAGCGCGCGGAAGCTTGCCGCAAAGCCCAGGGAGGCCTCGTCCTTCTCGGCAGGGCGCATCCCTCGCTCGATGACCGCACGGGTGATGCGCGGCGTGAGCACGGCATCGCCGTCTGCGACGGCGCGTACCGCCCGGGCAAGCTCTGCGGCATGCACGTCCTTGAGCAAAAAGCCCGACGCGCCGGCGGAGAGCCCGCCGAAGGCGTAGTCGTCCTCGTCGTAGGTGGTGAGGATGAGCACGCGGACGTCCGTCCAGCGCGCCGTGATGCGCGCGGTGGCGTCGATGCCGTCCATGCGGGGCATGCGTACGTCCATGAGGATGACATCCGGTAGGGCACGTCCCAGCTCCTCCGCCTGTGCGAGCCGGTCGATGGCCTGCTGGCCATCTTCGGCCTCGAGCACGACCGTGACACCATCCGCACGCCTGAGCATGAGCGAGAGGCCCATGCGCACGCCCTCCTGGTCATCGACGATCATGGTGCGTATCATGCGCCCGCACCCCCTTCCCGCCTGGTGGCAGCCTGTGCCCCGGGACAGCCTGTGACGGGATGGTCGCATGGACCGTCCAGCCAGCGTTGTCCTCGTATCCCGAGGAGAACGTGCCTCCGGACAGGCGCACGACCTCCTCCAGCCGCACAAGTCCCGTGCCTCGCCCACCCTCCTCCGCGCCGTTGCCACCTCCTGCGGCCGTGCATGGCGTACCGGCCGTGCGCTCTCCGTCGTCGCGGACGGTGAGCGCGAGGGTACCGTCCGGCCTATGGTCCCACGACGTGACGATGCGGCCCACGTGTCCGCCGCTCGCGCGACCGCCGTGTCGGACGGCGTTGGTCAGGGCCTCGCGCGTGATGGAGAACGCGAGGTCGGCCTGCCTGGCGTCATCGGGTCTGGTCCCCGTCTCGGTCAGGGCGCAGGTGATCCCCAGCTCTCGTACGTGCTCGAGCACGGGTTCCACCTCGTCCCAACGGTGGGGCGCCTCGGCGGCATCACTCGCGGGTCCCGTCATCGCCGCCCCCGCAGATTTGGCATCCCTCGCGCCCGCGAGCGCGCGGACGGCCCTGCGCGTGTCCTCGAGGCCCGCTCGCGCGAGGCCGTTGATCGAGGCGAGGGCCCGGTCGAGCTCGTCGTCGCCCGTGGTCCCGGCAAGGCCCTCTGACAGCGCGACGATTGCCGTGAGGTCGTGGCCCACGGAGTCGTGAAGCTCTGCGGCGATGCGCCCGCGTCTGAGGGCCGCATCGCGTGCCTCGGCCACGCGGGCGAGCTCCTCGGCTCGTGCTCGCTCGGCTGCAGCCTCTGCCTGGCGGGCGCGCCGCCTGTCGTAACGCAGCCGCGAGATTGCGCCCAGCGCGATGGTGAGGATGGTAGGGGAGAGGAAGACCACGTACGTGAGCATGAAACCCCATGTTGAGGCGGTCCCGCCGACAGCCGCCCCGCCCGTCGGCGCCATGACGTCCTGCGTGCAGGCGAAGGCCTGGGCTGCGACGATCGTCGTGGTTCCCGCCAGGGCGTCCCGCTGGCTTCCGCGTGCCACGCAGGCATAGGCTGCGACAAGGGCGAGCGCGCCCGTCTCGGACGTGACGCCCATGAGGGAGAGCAGGGCGATCGACATGGCCTCCGCCAGGGCGACGGCGAGCGGCCAGCGGTGCCGCACAAAGAGGGCGGCGCATCCCAAGGCCAGGAGCAGCAGCACCGGCAAGAGCAGGCTGGGGCTGGGAGATCCGGGCAGGCCGATGAAGAAGAGGCGCGTGAAGAGCATGGCCTCCCACGCCACGCAGAGGACGGGTGCCACGAGCTGCAGGAGGGGGCTTGCATCCCAGCGCTCTGACAGCCTGTCGAACATGACCCTCTCCCTCCTTCCGTTTGCCTCATTCTATCCCGCATAGGCCCTAGCTTGCGTGGATGTCATGGCGGCGCAGGCGCAGGGTTGCGAACGCGACGGCCGCTGCGGTCCACGCCACGGACATCACCACGATGGTCGCCACATTGGACGCCGAGAGGCTGACCATCGCGTTCGAGTTCATGCCCATCTGCATGAGGGAGTAGGGGAACACGTAGCCCGCCCCGGCTATGGTGGCCATGAGACCGGCGACACCTCCTGCGAGCGCCACGCCCACCGGAGCCGCAAAGCTGCGGACGAGCATCGAGACGACGAGCTGCAGCGCCGCGATGGCAAGGCTGCCAAGCCAACCGAGTGCCACGTAGAGCAGGGTGCTCCCGACGGGGAAGCTCCCGGGTACGCCCAGGGCGACGCCACAGGCCACATACGCCGCGACGATGCTCGCGAACGCCACGAGCATGCAGACGCCGACGACGACCAGCTTGGTGCAGAAGACATGGCGGGCGGGCACGGGCGCGACCATGAGCTCGTTCCAGTTGGAACCCTGGTGCTCGAGGCGCCACAGGTGGCTTGCTGCCACGCCGACGAGCGCGGGCAGGAAGAAGTAGCAGACGAAGAGCGTCTGCTGCGTCCACAGGTTCTCCCAGCCGGGCGTGAGCACTCCCAGGTTGAGACTGTAGTTTGCCGAGCCCAGGAGTGCGGAGAGGCCCGGCAGCAGCACGAAGGCCAGCCAGATGGGCGCCCTGCGCATCTTGATGAGCTCCGCATGAACGCAGGTGGCGAAGGAGACGTGGCTTACGCGAGGGCTTCCGTCCATGCTAGAGCTCCTTTCGGGAGAAGCCGCGACCTGCGTACCCGTAGATCGCGACGGTCAGGATGATAATGACGGCAAGGTCCGCCACGGGCCAGGCCCGCGAGGCGAATGCCACCCGACCTGCATCGGAGCTCATCTCGACGGTGGAGAGCAGCGCGTAATACGAGCTGGGGACCAATCGGGCAAACGCCGTGGGCAGGTACATGGAGAACAGGCCGAGAAACGACAGCGCCACGCCCACCACGAGGGGAAGGAACTGGTTCTGCAGGATGAGGCAGAGCGCCTGGACCAGCGTCGCCACGAGCAGGCTCACCGCGAGCGTGGAGACTGCGTACTGGGCGACGGCAATCGCGTCCGGCAGCGAGGGAAAGCCGAGGGACGAGGTCAGAGCGAGGCTGGCCGCGGTCTGCGCGACCACGAGAAGCCCCAGCACAAGGGTTATGGCCTGCCACTTCGCACGGAAGAGCTCTCGGGGTGACTGCAGGGTGAGGAGCTCCTTGAGCATACCTCCGGGGCTCTCTATGTCGCAGACGGTGCTCGAGGCGATGCTCGCGAGCAGGGGGAGGAAGATGGCGTTGAGCATGGGGAGCTGCCAGTAGATGGCGCGCCAATCGCCCTTGGACACGGCGTCGCCCGACCAGCCGTATCCCAGCCAGACGAGCTCGAGGGCCATGAGGGCCAGCGCAACGAGTGGCAGGTGCTTGCGGCGAAGCTTCCTGAGCTCCAGGCGAACCGCCGGGATGCGGCGCGGCCGCGACGTCGCGGACGGGGTCCTTTCGGCCATCAGATCGTCGCCTCCATGCCGGTCAGCTGGAGGAAGATGTCCTCCAGGCTCTGGGAGCGCTCCTCCATGCGGACGATGCCGACGCCTTGCCGCGCAAGGCACAGGCTCACCTGACCAGCGGTGGCGTCGTCGACGGCCTTGATGCGCAGCCATCCGTTGGTGTCCGCTGTGGCGCCGGTGAGTGCTCGCAGGGCGGTCGCGTTGTCGGTGGTGCGCAGGGCGATCCAGCGCCGGGCGCGGGCGTGCAGCTCCGCTATGGGACCCTGCCAGACCATCTGGCCGGAGTTGATTATGCCCACGTGGTCGGCCATCTGGTCTATCTCGGAGAGCAGATGGCTCGACACCATGACGGTGCAGCCGAAGCGGTTGGGCATGTCGCGGATGAGCTGGCGGATCTCGTGGATGCCACTGGGGTCGAGGCCGTTGGTGGGCTCGTCGAGCAGCAACAGCCGTGGACGGCCGACGAGGGCGCTTGCGATGCCCAGGCGCTGGCGCATGCCGAGCGAGAACTGGCCGACGACCTTGCGGCGCGTCTTGGGGTCGTTCAGGCGCACGACCTCGAGGGCCTCGTCGATGCAGCTGGTGGGCAGTCCGCGCAGCCGGCGCACGATGTCGAGGTTCTCGTATGCGGTGAGGTGCGGGTAGCAGCTGGGGCCCTCGATGATCGAGCCCACCTGCCGCAGCACCTCGAGGCGGTTGCTGGGGCCCATCTCGCGTCCCAGTACCTGGATGCTGCCACCCGTGGGGTGGGCGAGGCCCAGGATCATCTTCATGGTGGTGGACTTTCCCGCGCCGTTGGGCCCGAGGAAGCCGTAGACGGCGCCCTCGCTCACCTCGAGGTTGAGATTGCTCACCACGGTGGCGTCACCGTAGCGCTTGGTGAGGCCATCGGTTGCGATTGCGAGTCCTTCTGACCGACGTGCGCCTCGACGATGCGTTTTACGCTGGCCTGCGTCCATCGTGCCTCCAATCCGTCGCTTGTCTGGCTGACGGTTTGGATTGTGCGACATGGGGCGCGCGGCGGTGATCCCGCTGGGACGCTTGACACCCTGGGGTGACAGGGGGTTCGCGCCCATGGTTACATGAAAGTGCCTACTTCCTTTTGCGGGCGTCTCGGGGGAGAATGCTCACCCAAGGGACAACCCGAGAGGAGCAGCCCATGGACGCACAAGAATGCCTGGACATGCTGCACGCGATGTGGGACCTCCTGCTGGGACGCTGGGAGTTCTTTGGGGAGCTTCTGGTCGAGCACCTGGCCATCTCGGCTGCCGCCATCGTCATCGCCATCGTGGCGGGAGGGGTCTTCGGCCTGCTCATCGCCGAGCGCCCCCGCGCCGCCAAGCCCACGCTCGGCGTGGTCAACTTCCTCTACACCATCCCATCCATCTCGATGCTGGGGTTCCTCATCCCCTTCTCGGGCGTGGGCAACGCGACGGCGGTCATAGCGCTCACCATCTACGCCTTGCTGCCCATGGTGAGAAACACCCACACGGGCATCACCAACGTGGACCCCGCCCTCGTGGAGGCCGCTTGCGGCATGGGTTCGACCGACGGGCAGATCCTGCGTAGGATCAAGATCCCCCTGGCCCTGCCCTACATCATGAGCGGCATCCGGTCGATGGCGACCATGACGGTGGCACTTGCGGGCATCGCGTCGTTCATCGGCGCCGGTGGCCTGGGCGTGGCCATCTATCGCGGCATCACCACCAACAATGTGGCCATGACCATGGACGGGAGCCTCCTCACGGCGCTTCTCGCCCTCGCCGTCGACGTCGTGCTCGGTTTTGTGGAGCGTCGCAGCCAGATGCGAAGCGCTTCCGCCCGGCGCGCCAATCGGCGCATGGCGCTTGCCGCTGCCGGGATGGCCGCCGTGGCCGCATTGGTTGCCGGTGTGCAGGCGTTTGTCCCGGCAGAGGTCATCCACGTGGCCACCAAGCCCATGACCGAGCAGTACATCATGGGCTACATGCTCAAAGACCTCATCGAGCAGGACACGGACCTCACCGTCGAGCTCACCGTGGGGGTGGGTGGCGGCACCTCCAACATCGAGCCTGCCATGGAGTCCGGCGAGTTCGACCTCTATCCCGAGTACACCGGGACTGCCTGGAGTGCCGTGCTCAACAAGGGGGACACCTACTCGGAGGACCTCTTCGGACAGCTGCGGCAGGCCTACGAGGACCAGCTGGGCCTCGAGTGGGTAGGCATGTACGGCTTCAACAACACCTTTGGCCTGGTCGTGCGCAGGGAGGTGGCCGAACGCTACGACCTCCGCACCTACTCCGACCTGCAACGCGTCGCCAGCCAGCTCAGCTTTGGCGCCGAGTACGACTTCTTCGAGCGCGAGGATGGCTACCAGGCGCTCTGTGACGCCTATGGCCTCGACTTCGGCAGCACCATGGACCTCGACATCGGCCTCAAGTACCAGGCACTGGCCGAGGGCCAGATCGACGTGATGGTGATCTTCACCACCGACGGGCAGCTCTCTGCCACGGATGCCGTGGTCCTCGAGGACGACAAGGGCCTCTTCCCCTCCTACCTCTGTGGCAACGTGGTGCGCAGGGAGACGCTGGAGAGCCATCCCGAGCTGCGTGCGGTGCTCGAGCGCCTGGAGGGGACCGTCACCGACGATGACATGGCGAAGATGAACTACTCGGTCGAGACCGAAGGGCGTGCACCCGAGGACGTGGCGCGCGAGTACCTCGAGCAGAAGGGGCTCCTGCGATGAGTGACGAAATGAAGACCGCTGCCGCCCTGACGGCAGACGACCCAGCCACAGCCGCCTCCGTCGAGGGCACCCCCGCCGCAGACGTGCCGGCCATAGAGTTTCGCGACGTGAGCAAGGACTATGACGGCAAGCCCGTCCTTCGCGACGTATCGCTTTCCATCATGCGCGGCGAGTTCGTGTGCGTGATAGGGTCCTCGGGCGGTGGCAAGACCACGCTGCTCAAGATGGCCAACGGCCTCATCGAGCCAAGCGAGGGGGATGTGCTGGTCGAGGGCGTGAGCGTACGGAAGCAGGACCTCATCCAGCTCAGGCGCAACATCGGCTATGCCATCCAGGGCAGCGTGCTCTTCCCGCACATGACGGTGGAGCAGAACATCTCCTACGTGCCCAGCCTCTGGAACGGCGGCAATCGTGCACGCACTCGCAAGGCGGTCCGCAAGTGGATGGGCATCGTGGGGCTCGAAGAGGAGCTGCTCGAGCGCTACCCGGCCGAGCTTTCGGGAGGCCAGCAGCAGCGGGTGGGCATTGCCCGTGCGCTGGCGGCCTCACCAGGCATCCTGCTCATGGACGAGCCGTTCGGAGCCGTGGACGAGATCACCCGCAGGCAGCTGCAGGCGGAGCTCAGGCGCATCTATGGCGAGACGGGCATCACCGTGATGTTCGTGACGCACGACATCGAGGAGGCGCTACGGCTTGCAAGCAAGGTGGCCGTGGTGGACGGAGGGCGCGTGCAGCAGTATGCCTCGCCTGACGAGCTGGTCGAGAAGCCTGCGACGGACTTCGTGCGCCGTCTGGTTGCGGGCAGATAGGCGGGCATCGGGGCGGATGGACAGTGCGGACGCGATACGGAACTTCGGTGCCCTCGAAGCGTTCGAGGACTATGAAACGGGGTTCGGGAATATCATCTGCCAAACGGAGGCACCGTACATGCATCCCGACCGCGCGCACGCCATACCGGTCATGGCTCTATAGCGCGTCATCACCTATATGCAAAGACCCCGACCTGTAGGGACGGTGAGAACCATAGCTTCCATGGATGAGGGAGTTGCGGAGGCGCGGCGCACCCCTGGTGCGCGGCTCGTCGACGTGCGTGAGGAGGGCGAGTTCCTCGCCGGGCACGTCCCCGATGCCGCCAACGTGCCGCTCTCCCAGCTGGGGCGCATCGCTGACGTCGCTCAGGACCGTGCGACTCCGCTCTTTCTCTACTGTGCCAGCGGCGCTCGGAGTGCTCGCGCCGCACGTGAGCTCGTGCGTGCGGGATATGCGGACGTCCGCGACATTGGGGGCATTAACGACTACACTGGCCCACGCACGTGAGGCTGTCATAACGTACTTAGGAGTAAGATACTCGTGAGTACGCTAGAGACGGGTTTGTGCGCGACAAGCGAGCGTTCTACGAGCGCTCTACTTCACCTCGAAGGCGCAAAGTTCCGTCCCTAACCTGCGCGAGCTCTCGGCGATGGCGTACAGGTCCTTCTCCTTCCCCTATGCCGCCCAGACCGAGCCCTCGCTGCCATCGGTGCTTCAGGTTGCCATTGACCATGGCTTCAGGCAGGGAGACGTCCTCATGATTCTCTGTGGGAGCGGCGAGGGCTTTATGGAAAGTTAAGTCTTGGGACGGGAAAGCCCGCTCTACGGACGTCGCGCGGCACATGTAGTCGCACTGCCGCCTCACGCCCCTTGCCCATAGCAGTCATTCCTCCCGCTGCTTCGCTGACAGCAGAGGGGGACGTCAGCTCTCGGGGAAGAGGCTCTCGAGCACCTGGAGGACGCCCTCGTCGTCGTTGGAGGGGCAGATAGCGTCTGCCACGGCCTTCACGTCGTCGGTGGCGTTCTCCATGGCATATCCCATGCCGGCGTAGCTCAGCATCTCGATGTCGTTGCCTCCGTCGCCGAAGGCGATGACCTCCTGGGGGGAGACGTTCCAGCGCTGGGCGAGGCGTTCGATGCCCGACGCCTTGTGGCAGCCGGGAACGATGAGGTCGATGGCCCCGTGGCCGGAGGTCGTGGGCGTCATGAGGCCGTCCAGCTCCGAGCTGATCTGCTGGCAGTAGGCGTCGGTCTCCTTCGCTGGCACCTCGATGAAGAACTTGATGATTTCGTCATCCACGTCGTCGAAGCTCTCGACCCAGTCGATCCGGTGGTACCAGGTCCGCATGACGTCGATCCACTGCTGCGTTGCGGACCCACGCTCCACGTAGGCGCCTTCGACGCCGCACATGACGCTTTTGGCCTCGCTGTGCGAGCGGATCCAGTCGATGGTCGTCCTGACTGCCTTGGGCGCGATCTCGCCTGCGAAGACCATCTCGCTGCCGTCCTTCACGAAGGCGCCGTTCTCTGCGACGAATGCCAGCTCCTCGTCGTAGCCGGGGAAGAAGTCGCGCAACTGCCAGTACTGGTTGCCGCTGGCCACAACGAAGTGGCAGCACGCAGCCTGCATACGGGCGAGGAGGGGCCTGAAGCGGGCCTCGTTGATGGTCGTGTCGCTGTGGCAGAAGGTGCCGTCCATGTCGACGGCCACCAGCCGGGGGCGTGTCGCGGAGGGTGTGTCTGCGGGCATGGCGTCTCCTGTCTGCGGGGATGCAAGGTGACTTTCGTAATCCAGGCACCTCTCGTAACGATACTCATCGTAACGATACTCATCGTGATGAGTATGTTCGTGAGTAGGATCATGCATTCGAGGATGTCGCTTCAGCAGCCGGTTCGTTGGTGATGCCGCCTCTTGTCCCGGGCGAGGAGGGCGGCGAGGCAGAGGGGATAGAGCCACGTCCCCGCGGCCTGCGCGAGCTCCCTAGAAAGCCGAGAGGTAGATGGCGCGCGCGTCATCCATGGTCAGGGGCATGAGCTCGCCAAAGCGCTCGCCCTTGTTCTGACGCAGGGTCCCCAGCCAGGCGTCGACGTCGGTAGGCGAGAGGCCCAGGTCGGCGAGCGCCCGGGGCATGCCGAGGCCCACGAAGAAGCGTTGGAGCTCGTCGATGGCGTAGGTGACCGCGTCCTGCGTGCCCTCGTCCGTCTTGTCCATGGGCTCGACGTCGAAGACTCCCTTCGCGAAGGCGAGGAAGCGCGTGGGGTCGGCGTGCCAGACGTAGCGCATCCACGCAGGCAGGATGACGGCCAGGCCCGCGCCGTGCGCCACCTCGGGGTGGTGGGCGGAGATCTCGTGCTCGAGGCCATGGCTCTCCCAGCCGCCCGCACGCTTGCCGGCCGCCGCGGCACGCCCGCAGCCACAGAGGTCGTTGTGGGCGAGCGTGCCCGACCACATGATGGTGGCGCGCGCGTCGTAGTCGTCGGGTTTCTCGGTGACGGCCGTCGCGGCGTCCATGACGGCGCGGATGATGCCGCAGGCAATGTTGTCCGTCACGGGAACGGCTCCCGCAGAGCTGAAGAAGCGCTCGCAGATATGACAGATGATGTCCGTGACGCCGGCAGCGGTCTGGTACTGAGGCAGCGTGAAGGTGAGCCTTGGGTCCATGATCGCCAGGCGCGGCCGGAACGCGTCGGAGCTGGTGCCCCGCTTCAGGCTGAGGGCGTCGTTGCTGATGACACAGGAGGCCGACGCCTCGGACCCTGCGGCGGGGATGGTGAGCACGCATGCGATGGGCAGGCACTCGCGGACGCTTGCCTTGCACGAGAAGAAGTCCCATACGTCCCCCTGGTAGGGGACGCCAAACGCGATGGCCTTGGAGCAGTCGATGACCGACCCGCCGCCTACCGCGAGGACCAGATCGACCTTCTCGACGCGTGCGAGGTCGATACCCTTGCGGACGAGACCGAGCTCCGGGTTGGGGCGCACGCCAGCGAGCTCCGCGTATGTGACATCCGCGCTGTCGAGCGACGCCTCCACGCGGTCGAGCAGCCCCGTGCGCACCACGGAGCCCCCGCCGTACACCAGCAGCGCGTGTTGCGCACCGAGCGCGGCAACCTCTTCGCCGACCCTGTCGGCGAAGTCGCGTCCAAACACGAAGCGGGTGGGGGACTGGAACACGAAGTCGTTCATGACGCCTGCCTTCCGACGATGGGCTGCAGCCTTGCTTGACCCCTCTAGCTAGGTTTTGGTCGGGCCAGAGGGTCTAGATCTCGCTGTGTCCATTCTACGGCTGGTGCCCTGCGTCGACCCGGGCCGTCGTCGGTCAGACAAGCCTCAGGGTAAGCCTCTCTATAAGTCTCTAGCAGGGTTGAAATTAAAAGTCTGATTCACAAAAGTTTCCCACCCGTCCATTTTTCACAGGGTGTTGGATCGCTAGAGAGTTATTGTGAGCGGACGTGAAGCGGGAACTCACAATAACTCTCCACGCATCCGGGCCCTTCCTTTCGACGGATGGCTGGCGAAGAATTGTGAATCTTAGGCTGCGGACCACTCACAATAACTCTCCAGCTGTCCGCGCGGGTGCGTAGGGCGGACGGCTGGAGAAGTAGTGTGAAAACAGACCTGCCAGTCAAACCAATCAGCTTGGGCTTCCTACCTGAATGCAGACGCGTCACTTCGTGTCGGACCTCATGCGTCGCATGGCCTAAGCGGCGTCACAAGGCCTATCCGTGCCGGGCTTGGCGATATTCGCCCAGCTTGCGGCCGTACTCCCCTTCGCGCCGGTGGAACACGCGCGTCAGCACGACGGTCAGCACCAGAAGGATCACGAGGAAGATGGCGGTGAACGTTGCCCATGCACCCGGCGTGCTGGGGAGCCAGCGTCCCAGGAACGCACACGCTGCCAAACAGATGTAGTAGCTGAGCGAGAACCCCAGGAGTCGCAGGGGGTAGCGCAAGCGTAGCACGGTCGCCCTCAGGTTGAACCATAGTTGCTGCAGCACCCCGCCCGCAATGCCTGCGGCGATGAAGCTGAGACAGTAGGCCATGCCCTCGTCCATGCCTTGGAGGGCAGACCCTATGATGATGGCGATCACGAGCATGATGCAGGTGATGAGGCTTCCCGTGAGCACGCCCGCGCCTATGGCCGCCCCCGTAGTCTTGAACGGCTCGTCCGAGAAGAGGACCTCCCCCTTGCCCCTGCCCATGCTTTCTCCGTTTGTCGTTGCGGTCATGGTGCCACTCCCTTCGCTCCGTGCCCAATGCCCTAACTTGATGCCCCTACCTGGACGTGATGCCGATTCGCGCCTTGATTTCCCGGGCGTAGCTCCTGCTGGCGAGCACCGATGACCCATCATCGAGCACGAGCACCAGCCTTCTGCCAACTTCTGGTCGGATCGACCTCACGTGGCCCAGGTTCACGAGCTCCTGGCGCGAGGCTCGTACGAACTCGGTGCCAGCAAGAAGATCCTCGAGCTCGAAGAGGCGCAGGGGGCTTTCCAGGTTCGGGCCATCGGCCAGGTGCAGGTATGCGCGACCTTCGGACGTCTCTATGGAGAGGACCTCGTCGGCGGCGACGAGGCGCCGTTCGATGCCCCCACCTGGCTCGTAGCCTACCAGCCCGCCGCCCAGGGACCGCAGCCTCCGCACCACGCGAGTGACGCGCGGGTCCGCAGGCGCGCAGAGGATGGTCACCTCCATCGCGGTTCGCCCTGCTTCCTCGACCACTCGTATGTCCATGGTGTCCAGCTCCAAGTCCGTGCTTGCCGTTGCGTCTCTCTCCCCACGACAATGAGGATAGCGGGGGTCGGAAGGTGGCATGCGCGTCCTTGCACCGAGTTGCGCAAAGGGGAGCCCGAGTTGCCGTCCCCATCATCGGTTTGGTGCTGAAGGAGGGCTCATGGCGCTGCTGAGGGAGTTCTGCGCGGAGAACATGGAGTGGGTGCCCAAGGCAATTGCTGCGGGGGCGGGACGTATAGAGTTGTGCGACAACCTTGCGGTGGGCGGTACGACCCCCAGCTACGGCGTGATTCGCGCCGCCGTCGCATGTGCGGCGGAGGCCGACGTTGCCGTACATGCCATGGTGCGTCCGCGAGGGGGTGGCTTCGCCTACTCTTCCGAGGAGGAGCGCATGATGCTCGATGACGTGACGATGGCACGCATGCTGGGCGTGGCGGGGGTCGTGCTTGGCTGCCTTTCCGAGGATGCCGAGACAGGCGAGCCGATCCTCGACCATGGGATGACCGGGCGTCTCGTCCGTGCCGCCCGCGAGCCTCTGAAGTTGGGTGACGGTAGGGAGGTCGCTCCCGTCAGCGTGACCTTCCATATGGCCTTCGACGAGCTTTCCGACATCCGCCAGCTCGAGGCAATCGATAGCCTGGTGGATATGGGTGTCGGCCGCATTCTCACCCATGGTGGGGCAGCAGCCACGCCCATCGCCAGCAACCTCGGTCACCTTCGTCGTCTCGTTGGCCATGCGGCTGGGCGAGTCGGCATCCTGCCGGGTGGTGGTGTCACGTTCGAGAATGCGGAGGAGGTGGCGTGTGCCCTCGGGGTAGACGAGGCGCATGGCACCAGGATCGTTCGGCTGACATAGGGTGTCGCACAGTCCAAGAGGTCATTTCGGATGGCGGCGTGCAGGGAGACCTCTGCGCGCCTACGCTAAGGTGGCGTAGGCCGCCCGCCCGTTCTTCTGCAAAAGATCCGAGCTCGCATCCCCGGCAGCTCAGCCCTTGCCCACGGAGCCTCCCTTGGGGGCATCCCCCATGTCGATCCCGGCGGCGGACATCATCGCGCGTACGTTGGCCTTGGCGCGCTCCACCACCATGTAGAGCATGACAGAAGCGAACACTGACGCGACGAAGGTGACGATTCCCACGACAAGGGCCCAAAACGGCCCTTCCTGGTAGATGTTCCAATAGGCCATCAGCGCACCGACGGCGAGCAGCGAGTATGCGATGCGCTTCCATGCGCTCAGGCGCATGATCGCCCTGGTCTGCAGGTCCGCCTCTGCGATGAGGGCGTCGCGCTCCCGGGCCGTCTGCGCCTTCCTATCCGTGGTCGTGCCAACCATCTCGCAGGTACCTCCTTGGACCAGTCGCCGCGATCCCCTGCCCGCCAATGAAGAGACGAGGCGAGGGGCCGGCAAAACGGAAGAGATCAGCCAAACGGCAATAGGCAGTCACAACCGCCGTGTCACCGTGCTTGTGTCGGAGAATGCCGTGTGCGGCTGACGGACCGCCCGTCCTACGGGGCACGGAAAGCGGGGCTGGAAGTGCCAGCCCCGCCAAAACCCCGTCGCTTGCATCCTGTGTCGGTGCCGCCATGGGGCCACACGACATGTGCGGCCCCTCCGAATGCGGCTTAGTAGGACAGGCCGGGATCGAAGACGCCGACGAGGACGCCCACGAACGCAATCGCGACGAGAACCAGCATGGTGGGGATGACGCCGACCTTCTTCTTGGTCATGAGCCACCAGCAGAAGTACACGAACACGAAGTTCAGCAGCTTGGGGAAGATGCCAGAGCCAAAGACGTCAAGCGAGACGCCCGCAGGGCCGGCTAGCTGCAGGGCATCCAGCGTGACCGTGGAGTTGCTGGACCACAGGACGCCCTCGAGCGGGCCGACGCCCGGGAGTACGAGGGAGGTGCTGATGGAGACCCAGGTGGCGGCGACGGCACCGATGACCATGGTGCCGACCATGATGATGGCGCTGCGCAGGGCCTGGGACTCGGGGCCGACCAGGGCCTGGACGGCCGAGCCGCCGAGTTCGTAGCCACGGTTGTAGGCGAGCTTCATGCCGAAGTACATGAGCACGTTCCACGCCACGATGTAGAACAGCGGGCCAATGACGGAGCCTCCCGTCGAGAGGCCGAGTGCGATGCCCAGCAGGATGGGGATGAACGTGCCTACGATGATGGAGTCGCCAAGGCCTGCCAGCGGGCCCATGAGGCCGGCGCGAATGCCATTGATGGTCTCGGCGTCGATGGCCTCGCCGTTGGCGCGCGCCTCCTCGAGGCCGGTGGTCAGGCCGATGACCATGGTGCCGATCTGGGGTTCGGTGTTGAAGAAGGTGGTGTAGGTCTCCAGGGCATTGACCTTGTCCTCCTCCTTGTCATAGAGGTCGTCCACGATGGGGAGCATGGCGGCAAGGTAGCCAAAGGTCTGCATGTGTGCCTGCGAGAAGCAGGTGAGGTTGCCGTATGCCCAGTTGCGGAAGCACTTCTTGCGTGCATCTGCGGAGATCTTCCTCGTCTCGGCCATGATCAGATATCCTCCTCTTCCTCTTCATCGGCAGCACCCGCCGCCCCGGCGATGGCGGGACGAGCGGCCTTGGCCTCCTCGATCTGATACTTGATGAGGGCGAAGAACGCCGCGACGATCGCACACGCGATGAGGTTCATGTGCAGGCAGGCCGCGAGCGTGAAGCCGAACGCAAAGGTGAGCCAATCAAGTGGCTTGTTGACGACCTGCTTGCAGAGGATTGCGATACCGACTGCAGGGAGCAGGGAGCCGACGGTGAACAGCGTCTTCATGGCGATGCCGTCCATCGGCATGTAGTCCTTCATGAGCTGGACCATGCTGGAACCGGCCATGCAGATGATGAACGTGGGAACGAAGGAGAACAGGATGTGGGAGACCCACGGGTAGACGAAGTCGACCAGTGGGATGGTCCTTCTGATCCTCTTCCAGTCGTGGGTCTCCATTGCCTTCCAGCCAATGGACTGCCACACGAGGTTGAGGGTTGCGGTGCCGTAGAACAGGACGGTTCCGATGGTTCCGACGGCGGCGCCGAGGGCTGCGGCCAACGAGGCGGCCTCGGTCGAGGACGGGTCGAGCCCCTGGGCGTGGATGGCCAGGATGGAGAGGGGGATGCCGATGTAGGTGACGGCACGGACGTCGGCGGACACGGTGCCGCCGGGAGTGACGAGCGCGATGTAGACGACCTGAATCGCGGCGCCGACGATGATGCCCGTCGGGACGTCGCCGAGTATGAGGCCGACGACGAGACCGCCGACCAGGGGACGGCCGAGGGTGTAGTTACCGACGGTGGTGCCGCCCATGCCAGGCAAGGACGCCAGGCAGGCGAACAGGCCAAGCAACGCAGCCTGCAGAACGTTGATAGTCATAAGCGTCAAACCACCTTCCTATGCGTGGTCCGTGAGGCCCGCAGGGCCCCTGTCACTTGAGGTCAAAGCGGTCGCGGAACTTTGACCAGCTGCCGATGGCGTTGTCCTTGAGCAGGGCGAACTCCACGTCATAGCCCGCTTGGGTGATGGCCTCGAGGGCCTGCGCCTCCTCGGGGGTGATCGACTGGTTGTTGCCCAGCTTGACCGCACCCGGACGGTCATTGCAGGGGCCGACGACGACGGTCTTGACATCGGAGGGCTTGAACCCGTAGTCGACGAGTATCGTCCTCATGTCGAGGGGGCTCTTGGTGATGAGGAAGTAGCGGGTCTTGCTCTCGAGGACCTTGCCCATGCTCTCCCTGAAGTGGTCGAGGGTCCAGATGAAGACCTTCTTGTCGGGCGCGGCGCCCTTGTAGGCGGCCTTGAGCACGGGATTGGTCGCCGCCGCGTCGTTCACGGCGATGATGCCGTCGCAGGGATACTCGAGAGACCACCTCGTGACGGTCTGACCATGGATCATGCGGTCATCGATACGGACGAACGAAATCATGGAGTCTCCTTTCCACGTGGGACCTTCTCGCCGGCGTATGGCTCACGACGGCTTGTGCACGGGGGTGTAGTTCGGTGCTTTGTGGCATCGGGCGCTGGGGGCGTGCGCCGCCAGGCCACGCCGACCGCCAGTGGGAAGGGCTAGAGGCTCTCGTCCTCCTCGTCGTCAAGCTGCAGGACGAACTCACGGATGGCTGCCTGCCCTTCGCTGATGATGTCGCGCTTGAGCGTCTCGTCGTCTTCGTCGGACTGAAGGGTGGCCGTGATGACCATGGGGACATTGGCCCCGCCGAAGACCGTCGCGTTTTGCATGAGACCCCTCTGGGTCAGGACGTTGATCGCGTTGGTCAGGGGCGACCCGCCGATGAGGTCACCGAAGACGAAGACGGAGTCCTCTGGCTTGATGACGGAAACCGTCTGCTCGAGGGCGCGCACGTAGGCGTCCGCCCCCATGCCATCTTCCATGCCACAGCTCAGGACGTCAGTCCTCTCTCCCACGAGCATCTTGATGACGCTGCCAAGACCGGGGGCGAAGGTGCCGTGGCTCACCAGAAGCAGGTAACGCATGCGGTCTCCTCTCGTAAGGTGTCATCCGTCGTGCGTGCTGGCGCGTATGCGCACAGGCCCCTTTCGGGGCTTGGTTACTGATTCTAGCCTGATGTGAAATAATTGTGAACTACAATATTCACATATTCTTGGCGATGCTGCGGTGGTTCCCCTGGTGGCGGCCAAACGAGATGATCGCCTCGCCCACCTCGACTGAGCCCTTGGCAAGGATTCGGATGCCACCAAGCTCGCGTGCGTTGGTCACCACGAGCATCACTGGCTCGCTGTTGGCCTTGGGGACCGACGTCGGGTCCCAAGAGATGAGAGGGGTGCCACGTCGTATGGAGTCGTTCTGCCAGGCATGCTGCCTGAACCCGCCCCCGGCGTACCTCTCTGCTCGGGGGCCCACCACCAGGAGAAGCTCCATGCCGTCCTGGGAGAGCAGCCCAAGCGCGTTGTTCGAGGGAAGCTGAGCCGTGACGCGGCAGGTGGCGGGAGCGTACACGGTGGAGCCGTCCGCAATGATGGCAACCCCCTCTCCGCAGGAGCCGTCGGAAAAGGCGGGATCGCCCACCTCGGAGAGCGGCATGATCTTGCCCGAGACCGGTGCGAACAGGATTCCCCTCTCCGTTTCGGGGACCTCAAGCATCACATAGTCGTGGTCATGGAACGAACGATCGCGCTGGTTGGTGTCGATGCGCTCGGTGAGGTCGTTCGCCCTTCCGGTGATGTAGTAGAGGTCGGCCGTGACCTTGTTGGGGTTCTCGAAGGCGTTGACAAAGAAGCGTCGGCTCGACCTGGGCTCCGGAGGGTTGGCGGGCTTTGCCGCGGCGAGTTCCGAGCTCGAGGACACGATCTCGTCGTCGGGCATGTGGTATCGCCTGGGCCAGCGGCTCAGGAGGAGCGAGCGAACCTGCCTGACCTCGGAACCACGGACCCCACAGTCCAAGAGATAGGCCTCGATGGTGCCGAACGTCTCGCCCAGACGGTCATAGACCGTCGAGATGGCATCGATGCGCAACGAGAGGTCACCACGAACGCGCCTGCCTCCCGTGCCCTCGCGCTCCTCGAAGATAGCGGCATTGACCTCGGGAACATAGCCAAACGAATAGGCATAGTCCGCAATGAGCTGACGCCGCTCGACGCCCACGAGCCCCAAGAGCAGCAACGACAGCAAGCCGGTTCGATCGCTCCCCGCCCCACAGTGGAAGAGGGTGCAACCGCGTCGGGGGACGTTGGCGAGGAACGTGAAGATCTCCCGCATGGCAGGACGGTTCTCAAGCATCTGGAACATGCTGTCAGCGAGGTAGTTGCCATCGTCGTCCCCCCTGCCAAGAACCGAGCCCGTGATGTCGTAGTCAAAGAGCGGGACGTTTCGGTATCCGACGTCTATGAGCGAGACAAGCCTCTCGGGGCTTCTACGGACCTCGTCCGTACCGCGCAGGTCGAGCACCTGCCGGACCCCATAGCCGTAGAGAGCGTCCGCATCCTCCTTGTTTACGCTGGCCGTGGTTCCCGAACGAATGAAGCGGTGGTAGCGTGTCATGCCCCGGGGCGTCGGAAACCCCCCGAGCTCGCGGATGTTCACGCCCGTGTCTATGGCGACCCTACCAAGCTCGTAGCCGCGTCGGACGCCGTGATTGCCCGTGAGGTCGATCAGACTACGCATGCCCATAGCCCCCTCGCCCGCGCCTTCCCCCTTCGGCCCGCTCGATGCAGGCGGCTTAGGGATGCGCCCCGTCGTCTTACCACCGTGACACCGCTCGTTGGCTACACTCTAACCCACCTGGTTGGTGCCGATGCCACCCCTCCCCGGGCAAAGGCCCCCATTTGCCGACCCCTGGGCCACACCTGCCTAAATCAGGGAACATCCAAGGGCAAAGACGGGCGTGTCTCTCGCCCAGGCATCCGATGGGAGGAGTCAGCATGGGGCGCAGGCCGATCCGGGTGGTCCAGTACGGTTGCGGGAAGATGGCAAAGTACACGCTTCGCTACCTGCATGAGCATGGGGCGCAGGTCGTCGGCGCCATTGACATCAACCCCGAGGTCGTCGGCATGGATGTGGGCGACTTTGCGGGGCTGCCCATCAGGCTGGGCGTCAAGATCTCGGACGACGCGGACCGCGTGTTGGACGAGAGCGTGCCCGACATCGCGGTCGTCGAGCTGTTCAGCCTGCTTGCGGACATCGAGCCCATGGTGGAGAGGTGCGTGAGCCGTGGCATCAGCGTCATCACCACCTGCGAGGAGTGTACCTTCCCCTGGACCACCTCCTCGGTGGCGACCAACCGCATCGACGCCCTGGCGTGCGAGACGGGCTGCACCGTGGTGGGCGCGGGCATGGAGGACGTGTTCTGGGTCCACATCGTGGGGCTGCTCGTCGGTGCGGTGAACCGCATCGAGCGCATCGAGGGCGCGGTGAGCTACAACGTGGAGGACTACGGGCTCGCCCTGGCCAAGGCGCATGGTGTGGGCCTCACTCCCGAGGAGTTCGAGAGGACGCTGGCCCACCCGGACGAGGTGGTCCCCTCGTACGTGTGGAACTCCAACGAGGCGCTCGCCCAGCACCTGGGCCTCACGGTGTCGCAGGTCGTCCAGGAGAACGTGCCGTTCGTCGCCGAGAGGGACAGCCGCTCCGAGACCTTGGGCGCCACCGTGCCCGCAGGCAGGGTCATCGGCATGAACACGCGCGTCACCACGAAGACGTACCAGGGCATCGACATCGTGACCTCGCAGATTGGCAAGGTCTACGGTCCCGACGACGGCGACCTCTGCGACTGGAAGATCGTGGGCGAGCCTGATACCGTCTTCCATGTGGAGAAGCCCGCGACCGTCGAGCACACCTGCGCCACCATCGTCAACCGCATTCCCACGGTGCTTGCCGCTCCCGCAGGCTACCACACCTTCGACGAGCTGGAGCCCCTGCGCTACCTCACCCAGCCGCTGATGGTCGATGACGTGGAGGGCTGCTGCTAGGGGACGCTAGGAGGCAGCCGCCGCCGACCGTGCGGGGAGCGAGGCGACGTACTTCAGCCGTCGCTCCGCCCAGTCGCGCCCTCGCAGGGAGGGACTGGTGCGTCTTCGGCTTTGGGAGAGGGGAGGCGACATGGCGATCGTTGCGGCGTTTGCGGTTCCGCATCCGCCCCTGATCATCCCTGCTGTGGGGAACGGCCGCGAGCGAGACGTCCAGGACACCATCGACGCCTATGGCGAGGCGGGGCGTCGCATCGCAGGGCTTGCGCCCGAGACCCTCGTCATCTCGACGCCGCACTCGGTCATGTATCGTGACTACATCCATATATCCCCCGGTAGCCGTGCACACGGGAGCTTTGCCCAGTTCGGCGCTCCAGAGGCTGCCTATGGCTGCGACTACGACGTGGGCTTCGTGGATGCCCTGTGCGCCGCCGTCGACGCTGCCGGCATCCCTGCGGGAACCGAGGGAGAGCGCGACCCCCTGCTCGACCATGCGACGATGGTTCCGCTCCATTTCATCTGGAAGGCCTGGCCCGATGACAGGCCACGGCCCAAGGTCGTGCGTATGGGGCTCTCTGGCCTTTCGCCTGCTGTCCACTACCGGCTCGGGCAGTGCGTGCAGGCGGTCGCGGGCGAGCTCGGCAGAAGGACCGTCTATGTCGCCTCGGGTGACCTCAGCCACAGGCTGACCGCCGACGGCCCCTATGGCTTCGCCCCCGACGGCCCCAAGTTCGACGAGGCGATCGACGGCATCTTCCGCACGGGCGACTTCCTCGCTCTGCTCTCCATGGATCCGGGCCTTGCCGAGCGGGCGGCCGAATGCGGGCTCCGCAGCTTCCAGATCATGGCGGGCGCGCTCGACCGCACGTCTGTCTCCGCGGAGCTGCTGAGCCACGAAGGGCCGTTTGGGGTGGGTTACGGCGTGGCGGCGTTCACCCCGACATCTGCGGCGGGTGCAGACGCCAGCCGCAGCTTCCTCGAACAGTATGAGGACGCCCATGTGCGTGAGATGGCCGGGCGCAAAGCCGCTGAGGACCTGTTTGTGCGCCTCGCACGGCTCTCGCTCGAGACCTATGTGCGCGACGGCAGGCGCATCGACCCCGGCAATCCCCATGACATGGCCTCACTGGGCGAGGCCCTGCCCGCAGAGCTTCTCGACGGGCGCGCGGGATGCTTCGTCTCACTCAAAGTGGGCGGGGAGCTGCGCGGCTGCATGGGGACGATACTGCCGACCCGTTCGAGCCTGGCGGAGGAGATCTGCGCCAATGCGGTAAGCGCCGGCACGCGGGATCCGCGCTTTCCCGCCGTACGGAGCTCGGAGCTTTACGAACTGGTCTATGACGTGGACGTCCTCACGGTCCCCGAACCCATTTCCTCGCCAGACGAGCTCGATGTGCGCCGCTACGGCGTGATCGTCTCGACGGCCGACGGCCGTCGCGGGCTGCTTTTGCCCGACCTTGACGGGGTCGACTCCGTCGAGCAACAGGTGGGCATAGCGGCACGCAAGGGTGGCATCGACCTTGGCAGGGATGGCTGGACGCTCGAGCGCTTCGAGGTCGTGAGACATGCATGAACGATACGCACGGAGCTACGGATGGCATGGGTGCCACGAGTGGCGCGCACGCCATGGACGGTACGCGCAGGGCGACCTGCCTCACCTGTCCGCGCGCGTGTCGTGTCCCGGAGGGCGGCGTCGGCTTCTGCCGTGCGCGCAGGAACGTGGGCGGCACGGTCGTTGCGGAGAACTACGGCTGCGTGACCTCACTCGCCGTTGACCCCGTCGAGAAGAAGCCGCTTGCGCGCTTCCATCCCGGGTCCCTGCTCCTCTCGGTGGGAAGCTATGGCTGCAACCTGCGCTGCCCCTTCTGCCAGAACCACCGCATCGCACAGGCGGGGAGAGATGGCGTGCCCTGGCGCCGGGTCTTTCCGGAACGGCTCGTCGACCTTGCCTGCGAGGAGCGTCGGCGTGACCCGCGCATGATCGGCATCGCCTATACCTACAACGAACCGCTTGTCGGCTGGGAGTACGTGCGCGACTGCTCACGTGAGGCCCACAGGCACGGCCTTGTCAACGTGCTGGTGTCAAGCGGCTACGCGAACGCCGAGGTGATCGACTGCCTGGCCGGGCTTATCGATGCGGCGAACATCGACCTCAAAGGCACTGCCCCCACCTTCTGCGACGAATGTGGCTTCGACGTCAGCACCGTGAAGGGGACGATCTCCCGCCTCGTCGCCTCGGGAGCGCATGTCGAGGTAACGACCCTTGTCGTCCCGGGCAAGAACGACACGCCCGACCAGGTCGCGACCATCGCGCGGTGGCTGTGTGAGACCAGCGGGGACATCGTCTACCACCTGACGCGCTTCTTCCCCTGCTGGCGCATGTCGGACGCCGCCCCCACACCGGTCGAGAGGGTCTATGCGCTCGCCGATGTGGCAAGGGAATACCTGGACCACGTGTACGTGGGCAACTGCTAGGAATGGCGGGACCGACGAGCCTCGGCCATGAGGCTGAGCCGATTGGATTCGAAAGGGGCCATGCCGCCCCAACGGACGTCGGGGGCGCTGCGGCAGCATCGTGGCATCGCATTTGATTTTCGCCCGTACGTCCTCTATCATCTTTCATAGAATATCGTTCTATGAATTAGAGAGACGGCGATGGCGAGAACGAGACGGAATCCAGAGAGTCGGCGCAGCGAGCTGATCGACGCCGCGACCAAACTGTTCTTCTCGCGGGGCTACACGGCGACCTCGATCAGAGACATCCTCGACGCCGTGGACGACAGAACCGCATCTCCCAGCGTGTTCTATTACTACTTCGAGTCAAAAGAGGCAATCTACCAGGCGGTCCTGCAGAGGTACACCGATCGCTACCTACAGGGCATCTCGGCGGCCGCCGCAGAGCACGCAGATGATCCCGATGGGTTGATGGCCTGCATAGCATGCTTGTTCATGGGCACGCTCGCCGCCGACGGACACGGGGACGAGGCGGTGGCCTCCCCTGGGAACCTGCTGTTCTCGCTGAGGTTGAAGGCCGACCTGACGCGGCGCTTCATCGAGGTGTGGGAGCTGTTCATACGGGCGAAGGGCTGGTGCGGGACGGATGACGAGGACGTCCATCAGGCGGCCGTCTTCATCGCCGGCGGCATCGGCGAGATGGTCTTCGACTTCGGCTACGTCCGGGGAAAGGAAGGCGGGGACCCTGCCGCCCTTATGGACCGCATGGTGGACTTCTGCGGTGGCGTTCTCGGCGTCGGCGATGCCGACAGGGAAAGGTACAGGAGGATCGCCCATGGTCAGCTTGACTGAAAACGTCGATCTGGACGTCCCGTTCGAGAGGCTGTGCGAATGGGCGGACAACTTCGAAGAGGAGTTCGTCAGGTGGAGCCCATACCACCTGGAGTGCGAGCTCTACGACGGGGACGTTGACGTAGGAAGCAGGGTCAGGTTCCGCGAGATCGTGATGGGCCTCGACTACGACGTCACGGGGTCCATCGTGGAGAGCCTGCGCAGCCCCGACCGCTTCAGGTTCGTGTTCCAGAGCGACAAGGGGACGGCCTCCATCACCTTCGAGGGGACACGGACGCAGGGTGGCTGTCGCTTCTCCCATACCGAATCCTTCGGCATGACGGTGCCGGTCATCGGGGCGATCGTGAACTTCCTCGTCTTCAAGGTCTTCTTTCGGAAGAAAGCGGATTGGCGGCTGATCAGGGACGACATGGTCCTGGACAACAGATACCTCAAGGAGATCCTCGAAGAGGGAAGGTATCCGGAGCGCATGCCCGTGGAGGAGCTAAAGAGAGGTGCGAGATGAGTGACTTGCACGGCAACCACCGACCCGAGTGCGGCAATCGTCTGTCCGACCAGACTGCTGGGCAGCATGCCGGCCTACAGGGGGTGGCCGACACGACGTACATCCCGATGGTGGCCAGGATGTACGCCTCAGAGCGCTTCCCAGAGTTCTTCTATGACGGGACGGCCGTAGGGCTTCGGGATAAGATTCCGTCTGGAATCCTCGAACGGATCGGGGAGAGCTCCTCGGAATATACGATGATCGCCTCGGTCGCACGCTATCACGTGCTTGACGGCGTGGTGCGCACGTTCGTGTCGGAACATCCCGAGGGCTGCTGCGTCGTCAACCTCGGTGCCGGCCTGGAGACGATGCCCCATAGGCTCGACATGCCCGAAGTCACGTTCTACGAGGTGGACCTGCCGGAGACGATCGAACTCCGCAGGGCTCTCATCGACCCGCTTCCGAACGAGGTGCTTGTCGGAGGCGACATGTTCGAGTTCGGCTGGGCGGACCAGGTCGACAGGACCGTCCCGTCGCTCATGGTCGCCTCGGGAGTCTTCCAGTACTTCGACGAGGCGGACATCGTGCGGTTCCTGAAGGAGCTTGGCCGGCGCTTCCCCGGCAGCGAGCTGATATTCGACGCAACCAATGCGGTCGGCGTCAGGTACGCCGACCGATACGTGAGGAAGACGGGCAACACCTCGGCGCGGATCCGCTTCTGCGTGGACGATGCGCAGGCGTTCGCAGGGAGGCTCGGCATGCCGCTTGTCGGAGAGCGGGTGTTTTACACGGAGGCTCGAGAGGTCCTCGGGAGGCGGCTGAAGCTGTACACGAGGATCGCCATGAGGGTATGTGATGACAAGAGGCGTGCCATCCTCGTCCACCTGAAGCTGGGGTAGGACTAGAGGAAGCGGTGCCGGAAATCGCGTTGTGTCGCAGCCCCTACACTCAGAAGCTCCTACACCTATAGCTTGCCCACGAGGTCAGCGCCGGGCGTCAGGGTCTTGCTGCCGGGGCGCCACTTGGCGGGGCAGACCTGGTCGCCGTGCTCAGCCACGAACTTGGCGGCTTGCACCAGGCGCAGCAGCTCCTGGGCATTGCGGCCGATGCCGCTGGCCGTCACCTCGTAGACCTGGATGCGACCCTCGGGGTCAACGACGAAGGCACCGCGCTCCGCCTGTCCGGCATCCTCGACGAGGACCTCGAAGTCGCGTGCGAGGACGTGGGCGGGGTCTGCGAGCATGGGGTAGCTGACCTGGCCGATGCGCGCGGAGCTTCCATGCCAGGCCATATGGGTGAACTCGGTGTCGCAGGAGACGGAGTACACCTCGCAGCCCTCTGCCTTGAAGGCCTCGTAGTTCTCGGCCAGCTCTTCGAGCTCGGTGGGGCAGACGAAGGTGAAGTCCGCAGGATAGAAGAAGAACAGCGACCACGTGCCCAGGACGTCCGCCTTGGTGACGGTCCTGAAGCCGTTGTCCTGGTATGCCTGGACGGAGAAGTCGCCGATTTCCTTGCCGATGAGAGACATGCGTCCTCCTTGTGTCGTGGGCCCGTCCGGACATCATGTGATGCGGCGGGCCCCTTGGTTGATGCGTCAGGCCCCTTGTCCGGCGTGACTGGTCTCTTGCCTAAAGATAGCCGTGACTGACTCAATATGTACCACACTTAATGACATTTATGCGCGGGAAGCGGAAGTGACGTCTCGGCGTCCAAATGGGCTGGGAAAAGCAGCCCCTGGCCTCACGCTCCGACCTCTCCTCTCCGCTTGAGAACCTGGGGTCTTTCGTGTTGGGAGCCTTAAGTACATGGAAACCTTAAAGGTCGTATAGAATGGGCAGCCATGAAACGTCGTTTTGGATACCAGCTGCGGCCTTCCGCGCGCCCTCGCGCGCTTTGTCGCACGTGGGATTGGGGAGGTTCGCGTGGTCTGTGGCAGCGTGAGGTCGGATGGGGAAGGGGCTGAGATGTTGGCGCATCGCCTGAACCGCAGGGACGGGCTCGCCGTGGGCGTCATGCTCTTCTCCATGTTCTTTGGTGCGGGCAACCTCATCCTCGCCCCGCTTCTGGGCGTCCAAGCCGCCGGGAGCACGCCGTTGGCCCTGGCCGGCTTCATCGTCTCGGCCGTCGGCCTGCCTGTCCTCACGATCGCGGCCATCGCGCTCTCTGGCTCGGTGCGCCAGCTGGCCGACCGCATAAGCCCGCTCTTCTCGGAAGTGTTCGCCGCCCTGGTGTACCTGGCCATCGGACCCTTCCTGGCCATCCCGCGTACGGCGACGACCTCCTACGAGATGCTCAGGCCCCTGTTGCCGACGGACCTTTCTCCCACGGCGGCGCTCCTGGTGTTCTCGCTGGCGTTCTTTGCGGTGGCCTACGTGCTGGCCATGCATCCCAGTCGGCTGACGGAGCTCATGGGCAAAGCGTCGGGTCCCGCGCTCTTGCTCCTCATCGTGCTGGTGGTAGGCGCCGTGCTCGTCTCCCCGCCGGGAGGGCCCGCTTCGGCGGCTGCGGGCGACTACGCCGCCCGGCCCCTCGTCGCGGGCTTCGTGTGCGGCTATCAGACCATGGACGTCCTTGCCGCCCTCGCGTTTGGCATCGTCATCGCAATGAACGTGCGTGAGAAGGGGCTGGAAGACACGCGCGACGTCGCTCGGCAGGTCATGCGTTCGGGAGCGATTGCGGGCGTGCTCATGATGCTCATCTACTGTGGCTTTGGCTACCTGGGCTACACCATGGGTAGCGTCGTGCCGGGTGTGGGCAACGGTGCCGAGGTGATCGCCGCCGCCGCACGTATTGAGTTTGGTTCGCTGGGGGCCGTGCTCGTCGCTGCCATCTTCGGCCTGGCCTGCCTCAACGTGTGCATCGGACTCACCTGCTCGATCTCGGAGTACTTCTCGGAGCGCTATGCGAGGCTGGGCTACCGTCAGTGGGCGCTTGCCGTGGTGGTGGTCTCCTTCCTGCTCTCCAACGTGGGCCTCACTGCCATCCTGGGATACTCGGTCCCGTTGCTCCTGGCGCTGTATCCCGTGGCGATTTGCCTCGTGGCCATGGGACTGCTGCAGGGCCGTGTCGGGCGGAGTGGGGTAGGGCGCAGCGACGCAGGCAATGCTGGCGCGCGCGTCGGGGACGCTCGCGACGCCCCCGCGTGGCGTCTCGCGGTCGCACTCTGCGCCCTCGATAGCGTCACCGTAGCCCTGAGGGATGGCTATGCGCCCACGCTGTGGCTGCCCTTCGACATGCTTCCCCTGGCGGACCTGCACATGGGTTGGATCACCCTGGCGGTCCTGGGCCTCGTCGTGGGCCGGCTATGGCGGTGCGCTCGGAGCGGGGAGGGTGGCGTGCAGTAGGGACGGGGCGTCAGCGTCTCGGCGCGCAACGCGTCTGGAGCAGGGTGTCCGGGCCCGACGTGATCGGGGCCGGTTCACAATGACCTCCCTGCCGTCCGCTTTTCGGGATCGCATGGATGGCAGACGAGGCAGTGTGAATGAAACTATTTTCACGCTGCTTCGCCACGCGTCCACTTTGGGAGTCCTTTCGGGTGGCAGGCGAAGTAATGTGGGCCATCCGGGGTTATCCGCTCACCCTGACTCTCCTGCATGCCTTCGCCATCGAGCAGGGATATGTGGTCGTCACCTCCGACGAGCGACGGCATCACGAGATCTATCCGGGAGATCCTCGCAAGACATCTGCCGACAAGCCCAAGACCGTGGTGCGTCGACCGGTCAGGAGGCTGTAGGAGATCATGAGGGCGAAAGCCCTGAGGGACCGTTGCCCCATAAGGTGATCTGAGGCGATGGCATGTCGAGTCCTGGGGGCGGTCGTGTCCCCTTGACGGATGATGATGTTGACTTCTCGGCGGCCAAGTCTCAATATGAACCTTGTTCATATTGAGAGGGATTGTCTTGCGCCAGGGACGCCACCCTGTCGACGGGCCCGGAAGGGGAAAGATGAGCCATGCGAGTTCGGCCGTGAGGCAGGGGGCCATGCCCAAGGGCCTGCGTATAGGGGAGAGTATCTTTGACATCGGGTACCTCCTGTTCGACCTGGTCGCCGCCACTATCTTCTTCGTACAGGCAAACGGTCGGGCGGTCTTTGTTCTGTACGGGATGCTTGCCCTGTGCCTGGGTGGAGGCGATGCCTTCCATCTGATCCCTAGGGTGCAGATGCATCTGTTTGGCGTCGGGGAGGACACGCAAAGGAGGCTGGGCCTGGGCATCGCAGTGACCTCCGTCACCATGACCGTGTTCTACGCCCTTCTCTACCTCATCTGGGTACAGCTCTTTCCGAATATCCACATCTCTCCTGTCATACCAGCGCTCGTCTTCCCCATGGCCTTGCTACGGATCGTTCTCTGCCTCTTCCCACAGAACGGCTGGTTCTCCGACAAGGAGAACCTGCGCTGGTCCCTATATCGGAACGCCCCCTTTGTCATCATCGGGGCTCTGGTCATTGCGCTCTTTGCCATCTCTGGCGATGCGGGTGGGTACGGCCTCTGGAGGATGTGCATTGCCGTCGCGCTCAGCTTCGGTTTCTATCTCCCCGTCACCTTCTTCTCAAAGAGGAGGCCTGCCATCGGTGCACTGATGCTCCCCAAGACCGTGATGTACATGTGGGTTGTCGGCATGGGCCTGTCGCTCCTCGGTGTTCTTTAGGGTCGAGCCGTGAAGCCGCCGTCCACGTCGAGGGAAGCCATCCTCGGGGCCTGCCGCGAGATCGTGCGCGAAAGGGGACTCTCCGGCATCAGCGTCCGCTCCGTCGCCTCGGCCTGTGGGGTTGCCGTCGGTACGATCTACCATTACTTCCCGGACAAGGAAGCCCTGCTCCTTGCCGTTACGGCTGACATATGGTCCGACGTCTTCGATCCGGGGAATCGGCTGGTCCATGCGGATGGCTTCGCCGACTATGTGGAGGGGACCTTCGATGAGGCGAGCCGTCGGCTGTCCCAGTACCCTGGTTTCCTTTCGGAACATGGCTTAGGCCTGGCGTCCATCTCAGGGTGGAGTGAGGAGCGCATGCGACGCGGGAGGCAGCGCATGCGCTCGTTTCCCTCCGGGATTCGGAGGGGCCTTCTCGACGTGCTGGATGTGGATGGTCGGATTCGCCCTGACGTCTGGGACGCCGACCTTTCCAGAGAGGACTTTGTGGAATTCGTCACGCAACAGCTGCTGACCCTCCTGGTTCTTGGCAGGCGAGACTGCCGAGCGCTCCTGGGCGTGATCAAAAGGACACTGTACTGACGCCTAGCAGGTACTGACGCCTAGCAGGACGCTGCTCCCCGGAAGGGCGAGCGAGCCGATCGGAATGCTGGCAAGCATGTGGGGCCACTTCGGTAGTGCCGACGGGTGGTGCCGGCGATGACTTAGCGAAGCGCCCTCCCGGAAGCCGCCTGCGGCTTACGGGAGAACGGCACGACCTCAAGCTTTCCATCCACGAGCTCTCCGAGGAAGACCTGTTTCACCGATGAATACCCCTGGTCCCTCAATTGCCGAGCGACCCAGGTGCCGTCCCTGTCCGCCAGCCTCAGACCGTCCTCTACCAGGCGTCCGTCGGCGATGAGAGGGAGGAGAGACCCCCTGCTTTTGGCCCCGTGCGTCCTGACGGTCAGCTTGCCGTTGGTCTCCATTATGGCTGCCTCCACATCGCGGATGCTAGCGATGTCCTCCTCGCGCAGGCGTCGGCTGAGCTGCTCGGCCGTAAGGCCTACCTTCGCGCAGCGCGAGACGTCGAGCTGCCCTGTGGAGATGATGAGCTCTGGCTGGCTGGCGATGACCTTCCTGAAGACCCTGCTGCTTTCCGCAAGAACCTTTACTGCTATGACCACCAACGACCAGATGAGCACAATGATCAAGAACTGAAGGACGG
>JGI2924J29684_1078278_pt1 | contig 38584 bp, 31 predicted proteins | sample BenlonsequencITS_FD_29684 | JGI IMG/M metagenome (IMG submission 29684)
CGCCTGTAGCTCAGTTGGATAGAGCATCTGCCTTCTAAGCAGGTTGTCGGGGGTTCGAGTCTCTCCAGGCGCACCAACAAACAAATTTATGGTGGGTGTGGCGAAGTGGTTAACGCACCGGGTTGTGGTTCCGGCATTCGTGGGTTCAAACCCCATCACCCACCCCATAAAGAAAAAGCACACCGAGAATTAATTCTCGGTGTTTTTTTATGTTTTCTAGAAAGTTAGCTTTTAGCGCAGACTTTCTACAATATCCAGGCCAACAAGGCTGCCACTTTATTTTACAAGGGGACAGGTTCTTAGTTATGCATATTAAGAATCTGTCCTTTCTTTAACTTGTTAAATTCCCTCATGTTAGACGTAAAATGGCCAAGTTTCTTTTTGACCCCCCTAAAAATAGTTCTGGCTTCGTAAAGATATTATGAAAGGTGCGCATTATTCAAGATTTATAACGAAAGAGGTAGATATCATTGAAATCAATCACAAAAGGGAAAAAATTAAAGAAGCAACTTGCTGTTGCCGTCACAGCAGCACTTTTAGCGTTTCCGCTTAGCGCGACCCTTGTCTTAGCTGAAACGTCTGCCCAGACCACTTCAAGTGCAGATGCCGTAACCACAAGTGCAGGAACTACAGAATCCACAACTGCGGAGACAACGGCCGTAGACGTAGTGAGTGCGGATGCAGATAGCACTGAAAGCACAAGCGCAGATACCACAAGTACAGATGAATCAGGTACGGACGTATCAGCAATAGATAATACAAGTACAGAAACAACCGACCAGGACGATAATACGGACACTAATAGTGAGGATGCAACAAATTCCGAGGATCAAGACACTGATAAGGAAGATACCGAATCGACGACTGTTGTAGATGCAGACGGCAACGCAATTGATCCGGCCAATTGGTTATCAGAGCTTATAGGTAAACTCAAATTGGCTTTGACCTTTGATCCCGCTCATAAGGCCGAGTTGACTCAGGAGCAGGCATTGGAGAAGCTGGCTAAGGCTCAGAAATTGATGACTGCTGGTGAAGCCGAAGAATCTGAGAAGGCTTTTACAGAGTACGCAGACAAAATCACCAAGGCTCAGGAATTTTTAGAGCAAATTGAAGATCCTGACTCAGAAGAGGCCCAAAAGCTGACAATCGCTCTTACGAATGTCAATCAAAACAACATAAAAGTATTAGGTAATCTGCTCGAAAAACTCCCTCCCCAGGCGGCTCAAAAGCTGGCTCTTAATGTAGTACGTTCTATGGAAAAAGCGGTTACAAAGATGGAGAAGCAAGAGGCTAGAAGCAATGCAGTGGCTGCTGAAGAGACAGCAGCGGGAACCGGCGATGATTCAACAGAGTCAGAAGTCAGAGGTGTAGCACATAACAAAGCTTTAGAAAAAGAAGCTAAGGTTGCCTTGAAAGAATTTAAGAAGACACTTAAAGAAAACGGAAAGCTCCAGCTAAAGGACGATCAAGAGGATGCTGAACAGGAGGATAGCCAGGATCAGGCCTCAACAAACGAAGTGACTGTGACTGAACCTGCATCCTCTCAAGAAGCTTCCTTGGCCAATACTCAGCCAACATCTGTAACAATTGCTCCTGCTAGTATAGAGTCTTCATCAACTGTTGATAGATCCTCTAAGAAGGAAAAGACAGAGCAGAACAAAAAAGCTGACAATGGAAATGATAAGGCTAAAGAAAAAAGTGACAACAAAAAGCATTAGAAACAAAAATCTGAGGGATAATAAGTGAATGCCTGCTAAATAAAATTTACCGGAAAAATGGAAGCGACCTAAGAGCAAGTCTTTTAGGTCGCTTTTCTGAATGTCTCAACTAAGCCTTTAGTAGGTAAGACCTTAGCCTCTCCTCAAAAAACGGAGTTATTACAAACTCCAGATTATTCGTGATATACTTATTTATCCCATAAAATCAAGGGTGAAGGGGGAGAAACCATGGGTAAAGCAAAGCCCGGTCCCGACGATTTGCGCCGCTTAATCGGTTACTCAATAATTACATTTTTAGGCGTCTTTTTATTTATCCCAGTGATATGGTTCATTCACCTATTCTCAAATGACCCAGGACTGTACATGCGCTGGGGTGTCTGCTCAGCCGCCGTTATCCTATTCAATATTATGTTTTACTTTTGGAAATATCCCGAGAATTGGCTGGCTAACTTACTGGTTTTAATCGGAGTGGATCTAATGGTTTTGATCTTTGAATATTTTTGGTTGATTCAGAGTTTAGGCTGACGACCTTTCATGGAACCGCTTTAAACGGTTCTTTTTAGTTACCGCTTTTTCTGCTTTTTGCTTATTGCTTATTGTAGAGGCAGCTAAGGGGTTGGGGGGATAAATTTTAGGACAGCCAAGGCTGTCCCTTACAACAATCAACTATGACTAGGATCTGAACTTTCATTATTTAAAACATCCGTCTTTTTAGCGATTACATTAGTTTTTGGTGTTAGTATTTGAGGCTTTTGAGCGTTTCCTTCTGGTACAAATTTAAAATTATTTTCTTTGCCTAAAGTTGCCATAATACTCTCCTTTTACGCTAATTTCTTAGTCTGGGTAAAATATAATCGGTTGTTTTCCAAGTTTATTTTACCCCCAATATTCCATCATTCGGGATTCTCCAAGTCTTTTGCCATTGTAATGACGCTTAAGTCATTACATCTATCCTAGCTGTATAACCTTGAAGGTTAGGTAGGGGAGGTTAACCCTAAAGATCGTCTTTATCTCCCCAAGCTTTGCCTACCCAAACCGCAGCTCCAATAGTAAGGGCATGGAGAAATAACGAAGGTGGACTAAACAAACTATTTGGATTACTAGTTCTCTTTTTTATGCCAAACATTCACAAAACCTCCTCGTATGTTATTTTGACAGTTTAGGTTTTGTGATTTATGTCGAAGCGATACCAGTTAAAATATGTAATTAGTTAGATGTAAATTGCAGCGAAAGTTTTAAAATCTAAATTTGATGTTTAATCTCAAAAAAACCTCCGCGTCCGGAGGCATGCGCAATATCTTTAGGTTTCGTTGTGAATTATAGTTTCTCTTAAAGCCTTATACGTTTGGGTGAAATAATTTAAGGGGGGTGAAAAGCAATGAATATAAAAACCAGGCGGGAGAATACTCCTTTGCTAAGATACAAAATGGAAACTGCAAATAAAGGAATAGAAAAATAGAGGATAGAAACCCCTAAGGTCTATCCTCTACTGATTATTAAATTAACTGGAGCCGATGGCAGGACTCGAACCTGTAACCTGCTGATTACAAATCAGCTGCTCTACCAATTGAGCTACATCGGCATGTGTTTTGGACAAGGACTATTGTAGCAAGACTCTTTGATTTGGTCAATGTTAAATAGAGGAAATTACGACCATTTTATGCAATAGCTTAGGTCGAAAGGCTGAGGTACTAATTTCCAGGGCATTTAGGAGTACTAATCAACCGCCTGGTGGCTTCTGCAAGTACCAATCCATATATACTTGCCCCTATAAGATTTGAAACAACTGTGTATGGTGCTGTGTAAAATAAATCAGGCATTTTGAATAAAGTAGCAACTGCATATGAACTGAACCATATAAAAGCCGAATATATCCATCCTTTAGCTAAGTAATGTCTACTGGTAACAATAGGGATTAAATACGCAAAGCCTACTCCGACAAATCCGCAAAATGCCATTTGCCCAATCCAGGCAATAATGCTTTCCAATGCATTAAGAGGTAATCGTCCAAATAATATTTCTGAAGCATAATCCAACATTCTTGTCTGAGTAAAGTCTAATACGTAGTATGAAAAAAACGTCCAGATACTTAAAGGAATTCCTGCAATTAAACCAACGACAAAACCAAAATACATTCTATCCTTCATAATGTTTCCCCCTATCTTATTGTTTGTGTAAATGGTATGTGTTGAATCAGTGACAAAGTTGCATGCATAAAGAGGAACTCGCAATGAATTCATAGTCCGTTTTTTCAAAATGGTATTGGATTTTACTGAAATTGCATCATTATGCCCTTGTTTATTATTCCTGATTGCAATTTTATAATTCATTTAATAGTTCCCTGTTGACTCAACCAAAACCCAACAAACTGAACTAGGGGGAATTAAGTGCGATTTGCCAAGCCAAAAAAGACAGTCAAAAAATCCGCCTGACAACTTAATGTCAGGCGGACTTAGCCTCATAATGTGGTGCGAGAGAAGGGACTCGAACCCCCACGGTTTCCCGCTGGAACCTAAATCCAGTGCGTCTGCCAGTTCCGCCACTCTCGCAAATTTATTATTGTTGCAACAGAGAGAATTCTATCATAAATTTTAAGATATGACAAGTGTGAGATTTTAACAGGGATTATCTTAAAAGATATTTGGGATATTAAACCTCTCAGCATCAAAAAGATAAGAGAATAATAGTTGTAAGTCAGACAATTCGCCCATAGAAAGGGGAATGTCTTTTGTGCTAATAAATCTTTCTAATCGACCAATGCTAAGATCAATGGTGTCAATTTCTTGGTGATCAAGAATAATACTCCACCAGTTAGCGTTATTCTTCCAACTTTCCTGAACAATCCCTAATTCCTTTTTAGCTTCATCCCATTGCTGAGCTGAAATAGATTGTTCAACCGTCTTTAAGTGTGCCTCAGTTGCTTGAGTTGTGGTTTTTACAAATTCATAGGAAGCATAAGAGCCTCCCAGTAAAAAAATAACAATAACAATAATGGTTCCCAGGGTTCTCAAATCTATTCACCTCACACTTGAGTCTGTAATGGTTTAACTTTTTTTTTGTTTTGACTTTCTTTTTCTTGTATAAAAAGTTTACCTGAAGAATCTAAGCTGGCAATCAGGACATCTTCGATCTTGTCAAGCTTATGTTTCTTAAGTTCTCGCATCAACCATTCCAAATCCTTATCACTTCGCTCCAGATTATTCCGTTTCAATTTGCCATCCATAATAAGAGCTAAGGGTAAGCCTTCATAAGCGGGGGTAATCTTTAAATCGTCAGGAATGATGGGCCTTTTCTGAACCTTAGGCATAACACTAACTTGACCATTGTTTTCTAAGATTGCATATTCGACATCAGCAATGTTAGGGATATCATTAAGGCGGAGTTCTTCGAGCAAATCGCTCATGTTGTAACAATTTCTCCTGAGTTCGGTTTCTGAAATTTTACCGCGATCAATAAGGATGCTTGGCTTTCCGCAAATAATATCTCGTGCCGTTTCGCTTTTAAGAGAAATCCAGGCTAAAGTTAGGCTTGCTGATAGGAGAACCAGAATGGGAATAATGCCGCTGAGGAGTGGAACCCCAATGTTTTCACTAGGCACAGCCGCGAGCTCAGAGATCATGAGGATAACAACTAACTCAAAAGGCTGTAACTGGCCGATTTCCCTTTTTCCCATCAAGCGCAGGGCGATAATAACCACTAAATAAAGAATAAGGGTTCTAACTACAATGATAAGCATGCTTGTTCTCCCTTTCCTAAATGTTTAGGATCTTTTGATAGGGTATTTTGCCCTGAATAGCAAGAGTTATCCGTGACGTCTGCGGAGGGGTTCTTCAATTTGATTACGAGAAGTAAGTCTGTTATAATTGATTAGTGAATTTCATAGATGTATTTGGCTTAAGCGGGGGTTTGTAGTCTTAAAAAAACGGTAAGACTAACGAGTATCCACAGCTGCCTTGCACATAGTCTTAAATAGTGTTTAAGGGGGAGAACATAATATGTCAGTCTCAGTTGAAAAACTAGAAAAAAATCTTGTAGCTCTGGAAGTTACCGTAGAAGCCGAAAAATTTGTCAGTGCGGTGAATCAAGCAGCTAAAGTGTTGGCCAAGAAAGTTAACGTTCCTGGATTTCGTAAAGGAAAAGCACCACGTCGCATGGTTGAACAGCATGTAGGAAAAGAATCACTTTATGACGAAGCCTTAGATCAATTAGTCGGCCCGGCATACTCTGAAGCAGTTCTGGAAAGTGGTATCGACCCGGTAGACCGCCCAAGTGTTGAATTAGTTCAAATTGAGGAAGGAAAAGACCTGATTTTTAAAGCAAAAGTTATGGTTAAACCGGAAGTTGAGCTTGGTGAATATAAAGGCCTCAAGATCGAACAAAGTGCAGCCATTATTTCCGAAGAAGAAGTTGAAGAAGCACTTAAAAGCAAGCAACAGCAACACGCTCGTCTGATTACCCTCGAAGAAGGCAAAGTCGAGAATGATGATACTGTAACCTTAGATTTTGAAGGATTTACAGATGGAACACCTTTCCTTGGCGGTAAAGCTGAGAACTACGAGCTTGTCATTGGCTCAGGAACATTTATTCCCGGTTTTGAAGAAGGTTTAATTGGAGCTGAAATAGGACAACCTGTTGAAGTAAACGTTACCTTCCCTGCTGAATATCATAGTGCAGAGCTAGCTGGAAAAGAGGCTGTCTTTAAAACTCTCATTAAAAAAATTCAACGCAAAGAACTTTCCGCTCTAGACGATGAATTTGCAAAAGATGTCAGCGAATTTGAGACTCTGGATGAATTGAAAACCGATTTGCGGAATAAATTAATGAAGACAACTGAAATGCGAGTTAAAGATGAGCATGTCCGCTCCATCGTTTCTAAAGTGGTTGACAACGCCAGCGTTGAGATTCCTGAAGTTATGATTAACGAAAGAATCAATGTAATGGTAGATGATCTCAGTCGCAATCTTGCCCAGCAAGGAATGACTCTAGAACATTATTTCCAATTTACAAACTCAACTGAAGCAGCTATGAAAGAGGAGCTGCGTCCTCAAGCTGCTGAGAGTGTCAAGACCGATTTAGTTTTAGAAACTATTGCCAAAGTAGAAGGAATTGAGATCACTGAAGACGAATTAGATGAAGAGCTTAAAAAAGCAAGTGAGCGTCACGGACAAGACGCAGCACTGCTCAAACGAACCCTTATAGCGCGCGGGGAGCTACAGTTCTACAAACAAAGCATGAACAGTCAGAAGACAGTCAACTTCTTAGTAGAACAAAATACTTAAAACCCGACGCCTTAGGGGGAATTCTGAGGTATAGAGGTGAGAGGATGGCAAAGTACACTGAAGACAAAAATCAACTCAAGTGTTCATTTTGCGGAAAAACCCAGGAACAAGTCAAAAAACTGGTAGCTGGCCCGGGGGTTTACATTTGTGATGAATGCATTGAACTTTGTAATGAGATTATCGAGGAAGAGCTAACGGATGATCTGGGTGTTGAGATTGGAGACATTCTAAAACCTAAAGAAATTCGGGCAATCATTGACCAGTATGTTATCGGTCAAGAAGACGCTAAAAAGGCGCTTTCCGTAGCAGTCTACAATCACTACAAACGGATTAACTTGGGCATGAAAATCGATGATGTTGAATTGCAAAAATCTAATATCATCATGTTGGGACCTACAGGGTCAGGGAAAACTTTGTTGGCCTCGACGCTAGCCAAAGTTCTTAATGTTCCCTTTGCAATTGCCGATGCCACGTCATTGACCGAAGCAGGTTATGTCGGTGAGGATGTTGAGAATATCCTTTTGAAGTTAATTCAAGCTGCCGACTACGATGTGGAAAAAGCTGAAAAGGGTATTGTTTATATTGATGAGATTGATAAGATAGCTCGTAAATCAGAAAATCCGTCCATTACCAGAGATGTCTCAGGTGAAGGAGTTCAACAGGCCTTGCTGAAAATTCTTGAAGGAACGGTTGCCAGTGTACCGCCTCAAGGCGGCCGCAAACATCCGCACCAAGAATTTATCCAGTTAGATACCACCAATATATTATTTATTGTTGGCGGAGCCTTTGATGGAATTGAGAAAATCATTCAAAACCGTGCCGGACAAAAAACCATGGGTTTTGGTGCTGCTATTCCCAACAAGGTAAACTTAAATGTTGGTGAAGTCCTAAAGGGAATACTGCCGGTTGATCTGCAAAAATTTGGGTTGATTCCGGAATTTGTTGGGCGTTTGCCTGTCATTGTAACCCTTGAAGCACTGGATGAAGCAGCATTAGTACGTATCTTAACCGAGCCCAAGAATGCCCTGGTTAAGCAGTATCAAAAACTAATGGAGCTTGACGGGGTAACCTTAGAGTTCAAAGATGCAACCCTCACCAGTATAGCTGCCGAAGCAATTCGTAGAAATACCGGGGCGCGAGGACTGAGGTCAATCCTAGAGGATATGATGCTCAATGTTATGTATGACTTGCCTTCACGTAATGATGTTTCAAAATGTGTTGTTACACCGGAAGTGGTCTTGAAGAAAGAAGAGCCGCTCCTCGTAATGACCGAAAAGGTTAAGAAGGGCAAGAAAGAAGAATCAGCTTAAAGCGATATTAAACACCGGTAGTTCGTAAGAACCACCGGTGTTTTCGTGTTAGTGTGTTATGGGGACGGTCCTTTTAACACGTTTTAAACGTGTTAAAAGGACCGTCCCCATAACACACACCCCTAACACACAAAAACACGCTTAAGGATAATAGACCCGAAAGACAGGGCGGCTTCGATCCACAGGAGTGAAACTCATTGCATGGAGAGGCGGTAAAGCCTACAAAGCTTGGGCGGGAAGCGGAGCCGCAGGTTCACCTCAGGTATTACCCAGAGGTTTGGCGTAGCTCCCGCTCAAGCGAGTAGGCGAGCCTCGGAATGCTGAGTTTCGAAGACACTGCATGAAATAGGCGGATTAGCAAAGTAACCCGCCCCTTCCCGAACCGCACAGGCGACTTTCGAACGCATACGGCTCTCCATATTCCAAATGAGTTATCGTCGTTTTAGCTGATTAATTTGAAACCTGCCAACCTCAACATTTATAAAGCATTGTGCGCAAAGGGGGATCTGACGCCGATTTATATTCAGCATTACAGTAACAATCGGTGAGTAAGGCTTGTCGAGCTTCTTCTTCGTTTTCCTGTGATACATGCTGACATGGGAGTGCGGATTACCGCAGATGTAGCAGACTCGGGAAAGCGGGTTTATCAAGCTGAATTTAGGCAGGAAAAGAAACGATTTAACTGCTACCTTGATTTTGTTGAAGAAGTCCTTTTGTCTCGAAAAAGATTTGTATAGTGCCAGACTGACTGAGCGTGCTTTACCTTTTAAATTTGTATAGTTGACCATGAGAGCTTTGCCGTACCGGGCGAATACTTTCTTTGTACTAATGTCAAATTTGCGCGCTAGAGTTTTTGCAATTGAAAATTGCACGATGTACTGTATGCGCCAACCATTATAGAAGTTGGTGCAACCTCGCTGTTGAGTCAGAAGTCCACGGAGTACCTGGTTGCCGTATTTGATGATTTCTTCCGGAGATTTTCTAAGGAGGCGAGTGATACCAATGGGATAGCCATTTCCTTTACACATACCGTTTTCACGTAGCTTTTTCAGGACTCCATCCGTATTCATATAAACACGGATGGTTGGACAAAAGGGTTGGTTTGAAATTTGCTGTGATTGACAGGGCCCTTGCGGATGATATATCCGAGAAAGGTGACGTCCTTATCTGCAGCATGTGTGATTTTGGTTTTCTCATCGTTCAACCTTAGGCAGAGTTCGTTTTTCAGGAACTCCTTGATTTTCTGCTTCAAGTCAATTGCATAAGCCATTGGGGCAATCAATCCAATCAGAAAGTCATCAGCGTATCGCACGTATCTCACTCTTCGGAAATTGGGGTCGTATCTATCAGTATTCGGAATGTTTTCCATTTCATACTTCAGGTGCTTAATAGTTTCCGGATCGCAGCCGTTGCTGATTGCCTTATTGTATTGGTATCTTGCCTTGGTATAGTTAGGATTTTGCTTACGATATTTACCTGAGGTGTCCATTTCGATAATGCTTTTCATAAATCTGTCAAGTTTATCGAGATAGATGTTGCAGAGTATGGGGCTGCAGCAAGATCCCTGTGCGTTTCCGGTTTTGGTTCCATGATAAATGTGTTGCATGTCGAAGTAACCGGCCTTGAGTATCTTGTTGATAAGCCGGATGAAACGTTCGTCGCTGATACGCTCACGAAGTATCATCTCAAGTGTGCGATGGTCAATTTCATCAAAACAGGCGGAGATGTCACCCTCAATAAACCAAATCGTACCTCTCCACGTTTCTACCTCGGCTATGGCGCTTTGAGTAGACCGCTTTGGCCTGAAACCGTGGGAGAGATTTGAGAAGGTAGGTTCGTAGATGCACTCCAGGATAATGCGGACAGCCTCCTGAACGAGCTTGTCCTTTCCGTTGGGAAAGCTGAGTTTGCGCAATTTACCATTGCTTTTTGGTATCATCGTTGTTCTGTTTGGCCGAGGCTGGTAGGACTCGTCACGCATGGAAGCGATAAGTTCCGTAATCCATTCCTCGCAAAAACCATGCAGGGAGGTGCCATCAGCACCGGAGGTTTCTGCTCCGTCGTTGGACTTGACAAAGTTATAAGCGATGATGTACAAGTCTCTGCTGTAGAACAATCGATAAAGGTCATCGTTAACATAGCAATGGTTGGCATTGTTTCGACGGCGATAACCTTCCAGTTTTTCTACGAGTTTTGATGGCTCCATTCAAAGCAACCCCTTTCAAAATTGGAACTCAGAATACTGCCCCCTTTCACCATGTGCCATCTATTACAGAAGGCCGTTGGGCTACTATTAGGGCTCTCTGCCTTATGCCGAAGTGGTACTTAGGCAGGTCACGTTTGACAGCTTCATATAGTGTATCCATACGTAGGTATCCGGTTGGTCGTTACCCTGCTTACCGCAGGTGCGTCAATGGGCCTGCTTATACCCAATCTCGCAGATATTGGGTGTAACCATTGATACCAGTGTTTAGTCCGGCAGCGTCCTACAGCCACAGACCCGGATTCAGCCCACAGGCTTTACCATATATGGCCTGACTCGCCAGGCTACTTGACAACATGTGTTGTCTAATCCTGACTTTACCGACATGCTGTTGTCCCCCAGAGGCTTTCGCATGAGGTAAGTCGGTTGTCTTACATCGCAACGCAGGAGCGATGATTTCAAAGAAATATATATGAAGCGCACGACGTGCGCAATGCAAGAAGGGTTAACCCGTGCGAAGACAGTGTCTTCGTCGCACGAATTAGCTAGTCTTGCAGGATGTGGACGAAGCCGCCCGACCCGAACGACCCTATTTCAGAAAAATTCATTCATAGGGTTTTTTCTCCATTTTGTGGCAATACTAAAAAGAGAGATTGCTAGGAGGGAAATTTGTACATGAATGGACTCAGCGGAATAGTTATGGTAGTACAGTTAGTATTCGCGGTTGTGATTGGGCTCTATTTTTGGGGAATGCTCAAGTCTCAGCAAGGAAATAAAGTCTCCGTAGAGCGAGAATCACGAAAAGAGCTGGAAAAACTTCAAACTATGCGTAAAATCGCCTTAACCACTCCTTTGTCAGAAAAAACACGACCGGTACACTTTGAAGAAATCATAGGCCAAAAAGAAGGAATTAAAGCCCTGCGGGCTGCATTATGCGGTCCGAATCCACAACATGTCTTAATATATGGAGCACCGGGGGTTGGTAAAACTGCTGCTGCCCGCTTGATCTTGGAAGAGGCTAAAATGAATCCACTATCTCCATTTAAGGCTAACGCGCATTTTACGGAGATCGATGGTGCCACAGCACGTTTTGATGAAAGGGGAATTGCAGATCCTCTAATAGGCTCAGTGCATGATCCTATCTATCAAGGGGCCGGAGCAATGGGCCTGGCCGGAATTCCTCAGCCCAAGCAGGGGGCAGTCACTAAAGCACATGGCGGAATTTTATTTATTGATGAAATTGGCGAACTCCATCCAATTCAAATTAATAAGCTCTTAAAAGTCTTGGAAGACCGGAAAGTAACTCTGGAAAGTGCCTACTATAGCTCTGAAGACTTTAATATACCTCAACACATCCACGATATATTTCAGAACGGCTTGCCCGCCGACTTTAGACTTGTGGGGGCGACGACACGCAGTCCGGAACAAATTCCACCGGCCATCCGCTCCAGGTGTATGGAAGTCTACTTTCGAGGGTTACTGCCTGATGAAATTGCCGAAATTGCTCGGGTTGCTGCAGCAAAGATGGAAATTCCCATCACTCCGGAAGCTGTTAATGTGGTTAAACAATTTGCCAGCAACGGCCGAGAAACCGTCAATATGGTTCAACTTGCTGCGGGAGTAGCTTTGACTGAGGGCCTTCCGGAGATCAACGTGAAAACTGTAGAGTGGGTTGTGGAAACCGGGCAGTATACACCCCGCCCGGATAAGAAGGTGCCCAAAGAGCCCAGTATCGGTTTGGTAAATGGCCTGGCAGTGTATGGCCCTAATATGGGCAGACTCTTGGAGTTAGAAGTTACTGCCCTTCCTGTCAATCCGGGTAAGGGAGCACTGTTGGTCACCGGGATCGTTGAGGAAGAAGAACAAGGAGACTCAGGCAAGAAAATTCGGCGCAAGAGCATGGCCAGAAGTTCTGTAGAGAATGTCTTGACAGTCTTAAGAAGGCAAATGGCCTTAGAGCCTAAAGACTTCGATATCCATGTTAACTTTCCCGGCGGCGGCCCGGTAGATGGCCCCTCGGCAGGGATTGCTATCGCAACTGCCATTGTTTCTGCCATACGTCAGCAAAAAGTTGATAATTATCTGGCCATGACAGGGGAACTTTCCATTCGCGGAGGAGTTAATCCAATTGGTGGAGTCACAGCCAAGATTGAAGCTGCGAAGCAGGCCGGGTGTAAAAAAGTTTTAATACCTAAAGAAAATTGGCAAGAGCGCTTTTCGGAGCTGAAAGATGAGATAGAAATAATTGCCGTTGAAGAGCTATCGGAAGTTTTCGAACAGGCCTTTATCCCGGAAATCAAGCTGGAGAAAGTGGAGACACGGCCACCCATCGAGGAGGTTTTGAGCCGCTTGGATTTTGCCTCGGTTAACAAAGCAGTAACAAAAATCGTTGCTAATTTGCCTGAACAGGGCAAAACATGTTAGAATAGTTCAAGATAAGTTTGGCACACTAGCTGTAGTGTGTCTTTTTTTCACAAGATTTTTTCAAAAATGGGGGGATATTCGTTGACAAATGAACGTGAATTACCATTACTCCCGTTGCGTGGGATTCTTGTTTTCCCGTATATGGTTATTCATCTGGACGTAGGCAGGGAACGGTCTATGGCGGCAATTGAAAAAGCCATGCTTGATGATCGCATAATACTTTTGACGTCCCAGAAAGAGACCGAGATTGATTCCCCAAATCCGGATGATTTGTACGAGATGGGGACAATAGCCGAAATTAAGCAACTTTTAAAACTTCCGGGAGGCACCATGCGGGTTCTTGTTGAAGGGATTTCGCGGGGCCGAATTATTGAATACCTCGAAGAAGAAGAGTATTTCAGAGTTAGTGTTGAGGAGTTAGCCGAAGCAAAAAGATCCATGACTCCGGAATTAGAAACCTTAGTTCGAGGAATGACTCATCAATTTGAGGAATATGCCAAACTAGGTAAACGGGTTCCCTTAGAAACCATAGGGACAGTACTAGCAGTTGAAGAACCGGGGCGTTTAGCAGATATTGTGGCCTCTCACCTGAACTTAAAAGTTCCGGATAAACAAACCATCTTGGAAGCCATGTCTGTAGAACTTCGCTTAGAGCGCCTAACGGAACTGATCATGCGGGAGATTGAGCTCCTGGAATTGGAACGCCGGATTGGGCAAAGAGTGCGCAAGCAAATGGATAAGGCTCAGAAAGAATATTATCTGAGAGAACAAATAAAAGCCATCCAAAAAGAGCTTGGGGACAAGGATGAACGACAGGCCGAGGCAGATGAATACCGGGAAAAGATAGCCAAAGCCAAGTGCCCTAAAGAAGTCGAAGAAAAAGCTCTCAAAGAAATTGAACGTCTGGAAAAGATGCCTCCATCCTCAGCAGAGGGTACTGTTGTACGTACCTACCTAGATTGGCTTTTAGTTCTCCCTTGGACAAAATCCTCTAGGGATAAAATAGATTTAACTCGTTCGGAAGAGATTCTAAATCAAGATCATTATGGTCTGGAAAAAGTTAAAGAAAGAATTCTGGAGTTCTTAGCTATCCGCAAATTAACTCCAAAAATGAAAAGCCCAATTCTCTGCTTGGTCGGGCCTCCCGGGGTAGGAAAGACCTCCTTAGCCAAATCTATATCCAGATCCCTGAATCGCAAGTTTGTGCGTATGTCCCTAGGCGGCTTGCGTGATGAAGCTGAAATTCGCGGGCATCGTCGTACTTATATCGGGGCATTGCCGGGACGAATTATTCAAGGAGTACGCACAGCAGGAACACGAAACCCTGTTTTCCTGCTCGATGAGATTGATAAAATGTCCTCAGATTTTCGTGGTGATCCGGCTTCAGCTCTCTTAGAAGTCTTGGATCCGGAACAAAACAGTACCTTTACGGATCACTATCTCGAAGTACCCTTTGACTTATCCCAAACTCTGTTTGTTTTAACGGCTAACACATTGCATACAATTCCTCGTCCACTCCTGGACAGAATGGAAATAATCAACATCAGCGGATATACAGAAGATGAGAAACTAAATATCGCCAGTCGATATTTAGTGCCTAAACAACTGGAAGCCCATGGACTTAGCAAGGATGTATTTACCTTGGAGGATGATGTCCTGCTCAAGCTGCTTCAAGGGTATACCAGAGAATCCGGGGTGCGAGGTCTCGAGCGACAGGTAGCAAACCTTTGTCGGAAAATAGCTGTTCGCTGGGTGAAGCAGGAATGGGAACCTCATACCTTGACGGTTGAAGATTTAGAATCCACCCTAGGGGCACCCCGTTATCATTTCCAAGCAGCGGGAAAATCCCCGGAAATCGGTGCCGTAACCGGCCTGGCCTTCACCGAGGTAGGTGGTGTAGTACTAACCGTAGAAGTAACTCCACTACCGGGCAAGGGCAGGTTAACCATTACCGGACAATTAGGAGATGTGATGAAGGAATCAGCTCAAGCTGCGTGGACCTTCGTCCGGGCCTATGCCAATCAGCTGGGGATTGAAGAAGACTTTTATGATAGAACGGATCTGCACATCCATGTCCCCGAAGGTGCGACACCCAAGGACGGCCCTTCAGCCGGGATTACCATGGCCACAGCAATAGCTTCGGCAATCGCCAAACGCTATGTACGCCATGATTTGGCCATGACAGGTGAGATTACCTTGCGGGGCAACGTCTTACCAATCGGCGGTGTGAAGGAAAAGGTTTTAGCGGCCCACCGAGCGGGAATTAAAGTCGTCGTTCTTCCTGAGGAAAATCGTAAAGACCTTGAAGAAATCCCGGAAAACGTGAGAAAAGTCCTTGAGTTTCACTTCGTAAGCAGAATCGAGGAAGTCCTGAAACTGGCGCTTTTACCCTTAGCCCATTCAGATAAAGTCCAAGAAAATGTCCCGGTACACTCATACAGCCAAAGCGGAATACCGGACACCCAACCAATCCGAGAAGAACGGCCGACGACCTGCTAAAAAGTCGCAGCAGGCTTTTTAAACAGAAATAAGGAAAGTCCATTTAAAGAAGTGGGATTTTCGGAATTGATAAATTAGATGCTGCTTTGTCAAGGAGCGTGAGAGGGTGGACCTCCGCGCTCCTTATAGCCCATTGCCTTAATACATATATCCGAAAGGAAGAGGATACCTTGATCGTCATTAAAAAAGCAGAGTATGTAGCTTCTGCTGTAAAATATGAGCAATATCCAGTGGATGGATTGCCGGAGATAGCCATGGCGGGACGGTCAAATGTTGGCAAGTCATCCCTGATCAACAGTTTTTTGGGACGCCGTAATCTGGCCCGAACAGGAAATACCCCGGGGAAAACCCAAACCTTGAATTTTTATCGGGTCAACGATGCCTGGTTCTTTGTGGATTTGCCGGGCTATGGCTATGCCAAAGTGGCCAAGACGGTAAATGCTCAATGGGGTCCAATGATGGAGAATTACCTCAAAAAACGTGAGCCCTTGCGGGCGGTCATTCAAATTGTGGACATTCGACATGCCCCCAGTGTTGAGGATGTGGAAATGCAGCAGTGGCTGCGTACAATGGAGGTTCCCACCATGGTTGTGGCAACTAAAGTTGACAAAATCTCACGGGGGCAGTTGCCTAAGCATTTAAAGGTTATTGCCAATGCTTTGGAAATTCCGGATGTTTCCCTGATCCTACCCTTTTCCGCACAAACAGGGGTTGGGAAAAAGGAGTTAAATGAGGCTATTGAGGAGATCTTGGGGTTAGATTTGGGGGGGACGGAGAAGGCCTGACCGGGAGTGATTTCTTAATCAAATTATTTAGTTCCTTGCAAGCAGAAGGGTCGTCGTGTAACTATTTTAGGAGTTACGCGACGGCCCTTTTATAGACAGAGGGACAGTTCATCCTTATCAAGTGATTGGGTAAAGTGTTTTTACTTGAGACTATGGCCATTACGCCCAAAAAACAATCTTAATCATGTTTTTTATTAATTATTTCATAAAGTAAGCAAACAATAAGAATAATTGTTCCAGCAATCATTGTAAAGTTAGCTACATTGATCCAATAATTAGTGAACGATTCGCCATTAGCCGAACGATAAGCATCTAATTGGGGTTTAACCCAGATTGATGCAATAATTATGTAAAAAGAAAGCCGTTCTATGATTTTAAGTTTCTTCATTAAAATTCCTCCTTTAAAGGAATGTGGATGTGATAAATTATGATATGAAAGCATTAAAATAATAATAACATAAGCGAAAGCAATATAACTACCAGTAATAGCAGGGATTTACTTAGGAACAATGTTATAGTTGAAATTCATAGGAGTTTGGATAACTAGAAACGAGATATAAAAAGAAAACCGAATGAGGCTCTGCCCCAGACCCCGCACTCCCTGTGTTTACCCGTGCGAAGACAGTGTCTTCGTCGCACGAATTAGCTAGTCTTGCAGGATGTGGACGAAGCTGCCCGACCCCGGAGCTCCCAGCGACCCGAGTGCCCTTTAAACCAAGAGGGTGTTGCCAACTACTGCAAAGTAGTCAGCAACACCCTCTTGGTTTATTTCACCTATCCAGCTTCCCAAAGCTACTAAGCGGCCAATAGCGAACCCAAACCTTCCCCGTTATGTTTTCCTTAGGCAAAAAGCCCCACATGTGGCTGTCATTGCTGGCGGGCCGATTATCCCCGAGAACAAAATAAGAGTCGGCTGGAACTGTAACCGGCCCGTATTGGTAATCAGGCTTATCCAGAAGGTAATTCTCCTCAAGGGCTGTCTCATTGACGAGAACGTGCCCATTTTTTATTTCGATTTTCTCTCCGGGCAGTCCAATAACTCTTTTGACAAGATCATCTTTTTCGCCGGAACTGGGAGTAGGATGAAACACTACTATGTCCTTACGCTCTATTGTACTAAATTTAAAGAGAAGTTTATCGACAAGCAATCGATCCTGAAGTTGAATAGTTGGCAGCATGGAGCCTGAAGGCACAATCCTATTATCTAAAATAAACGTTCTTACTACCAAGGATAGAATGAGAGCAACCGCCAGAACCTCAACTGCTTCTAATAGACCTTTCCACCGTTTATTCAAGCTTATCCCTCCTGTAGAGTCAAGAATTTGAACTCACTGCCAGTCATTATACCTCTAAAGTAAACCATTTACAAAACAGCCTCAGCCTTAAACATTAGGCTCGTTTTATCATAAAAGAATTCTGGCCTTCGTATAGTTATAGAGCGAGAATTGCAAAAAGCTGATTATTGGTAGACCCTCAGGAGTTTTTAGTAAGAAGAAGGGAGGGTAAGGGTTGAGAGATATAGGAATGTTGATAATAAGTCTGGGAATCATCTTAATTGGAGCGGAAGCCTTTACTAATGGGATAGAGTGGCTGGGAAAGAGACTAAGGCTGGGAGCAGGTGCCGTGGGCAGTATCTTTGCAGCTGTCGGAACTGCCTTGCCTGAAACCATGGTACCCATCATGGCTATTTTAGGAGGAGTAGGCCCCGAAGGAGCAGAAATTGGCATAGGTGCTATTCTGGGTGCTCCCTTTATGCTGGCGACGGTAGCCTTCTTCATAACCGGTGTTTCAGCCCTGGTGTTTCGCCGTCGGAATCTGCCTTTGCGTTTGGATCCTAAAGTTGTCAATCATGATCTGCAGTTTTTTCTGATTGTCTATTTTCTGGCCATTGTAGCATCTTTCTTACCCACCCAAAACCTTAAAAATGCTACGGCAGTGTGCTTGGTTGCAGCCTATGGTGTTTATGTCTACCAAACAATCCGTGATTGCAAGGATGATTGCCAGCATGAGGAATTAGCGCCCCTTTATATGGAAAGGAACTCTAGTTTCCCCTCAACAGGCATGATTTTGGTACAAATTACCCTGGCTTTAGTAGCCATAGTTTTTGGAGCGGATCGTTTTGTCAATGCTGTACAACCGATTGCGGTGGCAATTGGGGTTCCGGTATTTGTGCTATCTTTAATTATCACGCCTATTGCCACAGAGCTGCCGGAGAAGTTCAATAGTGTGCTTTGGGTACGTAAAGGAAAGGATACTCTGGCCATGGGGAATTTGACCGGAGCAATGGTCTTTCAAAGCTCTGTGATTCCGGCAATCGGAATTGCCTTAACTCCCTGGAAGCTGGATCCTTTAGCCTTGTGGAGTGCCCTGCTGGCCTTAGGTGCAGCCGTAATTCCCTTTATATCTCTGCGGCGCAGAGGGGAGATTCTTCCTACGACTCTCCTGATAGGAGGAGCCTTTTACCTATCCTTCATTTGGACAGTTGTTCGTTTTTCGATCCACTAAACTCCACAACAAGCATACCTGCTAAGACCAAGCCTGCGCCAAGAAATCCTCTGGGTGTTAAAAACTCGCCGGCCAGAAAATAGGCTGAGATGGCGGCAAAGACAGGTTCCATGGAAAAAATAAGGGCTGTATGAGTAGAACTGGTAAACTGCTGCATTTTTGACTGCACAAAAAAGGCAATCGAAGTGGCGGGGATAGCAGTTACCAACAAGCCGACCCAAGCCGTTGAACTAAAGTTAATGGATGGTTGGGGAAAAATAAACGATGAAATGCCGCTTAAAACACTTACCGTAAGGATCTGGATACTGGCTAATACTGTAGCATTAGTTGAAGGAGCATAACGCCCAACAAAGTAAATATGTAAAGCGAAGCTAATGGCACAAACCAGAATCATCAGATCTCCATTGTTGAGTTGAAAACTATTACTTAGGGAAAGCAAAGCCAGACCGATTAAAGCGAAGAGAACCCCAAGTACGAGACTTCGGCTGGGGAGCTTCCTTGTGGTTACAGCTACTAGAGTCGGAACAAATACGACAGAGAGTCCGGTAATAAAACCTGCGTTTGAGGAGGTCGTATATTGCAATCCCACGGTTTGCCAAGCATAGCCCGAGAACAGGAAAGTCCCAATCGCGGCTCCTCTAAGTAAAGTATCCCAGTTAAGATACTTTTTCTGGAACCAGAGGAATGGTAATAAACTCACAAAGGCGATGGCAAAGCGAACCGCCAGAAAGGGAAAAGGCGGGAGATCTACAATAGCCCATTTAACAATGACAAAGGTTGATCCCCAAACAAGGGTAATCAAGAGCAGAGATAGATCTGCCCAATAGCTTTTATTAAGCAAATTAATTACTTCCTTTCCGAAAAAGAGCTTGGTACTTAGTACTATAAAATCTATGAAAAATTGGCTGCAGCCCAGCCAAAACTATGAATATAGATATGAAAAAAGGTCGTTGCGTAAGATACGCAACGACCTTTTCTGATTAACCCAGAAATTAAAACAGAAAGCTTGGTGTGGCACTGGTTTACGATATTTATAGTATAACGGATCTAAATCCAACTGAAAAGAAGTATTTACTAACCTCTCCCTCCGTCGTGAGGTCCCGGTAAACAAACTACCGGTTCGGGCTCCGGTTCCTCGATTGGAGTATAAAGAGGGGGGGGAGAGCAGGGAGGCGGTGGTGGACAAAATTCAGTGCAATATTGTTGCTTAGCCTGACAGAATAAATGGTAGTGTCGTTCTTCGTCAGCCGCCATTTCAGTTAAAATGCATTGAATTTCCGGAATAGGAATTTTGGCCGCCAGTTCCAAATATTCGCGATGGTCTCTGGCCTCGTCCTCAATGTTAGAGTCAAGAAGTTGACAAAGATCCGTGGTGTAATTGACAAAACGGGATCGCCAATCCACCCAATGACCATTACTCAAGGCACCATACTTGGGATCCACACCCAGATGGCGGAGGGCCAAGGCCAATTTCTCAAGGTGTTGCATTTCGTCATAAGCAATAGGACGCAGCAAGGCGTCAAATTCCGGTCTATCAAGGAGTACTGCTTGATAGAGATAGGTAGTAATGGCGGTTAATTCCGAATCCTTTCCTGCATAGGCTTCATATAACCACATTGCATATGTAAAGGTAGGTTCAGGAATTTGTACAGGTGCGGGCCGTGAGGGTGGTTCGGAGCTTTCGGGGAAGGGCAGCAGCAGAACTTGACCGGCATAGATTCGATCGGGATGCTTCAAATGGTTAAGCTGAATAATTTCTGACATTTCTACATTATAGGCTTTAGCGATCTTGTAGATGGTGTCCCCGGCATTAACAATATATCGTGCATAATCCATTGAGGATTCCTCCCTTATGTGGTTCATTAGCACAATATATTCAGGGGGGAAGAAACATGATAATGGGTAATATTGGCTTAATACCGGAATGTATTGGACAAGACGAACGTATTTATATAGGAGATTAAATCACTGACTAAATAACAGTATCAAAAACTAAAAAGGGGGATTAAAAGTGGGTTCATATGTCTTAAGAGGAATTACAACAGCCTTGCTTATAACGGTTTTGACTCTTTTTGCGGGCATAGCCTGGAGTTCTATGGGGCTACAAGGATTAAGCATTTCCCAACTCATAGATATTGGGCTCCTGGCGAGTTGCCTAATAGGTGGTTATCGTACGGCAAAAGAAAGTAAACTATGGTTCTTGGGGGGAGTGACCGGAGCAGGATATGTGGCAGTAGGAACCCTCCTATTAGCCTTGTTTTTGCCAATTAGTGTCATGGGTTTTATTCAAGTTTTAGCCGAAGGAACTTTGATTGGTCTAGTGGCAGGAGCCTTTGGAGCGGGAAATAGCAGAAAGGCTGCCAGTGTATGGAATGAGCGGAGGGAGAACCAGGATTACGCTCTAGCATATGCTGGATATGGCAAAGATGCAGGGGATAATAATTATGGCAGGGATAATAACTACAATAAGTATAGCTATGATAGAGATAATAACTATGATAGCGACAGCGACAATGATTGGGATAGAGAAGAGGAATATGTTCCGAGGGTTAAAACTTCCGGGCCAAAATGGCTTGAAGGGACGGATGGCGAGTTGCCGGAGTTACCCCGAACAACGTCTGATTCAGTGGTAGAGTGGCCCTGGGATAGAGAGCCTGCTATAGAGTATGAGAATCGAAATACAAATCAAACTACAACTACAAGTAAATATGCAAATCAAGATATACATAATTATACAGATAGGAGTAAAAATAATTATTGGACAGAGACCACAGAGCCTAGGTTAGAGACAAATGATATAGTTGTACTGAATAGAGGGAAAGAACAAGCAAAGCCTTGGTGGGAGTAAACGATAAAAACCATGATAGTAAACTTGTTTAGCTATAGCTGAACATAGAAACTTCGGTGACATAAGTCTCCAGTGACGATAGTATCCGGTGGACACTATCGTCACTGGAGACTTATGCTCCTTAGAGTACTCAACGCCTGAGGATAACTTATGCCGAAGGAGCAGAGCTTATTGACGAATACTTTTCGCCATAGTATAACTCTGCCCCAACAGAAGCAGAATAAGGAACACCCACTTAAGAGTGGGAGTCTCGAAATAAAGTTAGCGTAAAATTATGTTTAAAGCAGGAATTTGATGGATTGATTGAGAATTATTTTAATGATGATGAATTATGGAGAATTACCCAATAAATAATTGAAGCAGATCAGATGATTTAGGAAATTTTTTTTATTAAATAAGGCATGCTGAAAAAATGAATACAAATTCATATTAGAGCTTAGGTAATCTGAAAAAGCAAATTAACAGCCATAAGTTTTGGTTTTGTTATATATGAAACAAAAGGAGGACGAAACAATGAATTTCTTAGAAATAGCTCAAACTCGTCGCAGTCTACGAACCTATTTGGACAAACCTGTTGAGAGGGAGAAGCTGGAATATGTTTTAGAATGTGCTCGGCTTGCACCTTCTTGGAAGAATATGCAGTGTTGGCGCTTTATCGTAATCGATGAAGCAGAAGGGCGGGAGGCCGTGGCCCAAAGCATGGGGGAAAGCAATCCCGGACGCAAAGCCTTAATGACTGCACCGCTTATTGTGGTACTCTGTGCAGTCCCTAAAGAATCGGAAGTTTGGGAAGGCAAGGATAATATGATGCTTGATGCAGGACTTGCCATGGAGCATCTGATTCTGGCCGCGACAGAACAAGGTTTAGGAACCTGCTGGCAAGGACTCTTTTCAGAAGAAACAATTCGAGCAGCTTTGGATATCCCGGATGATGTTCGGGTTGTAGCCATGACTCCTTTGGGCTATGCTGCCGAGGAACGGCGTCCTCGCCCACGTAAGGCTATGTCTGAAATAGTATTCCATAAAAAATGGGGTCAAGCCTAGTAATTAATTCCCACGTTTTAACATAAAAAATTGCCACGACTTTGAAAAACAAAATCTGGCAATTTTTTTATCTTCTAAACCAAAGTTTTTATGATTCCGCTTTCTGAAGCCAGTCAAGCAGATTGAGATGGCGGATACCTGCAAAATTCCTTCCGACGCCAATATCGTCAAGGGTCAAAAGAATTTTAGGATAATTGTCCGCAATTTTTCGTAGAGGTTCCAGTTCGCGGTTCAAAGTGCTTTCATCGAGTACCGAGGCAGATACCTGGTAGTAGGTTCTTCCATTCATATCGCTGGCAATAAAGTCAACCTCTTTTTCGTAGAGTTTGCCGATATTGACCTTAGATCCGCGCCTGAGTAACTCCAGGTATACCACGTTTTCAATCATATGACCAAGGTCGGAGGATGAAGTGGAAAGTAACAAATTACGAATACCAGAGTCTACAAGATAGTATTTGCCCAGTGTTTTTAGATGCTGTTTGCCTTTGATGTCGTAACGCTCAACTTTGTAGAAAATATAACTGTCCGTCAAGGCGCGCAGGTAATGTTCAACAGTGTTGACCGAAATTTTCCGTCCGCTAGAGTTAATAGTATCGCTGATTTTTTTAGAAGAGATAGGACTTCCCACGCTTGCAGCGACAAATTTTATTATGTTTTCCAGAAGAGAAACGTCGGTTATGCCTTCCCTTTTAGCGACATCCTTTAACAAAATCGTGCTGTAAATACCTTCCAAATACGGTCTAACGACTGTATCCCTCCGTTCTATCATGGCAATATAAGGGAAAGAGCCGAATCGAAGATAATCATTAAAGTTCTCCGGTATAGTTTTTCCAGCACTGCAAGATGATTCACAATACTCTTTAAAAGATAAGGGAAGCATATCAATAGTGATGTAGCGTCCGGAGAGCAGCGTCGCTAGCTCGCCAGAAAGCATGTAAGCGTTTGAGCCGGTTATATAGACATCTACATTTGGTTTAATAAAAAGGCTGTTTACAGCCTTCTCGAAAGATTTGCAATTTTGCACCTCATCAATAAAAACATAAGTATACCTGTCCTCACATAGACGTTCCTTTACGTAGTCATATAACGCTTTGTAGTTCAATAGTTTTTCATGTTCCACGTCTTCAAGATTAATCGAAACAATCTGCTCTTCGGAAACGCCAGCAGATTTTAGAAAGTCAATATACAAGGTAAATAAAGTGGATTTTCCACAGCGTCGAACGCCGGTTACAACCTTAATGATTTGTTTCTCGCGTCCGGAGATCAGCTGATTTAGATACTCTATGCGTTGAATCACGTTCAAACACCTCGTTTCACACATGAGTATATACCAAAAAATTACAATTGTCAATATCTTTTTTCTGTGTACAGAAAAAAGATTAAAAATAATAAAGTATTTTCTTATTGGACAAATAATAATATTTTTTTAACTTCCCATTTACTACAAAGATTTTCAGTTTAAAAATGAATAGGCTGATTTTTAGCACTTTTTTAGCATAGCTAAAAACTGATCCCCTTAACTTGAGAAGTGGGAGTTTCGGATTTAATTTAGTACCAAAACCGTTGATGGATATTGAAATAGCATGTAAAAAGAGGCGTCTCCTAACTTACAAGTTAAGAGACACCTTCTACCTTTTAGGCTTTATTACAAATTATTCTTGAGTTTCTGTTTCAGTTGGAACCTCTGCTTCTGTCTCTTCAACGACTTGAGCTGCATTCACAGTACTAACCATTTGTTGAATTTTCTCAGTACTGTTCAGTTCAGCGTCTGCAGCTGCGGAGATAGCAGTTTGATAAGCCTCTAAGTTAGCTTCGATAACATCTTCAGAGGTAACCCCGGCAGCAATCAGGTCTTGCAGGCTGATCGCTGCAGCGGATTCGTTTTGCTCAATATCTTCGATTTTGGCGATGGCTGCAGCTAGAACCTCAGCTGCTTCAGCGTCATTCACATCAGATACCATTTGTTGGATTTTTTCAGTACTGTCCAGCTCTTCGTCAGCGGCTGCTGAGATGGCAGCTTGATAAGCCTCTAAATTAGCTTCAATAGCATCTTCAGAAGTGACCCCAGCAGCAATCAGGTCTTGCAGGCTGATCGCTGCAGCGGATTCACTTTGCTCAATACCCTCGATTTTGGCGATGGCTGTTGCTTTCGCCTCGGCTGCCTCTTTAGCAGCATTGATAGCAGCAACCATTTCCTGAATTTTTGCGGTGCTGTTAAGGGCAGAGTCTGCTGCTGCCGAAATTGCAGCTTGATAGTCGGCCAGGTTATCTTCCAGAACGTCAGTAGCAATCACCCCGGCAGCAATTAAATCCTGCATAGTGATGCCTGAAGCGTCTGCGCCTAGGACAATGCTGTCAATTTTTTCGATGGCAGCGGCTTTTGCAGCTGCTGCTTCACGAGCATCAGCAATGTCACTGAGAACACTGTCTGCAATAACAGCAGTACCGCCTAAGGCAGTTACAATACTGCTAGCTGACAATTTATCAATGATATATTCCGTGCCTTCATTAGCATCACCATTAGTCAGAACAATCCCCGCCTTAAACTGGGCAGCCAAAGGAGCTCCTGCTAAAGCATCAATGGCAGTTTCCCCATTGGCTAAGAAAACCTTATCATATTCCAAAACATCGTCAAAAGCTTTGAGCACTTCTAGATTCGTGTCATAGGCAGTGTCTCCGAAATGACGGGTAGCATCAGGCAATTCAGCTTCAACATCTTCACTGATTACAGCAGTTCCGCCGATAACATCTGTGGCAACAATGCTCTCATTTTCAGAGAGGAAATCTTGGACACTTTCAGGTATTGAATTAACTTCTGTTAAGAGAATTGGCTGAGTTTGAGCGGCAGCGATGGAGGAGATAGAAAGGGCATCCTGATTTAACCAGCCATAAGCAACGGCAACCTTATTAATTGAGGCTCCCAGTTCAACCATTTTATTAGCAATATTAGCTGAAGTTTCGAAGCGATCCTTTCCACCTAGGGGAACAACTGTAATATCCATTTCCTCAAGTTGATCTAAGACAGCTTGACTGATTACCGCAGTTCCACTAGTGACATAGACAGTTTTAACTTCCAGTTTTTCCAGTTCATCTTTAGTAGCTTCATTAAGTTCAGATCCGGCTTCTTGGAGCAGAATCGGAGCTTCCAGGAAGGAGGCGAGAGGGCCGGAAGTCAGAGCATCAACCATCCCATAAGAGGCGGAAGAGGCTAAAATAGCAGAGCCTGTCCAGCCGGTTTGATCAGCAATTTTAACCGCTGTATCTGCTGCGGTTAATCCTGCTAAACGTTGGGGCATACCGGAAGCAAGTGCATTGAAGGGAAGCATGCTTAGGGTCATACCTGCGATGGCTAAAGTTGCTAAGGCTTTTTTGGTCTTTCTCATTGAATGTTGTTCCTCCTAATTTTTAAAAGAATTATTTTTGCAGCAAATTTTTCAAAACGGTTTTCGGGATTTATGGGTTATCAGAGCCTTTGAAAAATGATTACTTGATATAATTCGCTAAAAAAGAGAAAATCCTTTTTCTTACAAATGGTAATTCGATTCCATAGATGGAAAAAATAAGGTAATATTTTTATACATAGACCCATTTCGGGAATATTATTAACTGACCAGTACAGACTAAGCTTGTTATGGCTAAGTTTAGATTGTGAGATTTAATAGTGGAGGATTGACCTTTGTTGTTACAGACCGCTCTGCTTATTGTGATACTTTCAGTCACTGGAACTCTTATTGCTTTAGGGATATTTCTTGCCCTTTTTTACTTCGTTGGAAAACGTTCCTTTAGAACGATTGTGCAACGATTTTTTGGGGTAGCCATAGAAAGGCTGCTAAGAGACAAATATCCGGAGAATCTGATGGAACTCTGGGGTGCTGTTCGACGCACATCGGTTCAAAACATCTTGGAAATTAGTTTGCGAGCTGAAGAAGGCAAGATTATTCAAAGGCCCCTGGGATCGCCAAAACCGTTGCCTCATTACGATACCCTAATGTTTGTCGCCGCTCAGATGGCACGTCTGCCAAAAGAGGGAACGATTCCGGTGGATATGAAGGTAACCTTGGGAGGTAAAGCTGAGAAGCCTCTGGAGATTGAAATGCCCCTCATGGTCTCCGGCATGAGCTATGGTTTAGGTCTCAGTGAACAAGCTAAAATTGCCTTAGCCAGAGCCGCCAAACAAGTGGGTACTGCAGCAAATTCCGGTGAAGGCCCTTTTTTAGAGGAGGAACGTGACGAAGCAGGAAAGTTTATCTGGCAAGTAAGCCGCAGTACATGGGGGCGCAATCCCCAGGCAATTTCCGCAGCGGATATGTTGGAAGTTCAGATGGGACAGGGGGCCAGAATGGGCTACTATGCCAAAGAACCCAGTGCTGTGAAGGGAAAAGCCCAAAAATTAATGGGTATATCCCCCGTAGAATCAGTGATTACCTCAGCCGTAATTCCCGGGATCACAACCCCTTGGGACTGGTCAAAGTATGTTAAGGATTTGCGCAAAGAAGCAGCGGGAAAACCTATTGCCATTAAGATTATGGCCACCGGGGCCTTGGAGCGGGATCTGGCGGTTTGTTTGGAAGCGGATTTCGATGTACTTGTCCTTGATGGATCCCAAGGGGGGGCGTCGGGAGGGTCTCCGGTGATTTGCGATGATATGGGAATTCCAAGTCTGCTGGCTTTAGTTCGGGCCGAACGCTTTTTGCGAGAACAAGGAGCTCGCAAAGATGTAAGCTTAGTGGTTTCAGGAGGATACGCCACCCCCGGGGAATGCTTAAAAGCTATAGCCTTAGGAGCGGACGCAATCTATTTGGGAACTGTCCCTCTTTTTGGATTAGTTCATAACCAAATTCACAAAGTTCTTCCCTGGGAGCCGTTGACTCAGCTAATTTGGTATGATTCACCTTATAAGAATCGTTTAGATATCCCCCTGGCCAGCAAAAGTGTCGCTAATGTCCTCAAATCTATGTCCCTGGAAATGGAAGAGGGAGTGCGAGCTTTGGGGAAAACCTCTCTGTCTGAGCTGGGTCCTAATGATCTCGTTGCCTTAGACGAATGGACCGCTAAGGTAACCGGTGTTAAACTGGCGTATTCTTGGGAAGATTAGAAAATAGGGACTGATTTTGACAATATTTATGATGCTGAGTATAATAGATTAATAGTAAATATGAAGATAAACCCAGAGAATGTGAGGAATAGTGACAGTTGCCGTACAGAGAGAAAGACCAAAGCTGGAAGGTCTTTTCGGGAATACACTAAGGTCGCACAGGAGGGGCAGAGGGGAATAGAGTACTCTTTGACGGAAAAACCCGTTAGCGATGCCAAGAGCTGGGATTTCTTCTCAGAATAAAGGTGGTACCACGGAAGCTTTTCGTCCTTTGATGGGGGAAGGGCTTTTTTTGTCGAGGGCGAGGAAGTGTCTTAGCCCAGTCGCGACATCCTACGGCGCGAAAGTATTCGTCAATGGTGCAGCGCCTCCGGCGTAAGTCTCCACTGGAGACTTACGTGATTCATCGCTATTCCCTTGTCGCTAAGGCTAAAACGCAAAACCTCTGGGCTTTCTGCATGTGAACCGTTGCGTTTCTTCACGCCTTATCGCCTGCGCTCATTGACGCGATTCCACTAAAGTGCTCCCTAAGCTAAGAAACTTCCTCTAGGCTTAGGGGTCGACGGGGGATGGGAGACGTTATGCTGGGGAGGCTGTTTGCGTCTTTGACGCAAAGGCGCATGAATGTTTCTGCTGTTTTGCTTGTTTACGTGATCCTCAATCAGGATGGGGACTTAAGATTATCTTGAGTGCCTTTTCAGGGTTGTTCAACATTATCCTAGGTTAGACTATAGTAAGGGACTGAGAGTAAGAGATAACTTACATACAGTGTCAATTCAAAAGTGGATATAAGAACTGGTGTTAAATCAGAAAGTTGATATTAGAACGAAAGGAGTTCGTGTATATATGGATGAGAATAATAAAGCTGCTAAAGTAGAAATGGCCACGGCTTATGATTCCAGCTCGGTTGAAAGTAAATGGTATAAGTATTGGGAGGAGAATGGCTTTTTCCATGAAGAGGTAGATAAAGACAAGCAGATGTTTAGTATTGTTATGCCTCCTCCGAATGTTACCGGGGCTCTCCACTTGGGGCATGCCATGGATAGTACGATTCAGGATATTTTGACTCGTTTTAAGCGGATGCAGGGGTTTAATACTCTTTGGGTTCCGGGAACGGATCATGCCGGAATTGCGACTCAGGCCAAGGTTGAGGGGCAGTTAGCGAAGGAAGGAACAAGCCGGCATGAGTTGGGACGAGAGAAGTTCTTAGAGCGGGTTTGGGATTGGAAGGCCCAGTATGGAGGGCGGATAACCCAGCAGCTCCGGCGGTTAGGATCTTCTTGTGACTGGGAACGTGAGCGGTTCACCATGGATGAAGGGTGCTCAAAGGCGGTTCGAGAAGCTTTTGTTGATCTCTATAGCAAGGGACTGATTTATAGAGGGAATTATATTGTCAATTGGTGTCCAAAATGTCATACGACGATTTCGGATATTGAAGTTGAACATAATGATCGGGATGGGAATTTGTATCATTTACGTTATCCTGTAAAAGATAGTGAGGAGGCCCTGGTGGTGGCTACCACCCGACCTGAGACTATGCTGGGGGATACGGCGGTGGCGGTTCATCCCGAGGATGAGCGGTATCGGCATTTAATCGGCAAGACTTTGATCTTACCCCTTATGGATCGGGAGATCCCGATTATTGCGGATGATTATGTAGATCAGGAGTTTGGAACCGGGGCGGTGAAAATAACCCCTGCCCATGATCCCAATGACTTTGAAATGGGACTTCGTCATAATTTGCCGCAGATAATTGTCATGGATAAAGATGCTAAGATGAACGAGTTTGCCGGCAAGTATCAAGGGCTGGATCGTTTCGAGGCCCGTAAAGCGGTGGTCGCCGACCTCAAGGCTGCCGGGGTTTTGGTTAAGATTGATCCCCATGCTCATGCCGTAGGTGAGTGCTATCGTTGTACGACGATTATCGAACCTCTGGTCAGTAAACAATGGTTTGTTAAAATGGAGCCCTTGGCTAAACCGGCAATTGAGGTTGTCCGGGACGGTCGCTTAGAATTTGTACCCGAGCGCTTTGATAAAATCTACCTGGGCTGGATGGAGAACATCCGGGATTGGTGTATATCTCGGCAGTTATGGTGGGGACACCGGATTCCGGTTTGGTATTGTGAAAAGTGTGGAGCAGAGATCTGTGCCAAAGAGGATCCCTCCGGCTGTCCGACCTGTGGATCTGAGAATCTAAGACAAGATCCTGACGTTTTAGATACTTGGTTTTCCTCCGGGCTTTGGCCTTTCTCCACCTTAGGTTGGCCGGAAAAAACACCGGAGCTGGAACAGTTCTATCCTACCTCCGTGCTGGTTACGGGACGAGATATCATTTTCTTTTGGGTTGCTCGGATGATCTTTATGGCTATGGAATTCATGAAGGAAGTACCTTTCCCCAAAGTCATGATTCATGGACTGGTTTTGGATGCTCAAGGACGTAAGATGAGTAAATCCTTAGGCAATGGCGTAGATCCCATTGAGGTTATCGAACAGTATGGTGCAGATACTCTGCGCTTTATGCTAATCACCGGAAACACACCGGGAAATGACCTGCGTTTTCATCCGGAACGGCTGGAGGCCACCAGAAACTTCTCTAATAAAATTTGGAATGCCTCACGTTATGTGCTCTTGAGCTTAGAAGATTATCAAGAAGGACCCCGTGGCGAGCTGGCTTTAGCTGACCGCTGGATTTTGACCCGTTATGCCTCCACTATAGAGAACGTCACTAAAGCTCTGGAAAATTTTGATCTGGGTGAAGCAGGACGATTGCTCTATGAATTTATCTGGAATGAGTTCTGCGATTGGTATATCGAGCTGACCAAACCCCGGCTCTATAATAAAGAAGACGTCTTGGCCCGGCACACTGCTCAATCCGTGCTGCTGGAGGTTCTCGAAGGAACTCTGCGTCTCTTGCATCCCTTCATGCCATTTTTAACGGAAGAAATTTGGCAGAACTTCCCTGTGGCAGGAAAAAGTATCATGACTCAGTCTTGGCCGGGAATTCCCGCCTATCAAGATACCGTAGCCGAAGGGAACATGACCCTGCTTATGGAAGCTATTAAAGCCATTCGCAACATTCGAGCAGAAATGAAAGTAGCCCCGGGGCAAAAGGTTGAGATTATCATGCTGGCTGCAGATAAGAACCAGCGGGCTGTACTGGAAAACGGCAAGGCTGACATCTTGAAATTAGCGGGAGGAGCCAGTGTTGAATTATTTGAATCTCTGCCGGAGAAGCCTTCACAATCCGCCAGCGCCGTTCTGGGTGGAGTAGAAATCTATCTCCCTCTCAAAGGGATGATGGATTTAGGTAAAGAAATTGCCCGCTTAGAAAAAGAAATTTCCCTAGCCATCCAGGAGCAGCAGGTTTTAGAAACCAAACTAAATAACCCAGGATTCACTAATAAAGCACCTGCTCCGGTAGTTGCCAAAGAACGTGAACGGCTGGAAGCTCTTTTAGTTCGTAAAATCACCTTAGAAGAACGAATCAAAGAATTAAAGCAAGGCTAAGGAGAACGCCACTATTTGGAGGGGAGCGCGCTGCAATGTCTGAAAACAATCTTGACCGGGAATATCAAGAGAACTTACAGTATCTGGCTAACCTAACGACCTTCGGTATTAATTTTGGGCTGGGAAGAATCCAAGAACTGCTGAGACGAATCGGAAATCCGGAAAGCTCTTTGCGTGTAGTCCATATCGGGGGCACTAACGGCAAAGGTTCGACCACCGTAATGATTGCCCGGATTTTGCGGGAAGCAGGGTATAAAGTTGGAGTTTTCACTTCCCCTCATATGCATGATTATCGGGAGCGTATGGTGATCAACGGCCTGATGATTTCCAAAGAAGATGTTATTCAGATGATCAGTCGTGTGCGTCCCCATTTAGAAGACATGGTTGCCGAAGGCTTTGAGCACCCCACGGAATTTGAAGTGAGTACAGCTTTAGCATTGCTTTATTTCGCTGAGAAAAATGTAGATTATGCCATGATAGAAGTGGGCTTGGGAGGGGCAATCGATTCTACCAATGTGGTTAGCCCTCTGGTCTCCGTTATTACCAATGTAGGCATGGATCATATGGATTATTTAGGTTCGAATGTGGTAGAGATTGCCAAGGTCAAAGCTGGGATTATCAAGCCTAACTCTGTAGTGGTTACTGCCGCCGCAGACCCGGATGTGATTCAAGTTTTACGGGATCAAGCCAAGGCTATGGAGGTTCCTTTGTGGATAGTAGGGGAAGATATTCGCTGGGAAGGCAAATGGAGCGGCGAGTTAGAGCAGGAATTCGACCTTATTGGCTTGCACTCTATCTATTCCAAGTTACGCTTAAGGCTCATGGGCTCCCATCAACTCCGTAATGCAGCGACTGCTGTGACAGTTTGCGAAGTGTTGCAGAGTGAACACTTGGTGAATATTCCCAGGGAAGCGATTTATGCCGGTTTACGTGAAGTAGAATGGATCGGACGCTTAGAGCTCTTGTCTTTAACTCCTAAAGTCCTCCTTGATGGAGCCCATAATGTGGATGGAGCTCAAGCCTTAGCAGGGGCTCTCCCCATTTATGCTCGCAATCGTCTTATCCTTTGCTTAGGGATGCTGGCGGACAAGGAGCGGGAAAAAGTTGTTAAAATGCTGGTTCCTATGGCGGATGAAATTATTGTCACCCGGCCCAACTCTCCTCGGGCAGGAGACTGGAAGGCCTTAGGGAGTTTAGCAGAACAATTCGGCAGACCGGTAACCTGCATTGAAGACCCTAAAGAGGCAGTGGTTTTTGCCCTGGGGCGTCTGGAAGAAAAGGATATGCTTTGTGTAACCGGTTCAATCTACATGTTGGCAGATGCTCGCCAAGCATTAATTGATCATTTAAAACAGATTTAAGAAATAACTCATCAGAAGCAATTATTGTTGCTATTTAATGACCTTATACCAAGGACGAATTTTCTTGTTTGGTGAGGTATATTAAGACAATTATTAAAACAATGTTAAAAATTTAACATAAACTTAACACAAAGATTTTTATATTTGATATAATACTCCGTGGGATATGAATACTGTATGCAGACAAGCACTTGGTTAGGTTGAACAGTAATGGATTCGAACTTTGAGGTTGCTTAGGTTTCCTGTGTTTTGACAATTCTTATGCTGGGGGTTAATTATGTTTAAGTTGTCACCAAAAGAAGATAAGTTCTTTGAACTCTTTTCCCAAAGTACAGAAATCATTACTAAATCTCTTAAGAGACTTTATGGGATTATGCAGCAAGAGTGTGTTTCCTCAGAAGATGCTGCTCAAATGCATCGCTTCGAAAACGAAGCAGACAACATTACGACCCAAATTTTAGAGCGTCTCAACTGTACATTTATCACACCCTTAGATCGTGAAGACATCTATGAACTGGCCCAAGTCCTGGATGATATTGTTGATTTTGCTGAAGGTACCGTAGAACGCATGCTTCTCTATCGCACAGGCAAACCATCACTGGGTGCTCAAGAACTTGTTCACTTAGTTGAGCTGGCTGCAGAACAGATTCAACAGGCCTTTTCCTATTTAGGCAATTTACATTCCAAAAAGTCCAATATCCTGGCTGCCGCTGAAGAAATTTATCATTTGGAGAGTGCCGGTGATAAGCTTTATCGTGAAGAGGTGGCTAGATTATTCGAGTATGAAAAAGACCCTATTGAGATTATTAAGTGGAAAGAAATCCTGGAGCATATTGAATCTACTCTAGATCACTGTGAATCTATTGCGGATCTTCTCAAAAGTGTGGTCTTGAAATATGACTAGTCTTGGGGTTATGTTAGTTATCGTAGTATTTCTGGCCTTAGCTTTCGACTACATTAACGGTTTTCATGATACTGCCAATGCCATTGCCACCAGTGTTTCGACCAGAGCTTTGTCCCCAAAACGGGCTGTAATGCTCGCCGCAACTCTTAATCTTGTCGGAGCCCTCTATAGTACGGGAGTTGCTCAGACTATTGCCAAAGACATTGTGTCTCCCAAGTTTGTAACCCAAGAAGTTGTGATTGCAGCTTTGCTTAGTGCAATTGCCTGGAACCTTCTGACTTGGTATTTTGGAATCCCCAGCAGCTCATCTCATGCCTTGATTGGGGGGATGGCCGGGGCTGCAGTGGCTAAAGTAGGGTTTAGTGTTTTGCAATGGCACGGTATCGGCAAGATACTTGCGGCGTTAGTTTGTTCTCCGATCATTGGTATGGGCCTGGGCTTTGTGATTATGAAATTGCTCTCTAATATTTTTGGGAATTTCTCACCCTCTAAATTAAATCACGGCTTTAAAAAAATGCAGATTCTCTCTGCAGGTTTGCTGGCCTTTAACCACGGTTCCAATGATGCTCAGAAATCCATGGGGATTATCACCATGGCTCTTATTGCGGCAGGACTGCAATCCCAAGCAGTTTTGGCTCCTCCGCTATGGGTAAAATTTGCTTGTGCTTTGGCTATGGCCGCCGGAACTGCTGCCGGTGGATGGAAAATCATTCGCACCATGGGAGGGAAAATATTTAAGCTGGAGCCTATTAATGGTTTTGCAGCAGATTTGACTTCCTCGCTTGTTATTTGGACAGCAACGGTTTTCCCAGGTCTGCATCTCCCGGTCTCCACTACTCATGTGGTTTCGGGATCAATTATGGGAGTTGGAAGTGCCAAGCGAGTTTCTGCCGTACGCTGGGGCGTAGCTCAACAAATGCTTGTGGCCTGGGTGGTAACTATTCCCACCACATCACTCTTGGCAGCTCTTCTTTACACGATACTTTCTAAACTCCTCTAGTATTTCCGAAGCTCTTATTATGGATTATCTAATTATTCTCACATAATTATAGTCAATTGGAAAAGATCTTAGCCCTCGTGCCAAGATCTTTTCTATGTCGTTCTAAGGTCTATTTCCACCTGCTGCAACATATCTTCCGGTAGAGAAGTTGTCCTAGGCAGCACGGAGGGGGAATGGAAAATGAAAATTATCGATCAATTTAAAGTACTTGTAGTCTTGATTCTAGGAATTATGGCATTAGCGCTATTAACCTGGGGAATCGGAAAGATCTATTTGGAACTTCTGAGTCAACCCGGTCATGAAGCTACTGCCCCGAGACAAGTCCAGTCTTTAGATAAAAACAACCCGGACACAGTTTTAGTTCTGCCTAAAGCGGGATTTTGGACTTGTCAGTTAGGGCTGTTTCAAAATGAACACAATGCTCAACTCCTCAGAGATCAGCTTATCGTCATGGGCTTTAAAGCAGAAGTCATAAGTGCCGATCCCTGGATGGTTGCTATCGGCTTGGGACGAACGGCTGATGAGCTAAAGGGGTTAAGGCAAGCTTTAGAAGAAAAAGGTTTTTTGTCGATTCCTAAACCAATTTCCCTCCCTGAACGATCCTTTCGGGTGGCCGGAACCGGGGGGCAGCTGACTGCAGAACTCTTAAAGAATGTCAATACTATTTTAGAAACCGGGTTTAATCAAGAGGTGTTAGCAAAGGAAGAACAGCTCTGGGCAGCTCAAGCCGGGGAACACCCACTGCCTGATCTGGATCGCCTTCACCAGCTTTATGGTCAATTACGTGCCAAAAATACCCCTGAAGAGCAAAAGGCTCTAGGTTTATCATTATTTTTTGAGTCTCAGAGGGTTATTTATAAGTTTTCTGGTAAATAATAGGTGGAGGGGCATCCATTTATTTAGCTTTATGGGAAAAAAGACCTAAGATTAAAATTGCGTTTTTTTTGGATAGTGCTATAATTAACATACCTTAAGGCAAAATCCAGCAAAGAAATGGGGGAAATTATTGAAAACGCTAAAAATTCCAGAAGCAACAATTATTCGACTTTCTGTTTACTCACGTCACCTCACGGATGTCGATCGCAAAGGAATTATAACCACTTCTTCAGGGGAAATTGCTGATGGAGTCGGCGTTAGTCCTGCTCAAGTACGGAAAGACTTAGCCTACTTTGGTGAGTTTGGTACCAGAGGCGTTGGTTATAATGTCAAAGATCTTCGCCAACATATTATGAGAATTCTTGGATTAGGTGTCGATTGGAGCGTAACCTTAGTAGGGGTCGGAAACTTAGGCTTGGCGTTGAGTACATATAAAGGGTTCAGAGATCGTGGCTTTGTTATCACAAGTATTTTTGACGCAGATCCTAAAAAAATCGGAACTAAAATCGAAGACGTAGAAGTACTTCCTATTGAACAATTAGAAACAGTTGTAAAACAAAATAATACTCAGATCGGAATTGTTGCCGTGCCTGCATCAGTTGCTCAGGAAACCGTTGATAAACTAATTAAGGCCGGAGTATCAGCCATTTTGAACTTTGCTCCTGTTGTCTTGAACGTTCCTCCGGAGATTGAACTTCGGAATGTTGACTTAGCTGTAAACCTTGAAGTACTAACCTTCAATGTTTGCGGGCAAAGGTGCTATTAATTCGAGATACTGTTGTACCACAAAGTACATCTGTCGTATAATAGCAACATAAGAAGTGTATCTAGGGTTCCGCCGCAGGGGTCTGGACCGAGCGATACAGGTTGGAAAAGCACCAGCTACACCGTGTGGGAAAAAAGCCCCGTGGCAAGTTCTTAGGAACTCGTTATGGGGCTTTTGAGTATTATTTTCTACTAAGTTATTTAAGCGAGTACATTATTATGCAGCTTTGGTGTAACAACCTTATTGACTAAAGTTAATGCAACACTTTATTAATAGGTTGGGCTGGAAAAATAAGAGGAGGAGAACAATGAATCGAGACCAAGGGAAGAAAAAGATCACTATTTATGATACAACTTTGAGAGATGGGGCTCAGGGGGAAGGCATTCATTTCTCGACTCAAGATAAGCTGAGTTATGTGAAACGAATCGAGGATATGGGAAATTTATATGTGGAGGCCGGTTGGCCCGGGGCAAACCCTCGGGATGAAGAATTCTTTCAACAGTGCTCCAAGCTCCAATCCCCGCTGGTCAATATCGTTGCCTTTGGTAGTACATGTAAGGTTTCGGAGCCCCCGGATAAGAGCGATATCTTGCTGAAATTGCTGGCCTCGGGAGCCAAAACTATCGCAATCTTCGGCAAATCCTGGGATTTACATGTGCGAGATGTCTTGAGGACAACTCTGGAAGAGAACCTTCGCATCATTCGCGAGTCAGTATCCTTTTTACTGCAACAAGGAAGAGAAGTCTTCTTTGACGCGGAACACTTTTTTGACGGATTTAAGGAAAACCCTGAGTATGCACTGAAGTGTATTGCTGCTGCCCTGGAAGGCGGGGCCAAGACTATTGTTTTATGTGACACCAATGGAGGCAGCCTTCCGGAAGAAATTGCAGCGGGGGTAAGAGCAGTCAAGCAGGAACTCTCCCCCCAGGAACTGGGGATTCATGTCCATAATGATCGGGGACTTGCTGTTGCTAACTCTCTGATTGCTGTGGAAAACGGAGTTGCTCAAATTCAGGGAACCTGGAATGGATTTGGAGAGCGCTGCGGGAATGCCAATTTAAGTACCTTAATTCCCTTGCTTCAGCTCACAGGAAAATATGAGGTGGTATCAGATGCAGCTCTGCTCAAGATCACTCCCTTTTCCCGCTATGTTGCAGAATTAACCAACGCACCTTTTGATGAGAAGCAACCCTTTGTAGGAAGAAGTGCCTTTGCTCATAAAGCCGGAATGCATGTGGATGCAATTCTTAAAAACCAGCGCACCTTTGAACACATGGATCCCGCCGATGTCGGCAATGAACGTCGTATATTAATTTCAGACCAAGCGGGGAAAGCTAATATCCTGGAAAGGTTATGCCGGTTCGAGCCTGACATGCGCAAAGATGATCCTCGCGTGGAAATTGCCATGAATGAAATCAAAGAATTAGAGCATAGCGGATTCCAGTTTGAAGCGGCAGAAGGCAGCCTGGATTTACTCCTTCTGCGTACTCTGGGAAAACTGACAACTCCAATGTTCGAGGTACTGGATTATCATGTCTGGAGTGACCCCTTGCGAGGAGAACTGGATTCTGTCGCTGTCGTTAAAGTCAAAGTCGGAGAGGAAACCGTGCAAATCGCTTCCGAAGGCAACGGCCCGGTAAACGCTTTAGATACTGCATTACGTCAAGCTTTAGCCAAGTTTTTCCCGATCTTGGAGGAAAGCGAACTTGTCAACTATAAGGTTAGAGTATTAGACGGAGCTCATGGAACAGAAGCTATTGTGCGGGTTATTATTGATACTCGTTTGGGGAATGATGTTTGGGGGACCATTGGGGTGTCGAAGAATATTTTGAGGGCCAGTGCTCAGGCTTTGTTGGATGCGATTAATTGGACGATTTGGATGGGGAGGGACGCGTCACACTGACTCGGCCATGCGCTCGTCGTGCCAAACTAGGGCTTTAATCCGTTATGCAAGCGGGCAGGGTTCCCGGCCAAAGCGGCGTCCGTGCCGCATGGCCGGCGGGAAACGTCCTGTTTCCCGCCCTGCTGGATGAAAGCGGATTAAAGCCAAGTTTGGCTACGACTCGCGCAAAGGCGTCGCTGCGTGTGATCGCGACCCTCTGAAGCCTGGGGGGAGACGGGGATTTGAGCGCGCGGACTTTGGTCTGGGATTGGGGTCGCGGTCTTCTTCTGGCTTTAGAGTGGGTTTGAGGTTAGAGTGAATCGTTCGTTTCCCCTTTGGGGAAACGGGGGGGACGGCTGGGATTTTCACTCGAGGATGAAAGCGGATTAAAGCCGAGTTTGGCTACGACTCGCGAAAGGCGTCGCTGCGTGTGATCGCGACCCTCTGAAGCCTGGGGGGAGACGGGGATTTGAGCGCGCAGATTTTGGTCTGGGATTGGGGTCGCGGTCTTCTTCTGGCTTTAGAGTGGGTTTGAGGTTAGAGTGAATCGTTCGTTCCCCCTTTGGGGAAACGGTGGG
>JGI2924J29684_1078276_pt1 | contig 38487 bp, 36 predicted proteins | sample BenlonsequencITS_FD_29684 | JGI IMG/M metagenome (IMG submission 29684)
CTGCATAGCGCTGCTGTGCCGGCGCTTGGGGTTATAGAACATCTCGATGTAATCGAACACATCACTGCGGGCTTCTTCGCGGGTTCCGTAGGTTTTCCGTCGGATGCGTTCCCGCTTCAGCAACTAGAAAAAGCTTTCCGCGACCGCGTTGTCGTGACAGTTACCGCGTCGACTCATGCTGCTGATCAGGTTGTTGGCCTTGAGGAAACTCTGCCAGTCCGAGCTGCTGAACTGGCTGCCCTGGTCGGAATGGATCATCACTTCCTGCTTGGGCTTGCGCCGCCACACAGCCATCAGCAACGCATCAATGGCCAGGTCGCTGCACATCCGAGGCTTCATCGACCAGCCGATCACTTGGCGAGAAAACAGATCCAGAACCACTGCCAAGTACAACCAGCCCTCATACGTGCGGATGTAAGTGATGTCGGTGACCCAGACCTTGTTCGGTTCACTGACATTGAACTGCCGCTCTAGACGGTTGGGCGAGGCCACTGGCGGCTTGCCACCGTAGTACCCGGGGCGCCGGCGATAACCGGTCTGCGAGCGCAGCCCCTCTCTCCTCATCAGGCGAGCCACACGGTGCCGGCCACAGGGCTCGCCCAGCTCACGCAGGTCGTCGTGGATCTTGCGGTAGCCGTAGACCCCGCCGCTTTCCAACCAGGCATGCTTGATCAATCCGAGCAGGCGTTGATCTTCCTTGGCGCGTACCGATTTCGGCTCGACCAGCCAGGCGTAGTAACCGCTGGGATGCACCTTGAGGGTCTGGCAGAGACGCCGCACCGGGTACTCCACCGACAGTTTGCTGATGAAGGCGTACTTCAGCCTGACTCCTTGGCAAAGTACGCGGCGGCCTTTTTTAGAATGTCTCGCTCTTCGGTCACCCGCTTGAGTTCCGCGCGCAAGCGACGCAGCTCAGCCTGCTGATCATCTACCTGCTGCCGCTGTACTTGGGGTTTGCTGTAGCGCTTTACCCAGGCGTACAGGCTGTGCGCGGACACGCCTAGACGCTCTGCTACATCGGCAACGCGCAAGCCGCGTTCAGTGATGTGCTTGACCGCTTCAATCTTGAATTCTTCGGGATAACGCGGGTTGCTCATGGCACCTCCTAGTGGGCCGTATTATGAGGCCTGGAGGTGTCTACGAAACTAGGGGCGATTCAGGCGAACAGTTTCGGCTGCGCAATACTCCCGTGAAGCCCCTTGCACATTTGAGCACCCAGTTGTTGCTGTCTTGATATTTGAGACGATCGGTCTATTATGCTGCCATGACTAGTGCAAAACCAGTAGCCCGTCGCGGCCGTCCCCCAAAGGTTCCTCGTGAGCGTGAAGACACCCACGACGCGCTGCTTCGGTGCGGGATGGAAGTGTTGAGCGAGCAGGGCTTTGCGGCGACAGGTATCGACAGCGTGTTGAAGCGGATCAATGTTCCCAAGGGCTCGTTCTATCACTACTTCAATAGTAAAGAAGCCTTTGGACAGGCGGTACTGGACCGCTATGCAAGCCGCTTTGCCCGGAAACTGGATCTCCTGCTGCTCAACGAGGCGGACCCACCGCTCCAGCGCATACGAAACTTCGTCGAGGATGCCAAGGAGGGTATGGCTAAGTACGAATTCCGCCGCGGTTGCCTGGTGGGCAACCTTGGACAGGAGATCATGGCCTTGCCTGAGAGCTTCCGTCTGGCTCTGGAGCATACGCTGATTGATTGGCAGGAACGTCTGGCTTGCTGTCTGCGTGAAGCCGCGAGCCAAGGACAGATAGACAGCGATAGCGACTGCGATTCTCTAGCCGCTTTTTTTTGGATTGGCTGGGAAGGCGCAGTGCTTCGCAGCAAATTGAGCCGCGATGTGCGCCCGCTGGAAATCTTCAGCGAAGGATTCTTTGCGGCGATTGGCCGTTAAATTTTTTGGGAATTAATAGACGATCGGTCTAAATAGGAGGTGAAGATGTTCAAGGCGATTCTTATTGAGAAGAATACAGACGGATACCAAGCCCAGTTAGCTGACCTGCATGACGAGCAGCTCCCGGCTGGCGATGTTACCGTCCGCGTGAGCTACAGCACGCTCAACTACAAGGACGGCTTGGCTATCAGCGGCAAGAGCCCGGTCGTCCGCCAATTCCCGATGATCCCGGGGATTGACCTGGCCGGAACGGTTGAAGCCAGCAATCACCCGCACTATCAGGTTGGTGACCGAGTTTTGCTAAACGGATGGGGCGTAGGTGAAAGCCACTGGGGAGGATTGGCCCAGAAAGCCAGGCTGCGGGGGGATTGGTTGATCCCGCTGCCGAAGGGTTTGAGCGAACGCCAGGCCATGGCAATAGGAACTGCAGGCTATACAGCGATGCTTTGTCTGTTAGCCCTCGAGCGTCATGGCCTGACGCCGGCGCGTGGCGAGGTACTCGTAACGGGGGCCAATGGCGGTGTTGGCAGCTTCGCCATTGCGCTGCTGGCGCGCCGAGGCTACCAGGTGATCGCCGCGACAGGCCGAATCGGCGAAACGGAATATCTCAAGCGCTTAGGCGCAGCTACCGTCATCGATCGCAACGAGCTGTCCAATCCCGGGCGAGCCCTTGCGAAAGAGCGATGGGCCGCGGCAATCGACTCGGTCGGTAGCCATACGCTTGCTAACGTATGCGCCGGTACGCACGCTGATGGGGTCGTTGCTGCTTGCGGCCTAGCTCAAGGGATGGAATTCCCAGCAACGGTGGCGCCCTTCATCTTGCGCGGTGTAAGTCTGCTTGGCATCAACAGCGTCACCCGTTCCTACAAGGAGCGTGTCGAGGCCTGGGAGCGTCTTTGCACTGACCTGGACCTCTCGCTACTCGATCAGATCACCCATGAGATTGGCCTGAGCGAGGCCATGCCGGTCGTCGAACAGTTACTTAATGGCAAGGTTCGCGGTCGCGTGGTGGTAGATGTGAATCGATGAGCGCAAGCGTCGCCTATAGGGCATCGCGAGGCGGCCCCTCATCATCGCCGCTTCGCGCGCCGCTCCCCCCGGCGTTTCCATAGGGCTGATCGGTACCATCCAGGGTTGCTTGGATCGATCAAGCCCTGTCGTAGCGGCTGCTCGTTGCTTCACAAAAGAAGCCGCTGGCGAAACCCTGCCATCAGGAAGCCGAGTGGCGCCCGCTTGCTCGTCGATTTAGGGGGGCCTGTTTCTTAAATATGAGTGAAAACCTGCTCCGCTGGCAGACGCGACTTTGGTAGACCGGCATTGAAATCGGTTTCGTCACGATAGCCAAGCGCGACCAGCACCAAACTGGTAAGGCCCTGTGCCCGCAGCCCCAGCTCCTCATCGAGCTTCTTGAAATCGAAGCCTTCCATTGGCGTAGCGTCCAGACCAAGCGCGGCAGCACCCAGCAGCAGGGTCCCCAGCGCAAGATAGGTCTGCTTTTCCATCCAATGCTGCAGGTCCTTCTGGTCATAGCGGTGCAGTGCTACGTAACCGCGGCGGGCATTGTCCTGCCCGACCCTGGCATCCTCGCTATGGAAACGGCCATCACGCGCTTCCTGATCTAGCAGCGCCTGCAGGTGTTCCTCGGTCATGTCGTTACGGCTGCACAACACGATCACATGCGAAGCCTTGAGGACCTTGGGTGCGTTGTAGGCAAAGCTACCCTCGGTTCCCTTGGCGATTCGCGCCTTGCCTTCGTCGGTAGATGCAATGACGAAGTGCCAGGGTTGCGAGTTCACCGAGGACGGACTGTGGCGCAGTTGTTCAAGCAACGCGTCGATGGACGCCTGCGGAATCTTGCGGCTGGCGTCAAAAGCCTTGGTGGTATAGCGACGTTTGGCGAGGCTGGCGAGTTCCATTGGTGGTTTCTCCTGTCAGATAGTGTTTTCAAAGGGCAACGCTGCGAGCCAGCCACGCGTCGGCGGCTTGCAGCGCTGACATCCCATCGCGGCAGATCGAGTGATCAAGTTCGCTAATGACTTCGTTGCCTGGACTGAGGCGGTTCAGTTCCTCGAGCAATGCCGCGGGCATATCGCGGGCAAATGGCTCGCTCACGATCAGCGTTGCGTCATCCTGGCCACCGAGCAGCCCCAGGGGTTCGTCCAAGGGGCGAATGCGGTGTGAGTGATGCAGGAACTGCGGATGCCAGAGTGGCACGACGCACCATTCGCGCCGTGCATGGGCTTGTTCGTAGCGCACGAAGCAATCGGCCTGAGTACCGTTCTCGAAGTGATATCCGAGCCGATCGAGGCCGTATTGCTGGACAATCGCCCTGGAGAAGCGGCTGATGCCGGCGCCGGGATTGATGCCCTGGATCAGCCGCGTCATTCGTGTAGCGACCTCGGGGCGAAGGAGATCCGCGACGCTCTGTACCGCGTCGACGGGAACATAGTCCGGCACGCCCCAGATGCAGTAAGGCCGGTACAGTACGCCGAGCGTGCGTGTTTGCGCGGCATAAGGCGCCAGGTAGTCTCCATGGCTCGCCGGCAGCCAGGCCGAGGCCAGCATGTCGACAGCGCCGGCACCATAGCGGCGGAACATGTCTTCATGTGGCGCGGCACTGACCTGAACCTCATAGTCGTGGCGTTCAAGTACGCGCTGCACCAGCGCGGCACTCGCCGCATGAAAGCTCAGGTCGATGTAACCGAGACGGATGATCGGTTTCATGGTTTCACCTCGCCCGCAGACGCGCGTCTCGGGCACAGTCCGAAGTCAACGTTTTTCCGATTGCAGCTGCGTAGGCGGAGGCCGTCTCAGTGCGTAGGTGCCGGCGCTGCATCGATTTTTACCCGCAACAGGCTGTAGGGCTTGCTACGCAGGTCCTGGCCACCGTTGAAGCCAGGTGAGCGATGCAGCTGGTTGGCGGTGAAATACAGGTAGCCGTCCGGGCCGATGGAAAGGGTGTCCGGCCAGAGCACCCGCGGGTCATGGACAATGGTTTGCCACGTGCCGTCAGGCAGGCGCTTGCGAATTCCGTTGTGTTCGTAGTCGGTGGCGTAAACGGCACCCTCGGCATCCGCCTCGAGGCCATCGGAGGCGCCCTTCTCACCCAGGTTACGCACGGCAGCCTGCAGCTGTGCCTCGCTCACAGCTGGGTCGCGCAACAGTGCAGTTGACACGGCGTACAGGTGGCGACTGGACAACGGAGAGAAATAGAGGTCTTTTCCATCCGCGGATAAAGCGATGCCGTCGGAAGCCACCCCCAGCGCCTTCGGCTTGCCATCGGTGCCTTTGGTCAGTAGCGCCGGTCTGCCCTCCACGACCGGCACGAAGTCCGGGTCGACAGAGGTCTGTGCTGCGCCGCTCAACCGACGGCTGGCTTTACCACTGGCGATATCCATGACGATGATGCCGCCAGGGCCGGACACGGATGAATCGGTCACGTAAACCGTGCCTTGCTTGCCCACCCGGAAGTCGAAGCGCATGTCGTTGACATAGGTGGTGGGCAGGATCACCTCAGGTGGAAAGACCAGGGTCTTGACCACCCGGTTGCTGGCCAGGTCGATGGCGACCAGCTTCGCGCCGCCTGGACGCGGCGTGGCGAACTCCGGCGCGGCTGTGTCCAGCACCCAGATACGCCCCATGCCGTCGGCGACCACACTTTGCACACTGATGAATCCCTTGGCCGGGTCGTCCGGATCTTCGGTGTTGATGGCTGCATTGGGGTACGGCTGAACCCTCCCGTCTCGAATTTCACCCACTGTGAAAGGCACGGCGTCGCCCCAGCGCGGGAAGTTGACGAAGATACGCCCGGTCTCGCTGACGGTTACGCCGGTGGGCATGGCGTCATGGAATGCAAATACCTGATCAATCACCCCAATCGGCCGAGCCGACGCAGCGCTCGCCGGCAGCGGCTGGAGTTGCGTGGCGAAGGTGACTGGACTGGCGAGCGCCAAGGCCAACAGTGTGTGGCGAAACCGTTTTTCGATGCGCATGATGAGTCTCCTGCCCGCGCGGCGGGCGCTGGTCCATGGATAAGTCAGAAGCCTTCCAGAACGATCTTGCCCATGGCTTTGCCGCTTTCGATCAGTGCATGGGCACGCCGCAGGTTGGCCGCCTCGATGCGGCCGAAATGCTCGCCTACAGTCGTCTTAAGCACACCGGCGTCGATCAGCTTCGCCACACGGTTGAGCAACTGATGCTGCTTGATCATGTCGTCCGTCCCGTACAGCGAGCGGGTGAACATCAGCTCCCAGTGCAGCGCCAGCGACTTGCGCTTGAGCGGCACCACATCGAGCACGGCCGGATCGTCGATCAGTGCCAGATGGCCCTGGGGCCGCAACACCTCGACCAGTTGAGCAAGGTAGCTGTCGGTGTGGGTGAGGCTGATCACGTGATCCACCGCCTCGATACCAATGCCCTTTAGCTGCTCGGCCAGCGGCCGGCTGTGGTTGATCACATGATGCGCACCCAGGGCACTGACCCATTCCCGGGTTTCCGGGCGCGAAGCGGTGCCGATCACCTGCAGGCCGGTCAACTGGCGGGCCAGTTGCGTCAGGATCGAACCCACGCCGCCGCCGGCACCCAGGATCAGCAGGCTCTGTCCTGCTCCACCCTGCTCGCTGATGCCCAGGCGGTCGAACAGCAATTCCCAGGCAGTGATCGAGGTCAATGGCAAAGCCGCGGCACTGGCATCGTCCAGGCTGCGCGGCTTGCGTCCGACAATACGTTCGTCGACCAGGTGCAGCTCGCTGTAGCTGCCTGGACGGTCGATGGCGCCGGCATAGAAGACTTCATCGCCGGGTTGAAACAGCGTCACGTCGGCGCCTACGGCACGCACTACGCCGACAGCGTCCCAGCCGAGCACCTTGGGCTGTTCGGTAGCACCCTTGCCGGAACGGACCTTGGTATCGACCGGGTTCACCGCGATGGCCCTGACCTGCACCAGCAGGTCGTGCGGCGCTGGGGTAGGTTCTGGCAGCTCACTATCGAACAATGCTCGAGGGTCGTCGATTGGCAGGCCGTATTCGGTGAAGACGATAGCTTTCATGTGGGCAATCCTTGAAGGTCAGGTACAAGCGAAACGTAGGGGCATCTTCGTCTTCCCATACCCCTGGAAAAAGGCTCAAAATCCGCCAGCACTTTCACCACAGGTGTGAAAATGGTTCGGTTCGAAGATCTTCAGCTTTTCGTGCGCACAGCCGCGCTGGGCAGTTTCTCCAATGTCGCCCGCGAGGTCGGCCTGCTGCCGGGCCAGGTGGCCGCAGCGATCAAGCGCCTCGAGCGTGACCTGGATGTCCGTCTGTTCGCTCGCTCCACGCGCAGCCTGCGGTTGACTGCCGAAGGTGACCAGTACCTGCCGTTTGCCCGCGAGGTGCTGGATACCTTGCGCGAAGGCCAGGACCGGGTGCGCAGGGAAAGCACTCAGCTGCATGGTTTGCTGCAGGTCTCCGCGCCGTCAGATCTCGGCCGTAACCTACTGCTGCCGTGGCTTTCCGAGTTCCGTCGTCAGCATCCGGCGCTCAGCCTTCGCTTGCTGATATCGGATCAAGTGGCCGACGTATTTCGAGACCCGGTGGACGTTGCGCTGCGCTACGGTGTGTTTGACGATGCGAGTTGGGTAGCCTTGGCGCTGGCTCCCTGGAATCGCCGCGTTTTGGTAGGCGCCCCGCACTACTTGGAGCGTAACGGCAGGCCCCAAACGCCCGCCGATATTGCTCAGCACCATTGCCTGCTGTATTCGCTCAACGGACGCGCGCATGACCGCTGGCGGTTAGGTGATCAGACGGTACAAGTCACTGGCCCGCTGTACAGCAACGACGCCGACATCGCGCGACGCTTGGCGGTCGCGGGGGAAGGGTTGGTCTACAAATCCTGGCTCGACGTACACGACGACATCGAGGCGGGACGGCTGGAGATCGTGCTGGCTCAGTATCAAGGCGAGTCCACACCACTTAACCTGGTGTGCCCGCATCGCAAGCAATATTCGCCGGCCGTTCAGCAATTGCATGCACTGTTGCGCAGTCATCTCGATCCGCTGAAGCAGGAGCTGCCGCCTCTCGCGTCTGATCCTGGCCTGATCGCTTGAACGGCAATGCTAGATAGCAGCTGCCAGAACCAGTATCGCATCCCACGGTTCTGGCGGCCGAGACGCTACGGCTTCAAGCCAGCAACGACAGCTTCATCACGTCGAGCGTGATATGCCCTTCAAGCGTTTCGGCCAGCTCTCGAAAGACCGGCCCTTCAAGATGGTCTTGTAGCGCCGCCTCGTCTCGCCAACGCTCGATCATGACCAACCTGTCCGGCCGCTCGCTGTCTTCATGCAGCTGGTACTGGTCGCAGCCAGGTTCCTTGCGGCTTCGTGCGACAGCTTTGCGAAGCGCCGCTTCGGCCACTTCACGGCTGCCGGGCTGTAGCGTAATCGTGGCGACCACAATGATCGGGGTGTCCATGAATCAGTACTCCTAAGGGTTGATGTTTCGGGGCATGCCTGACCGGCATCCACACGATGGTGCCGGCCTAGGTACAGCAGGCGATTTGGAAGATTGGAGGTTCTGTTATCCGGCCAGACGAGTGAGCTGGGCACGCTAACAACTGTGCAGCAATTGCCGTTACTGCTGCACAGCCGTTGCGATACACGCCACTCCAACCCACCCGCGCCAGCGGACCACTCAGTCAAGATAGCCAGGAAGAGCGGGCAACCGTGCGTTGTCAGCAGGCTCATGTTGGATGATGAAGGTCACGCCTTCACGGCTGGCCAGCTGCTCCAGCTTTTCCGACGATTCCAGTGTCTGGTCGTGGCTGAAGTTGAACGTCGGGACCTGATTTCTCAGCCTGTTCTCGGTGAAATGCCACTTTCACCAATATTGTGAAAATGGTGGCCTGCCAGCAGCACATGACGAAGGAATAGTTCAGCCAGGTTCAGATCGAGACACATACATGAGGCCGATCTGAACCTGCTGAACTAGGGTTTCGAAGCTGCGCGCCGATCCGGCGACAGCCGCCCACCAGCGTCATACACCCGATACGCTATCCGATTGGGTATCCGCCGTTCTAAGGCCGCCGATCCTGTCGCAGGCCACCAAGTCATTAAAGCCTCCAACATGGTTACCCTCGATATAGATCTGTGGCACCGTACGCCGGCCGGTCCGGGCGATCAGCGCGGCGCGCTGATCGGGGCTGGCTCCGACGTCGATCTCCGTGACGTTAACCCCTCGGCGGGATAGCAGCGCTTTGGCTTGGATGCAGTAGGGGCAGCCGCTAGTGGTATAAAGCGTAGCGTTCACGCTTTTACTCCTCTGTAAGCGGCTGGACTGCCGGAAAGTCAACGTCTGTCTGGGCAACGTTGTTGAGGTAATTGGTCAGTGTCATCAGGGCAATCTGCGCCACGATGTCGACTATTTGAGCATCGCTCAGCCCCCGCCGCCCGCGCCTCGGCCAACTGTTCGTCGCTGACCTGCCCGCGGCTTTCAGTCACCTGCCGGGCGAATATTGCAACCGCGTCCAGGCTGCCACGCCGCGCCAGCTCGATGGCGGAATCGTCAAGGCCCGCCTTGCGGCCGAACAGAGAGTGCGCGGCGAGGCAGTAGTCGCAACCGTTCGCCTCCGAAGTCGCCAGCGCAACGGTTTCGCGTTGGCGTGCGCTGAGGGAGTTTTTGCCAAGTGCTTGAGAGAGCGCAAGGTAGCCGCCCAGCGCAGCCGGCGCGTGAGCCAAGGTACGAAAGGCGTTAGGCACACTGCCAAGGCTTTTCTGAATGCCAGACAGCAACGGGCGCGCGGCATCAGGGGCGTGTTCGATAGATACAGGGGTAATCCGGCTCATGGTGGTTCTCCTAAGTTCAAGGTGGCTGGGCCTGTGCGCCAGCCTCGAACACATGATCAGCAAAACGACTTTTCAAATGGCGGCTGATCGTCGACCTTATGCTGCAGATCGTCCAAACCTGTGAGGCCACATGGACCGCTTGTCCGCTCTGCTCACCCATTTCCGCCTACACGCCACTACCTATTACAGCGGCGGCCTGTGCGGCACGGCCGAATACGATGGCCGAGATCGGCAGGGCCATCTGCACCTGCTGCGCGCCGGGCGGGTGCGTATCCAGGCCGAACGGTTATTGGTCTACGAAATTGAAGAGCCTACGCTGATCCTTTTTCCACGCCCGGCACCGCACGCTCTAATCGCCGACACTGCCGATCATGCGGAACTGGTCTGCGCCTCGCTGACGTTCGACGGCGGTATCGACAACCCGCTGACCCTCGCCTTGCCGGGTCACTTGCTTTTGCCGCTGTCGCAGCTACCGAACCTTGCCGGCAATCTCGAATGGCTGTTTCAGGAAGCGTTCAACGAAGAGTGCGGACGATTCGCGGTGCTCAACCGACTGTTTGAGCTGATGCTCATTCAATTGCTTCGTCATCTGCTGGCGACCCGCACCCTGTCCACGGGCCTTATGGCCGGCCTCGCCGATCCGCGGCTGGCCCGCGCCCTCACCCTGATGCACGACGCACCGCACCAGGCCTGGTCGGTGGAAACCCTTGCGCAAGCTTGCAACATGTCCCGGGCCGGTTTCGCTGCGCGATTCCATGAAATCGTAGGCAGCACACCGGCTGACTACCTACGTGGCTGGCGGGTCAGCCTGGTCCTAAAGCGTCTGCGCGAGGGGCGGCCGATTGCACTCATCGCCGATGAGGTCGGCTACGAAAGCCCGTCGGCTCTATCGCGTGCCTTTCGCCGCAAGGTCGGCAAAAGCCCACGCGAATGGCTCAGCGCGACACAGGCAAGTTAGCGAGCGAGCACGTACTCGCAGCGGTAGGGTTTTTGGTAGTACTGCCGAATGAGCGACCCCACCTTCGGAACCCGTATCATCCAACGACCAAACCGTTGGGTGGCAACGGCAGCGCCGTCTTGTAGCGCACCTGCTTCAGCGCGAAGCTCGAGCGAATATTCGCGACGCCGGGAATCTTGGTCAGGTGATCGAGGATGAAGCGCTCCAGCGCCTGGATGTCAGGCACCAGCACGCGGAGCAGGTAATCGGCATCCCCTGTCATCAAATAGCATTCCATCACCTCCGGGCGTTCGGCGATGGCACTCTCGAAACGCGCCAGCGCATCGACTACCTGCTTCTCCAGGCTGACGTGAATGAATACGTTGACGTTGAGCCCCAGCAGCTCAGGAGCCAGCAGCGTGACCTGCTGTCGAATCAGCCCCAGCTCCTCCATGGCCTTGACCCGGTTGAAGCATGGCGTTGATGAAAGATTGACTGCGCGCGCCAGCTCAGCATTCGTGACGCGGGCATCCTCTTGCAGTCGGTTGAGAATGCCGATGTCGATCCGATCCAATTTACGCATTTCAAATATTCCTCATAAATACCATATAACAGAATATTTTCCTGCAATTAGAAACAATCTAGGCCATTTAGGAAAGCTTCTCCGCCTCGGTCCCCTTAGGCTGTTCTCAACACGAATAGCTATTGGAGGCCACGGTGATGACCTGCCCGCACAGCCTAACTACCGAAGCACGAAACACCCCGGTATCCAGCCGTACCTTATTGACGCCTCGACTCAAGGGCATGGTGCTGTTGCTCTTGGCGATTCTGGTGTGGGGCGCGAACTGGCCGGTGATGAAGGCAGGACTTGGCCACGTCACACCCGTCTGGTTCTCAGCCAGCCGCTTCGCACTGGGCGCCTTGTGCCTGTTCCTTCTGCAGCTGCTGACCGGCACCCTCTATCGACCCAGCCGAGGCGACGTGCCGCTCCTGCTTAGCGTCGGGCTCCTGCAGATGCTCGCCTTCACACTGCTCGGCGCGCTGGCCATGACCGATATCCCGGCGGGCCGCTCGGCCGTACTCGCCTACACCACCCCGCTGTGGGTGACGCCACTGGCAGTGCTCGTCTTTCGTGAGCGGCTGGTCCCTCGTCAGCTCCTCGGCGCCGCCCTCGGCATGTTCGGCGTAGCCGTCTTGTTCAATCCGCTGACGCTTGACTGGAATAATGCGAGCCTGGTGCGCGCCAACCTGATGTTGCTCATCGCCTCGGCCTGCTGGGCGCTGTGCATCCTGCATCTGCGCTACGCCAAGGTTCGCGCCACGGCCTACCAGCTCGCCCCCTGGCAGATGCTCGTCGCTACGGTTCCTTTGCTGGCACTAGCGCGAATCGTCGAAGGGCCGTTCACAGGCGATGGCTCGGTGGCGTTCTGGCAGATCATTCTGTTCGTCGGCCCGCTGGCTACTGCCTTCTGCTTCTGCGCCGTCAACGCTGCGAGCATGTGGTTGCCCGCGACCAGCATGTCGCTGGCCATGCTGGGCGTACCCCTGGTGGGCTTGATGAGTTCGGTGTTCTGGCTCGGTGAGACCTTGAGTGCCAGTCTCATAGCGGGAGTACTTGCAATCTCTGCGGGAGTTCTCCTTGCGATCGTGAAGACACGGGCCAAGGCTACATCGTGAAGCATGTCTCACTGTTATAAGCGCTTCGCCTACCTGCAGAGCGGGCGCTTTCGGCCAAATGCTGCCTCCGGCAGCTACCGACCAAAGCCTCCACAGAATTCCATCCAAATACTCATTGGCGCCTAGCCCACGGGGCAAACAGGGCGCGCAGCAGGCGGGATAAGAACTTGGGTACATCAATCTCGGCGATCAGCAGAGCTGAAAAGATGAGAGCTGTACCGGCCAGGGTTCTTCCATCCAAGGTTTCGCCAAGGAGCATCGCTCCCGCGAATGCTGCGAAGATGGGCTCGAACAGGTAGGTCAGGGCTACTTTTTCTTCTTCGAGATACTTCTGCGCAGCACTCTGAACCGCGTACATGAAGGCTGTGGCGAGCAACGCGCAGAACAGAACTCCTTCCCAGAAGGAGGAATCCATTGGGGCCCATTCGGCCCTAGCGTCGAAAAGTGCAGCAAAAAGGCATCCAGTAGCGCAGGTAGCCAGCGCAGTGATGACCGTAAGCATCGAGTCGTACTTATGCGAGAAGAAGCCAACCGTGAGCACATATGCGGCAAAAAAGACTGCACAGCACATGATCCAGATGTCACCTGGATTCAGAGTAAGCCCGGCCCTCGTAACGATCAGATAGAGCCCTGTCAGCGCGACGGCGCAGCAGAGCCAGATTCGAGGCTCGACGCGCTTCCGAAAGAGAGCCCACTTGAAGACCGGGATGAGCAATACATCCAGGCCAGTGATGAAGGCGGTGTTGGTGATGCTGGTGTGCTGAAGCCCGACAGTCTGGAAAATGTTACCCAAACACAAGGGTAGACCTATGGCCACGCCGGCCAGGAGCGTTTCTTTGTTGATCAGTTTCAGCCGTCTGAAAAAGATCACGCAAAGCACTAGCGTAGCGAGTGCGAACTTGTACCCCAGGAATACGAAGGGTGACCCGTCCGCAACACCCACTTTGGTGAAGGCAAACGAAATCCCCCAGAACGCGGTTCCGAGGATTAACAGGCATAGATATGTCTGACGAACAGGCATGCGAAAACCATCCATTCAAATTGGAGTGGTTAGAGCATGCGGAGAGGCCGCAAGAAAGCCCGAGTTTGCCTTCAATCTCTTCTCTAACGTTAAGGCAAGTCGGTAAAGCGCTTTCATCTGCCGCTATTAATCAATCTGGGGCAGCAGGCTGTCAACAGGTGCTACAAACCAGTCTGCAGCAAGCTGCCATCGACAGATGGCTACAACATGGCACCCGATGCACTGTCGCCAGCTTCCGCTTCTGGCCGCTTTGAGCCCATCGCATCAGGCAAAAGTCGACCAAAAGCGGACTTCTACTTCTGGCGAGTGTAAAAATGGGGGACTACCCGCCACTGCAAACCCCTAGGGTTGAACCATCATGCCCCGCAACACTTCTTGTACTTCTTCCCCGAGCCGCAAGAGCAAGGTTCGTTTCGACCCTGTTTTGGCGCATCGGTGTTAGGCCCTAGGAAAGGAAGGGCATTCAGGAACTGCTGCTGAAGCATCTTGGCGAATCGGTCTTCCACGCAAAAATTGATGTAGTTTTTTGCCACCCCATGTCCGCCTGCGGCAGCAGCTTCTAAGAGCTTAAGGCCCCGCTCCTTGTCTTCTTCTAATTCTTTGCCTTCATAGAGCCAACGGCCAAGTAGATATTCGCTGTGGTGGCAATCTCTAGCGATACCATCTTCAAGGCACTGCTCGGCCTTCTCTGGTGAGTAAAAGGGCGATTCCTTTTCGAGATGCAGAAAAGCTAACCCAGCGTAGGCAGTGATTTCACCCCTAGATAAAGCTACCTCAAACATTGCCAAGGCATCTTCGAACTGCCCCTTCTGACGCAGATGATCACCGTACAGCGCACAGGCGGAGGGGTATCCACGCGTTGCTGCAATTTCCAATGCCTTTACACCCAGGCGATGACTCTCCTCACCCTCATTCTTATCAAAAGTTAGTTGGCCATATCGGTATAGAGCCTCTGTATTCGCCAGCTTAAACAGACAAGCCTCTTTCCCGCCCTTTAAATGTATCTCGCTAAAGCTAAACCTATCGAGCCCTGCACTGATCTCAGTGGCTGCCCAGTACAGCTCAGCAGCCATTCGGACGGTAGTATTCTTATGCACGTCCTCACTATAACCAATAAGTAGTGCCTTACTGTTTATCGGGGCCATCGACTGAGCTTCAAGAATTAGGCCAGCAGCCATCTTGGCCTCAAAGTCCATGGTCGTTACCGCCTTCCAGAGAGTCTGCTGACTGGTAAAATCGCCGACTTCGACGGTGGTAATGGCTGGTAACTTCTCGCCTCTGTTGAGCAGTAGGAACATGCTCTCGAATATCCCCACCAGAGTCTTCCGAGCATCTACTGCGCTTTGTAGATCACCTACCCCATGAGCTTCTTTGCTGCCTGACTCTCCTGAGCCTGCTGTGCTGGTTCCTTGTGAGTGGACTACTGCGTTTCCAGCTTTGCGAATGGCATGCAAATCAGAGCGCAGGCTATGGTCGATAATCTGGCTCGCAGACAACTGGTTGATTGCGTCGTAGAGAGCAACTTGGTCGATTTCCACTTGGAAGCGCTTGGCCAGCATCGAGGTTAAATGCTCAACCACAATCCGAAACTGGGTTTTTGCATAGTCCGGATAGGCAAACATCACGTCCAAGGCACGGCGGTAGTGCTCTCCCGCCTCCGGCACAAGATTGATGCAGAGCTCTACATCGGTCATCTCACGTCTGATATTCAATCCACTCGTCCTTGGGTTCGCGAAATGAGCCTAGTCTGCAGCAGCGGTAACTATTCGGCCATGGCCTGAAGCAGCCTAGCTTTAGTAGAAACTGGATGACCGCTCCTGGCCGATTCTGTTGAAAAAGTCGGCGCTGCTCCGCTTCACTTACACAGAACCGCAAAAGCGGCCGATTCAGGAGTTGCTACGCGAAATCTGGAGGAGTTCAGCCTCCGCAATGATCCAGATTCAACCTCAGGCACGCACTTTCGTTGGTGAAAATCGCAACGGGAGTTTTTCAACAGAATCGACCGCAAGCTGCCAGTGAGCAACCCATGTGCGCAATATTACATAACAGACACCCGGGCATCCACGACGTAAAGTTAGAAGCCGCTATCGAAACCAAAGCTAGATACAAACGCTCTATGGCCTGAGGAATTCCTCTGATTGTCCGCCGCCCCACATCACCTCAGCCGTCAGCGACCTCAGACCTACGATCCAAGTCTCGCTGATCATTAAGGGCCACGGCGTCCGCACGCATTCGAGCAGGCACTGTATCTCTCACCTTTGAAAAGTCAGCATCGCTTGCAGGCTTAACCTTAACCGCTTCTGCACGTCCAAATCTTTTATCGCCATAGCGGCTAATCGAATCGGTAGCCTGGTGCCCCATGACGTATGCCATTTCTATTGCGGACATGCCTGAGGCTTTCAGATTTGAGCCGAACTGGTGACGAAGTGTGTACATACTCGGCACCTTCCTCCTACCGAATAGCTCAGTAGCGACTTGGTGAAGCGCAATGCGTATTGAATCTATACTGCGCGGCTGACATTTAAAAGCAGCGAGAGCGTTTCTCAAGATATTGCAGACGTCTCCATCAGCCTCAAGCGTTCGGCTAGCGCCGCGTAAACCGTTGTGGCTAAGCTTTGCACCAGATATATGGATGCGCCGGCCATCAATAGAGATTCCGTTAAGCTCGCATGGTCGCGCTCCGGTAAGAGATATCACCATTAACGCTCCCGCTTCGACAGGCATATCTCGTTCAGCTAAACATCGGAGCCACGCCTCAAAATCAGCGGTAGAAAGCTTTTGCGGACGTTGTTGCTTTTTTTTGCGCGGAAGATTCAACACAGTGACCGGATTGAGCGTCCGATTGATTTCTTGAGCAGCCCAGAAATTGCCTCGATGCTTTTGATCAAACGCCAAAGCGTTACGTAAGCGCCGGTAATAATCCGGGCGATAATCGGGGGCAGCCCGTAGCAAAGCACCAATAATATTGAGTTCATCAAGCTCAACGCCCTGCATTCGAGTCGCATAGAAGTTACTGGCCAAACTAATGTAGGCGCTTTGAGTCTCTGCGTTCATACTATTCTTCTTATTATTTGCGTGACACATGCCACACAATCAATTATTGCAAAAACGAAAACAAAAAAACAACAACTAAAACATTATTTTTTATATAACCCAAAAGCCAAGTATTACAAAGGCTAAAAAATCCTATCATTTCCATATCGAATTCAGGACTTTGGTTCGTTGGCCAAGGACGAACCATGTTACCTGACCCCACAAGACGACCCGCCGGGAGCAGCACATAGACCGGCTGAACAGCGCTGGGTATGAGCAGGTGCTTCCACTCTTTCAGCCGATTCACATTTTAAAATGCGAGAACCAAGTAGAGTAATTTTAAATTGCGCTCACAGCCTGGGTCGGCGACGGACTGGCGCAATCGCTTACCGAGACACCACTGCCCACGACATACTGCTTATGCCACTTTTAAATTATGGGTTTTGGATCGGACACTCATTAGATAGCCAGCCGAACGGCCTCCGAGGCGTTAACCATAAGCTGTATAAAAATACAGTATAGCCTATTGCCTTTTTAAAGCGGAGCAACTTAGAATAATGAACAGAACAACAACCTGAGGAAAAAACATGTCTATCCTAATTCTTAACCGCGAGCGCGACGAAGTCGGCGGTCAATACCTAGTAGCAAGCATTCACGGTGTGGAACACTGCGTATCACTTGATGATGACTATCCGGAGCAAATCCCAGATTCAGATGATATAGTCCACCGCATTAATGCAGATGACTTCAATGAGCTTTCAGAGAAGGTACGCTCCTACGTGCGCAAGCACAGCATCGCCCCCATTCACTCACTCGATGACGTTAGGCTGCTTGCGATGCAGCTCGGCGATATGAAAGCAAAGACCTACGAAATCGACGAAGAAGGTCTTGGCCTCACGCTCCGCGACTGTAACATAGATAAAGGTGTACGCACCCTAGTTCGTAAATTTAATAGCACATATCAGGCATATCGCTGGCTGACCGAGCAACTGGATATTTTGGATTTCAATGCGCCACGGTAAGCGTGCAAGCGCTAATGTCCCGCCATTGCATTCCTAATCAAAAGCCGCATGCAACCGAGGCGCGCTATAGATAAAGACGTTTATTGACTAAATTGGCTTCAATGCGACTCGGTTAGACGCTGGCTTTATTGTAGATCGCCTGATTAACTTGAAGGCTGCTCACTTCAAATCTTTACTGTCTCGGTAGCCTTTCATTTACTAATGCCCGACAACCGACGCACGCTTAAAGATTGCACCAACAAAAGCGCATGGATTATGGTTCATCTACAGCAGATGAACCAAAGTCGGCTTTCAACAAAGCAGGCACCACACAAATAAGCTAGATTCAGGCCGTCTCCGCAGGCTGGCTCACTAGAGCCAATGCCAAGGCCTTTGCTCCACCCAAGTCCAAATGCATCGTGGCGTAAGACTGCATGAGTAATGCTGGCGGAAGCACCCAATCCCATTTTTCTTGAGCCATGTTCTGTACGTCCGCCAGAACAGCGGATTCATCAATACCGTCCCACTCGGCGATCTCACGCAGCTTGCTTTCAAGCGACGTCCGATCTCCCTCAACCTCGATGACAAACCCGCTGTTCTCACTGGCTAGTCCGGTGTGCGTCAACAAGATGGCTAGGGCATCGTTTGTCCAATCGCCTCGCCAGCTGAAAAGGTAAGTCTTACCTCCGCTTTCGGTCATGCTCGAATGTGCCAGTCCAAGGTCCGAAAAAGCGCTACGTGCCTGAGCTAGTAGCTCTTGTGCCGTAGTATCAAGATAGGGGTAGACGTCCGCCTCCAACAAGACGCTCCTCATCTCTTGCCGAACCCGATCATGTACACGGGCTCCAAGCCCGTCAAAGGACGGGGGAGCACCACCGGGATCGGATCTCACGACAACGACCTTGGCCTCAGTGTCCACGCTCGTCACCCGCCAGCGGCGCCCAGCAAAGATGATTCGCTGATCGACGGTCAATGGCCTGGAGACGGGCAATGCGCCAAGTGGTTTCCCATCGCATACCAGGCGGAACTCTTCATTACTGACAAATGCACTGTAGAAGTCGTAGTGGTTGATCAGGCGTTCCCCCACTACGCCGGGCAGCAGGAGCCCCGATGTTTCCTGGGTTATCAAATCGCGCTCACCGAGGGCACGAAGCAAACTGAGGAAGCTGCCCTGCTCCACCCCAGTGAACGGACCACTGCGTATCAAGGTGCTCCACAGCTCTGCAGCTGTAGCTCCACCCCGCTGGGCTATCACCGAGAGGCACTGCTGTACCAGCGTCGATAAATGAAGACCATGAACACGAGGAGGCTCGAACCAGCCCTGCATCAACAACCGGATCATCGCGATGCTTTGCAGCAAACCCTGGCGAAGTCGATCCGACAGGGGCGAGCCATCGTCTAGCTGACGCTCCTTACAGTAACTTCGGAGAATGGCTGCCTCTCCCGGACGGCGTCCGGATCGCCCCAAGCGTTGACGCAAGCTAGCTACCGATGGCGGAGCCCCGATCTGCACTACCGTCTTGATGCTGCCGATATCGACCCCAAGCTCCAGCGTGGTAGTGCAGACTGCGGTGGCAGGCCGGTCACCGGCTTTCAGCGCTTTCTCGGTTTCCTCTCGAATGTCCTTCGCCAAACTGCCGTGATGCGGCCAGAACTCGTTCGGTACACCATTCTGCTCGCAACGGCGCCGCAGATTGTCAGCGAACCACTCAACCTGAGTTCGACTGTTGGGGAAGATCAGGTTATTGCTGCCGCGTAGGACCTGAAAGAGATGCTCTGCGATGGCATGGTCCGGAGAAAAAACATCGTCACCTTCAGGCTGTACCGGGAGCGCTTTCTTGGACTCCACATACCCTCTGATCTGAGCCTTAAGTATCTGGCCGCTACCCTTGGATTCGATCACCGACACATGATGAGGGGCATTGGGACGCAAGAAGGCAGCAGCCAGCGTCATGTCGCCCAACGTGGCGGAAAGACCAACCCTGGGCAGGGGGCGATCAATGATTGTTTCAACACGATGCATGAGTGACTGCAGCTGCTTGCCTCGCTCACTGCCGATAAAGGCATGGAGCTCATCCACCACCAGGTACCGCAGGTTGGCAAACAATCCCGCTAGGCTGGTTCCCTTGTTCACGAACAGAGCTTCGAGCGACTCCGGCGTGATCAACAGAATGCCTTCCGGGGACTTGAGGAAGCGATGTTTGCGGCTCGCTGAGATATCCCCATGCCAAGCAATGACAGGAAGCTCAAGCTCATCGCAAAGCCTCGCCAAACGATCCCACTGGTCATTGATGAGAGCCTTCAGCGGGCTGATGTAAAGCACCGCCCCAGGCTTTTCCGTGTCCTGCAGGAGATTGGTAAGGATGGGCAGAAACGCGGCTTCGGTTTTGCCTGCAGCTGTAGCCGCCGCGATGATGACATCCTGGTCGGCCCCCAAGAGCGCAGGGATAGCACGCTCCTGGGCATCGCGTAGGGAGGTCCAGCCCTCGGTCCATATCCAGCGCTGGATTCGCGGTTCAAGGAGTTCGAAGCCAACCGATTCAGAGCTGGAAGGTGGCAAGCTCATCGTCCGCATCCACTTGGATATCGGCCTCACCGCCTCGATCCGGTGCAATCTCCACGGCACCCAACAGGGTCCGCCAATCAGCGTCAGGATTCTGCTCCAACACCGCTAGCAGGCTGATGAATGCGGTAATGGTCGTCCGCGGGGTACGGAAGTAGGCCTCACCCATCCGCTGGTTGCAGTGGGCCATAAACAGCGGCAATGCTTCGTCGGGTAGCAAATAGCGCTCGTTCACGCCTGCCGCGTATACATGACGCAGTTTCTGCAGCAGCACGTAGAAATCCTCAGGTGTCAGACTAGTGAGGCGTATGACAGGGCCGGACAGATCTACCAGCCCGGACTTGGCGAAGTTATTTTCAGCCAGACGCGACTGCAGCGCCGGATAGCTGTAGAGGCCGCGGCGAGTATCCATGAGAAATTCGGGTGTACCGCCCAACACAAAACCAAGCCCCTCAGCAGAGCCCTGCAGGGAGTCATTGAGGATACGAAGAATCTGCTCGTAGTTAGCGTTACGAGCTTGGGTGTTGGAAAGTTTGTACAGGTTCACCAGCTCATCGAGACATACCATCAACCCGCTAAAGCCGGCCAACCGAACAAATCGAGCAAGCAGCTTGAGCTGATCGTAGACCGACGCATCGTCGACGATGGTTCGCACCCCCAGTGCGGTGCGGGCATCTGTCTTGGTAGTGAACTCGCCACGCAACCAGCGGATAGCATCGGCCTTGAGCTGCTCGTTACCCTCTTCGAAGCCTTTGCAATAGGCCGCGATTACATCAGCAAAGTCATAGCCGTTGACCATCTCTGTCAGTTGGTCTAGATGCTCGCGAATCACAGCCTCACTGTCTTTGCCGGACGCTTTGGCTTCCGTCTTGGCCTGTGCCACGAATTTCTCGACTATTCCTTGCAGAGCGCCGCCATCAGGCTTAGTTCGGGTGGACATATTCTTGGCCAATTCGGCATACAGCGAGCGAGCCTGGCCACCAGTAGCATGGAGACGACGATCTGGGTTCAGATCGGCATGCATGGTGACGAGCTTGCGCTCCATCGCGATAGAACGAACCAGGTTGAGGAAGAATGTCTTGCCTGCACCATACTCACCGATCACTACGCGGAACGCGGAACCGCTTTCCGCGAGGCGCTCCACATCACGGATGAGTGCTTCCAGCTCCCCGACACGCCCCACTTGAATCAGGTGCTGGCCTGCACGGGGAACGACGCCGGCGCGCAGGGACTGGATGACCGCATCGCGGTCCTTGGCTCTGATGCTGCTCATAGCGGTAATTTGTCCATAATGTCAGGGTTGACTTCGAAGGGGTCTTCCCCCTCGGTGACTGGCATATCGAAATGCTCAAATGCCATGTCGTTGATCTGCTCCAATGCTCCGTCGAGCATGAGCTCCATATCGCTTGCAACGGCCTCCAACTCGTCATGAGACCACTCGGTACGGGATACGAGTACACGCAGGAAGGCTGAGTGATCGGCGTCTAAGCCACAAATGGAGGAAGTATCCTCAACAGTCTCTTCCACAACTACGTCATCTGGCTCAGCAGGCTTGTCGTCAACGAAAACCTGAGCCAGCAGCGCAGATACCTGTTCCGTTTCACGCTGCAGCTGAGCGATGCGCTCCTGGTCCAGAGCAAATCCGCCAACGGGCTTGGACGGACTTGCTCCGGGTATGGAAGGCGTTGTCTGCGATGAGCCAACGGAGCTGCCACTGGAGGCCACATGAAGGTCGCTGTACAGCGATTGCGGATCCAGCTGCAGGGTCTTGTAGACGCGCTCCAGCAACTTCACCTCTGCGGGACTAACCTCGCCGTCGACCTGCGCCAAGTGAGCGAGAAAAGCCGCCACAACCCTCTTCGCCGGCTCGGCCAGGGGCTCCAGTTTCTTCTTCAGGCTCTGCAGGGTTGGTGGCTGGTTAAGCTGCAGGCGCAGGTGGGCCTTCAGGCGCTTCCGATGAGCACCGCTCAGGTGACTCCAAGAGTCTATATGCTGGGATAGCAGCATAATTTCCTGCGGCGACGTGTCACCATCGGCCGCAGCCACAGCACAAGCAAGGTCCAACGTAACAGAGGCGGCGCTATAAGCCGGCGAAGACCGCAGATCACCATCGTCAGCCTGGGTCGCAAAGAGCGCCACATTGTCCTCAGACTTGGGTGTTCGGCTGCCTGTCAGCACATCCGGCTCGATACCGATGTGTAAAGACTCCAGCGCGCGGGCGAGCGTCAGAACCTTTTCTCGCGACAGGCTACCTGCACACTGCAGTCGTCCTGCCAGCTCACCGAAGCTCATGACCACCATGCCGTCGCCGATGCGTTGCTTTAGCTCGGCGAGCGCTGTTCGAGCTGTTGGCGGCCACAGGTTTACAGGCAACTGTAACAGCCCTTCTAGTGCATCAGGAGTGTCGGGGTTGCGGCCGAGATAACGACTGTAGGGCTCCAACTGCACCGTGCATTCGTCAACCAACTGCTGCAGCTTCTTCCGAGCTGCGCTAGTCGCCGTGACGTCAGGAATACCGGATAGGCCATCCAGTTCTTGGGGTGGTAGACCCGCAGAAGCGGTGTTGTATTGGAGTCTCAGACGGGTCTTGTTCTGAGGGAGCACCATACCGGCGCCATAACGTTCCTCGTAGCGCATGCAGAACAACTGGGCGAACGCTTCTTTACAACGGGTTACGGGTGTTCGCTTCCCGACGTTGTGATCAGACAGCACCCAGGCCAACGCCCAGTCAGCCGGCATTGGTTGCTTGTCAGCCGCCAACTGACCCAGGCCAATACGCAGCTCTACAGGCATTTCGTAGCCGTAAGGTAATGGTGCCGGCGGCGCCTTTTGATAGCGCCTGGCGAGTATTTGGCCTTGGCGGAGGAAGTCTACGAAGCGACTGGCGTAGTTATTGAAGGAGTTATTCTTGCCATAGATCGAGAGCAGCCGCTCTACCTCGGCAATTATGATAGGTATGTCGCCCGCCGCAGCCTGATCCGTCTTGGCGTCGACAAAAACCCTACGCTCAAGACCGTAGAAGAATAGGAACACGTAGCCGATGTTGGCATGCGGAGCCTTACGACCACTGGATAGCCATTGCAAATATGCGCGGCGGGCCTCAGGAGAGATGCTGTCGTAACTGGGCCAGTAAGAGGTGAGACGCTCAGATATATCGACGATGCCCCGTGCGACCTTCAGTTTCGGGTTGATCAGTGACGGTTCCGAAGGTCCATTGCGCCTGTTTTTATCTTCGCCGACGTAGATCAGACCAATTGGGATATTTTCGCCCGCCACTTCGATGCTTTCGCCAGCAGAAAGCCACCGCACGTTGGCACTATTCAGGTTCGCCGGCGCGCTCGGAATTCGGTGGGAAGACCGCTCAGTGGCCTCCAAAGTTACGGTAAAAAAGCCAGAGTCGTCTCGCTTTGCCGAAACCTGCCGGGGCGACGCCGAGACTTGCGCAGGAGCAGAGGGCTCATTTAGTGGCGAGACCTCATCCAATGAAAACGTCAGGCCGGTGCTTATGCCGAGGTCCGAGGAACTTGAACGAGTTCCCCCTTGAGGTGGCCGCATAGTTGTTGCCGAAGACATGACTGACGGTTTGCTGAAGGCCTTTATTACTAGCCACCCGCCTATGCCGACAATGAGTGCTCCGCCCAAGAAAACCCAAACACCCTTGGGAACGGAAGCTAGCCCCCCAATCACTAGGGCACACAGAACCATCGCTCCAGATACGCCAGACTTGCTGCTGCGCTTACGCTTCCCTGCCATCGCTTCGACTCCCTATACAAGCATGCTGGCCATTTAGCAGTATCGGCAATTCGGGTGCATCAGCCAATACCTCACGCCAAGCTACATGTTGAATCTCTTTATGATGTTATCCAGATGTGTTCCGTATGCACTGGTGAGATGGCGGCTCGATGCGAGCCGGGCGGCCACGGGGTAGAATTGATGAGCAGGCACAGCGCCGTCCGCCCTACTACGTCGGTTGCCTCGCGCTGAGCAGTAACTGCGCTAACCGTGCCAGATTACGCGCATCGTCGATGGCCCTGTGATGCTCACCCTCCCAGGAAAGGCCTATGTTTTCCACTGCACACTTCAGCCCTAGCGCACGGCAAGCGAAAATCTTCCAAAAGCACTTCTTTAGATTGATATGACGCGCCGGATCCAGCAATACATCTACCCCTGCTCTGAAAGCGTCCTCCTTCAGCTGGTTTCGGTCGTAATCGCCCCAAGAGCACCAGCGCCAGCCTTCTGTATTTCGCGGCCTCAGCCAGTCACCAAGCTGATCTTGTACCTCCGCGAAACGCTTTGCAGTATCGACGTCAGATTGAGATATGCCGGTCAGCCCCGTGCAAAACTCAGTTAGCGTGGGGCGAAGTAGCGGTCGGACAAACTGTCCGAAATGATCGACAATCCTGTACTCCAACTGAACATCCAACAGCGCGATGCCAATTTCGATCGTCTCCATCTCGTCGCGCTGGACCTTCAATACGTGAGCGTTCCGGGCCGCCTCGTTTAGGCCGGCAGGGTATTCATCGCAAGTCGCTTCCAGATCCACGCAAAGTAACCAGCGACTTTCTCCAATTTGTTGACGAAGCGCATCAAGCTGCCCCCAACGCTTTACCTGCATGACACCCCGCCCTTCTTTTCCTCAGAGGATATAAACTTACGAGCATCAGCACGGACCGTGGGCTCAGTTTTATAGTAGTGACACGAGAAACGGATCACTGAATCGTTACCGGGGTTGCGTGTATGCCTTTTGCCCTCTGTGCCAACAGCCAATCCAGTGACAGGCGCCCGTCTTCTTTGAAAGTCACAATAACGTACAAGCTGCCCGTGGCGGTAAACAGCGCCCAAAAACCGCCTTGCTCATGAGCTTTCAGTACATCTGAGGTCCGAACCCGGTGACCGTCCTGGAACCTTCCATACACATCCGCCCGCACGTGACGATGAACCACGCCGATACAACAGCCTGCGATTAAATAAGCGTCCGTGAGATACGCCGTAACTTCCCTACCAAAACACATATCCATTGCTCGCGACAACGCGTCAGATACATCACGTGTTTGGTCGATACTTCGTTTAGTTGAACTCATCACGTCAGCACCCAAATTCGGATCAAAACTCGTTGCCCCCCCCACTAACGGCTAGCTGTCCAACCAATAATCGTCTCGAGCAATACGCCCAAACTTGTAGTCTTCATGCTGCGGGGCGTCGCCAAACAAATGATGTATGCGTCGCTCCTGTCGCAGGTACGCCAAGGTCATGAAGAAGCAGGTTTCACACATCCGTACGCGATAACGCTCACCGTCATGTCGCGCGCCGTATCCCCAGTGCGCTTGCAGCACACCGAACTGTTCGCCGTACCCAGGCACTCGCATGGAGGTACCACAGACGTCGCAAGGCACATCGGGGTGTCGGTTGTCTGGTACGTCCATGCCCGCCAATATCTGACGACGCATCAAAAAATCTTCAACACAGTAGTGAGCTCGGCGCTTTTGCGAGCCCCTGGGCCAGCAAGCACATATCGCGTATTGCGCGTTCTGAAAATGCACCCATCGGCAAACTCAATCAGTTGTGTTGTACGCACCCAGTCACCCTCTTGGAAACGGTTGGCACTGTCGTACAACACGCGGCCGGCATACACCATCGCGGGCTGTTGCCCGGCCGCCTGTAACGTTTCTCGTATCGCGTCAGGCACGATGAGATCGATCCAGATCCAGTCACGCACAACACAGAAAGGCACCTCGTCAAGCAACGCAGCCGCTGAACCACGCGCGCACGCCTCTGCTAACGACATCTCGATACCAGGCATTACCTCACCCGGGGCGTATAACAAATAAGATACTTTCTTTAAATCGTCCATACCATCTCTCTATCTGAGCCATAGATGTCTAGAGGCAGAATCTGGGCAAAACGTCCCTACCTTGACAAACCTACCAAGTATGAAAAGCTTGTTTCCCAATGAGCGTCAGTTCTGACTATTAATATATGGCCTGAGTCTAAAAGGCGAGCAGCGCAACCCCATCAACCTCCATTATTAAACTAAGTACCTTATTCATCGATGCAAGCCTATGGCATCGCCCCACTACGCTCAGTATTGGACAAAAAACAGCAACCTGAAACCAATGCAATAAAATAATCCAGCTCCAACCACTGCTCGTCAAGCACTTTTAGAAAAGAAAAAGCCAACCACTGACCATCGGTATTTGTAATACGTATATATTGACAAGGATTGCCAGAACTCACGCACCAGAAGAGCAAGAAAGATAATCCTTATCGGACTTACCCTAGGCGCGGCCAATGACTATTTGAGATCAAGACATATCTCCACGGACGATGCGAGGCTGATCCAACCGGCTCGGAGTCGTCTTTTCGAATTTTGAAATTTCGCACCGTTGGTAATCACCACAAGCGAGGCGCGTCTGTGACGCGGAAGGGTACCGCGACTCCTCGCGACTGCTTAAATTGCAAACGAAAGCGGATGACCTGAGTAATTTGTAGCGAGGGGCAGGTTCGATTCAGTCTGCGTACGCTGAGATCTGCTCACTAACATCTAGCTGCCTATCTAGTGCACGCACGAAGCGCGTCACGCGTCGAGCTGTACGGCGGGGCCACAAAATGATGGAAATTATGGCTCAGCAATAATTATGGCTGAGCCATAATTCCATATAACCGCAGCGTCACGGAAAAACCGCAATTATTTACAGCCTGCAATTGACCATGACAGCTGCCCCTCCAACGAGGGGATAGACTAAGTAGGTTAGCTAACTCGGGGCTGTGGAGATGATCGAGGATCGCGCCAATGAGCTGTTCATCAGCGCCGCTAGCATCTGGGAAATCGGCCAAAACGCGATGGGCAAAGCCAGCTTTCAGTTCGATACAGGAGTACTAAGAAGGTCTCTTCTGGACGGCGACTACAAGGAGCTGTCCATGACCAGCCGACACGCCATTACGGCTGCGGCCTCGCCTCTCCTTCACAGCGCCCATTTGATCGGATGCTCATCGGACAAGCCGCTTCGGAAGGCTTCATCCTAGTAACCAATAATCATGCTATAGCGAAGTATTCGGGGCCAATCAAGCACGTCGGTTGAATGCGCCAGCCTTCGATACCCTGTCGTAACGGGATGTCTAATGACCATACAAGCCGTCTGCCTGCCTGAAAAGTGTCCGGATGGCCGTGGAATCGGTGTCCGGATGCTCGTGGAATGAGTGTCCGGGTCAGCGTGGAATCACTGTCCGGATGTGCGTGGAATGGGTGTCCGAGTCAGCGTGGAATCCGCAATCAAACGCTCCGGCTACGGGCGCGAGCTAATCGGCTTGGGCATCAAGGAATTCGTCAATCACAAGCTGATTAGCGTCATCGATATTGACGCGCCGTTCTAACTTCATCTGCACATCAACGCAAACATCAATACCTGATGCAGCCAGCCTCCATGATGAAAAGCTCAAGGGAGCTGGCTGCATAGGCAACCCTGGCGCGAAGCACGGCGCGTTCCCAGCTGATCCAGAAGTGAGCTGCAAGGGCGTGGAAATATGCACACGTGCCGGAACCAATAGCGTTATATTGACATATATGAATATTGCGAATAGCCTGGACTCGTAACCCGCGCTAGAAACCTCAGGAGGCACCCCCCATGAAAGATTCCAGCGATACCCATCCGAATCACCTTCCCGACAGCAGCTACGGCCTGTTTATTGACAACCAGTGGGTTTCGGACGAATACGGTGAAACCCTCGACATTATCAACCCCGCCAACGGAAAAATTCTCACCAACATCCCAAACGCCACAGCTGCCGACGTCGACCGCGCGGTGCAGGCCGCACAGCGCGCCTTCATGACCTGGCGTACCACCTCACCTGCGGAACGCGCCAATGCGTTGTTGAAGATCGCCGACCTGCTGGAAGCCGATGCCGATCGGTTCGCCGTTCTGGAAACCCTTGATGTAGGTAAACCCATTCGTGAAAGTCGCTCCGTCGACATCCCGCTGGCAATTGATCACTTCCGCTACTTCGCCGGCGTAATCCGCAGCCAATCGGATGAGGCGGTCATGCTGGATGAGCAAACACTCAGCATCGCTCTCAGTGAACCCCTCGGAGTTGTGGGCCAAGTGATTCCGTGGAACTTCCCGCTGCTTATGGCCGCCTGGAAGATCGCTCCGGCCATCGCAGCGGGTAACACCGTAGTCATCAAACCTTCCGAGCTGACCCCGGTAACCATCCTCGAACTGGCGAAGATCTTCGCTAAGGTACTTCCAGCCGGCGTGGTCAACATCGTCACAGGCTTAGGCACCACAGTTGGGCAGGCGTTACTGGATCATCCGGACCTGCGCAAGCTTGCCTTTACCGGCTCGACGCGTGTCGGCGAACTCGTCGCCAATGCGGCAGCGAAGAAAATCATTCCCGCCACCCTTGAACTGGGCGGCAAGTCGGCCAACATCGTTTTCCCCGATGCGAACTGGGACAAGGCCGTGGAAGGCGCAGTCCTCGCCATCCTGTGGAACCAAGGCCAAGTCTGCGAATCCGGCGCACGGCTGTTCGTTCACGAATCCATCTACGAACGATTCCTAGCTGAGCTCAAGCATAAGTTCGAAGCTGTACGTGTGGGTGACCCACTGAACCCGGACACCATGATGGGTGCACAGGTCAGCAAGTCCCAGATGGAACGGATCCTCGGCTACGTCGATATCGCCAAACAGGAAGGCGCTGAGGTACTGATCGGCGGCGGTCGTCTCACAGGTGCCAATTACGATGCCGGCTTCTTCATCCAGCCAACGATTCTGGTCGGTGTTCGCAACGATATGCGCGTCGCCTACGAGGAAATTTTCGGCCCTGTTCTGTGCGTCATTCCTTTCAAGGATGAAGCGGAGGTCATCGCCATGGCCAACGACTCCGAGTACGGCCTAGCCGGTGCAGTCTGGACCCAAGACATCAACCGGGCGTTACGTGTGGCACGCGCGGTGGAAACCGGACGTATGTGGGTAAATACCTACCATGAGATCCCTGCCCATGCCCCCTTTGGTGGCTATAAGAAATCTGGCCTAGGACGGGAAACTCACAAGTCAATGCTGGAAGCCTACAGCCAGAAGAAGAACATCTACGTCAGCCTCAACGAAGCACCGCTCGGGCTCTTCTGACCTCCTTGAACCATATTTTTTTGACTTATAACATCGAATATCTTAGATATGCAGGTAAGCAAAATGACACACTCAGAACTTTTTAAAACCACTCAGCTGGGCCCATACACCCTCAAGAACCGTATCGTTCTGCCGCCACTGACGCGTTCACGCAGCTCTCAACCCGGCAATATTGCGAACGACCTAATGGCCACATATTACCGTCAGCGCAGCGGTGCTGGCTTCATGGTGACCGAGGGCACACAGATCGAACCCCGAGGACAGGGTTATGCCTGGACACCTGGCATTCATAGCCCGGAACAGATACAAGGCTGGCGTAAGGTCACCGACGCTGTTCACGCCGAAGGGGGGGTGATCTTTGCTCAACTTTGGCATGTGGGCCGCGTGTCGCACACGTCGCTGCAACCCGGTGGTGAAGCGCCCGTCGCGCCATCAGCCATCCGCGCGGACAACGTCAAGGTGTTCATCGAAACTGGCCCCGGCACGGGTACACTGGCCGACCCTTCGACCCCACGAGCCCTGTCCACCAAGGAGGTAAAGGAACTGGTTGAGCTCTACGCCCAAGCAGCCCGAAATGCTTTGGACGCAGGTTTTGACGGGGTGGAGCTTCACTGCGCGAATGGGTACCTGGTAAACCAGTTCATTTCGGCGCATACCAACCAGCGTGATGATGAATATGGCGGTTCGCTGCAGAACCGTCTTCGCTTCCTGCGCGAAATCACCCTCGCCGTTGCTGGTGTCGTCGGCAAGGAGCGCGTTGGCGTTCGCTTCGCCCCGCTGTTCGCGACCACAGACGAAGACCGCGTCTACCTTGGCCTGGTCGAAGAAGATCCTCACCAAACCTACATCGAGGCAGTGAAGATCCTCGAGGAAGTAGGCATTGCCTACCTGTCGCTCGCCGAAGCCGATTGGGAAAACGCACCCGAGCTGCCTGAGACGTTCCGGGAAGCTGTTCGTAAGACCTTCAGCGGCAAGATTATCTATGCCGGCAAGTACACCGCTGAACGAGGAAATCGCGTGATAAAAGCTGGCTGGGGCGACCTGATCGCTTTTGGCCGCCCCTTCATTGCGAACCCCGACCTGCCCGCTCGTATCGCCAACAACTGGCCGCTTAACCCAGTTGATCCAAGCAGCATGTACGGCGGTACCGATAAGGGCTACACCGACTACCCGACTTACAAATCCTAAACGCTCAGAGCCACGCCCCATAAGTCAGGGGCGTGGCTCAGCGTTTGCTGACCGAGGAAGTTAAGCATGTACCAACCGAGCACGATCCCCTACCAAGAGCATAGGGGATTCAAACGAACCTTCAGGCAGGGTCATCTAAGCCTTGGGCTGTTCTTTCCCCTGGAGGCTTTCGAAGGTGATACACCGAGCATGCTAGATCAGGTCGCGCTGGCCAAACGTGCAGAGGCACTTGGTTTTTCGGCGCTCTGGTTTCGCGACGTCCCGCTCAGGGACCCAAGCTTCGGTGATGTCGGCCAGGTTTTCGACCCTTGGGTGTATCTGGGCTACATCGCAGCCCATACAACAAAAATCGCACTAGGCACCGCCTCCATCGCCCTTACTTTGCGTAATCCCTTGCACACGGCAAAGGCCGCAGCGAGCATTGATCAATTGAGCGGAGGTCGCTTGCTCCTGGGAGTAGCCTCTGGCGATCGTCCCGTGGAGTTTCCCGCATTCAGCGTTGATCCAGAACAGCGTGGCGAGACCTTTCAAGAAAACCTCAATGTGATACGCCAAGCCCATCGAACACACTTCGAGCCCATTCGCTGGAGTCACGGCGAGTTACTGGGGGCCGATCTCGTTCCCAAACCTACGACTCGGGAAATACCGCTATTCGTAACCGGACACAGCCGCCAGCCGCTCGATTGGATCGCGCGTGAAAGCCATGGATGGATCAACTATCCACGTCCGCCAAAAATGCAGCGACTCATCGTGGAAGATTGGCGACAGGAAACGGCTAAACAATGTGGCACTATCTACAAGCCGTTCTTGCAATCGCTGTATATCGACCTGGACGAACACCCATCCACGCCACCCTCGCCTATCCATCTAGGATTCCGACTGGGACGTAACCACCTGCGGGCCTTGCTGGATACACTTCAGGAAATCGGTGTAGATCACGTCATCCTGAACCTCAAGTATAGTAAACGCCCCGCAGCAGAGGTTATCGAGGAACTTGGCAAACATATCGTCCCGCAATTCGGCGCACAGGTGCCCGATAGTCCTACCTGACAGGACAATAGGATTCCAGTCCAAACCAGCCCGTCATTGCGACGGGCAGGCGCGCAGAGATCATGGCGAAGCCTTCCAATTTGATGCGCGAATCAGGAAGATATCTAGATATCGAAAAAAACAGGTCTCAAAAAATTCATGACTATTGACGTCAACGAAGCCCTGAAAGCATTGGCGAACCCGATGCGCCTTGCCATCCTCAATTGGCTCAAGGATCCCAGGACAGTCTTTCCCGAGCAGGAAGTCGACCCAGAAACGGTAGGCGTGTGCGTCAGTATCATCCAAGAGCGCACGGGCCTCTCGCAGTCAACGACATCGCTTTATCTCGCAGCTCTACAGCGCGCGCAATTGGTGACATCGCAGCGGATCGGCCCCTGGACCTACTACAAACGCCACGATGAGAATATCGATGCCTTCTTCAAGGCGCTGCAAGAAAGAATCTAGGGCTGCACACCCTTGTATTTCTGACTGATTTCAGTCTTTGCCGATGTCAAAAACAGCAATCTGACCAAATAACGATCAGATCATCCGAAGCTTCGAGTGATCGAACAGCATTACCAGTGATGCGGTGCGCGGAAAAAACGCTCCTATAGCAAAACTGCCACTTGACAACGCTGAAACCAGGGGCTGTACACGCAAAAGACAGCACACTCCAGAGAGGGACGCGAAGCCCTTCAAGTGCTCTTCTACGGCCAACCTTCTTTAGGGGGCAGCCGCCACGGCGTCGACATCCCACGCCAGCCCCTGGCGCGTTGGGTGATCCAAAGTGGCGAGCAACTGCAACCGTTGCTCAACCTGATGCGCGACAAGCTGCTGGACTACCCCGTGTTGCACTGCGACGAAACGCGCTTGCAGGTGCTGCATGAACCGGGACGAGACCCCTCGGCACAATCCTGGATGTGGGTGCAAAGCGGTGGGCCGCCGGACAAGCCGGTGATCCTTTTCGACTACACAGCCAGCCGCGCGCAGGAGGTGCCGCTACGCCTGCTCGATGGCTACCGCGGCTACCTGATGACCGACGACTACGCCGGTTACAACGCCGTGGCTGCACGCGACGGCATCGAACGCCTGGGCTGCTGGGCGCATGCGCGACGCAAGTTCGTCGAAGCCCAAAAGGTGCAGCCCAAGGGCAAGACTGGGCGTGCCGACGTGGCGCTGAGCCTGATCAACAAGCTCTACGGCATCGAGCGTGACCTGAAGGACGCTGACCATTCCATTCCAGCGGGTTCCCCATTGACGCTGGAGCCGCATCCCATTTCCCGCTATACCGAAGCGGTTAAAGGCCAAAGGGCCGAAACGGCAAGGGAATGGGGGTGCAAGGGGAAAGGCCCTACCTCGAAAAGGCGAAAAGGCATCCCGGCCGGCCCCCCCCAGAGGACACCCACATGCTCTCCCTGTTCCAGCGAAAACGGCCTCCGGTCACTGCCCCATCACCAGCGCCCGCCACCGACCTCCCCAAAGGGCTGCTACGGCCCGAATCGGCCGCATCGCTGCTGGCGACACCGCGCCGACAGAAGCTGCTGGAACACATCTGGCAGCGCACGCCGCTGGAGCGCTACGCCGAGCTGGTCCAGCAATTCCCCGCTTCCGAGAGCCATCATCACGCTTACCCCGGCGGCATGCTGGATCACGGGTTGGAGATCGTCGCCTATGCGCTCAAGCTGCGGCAGTCCCATCTGTTGCCCATCGGCGCCAGCCCCTAAGACCAGGCGGCGCAGTCGGAAGCCTGGACCGCCGCCGTTGCTTACGCCGCGCTGCTGCACGACATCGGCAAGGTGGCCGTCGATCTGCTGGTCGAGCTGGCAGACGGCTCGCTGTGGCATCCCTGGCACGGCCCGCTGCACCAGTCGTACCGCTTCCGCTACCGCGAAGACCGCGAGTACCGGTTGCACAGCGCCGCAACAGGGCTGCTCTACCGCCAATTGCTCGATGGTCCGCTCCTAGACTGGCTCAGCGGCTATCCGTCTCTGTGGGCACCATTGCTCTACGTCTTGGCCGGGCAGTACGAGCACGCCGGCGTGCTGGGTGAACTGGTCGTGCAGGCTGATCGCGCTTCTGTGGCACAGGAACTGGGCGGCGATCCCGCGCGCGCCATGGCCGCGCCCAGGCACGCGCTGCAACGCAAGCTGCTGGACGGGCTGCGCTTCCTGCTCAAGGAACCGTTGAAGCTGAATCAGCCGGAAGCCTCCGATGGCTGGCTCACTGAGGATGGGCTGTGGCTGGTGAGCAAGACTGTCTCGGACAAGCTGCGCGCGCACCTGCTGTCTCAGGGGATCGACGGCATTCCTGTGAACAACACCGCCGTCTTCAAAGTGCTGCAGAACCACGGCATGCTCCAGCCCACCTCAGACGGCAAGGCGGTCTGGCGCGCGACCGTGACCAGTGCGACCGGCTGGTCCTACTCGTTCACCCTGTTGCGCCTCGCGCCCGCGCTGATCTGGGAATCCGGCGAGCGGCCAGCGCTTTTCGCAGGCACGGTGGCGATCGACACGACGCCAGCGGAAACCAACGGCAGTGCACCAGGCACACCGCCCGCGGTCGTGGGGCAGCCAACCCCCGAAGGTCTGGAGACTCCCCCTTGGGAATGCCCTCGCAGCGATACCGCCTTGCCGACTGCGGCCCCGCCCGTGCCTGACGTCATGGAGGACATGCTGGCGATGGTTGGATTGGATCGCACGGCCGACATGGGGAAGGGTGAAGATCCAGTGGAGAAAGTCCCTGCCCCAACCACAGCCGCAGCGTCTCCCTTGCCACTTACCCCTGCGCCTGGACCTGCATCAACTCCAACAGTCGCGATACCATCCGGGGAGCATTTCATGACGTGGCTGCAACAGGGAGTCGCCGCGCGGCGACTCATCATCAACGACGCCAAGGCGCTCGTGCATACGGTGAGCGACACCGCCTACCTGGTCAGTCCCAGCGTGTTCCAGCGCTATGCGTAGGAACATCCCAGGTGGATGCGCTGGTCAGGCAGGACAAGCAACCGGATTGGCAGTGGGTGCAAAAGCGCTTTTAGAAACTGCAGCTATACCGCAAGCACCCAAATGGCCTGAACATTTGGACCTGTGAAGTCACGGGCCCGAGGAAGTCCCGCCGACTGCATGGCTACCTCCTCGAAAATGGGTCCTTGGTATTCGCCGAAATACCGCCCAACAATCCCTATCTTGCTCTGACTCAGGAAGGATGACGCGACTCGGGCAGCGACCGTCACCACCGTGTGGCGACGATCAATGCCCCGCGAAGCTGGCAACATTTGGCGAACTAAGCTACTCGGCCCGCGCCAACTCCCGTGCAAGGAACGGAGCGGTTCGGCTGCCAGACTTTCGGGCCACCTGCTGAGGGGAACCCGCCACCACGATGCTGCCGCCGGCAGCGCCCGCGCCTGGCCCTACGTCGATCACCCAGTCGGCTTGGGCCACCGCACGCATGTCGTGCTCGATCATCACTACGGTATTACCGGCATCGACCAGGCGCTGCAACTGCACCAGCAGCCGGTCGGCATCCGACGCGTGCAGCCCGGTGGTCGGCTCGTCGAGCACGTACAGGCTTCGGCCGCGCTGGCTGCGCTGAAGCTCGGTCGCCAGCTTGATGCGCTGCGCCTCGCCACCGGAAAGCTCAGTGGCCGGTTGCCCCAGGCGCAGATAGCCCAGTCCGATGTCGCGCAGCAGTTGCAGGGGCCTTGCCACCGCGTCTTCACCCGCGAAGAATTCGCTGGCCTCGTCCACGGTCATCTGCAGCACCTCGGCGATGTTGCGCCCGTTCCACTGCACCTTCAGCGTGGCCTCGTTGTAGCGCGCGCCATGGCAGGTCGGGCACGGCGCGTACACGCTAGGCATGAACAGCAGTTCCACGCTAACGAAACCTTCGCCCTCGCAAGTCTCGCAGCGCCCCTTGGCGACGTTGAACGAGAACCGTCCGGCATCATAGCGGCGGCGTCGAGCATCGGGCGTGGCGGCGAACAGCTTGCGCACATGGTCGAACAGACCCGTGTAGGTAGCCAGGTTCGACCGCGGCGTGCGCCCGATCGGCTTCTGGTCCACCTGCACCAGGCGCTGTATGGCGTCCACGTCGCCCGCCAGATGGCCGCCGGTCGCTTCGACCACTGCCGGCCCTTCGCTGGTGGCGCTTTCGGCGGCATCGTCTTCAGGCTCGTGGCCCAGGTGCAGCAGCACCAATTCCGGCAGGGCCTGCGCGACGAGGCTGGATTTGCCGGAGCCAGAGATGCCGGTAACGGCTGTCAGCACGCCCAGCGGAATGCGCGCATCCACGCCATGCAGGTTATGGCGGTGGATGCCCTGCAGCTCCAACCAGCCGGTCGCTTCGCGTGCTCGGCTTCCGGGTGCGGGAATTTCGTCGAACAGGTAACGTGCAGTACGCGATTCGGCAATCTTGCGCAGGCCATCCGGCTCGCCGCTGTAGAGCACGCGGCCGCCACGCTCCCCGGCATCCGGCCCGACATCCACGAGCCATTGCGCGCGGCGCATCAGGTCCAGGTCGTGCTCCACCACAAACACCGAGTTGCCCGCGTCGCGCAGCCGGTCGAGTGCATCGTACAGGGCCTGGCTGTCGGAGGGATGCAGGCCCGCCGAGGGTTCGTCAAGTACGTACACGACGCCGAACAGCAGGGAACTTAATTGCGTGGCCAACCGCAAGCGTTGCAACTCGCCGGCCGAAAGCGTCGGCGTGGCCCGGTCCAGCGTCAGGTAGCCCAGGCCTAGCTCGCGCAGTTGGCGCAGGCGCGCCATCACGCCTCCAGCCAGGCGCTGTGCGGCGAGGCGCTTTTCTTCCGACAGCGCGGAGGTACGGCGCACGTCGGGCGATACCGCATGGACCGCATGGCCGGTGGCAGCGCGTTCGGCACGCTCGCGCCGGGTCGCTTCCTTGTCCGTAGCCGCACCCGCTGCATGGGCGCGGAAATCGCCCTGTGCGATGGGTTCGAGCAATGCCGCCAAGTGGTCCAGCGGCATCTGCATAAACGCGCCGATGTCCACCCCAGCGAAGGTGACCGACAGCGCTTCGGGCTTGAGCCTCTTGCCGTGGCAGGTGGGGCACGGCTTGCCCTCCATGAACCGGGATACGCGCTTTCTCATCAGCGCGCTCTGGGTATTGGCGAAGGTGTGCAACACATACCGCCGGGCGCCGGTGAAGGTGCCCATGTAGCTCGGCTCCATCTTGCGTTTGAGCGCGGTACGGGTTTCGGCAGGCGTGAAACCGGCGTACACCGGCACCGTTGGTGTTTCCTCGGTGAACATAATCCAGTCGCGATCCTTTTTCGGCAGGTCCTTCCACGGCCGGTCAACGTCGTAGCCCATGCTGACCAGGATGTCGCGCAGGTTCTGGCCCTGCCAGGCGGGTGGCCAGGAAGCAATCGCCCGCTCACGGATGCTCAGGGAGGGGTCGGGCACCATGATCGCCTCGGACACCTCGTACACATGACCCAAGCCGTGGCAGGTCGGGCACGCCCCCTGCGGCGTGTTCGGCGAAAAATCCTCGGCGTACAGCATCGGCTGATTGGCGGGATAGGCGCCGGCGCGCGAATACATCATCCGCACCAGGCTGGACAGGGTGGTCACACTGCCCACGGAGGAACGCGCATTGCTGGACCCCCGCTGCTGCTGCAGCGCCACCGCTGGTGGCAGGCCGTCGATCGCATCTACGTCCGGCACGCCCGCCTGGTCGATCAGGCGCCGTGCATAGGGGGCCACCGACTCAAAGTAGCGTCGCTGCGCCTCGGCATAGATGGTGCCGAAGGCCAGCGAGGACTTCCCGGAGCCGGAGACACCCGAGAACACCACCAGCGCATTCCGCGGGATAGAGACGTCCACCTCTTTGAGGTTGTTCTCACGCGCGCCACGCACCTGCACGAGGCCGCTGGCCGCAGCGGTACAAGAGGATTCACCGAAAGTATTGTTTGGCATGTTCTTATCCTGTAGTTCGCCCCGCTCAGGACGGGACTTCCTGAGTGGTAGGGAAAACTGATGCTCTGCAGATGCTCGTCACGCTTGATGCGGTGCTTCTTCCTGTTCAGCCCCGCTCAGAAACAATTGGCACTGCTGATTGAAGAAGTCTTCCAGTTCAGCGGCTGTGAAGTGGTCGCTGAAGGCATGCTCGGCGTGACTCATCACGTCGAAATACACCACAGCCAATTCCAACTCTTCCAGCTCAAGCTGCTGGCAGAGCAGCCAGCCGTAGACCTTGACCTGCGCCCAATGCAGCAGCCGGTGGTTGGCCGGAATGCGGCTGATATCGCCACGGTGGGTTTTGATCTCTTCTAGGCGCCGCTCTTGCGGATCGTACCCGTCGGCCCTGCCGCCGACCAGCAGGCCGGGGTAGCTGCCACTTAGAGGTAACTCGGCGATATAGCCGTCTCCCCGCCGATCAACCACTGTCTGGTGCCCAGCCATGCCTTCCTGAGCGGTGGGGGAAGGGGTGAAGCGCAGATCCAGGTCACCTTCCTTGGCGGTGAACTCGCACAGTGCCCGCACCGCTACCCGATAGCTCATGCCTCAGCCCAGCGCACGTAGCAAACTACAACGGCGATACCGTGCTCAGCCGCGAAACTGAGCCAGCGTTTCTGGTTGTCCTGCAGGCGGTCGCCGGGGCCTTTGACCTCAATCATCCGGTAGCGATGTTCCTGCGGATAAAACTGGATCAGATCGGGCATGCCGGCGCGGTTGGCTTTCAGATCTCGCAGCAGGCGGGTAAAACAGGCGTGCAGGTGTGCAGCGGGAATGCACTGCAGGGCTAGTTCCAGGCGCGCCTCATCGAGCATGCCCCAAAAGACGAAGGGTGATTGCAGGCCGAACTTTTCCTGATACCGAGCCTTGATCAATTGCCTGTAGTCGGGTTGTTCAAGTTGCAGTAGACAGCGTTTGAACAGGTGTTGGCGGCGCGCATAAAAGTCCGGGCTGTGCAGGTCCACCGGGCCACTGTGGAACGGGTGAAAAAATGACCCCGGCAGCGGTGCGAAGATCGCCTCCCAGCACAGCAAGCCGAACAGGCTGCAGAGCAGGGTATTTTCCACATAGTGCACCGGAGCATCATCCTGCTGCAGGTGATCACGCACAGCTATCTCCACACTGCCATGTGTCGGCGCCGGCAATACCAAGTCGATGCGGGTTTCGCTCGCAGCCTTGGGCTTTTTCACCATCTGCAGGCCGAGCTTGCGCTGCAGGCGGG
>JGI2924J29684_1078275_pt1 | contig 38404 bp, 37 predicted proteins | sample BenlonsequencITS_FD_29684 | JGI IMG/M metagenome (IMG submission 29684)
ACGCAAACCCGGTCGAAAAGCCCTGAAAGACATCGTTCGAACTGTTCTCTGACTCACCAACAATGTCCTTCACAAGAGCGAACTCGGGAAGTGGACTTCACCGTCTACATCTATATCCGTTTCAATACCAGTCATTGACAGTTAGACGTTGAAGTACCGTCCCTTCCAAGAAAGTCTATCGGCGCATCCAATGTTTCCTGTGGTCACTGGACACGGGACACGCCTCGGTCACAACTCGAAAGTGCCGGCCGAGATCAACGAACTGTACATGAAATCTGGGAAAAGGCCGCAAGCGCGACGGTCGGTCGCGCTCGCGTGGTCTGACGCGCGAGCGAGAAACAGATGTCAGGACAAGACACTCGCAGTTATTCTGGCTGATCGCGGCACCGGCGAGCACTACGTACTGCCAGCGAAAGCACCGACGAATCGACAATTCGACTCCGACTTGCCGTCTCTCCAAGTGTTCCAGTTCTGCTGCCACATCTATCGAAAACCAGACAAATAAACACTGAAAATAACTCTCGAAATTGCATGATTCACTAACAATCTACGCAACAAGAGCGAACATAGAATTCACCTATTTCATTGCTCACGTACCAGCCCGAGCACCTGGACCGACGGCAGCGACCAGCCGTACGTGACCGCCGCAAGTCGCGTTCCGACCGTCACCGCTGCACACGCGGCCGGCGCGAAAGCCTCCGCGCCGCCACCGACCGCCGTCAGCAGCCAGTAGCTAGTCCCGCCGAGTACCGCACAGCTCGCGTAGAAGTCGTCGAACAGGATGAACGGCGACCGATCGAGCAGGATGTCCGCCACTGCGCCACCGCCGGCCGCGTTGATCGTCGCGATCGCGACGACGCCAAAACTCGAGAGGCCGGCCTCGGTCGCGACGATCGCACCGGTCGTCGCGAACGCGGCGAGTCCGACGGCGTCCGAAATCTGCGTGATCGGGTGTTCGTCCGGCGACTCGAGGACGGCGGTTATCCCGATAGCCAGCGCGACGCCGATCATTCCGAGTGCGATCTCGTCCAGCGCCCGGAGCGCCAGCGGGACGCGGTTGACCAGCAGGTCCCGCGTCATCCCGCCGGCAAACGCCGTCGCGAGTCCGACGACGGTTACCCCGAACAGGTCGAACCGCTCGCGGATCGCCTTGGCTGCACCGACCAGCGCGAACGCGACCAGGCCGATCGTGTTCATGACGGCGAACGGGTCGTCGAACAGCGTCTCGAGCACCTCGAAAATCACTACTGTCGGCCACGGGAGTCGATGTAATGAACGCGACGTTTCCCTGCGGGCAGTTCACGTCATCCGAGGAGGGATCTCACCACGGCCTCGAGGACGGCGAGGACGAGGAGGGTGCCGATGAAGAAGGGTGCGAATCCGAGGCCGAACAGGGCGAGCGGGTCCGTTTCGCCGCCGACGCGGAGGAATAGAAAGAACAGGAGCGTGCTGATGGCTGTAAAGCCGATCATCGGGACGACGTAACCGAACCGGGCAAACAGGAAGAACGGAATTGCTGCATAGATTGCTATCGTTCCACCGGCGAAGACGAGAAGCCACGCAAACTGCATCGGTTCGGCTACCGGGTCCAGCACGAAGTGATAAAACGCCAGCCGTACGCCAGCCCACAGCCCGACGGTAGCAAGACCGTATCCTGCCGCCCCGACGACAGCCACCGCGACGGCTGACCCGTCCCACCGCGAGGCGGTGTACGCGAAAAGAACGACGACGAGAACGCTGAGACTGCCTGCGATGAGCCAGGTCAGCGGATCGCTTCCGACGACCGGTTCGGGGATGCCGGGCATACACTATCGGAGTAATATATCGGTAAAAAGTGTTCTGGAGCTATAAGTTTCGGCTCGGTGTGGCCCTCGAGTGCAGCGCTGCTCGCTCAGTCGGGACCGATCAGGATGCGCCGTCGCCCTCGTCGAACTGGTCTTCGGGCACGATTCCGACTACCTCCTCGATCTCGAGGGCCTCGAGCAACGCGGCCGGGGTCCCGTCGACGAGGACGAGACTGCGCTCGGGTGCAGCGTCGACGACGGTCACGTCGTCTGTCTCCTCGATCTGGGATTCGACCGCTTCGATCGCCGCTTCGACGAGTTCGAGTTGGCTCTCCTCCAGTTGTTCCTGGGCCTCGGGTTCGTCGATCTCCGCCTCTTCGACCCGTTCGACGATCTCTTCTTGCAACTCGGCGAACTCGTCTCTGTCGACGCCAACCGAGAGGGCGACGGTGTACTCGTCGCCTGCGCCCGTCTCGTCGTTCGCAGCGGCTTGGCCGGTCAGTGCGAGTGCGACACCGGTGCCGGCGAGTTGCAGCACTCGACGGCGGGGTAGGGTCGTCATTCAGGATTTCGACCCCGACGAACAGTATGGTTCTTTGCTTTCTGCTGCAAGTAATTCCCGCCAACCTACTCCTCGGCGATCCGGCTCCCGCCCGGCGGCATGAAGTGTTGGATGCGATCTGGGCTCGCGATTTTGCGGACGAACGTCTCGTCTTCGAACTGCTCGCGGAACTCCCGGTACAGCCGTTTCGCCGCGTCGGCCTGGGCGTACCGGCCGGGATCGAGTTCGATCGTGGTCTCGGCTTGTCCCTCGATGGCCGACGGCGGGCCGCCGATTACGCGGGTGTAGGGTTCACACTGGATGCCGACGGCGACACCGACGGGCGTGTCGTCGTAGTAGGTGCGGTCGCCACGGATCGCGAACCCGCCTTTCTCGAGGTACTCGCCGCTCTCGGGGGTTTTGGTGACCTGGTCGGAGTCGACGGCGTAGACGTCGCCCGCGTAACGGCCGTCCTTCCAGACGGAGGAGTAGGAGACGGCGAACTGGGCTGCTTCCTCGATGCTCGTCTGCGGGAGGTCGATGTCGTGCGAGGAGGCCTCGCTGGGGTCGGTCGCCTTGAGTACGGTGACGGGGCCGCCGTGAGCCTGTGTGTGGAAGACCTTGTCGCCTGGCTCGAGGTATTTTTTCACTAACTCCTCGTTCTGGTCGGCGTTGCGACCGCCGATAACGAGGTAGTCGTCGCTGGTGTAGAACCAGCGAAAGCGGTCGTACCAGGGTTCGTTCTCACGGATGGGGACCGACGGCATCGAGAGCCAATCTTTGCTGTCGGCCTCGTCGATTTCGTCGTCGTCGCCGTCGTCTTCGTCGTCGACTTCCCACTGGTCGCGGCGGCGTTTGGCTTCTTCGAGGTCCTCACGAGTGTCTTCGATAGCAGCCAGCGCGCCTTCTTTTTTCCCTTCGATGTCCTTGGCTTCTTTGTAGAGTCGATCGGCGTTCTGTTCGACGCCGTCGTGAACGGCCAACTCGACGTGCTCGCCGTCGAGGGTGACCGTCACGGTGCCCTCGCTGCCGTCTACGTCGACGACCGCTTTTGCGGCCTCGATGCCGCGCTCTTTCCCTTCTTCGAACCGTTCTTCGATTTCGTCCCAGGGTCGATCCTGCTCGCGGGCCTCACGGACCGTCGAAAGCACCTCGTCGACCAGTCCGTACTCGGCGTACAGCAACTCGGCCTTTTCCCGGAGTTGCTCTGCCTGCTGCTCGAACCCCTCAATCGCTCCTTCCTGTTGCTCGATGATCCGTTCGTATTTGGCAATCTCCTCCTCGAAGTCCGGCCGCTGCTCGGTCGGATCGGAGTCGTCCTCTTCTTCGAGTTCGAGTCGGAAGAAGTAGTCGTCGAGCACCGCGAGAAACGAGTCGTACGCTTCGGCCGCAAGCCCCTCGGCTTCGTGTTCCTCGAGTGGGAAGGGAGTGACGTCGACGACGCGGTCGGCGTCGTCCTCCTCGTCTCCGCTCTCGAAGTAGAGGCGCGGGTCGAAGTTGCAGTTACGGACGTCGATCGTGAGTCGCTCGATCGCGTCGTAGAGCCGATCGTAGACGGCTTCGTCGGCGTCGGCGATGTCCATTGCCTTCTCGACGCCGGCGCGGGTACAGATCTCTTCGGCGTAGAGACCGCCGAAGTTCAACTGCGTCGCGAGGGTGCGGACGACGTCCGTGTCGGAGTCGTCCATCTCTCGATAGAAGGCCTCCCGGGAGACGGTGAGGGGATTCGTCCGGGTGTCAGGAAACTCGTAGCGCGAACCGGGGACGACGGTTCGAGATTTCAACCTGACAGTCTCGAGGCAGTCGATGACCTCGTACTCGCCGTCGGTGACGGCGACGTTGCCCTGGCCGAACAGTTCGACGATGATCCGGGTCGTTCCGTCGTCGCGCTCGAAGATGAACTCGAGAATGCGGTCGAATTCGTACTGTTCGACGTCGACGAAGTCCGCTCCCGAGAGTCGGTTGCGAAGCATCATCGCGAACTGCGGCGGTCGTCCAGGAGCGTCCGGGACGCGTTCTGGCGCGACCGTGTGGGCGCGTTTGACCTCGCCGACCTCGAGGATGAGTTCGACCCGTCCACGATCGAAGTCCCGCATCTTCAGCCGGACGAGGTCGTCGCCGTAGAGGTAGGCCTTGTCGACCTTCGCTCCCTCGTAGGTTCCAAATTCCTCGACGAGGGCAGCGAGATCGACGCTCGTGAACTCCCGCTTTGCATCCATACCCCAAACTGCCCGGTCCGGTCAAAAAGACGTGTCGCTCCGTGCCCGTTCCGCCCGATCGCCTTCAGAAAGTCTAATCCGGATCGCCCCGTTCCGATCCGATATGAACGCCGTGGCTACCGTTCACGAGCGGGGAAACGCCGTTACACGCCGGTATCGAACCGACGCGGGCCAAGAAGGGGGTCGCCGCCAGCCATGAGTGCTCCCGAACGCCAGCGGTCCTGGTCGGACGTCCGCCGCATTCCGTCTTTCTTCGACCGCCTCGAGGAAGTGGGTGGACTCCCTGTTCTGGACGTGGTAGCGGATCTCACCGAAGATGCGGGACTCGAGGTGCCAACCGGCGGAGTGATCTACCACGACCGCGGTATCCAGGTTCCTGGACACGACGCCACGTTCGTCCACGAGCCGACGGGATCGCGCGGCCGGCCTGCGTTTAGCATCGAGGTCGACACGGTTGGCCCCCGAAACGCGTGGGCGGTATTCGACAGGACGGTCTCCTGGGACGTCTACCTGCTGTGGACCGAAGGACTGGCGGCAGTCGCCTGGATGAGCGACGAGGAGTACCGCATCGACGAGTCGGAGTTTTTCGACGCGAAAGAAGCCGCGCTCGCGGGCGGCCGGTTCTCCTTTGGCGTCTTTCTCTACGGCGACGAGGAGTGGCAGGACCGAGCCCAGCGACTCGCGGCGACGACGTCGCCAGCCTATCTGCGAAGCGACGACGGGTCGGCGATGTTTCCATCGACGCAGTCGGAGTTCTACCAGTACGTCGACTCGACGCCGACCGAGTTCCGGACCAGCGGCAACGCAGACTCGTATCTCGGGCTGCTCGAACTCGAGTTGACGATCGACTGATATCGTTTCCGTGACTTGGGACACTGTAAGCGGGACCGTCTCTCGGTCGACTGTCACGTTTGCCGGCACTCGTCACTGCCGCGATTACAATGTCTCTTCGACATTGAGTTTCAATAGCATGCTAATCGGAAATTCCGTGGACATGCATGGTGGTCTGGGGGCAAAAATTAACTGTGTACGAGGTCACATTCGTACGATGACGAATAACTCACAGACACAGCAGTTCAGTGTTTCGGCGACCAGCGAAAGCGAGACGAAAACGACGGTCTCGGCACGGGATTTCGAGTTCGTCGTCGACGAACCGGCGGCGCTCGGTGGAACCGACGACGGGCCGAACCCGGTCGAGTACGTGCTCGGCTCGCTGGCGGGCTGTCTCAACGTCGTCGCCCACGTTGTCGCCGACGAGTACGACTTCGAACTACACGACATCGAGATCGACCTCGAGGGAGAGCTCGACCCCGCCAAATTCATGGGGAAACGTGACGACGTTCGCGCCGGCTACCAGGAGATCACTGCGACGATTACGGTCGACGCCGACGCCGACGAGGCAACCCTCGAGGAGTGGCTGGCGGCGGTCGAAGAACGCTGTCCAGTCAGTGACAACGTCCAGAACGAGACGCCACTGACCGTCGCGCTCGAGCACTGATACGGTTTGCTGTCGGTCAGTTCCGGTGTGACCGCGCGCTCTTGCAGTCGCGCCGGGACATCGGGACAGCAGTCCGTATGAGTCCGTCAACTTCTCTCTTTTTGAATCGAGAGACGTCGTCTGCGACACGGCCACGGACAGCCGGCCTGCGTTGCTCACTCGCTCTCGAGTCGGTCCTGCCACGTCTGCACTTTCGAGAGTAACTCGGCGGGAGTGGTTTCGGCCACGTCGATCGACTCGAGGTCGTCGATTACCGTCCGCATCTCCGCGTCGAGCGTCTCTGCGTTGCCGTCCGGCTCACCGCCGTCGGCGCTTGCTTCCCCACGGAACTGGCCACTCGAGAGGTCGAACACCGTCTGTACCGACTCGCTCGAGTTGCCACCCTTGGCCTCGATGGCTTTCTCCTCGCGCAGACGCTCGAGAACGTCTCTGGCCCGATCGACGACGGGGCCGGGAACGCCCGCGAGATCGGCGACGTGGATGCCGTAGGATCGATCGGTGGGGCCGTCGCGGATGGTTCGCAGAAAGGTGACGTCGCCGTTCCGTTCGTCCGCTGCGACGTGAACGTTTGCGACGCGGGGGAGTTCCTCGGCGAGCCCGGTCAGCTCGTGGTAGTGAGTCGCAAAGAGGGTCTTGGCCTGAACCTCGTTGTGCAAGTACTCCGTCGCGGCCCAGGCGATCGAGATGCCGTCGTAGGTCGCGGTGCCACGGCCCACCTCGTCGAGGATGACCAGTGAGTCTTCCGTCGCGGTGTGGAGGATGTTCGAGAGTTCGCTCATCTCGACCATGAACGTCGAACGGCCCTGTGCCAACTCGTCCAGTGCGCCGACGCGAGTGAAGATGCCGTCGACCAGTCCGATCCCGGCGTCTTTCGCTGGGACGAAACTCCCGATCTGGGCCAGCAGGACGATACACGCCACTTGGCGCATGTACGTCGACTTCCCGGACATGTTGGGCCCCGTCACCACGAGAAAGCCTCGATTCTCGTCCATCACGACGTCGTTCGGGACGAACTCCGTCGTCTGCTCGACGACCGGATGTCGACCCTGGTCGATCTCGAGGTGACCACCACGGTGCAGTTCCGGCTGGACCCAGCGGTTCTCGGCGGCGTGAGTCGCCAAGCTCGCCAGCGCGTCGACAGTGGCAAGCGCCCGGCCGACGTTCTGCAAGAGTTCCGCGCGGTCGGCCACCTCCTCTCGCAGTTGCTCGAAGAGTTCGTACTCGAGGTCACCACGACGTTCCTCGAGTCGCAGGATTTCGCGTTCTTTCTCCTCGAGTTCGTCGGTCGTGAACCGCTTCGAATTCTTGAGCGTCTTGATCTCCTCGTAGTGGTCTGGGACGCCGCCGGCAGCGGACTTGCCAACCTGGATGTAGTAGCCGTCGGTCTTGTTCCGGTCGACGGTGACGTGCGAGAGCCCGTGTGCGGACTTCTCGCGGTCGGCGAGGGTGTCGAGCCACTCCTTGATCTCCTCGTGGCGTTCGATCACTTCGTCGAGTTCGTCGTCGTACCCCATCTGGAAGAGCCCGCCCTGGGTGACCGTCGACGGCGGCTCCTCGGCGAGGGCGTCTTCGAGCGTCCGCTCGAGGGTGCCAGCGGCCTCGCGGTCCGGCCTGGTCACGATCTCGGCGAGTGGCGAGTCGGCCAGGTCGGGGCTGGACTCGACCGTCTCCGCAAGCGTCGGCAAGACGCCGAGCGTGTCTCGCACCGACAGCAGGTCACGGGCGTCCGCACTGCCGTGTGTCGCCTTCGAGGCCAGCCGCGCCAGGTCGTAGGCCTCGCCCAGTCGATCCTGCAGTTCGTCTCGAGCGAGCGCGGCCGACGAGAGGACGGCGACCGACTCCTGACGGTGCTCGAGGACCTCGAGCGACCGCCGCGGGCGACAGAGCCACTCCTTCAGCAGCCGTCGCCCCGCGCTCGTCTCGGTGTGGTCGATCGTCTCGAACAGCGATCCCTCGCTGTCCCCTTGCATCGTCTCGGTCAACTCGAGGTTGCGCTGAGTCGTCGCGTCCAGTGTGACGTGGTCGTCGCCGTGGTGGGCCTGGATGCGGGTCATCGAGGCGAGCACCCCTGCCCCGGTTTCGGCGACGTAGTCGAGGACGGCACCGGCCGCTGCGATCGCGGCGTCGTCGACCGAGAGCCGATCGATCGTCTCCCGGCCGAACTGGTCGCCGACGTCGTGGCTCGCACGTTTCGGCGCGAACGCCTCCGTCTCGTGGAGTGTGAGCGTGGCGTCGAGTCGCTCTCTGATCGTCCCCAGCAGATCGTCGTCGGTTCGCGCTTCCGGGCCGGGCAGCACCTCGACGGGGCCGAACCGGTAGAGCTCCGTCAGTGCCTCGTCGCCGTCGTCGGCTTCCGCGACGAGGAAGCGTCCAGTGGTTACGTCGGCGAACGCGAGGCCGTAGCCGTCGTCGCCCGTCGCCGCACCGTCGACCACCGCCGCGAGGTACTGGGCATCGGCGTCGGTCGTCTCGAGCAGAGTTCCGGGCGTCACCACGCGGACGACCTCGCGGGCGTGGCCGGAGTCGGTCTCGTACTGGTCGGCGACGGCGACCCGGTAGCCGCGCTCGACAAGCGCCTTCAGGTACGGTGTGAGGTCGTCGACCGGGACGCCGGCCATCGGGTACGACGAGCCGTGTGAGGATTTCTGGGACACCTTCAGGTCGAGTTCGGCCGCGACGGTTTCGGCGTCCTCGGCGAAAAACTCGTAGAAGTCGCCACACTGCATCGCCAGCAACTCCGCGTCCGTCTCCTCTTTCAGCGAGAAAAACTCCCCGACGATCCCCGTCACCTCTGTCATACGCGATGCCTGGCGTTCCACCGCAAAAACCCTGCGGGATCCGCGGCGAACGTGGTCGGTTCCGGTCGGGGTACTATTACGCCGGGCGTCGTATCTCGGCAGAAGACGATGGCCGCCTCTCGAGATCACCGCGTGCTCGTCCCTGTCGACGTCCTCGGCGGCGAAGGCGTCCCACAGTCGGTCGTCGACGCGTTCGCGTCGGTGCCGGTCACGCTGCTTGCCTACCGGACGATCCCGGACCAGCTCGGCACCGACCAGGCGCGCGACCAGTACGGCGACCGAGTTCGCTCCGAACTCGAGGCGCTTCGAGCAGTCTTCGAGGACGCCGGCTGCGAGGACGTTTCAACGCGGCTCGTGTTCACCCACGATCGGCTGCAGACGTTCGAACGCGTCGCACTCGCCGAGGACTGTGACGCCGTGTTACTGCTCAACCCCGCCGCGAAACTCGAGTCCGTGCTCGTCGCCGTCCGCAGTGACGTCAACCTCGAGTACATCGCCGGATTCCTCGGAACGCTGGTGGCAGTCACCGACCTCGAGGTGACGTTCTTCCGGGTGGTCGCGGACGAAAGCGACCGAGAGGGTGCGACGGACCTCCTCGAAACGGCCGCAGCGAAACTCACAGCCACGGGCGTCGACCGCGACCGGATCGCCGTCTCGGTCGTCGTCGACGGCTCGCCGACCCGGGAAATCCTCAGGGCCGCCGACGACCACGACCTGTTGGTCGTCGGCGAGAGTCGACCGTCGATCCGTCGGTTTATCTTCCGGGACCGAGCGAAGACGCTGGCGAGAGGGACGGTCGATCCGGTCGTCGTGATCCGTGGAGAGTACCTCGAGCACGGCACGGACGACGCGGCCGACGCCGTCGAGATCGACGGCGATTCCGGCCCACACGACACACGCAACGCCGAACGGAGCGATGGTTCGACAACCGAGGAAACGAGTGACGACGAACCTCGATGACTCGAGTCTGGCTGTCGGCTCCGAATCACCAGAGTTACCGTGTGTGGTTCGTCGGACAGTTTGATGCTATTATGTAGGTCGTATAAAATGAAACAGTCATGTTCGGTCTCCTCTCGAGTCTCGTCGCGTCCGCACTGGTCGTGCTGGGCGTGATTTTCGTCCACGAGTGCGGACACTACGCGGCCGGCCGGTGGGTCGTCGGCGTCCCCGCGTCGGACATCAGAATCGTGATGGGGGACGTGCCACAGCACGTCGCGCTCCGTGATGGGGACGAATGGATCAGCCCAGAGCAGTTCGACCGCTACGAGAAGCGGTATCGGGAGTACGACCCCGACTACCGGCACCTCGAGTTGTACGTCGGTGCCGGTGAACTCGTCCAGACCGTCGGCGTCGTCAGCGTCGCGGCGGTGCTTCTCCGGGCCGGGTTCGACGGCGTAGCCGCGTCAGTAATCGTGATATCGCTCCTGATGACCGGCTTCTACCTCGTCTTCGACGTGGTCACCACCGTATACAGCGGCCATCCAGCAGGGGACTACTCGGCGCTCTGGGCGGCATCGCCGCCGGCCGCGGTAGCAGTACTGGTTGGGTTCTTGCTCCCCCACGTCGGGCTCTATCTCTGGATTTGATCCGAGTCGCCTCGCTCGAGAGGCTGGATCAGTCGTCGCTCTCGAGATGTCTCACCACTAGTACCGGGCCGACCGACTCGGCGGCGACGCGTTCGGCTTCGTCACCGAAGACCAGCGTCCGCAGCGACGGCGCTCGCTCGCCCATGACGATGGCGTCGTGGTCGGCAGCCGCGTCGACGAGCGCCTCGAGCGGCGGCTCGTCGACCGCGAGGTCGGTCCGGACGTGGAGTCTCTCGTCGAACAGTTTCACGGCAGTCGCCTCGAGCAGTTGCTCACCGGAACGTTCGTCGTCGGTCGCCAGAAACAGCGTGACGCCGATGTCGCGGTCGCCGACCAGGTCGGTCACGAACGAGACGATGCGTTCGACGGCGACGTCGCCGGTCAGCGCCACGAGCAGGCGATCGATAGGTCCCGTCGCGCCCGGGATGGCATAGACGTCCGAGCGCGTCTCCGTCGCGACGCGGTCGAACGTCTGTTCCTCGTCGTGGGTGAACACCAGCCGGTAGTCCGCGGTGCCGTCCGCCGCACCGAACTCCGTCGCGAGGTCCTCGAGCGCGGCGGTCGCGCGGTCCTCGTACTGCAGTCGTGCCTGGTCGGGCGGCGTCTGCTCGGGCAGGACGTGATAGCCCAGCACGGTCACGTCCATCGGCTCGAGCAGGTCGGCGAGCCCGGCCGACACCGTTTCTCCCTCGAGTATCGCCAGTGGAACGAGTATACGTGTCATAGTTTGCCTTTGAGGTCGACGTCGCGAGCGTAGTAGAAATACCAGACGGTAGTCAGGATCATGATCCCGACGCCGATGAGCTGCGAGGTCCAGTGCATGAACAGGATCAGCGCGAAACTACAGACCGCACCCAGTGCCGGGACGACGGGGTAGCCCGGCACCCGGAAGTCGGGATCGTACCACTCGGGTTCGTCGCGACGCAGGGCGATCAGCGCGACGCAGATCAGCCCGTACATGATGAGATGGAGGAAGGAGGCGACCTCCGCGAGCAGTTCGACCTTCCCGGTCGCGGTCAACACGAGGATCGGGCCGCCGGCCATCCCGAGTGCGACGTGTGGCGTGCCGTACCGAAGGTTGATCCGGCTCGCCTCCTGTGGTAGGAGGGCGTCCCTCGAGACCGCATAGATCGAGCGGGACGTGCTCAACACGGAGGCGTTGGCGCTGGACATCGTCGCCAGCAGGCCGCCGAAGACGATCGCGACGGCTCCGACGGGGCCGAGATAGTGGCGACCGACCTCGACCATCGCTGTCTCGCGGAGGTCGCCGAGGGCTTCGCTCCCGAGCCCGCTCGTCGCGACGAAGATCGTTACCACATAGAGGACGCCGACGACGAGTACCGAGCCAACCATCGCCAGCGGCAGGTTCCGGCCGGGGTCTTTCATCTCGCCGGCGACGGTCGCGACCTGTGCGAAGCCGAGATACGAGGTGAACACGAGCGCGGCAGTCGTGAATATGGGGAAGATCCCAGCGGGCGCGAACTGCTCGGGAACGCTCGGTTCGCCCACGACCCCGGCCGCGTCGAGCCCGCCGTAGGTGAGGAAGACGACCAGGATCGAGACCAACAGCGCGACGATCCCGTTCTGGAGTTTCGCCGCGTTCTCGGTTCCGGTCACGTTGAGGACGGTGAACCCGGCACCGAACAGCAGGGCGATCGGGATGACCAATTCCTCGCCGACCGCGATCCCGAGTTCCGCAAGTGTGTCGACGGCGTAGTAGCCAAAGCCGACGAGGTAAAACGCCGTCGCGAACACCAGCCCGAACCACAGCGAGAGGCCGACGACGGTCCCCGCGAGGGTTCCCAGCCCACGCGAGATGAAGTAGTAGCCGCCGCCACTCTTGGGCATCGCTGTCGCGAGTTCCGAGGCCGGCAACGCGACCAGCAGGGCGACGACGGCACCGATGGCGAACGAAACCGACGCCGCAGGTCCGGCCTGCTCCGCCGCCAGCCCCGGAAAGACGAAGATACCCGCGCCGATCATCGTCCCGATACCGATGGCGAGTCCGCCCGTCAGTCCGAGCGTCCGCTCGAGTTCGGCGTCGTCAGTGTATGTTGCTTCGTCGGTTTCGACCGTCGGCTCGATCCGGGGGGCTTCTCCCTCGACGTTCGTGCCGTCGGTCGACGTCTCACCCATAGTGGGCGTGATTCGAGCCGGACGTATAGCTCTACTGTTAGAACCACGCAACCGCCGATCAGAACAGGAGCCCGCCCAGCGGGACCTCCTCGTCCGGCTTTACGAGCACCGGATACTCCTCCTCGCCGGGCACACAGACGGTCAGCGCCTCGGATTTGAATCCGGCGACCTGCACCGTCCCGAGGGTCGTCGCACAGAGGACCTGTCGCCCCTCGAGTTCGTCGGGCTCGTAGTGGTGATCGAGCTGTGCGGCCGACTGGATCTCGCCGCCTTCCTCGCCCAGATCGATCCAGAGTTTGGCCATCTTCGGCTTCCGTGCCTCGGGGAACGCCTCGGCCTCGAGCACTTCACCGACGCGGATCTCGACGTCGAAGGGGTTCTCGACTATACGAACCCCGGGACGCGAATCCTCAAAGGACCGTCGGCCTCGAGTCGTCCGGATATCGTCCGTTTGCTCCGCCACGTGACCGCTCGTGCCAGTCCGCCGATCCAATCAAAACGTTTGCGTTTGGGTCCGGCGAGGCATCCGATATGCATCGCCGCCCGTTCCTCCAGGCCGTGACGAGCCTCTCCGCCGCCACGCTCGCGTCGACTGCCGGCTGTCTCTCCGCGTTCGGCGACGAACGAGGATCGATCGAGGACCGCGACCGTAGCGGCTACGACGACGGCACCGTCGCCTGGCCCGAAGACGGGTTCGACGCCGCGAACACGGGGTACAACCCCGACGCCGAGTTGCTCGAGGCCGACCTCGAGTCCACGCAGGTGACGACCGACGGCTCCGGGATCAATACGTCCCTCGGCGCTGGGGTCACTGTCGTCGAGGATCGGCTCTACTTCGGCACTGTCGCTGGCGACATCGTCTGTTACGGCGACGGCGGCGAGCGACGCTGGTCCTACGAGGCAGATCCGCAAGCTGGCGTCCACTCGATTCCGACGGTGACCAGCGAGGTCGTCTACGTCACCTCCGACAACGGTAGCTACGCGCTCGACGCCGACGACGGCGAGGAACTCTGGACGAACGACGCCTGGATCCGCTGGGGGTCGTCCGTACACGCGGGCGACCGGATTTACGCGTTCGAGTCGGGTTCCGCGTTCTCGTCAGGCCCCGACGCCGTCGCCATCGATCCCGACACCGGTTCGATCGACTGGCGGGCCGGAACGCCGGTAGCCGAAGGTCTCGCGGTCGCCGACGGCGTCGTCTACGCGACCGGCAGCAGGGAAGCAGGCGGTGTCGCCGCGTTCGCCGACGGCGAACGGCTCTGGAGCCGGACCGGGCTGGACCAGTTCTTCTCGCCGCCGGCCGTCTCGGACGACGTCGTCCTCGCCTGTACTCGAGATGGACGGCTCTACGCCCTCGAGCGCGACGGCGGCGAGACGGTCTGGGAGTTCGACAGAGGTGCGGGCTCGAGCATCACGCCTGCCGTCGCCCACGGCAGGGTCTACCTGCCCGCGGGCTCGCAGGCGTACGGGATCGACCTCGAGTCGGGCGACCGGCTGTGGTCGATCTCGACCGGCACCACCACGGACCGACCGACGGCCGTCGCCGACGGCGTCTACTTCGGGACGCCCAACGAGGGACTCTTCGCGGTCGAACCCGACGGCACCGTCCGCTGGCGCGAGGAAGATCTGCGACTCAGGGGACCGATCGCTGCCGTCGGCGATCGACTCGCCGTCGTCCCCTCCGCCGGCCCGTTCGGGGACGGGAACCTCTACCTGGTCGAGAACTGACTATCGATCCACCGCGTGGTTGACCGCACCCGGCCCCTGCCCGACATCGTAATGGCGTTCGATCGCCCGTGAGAGGAAGTCAGTCGCACCCTCGACGGCGGCCTCGAGGGCTTCGCCTCGAGCCAGTCGTGCCGTGATGGCGGCCGCGAGCGTACAGCCAGAGCCGTGGGTGGCGTCGGTGTCGACCCGCTCGTGTTCGAACGTCGTCGTTCCCTCGGGCGTCACGAGGTGATCCCGGACGGTCTCGCCGGGGACGTGGCCGCCCTTGACGAGTGCGGCGTCGGCACCGAACTCGAGGATGGCCTCGCCGGCCTCGTGTGCGCTCGCGTCGTCCTCGACGGCGATTCCGGTCAGGACCTCGGCCTCGTCGGCGTTGGGCGTGACGACAGTCGCCTCGGCGAGCAGATCCGCGTAGGCGCGTTCGGCGTCCTCGTCGAGCAGTCGGTCGCCGGAGGAGGCGACCATCACGGGGTCGACGACCAGTGGAAACGGCTCGTCCCGGACGCGGTCGGTCACGAGCTCGACGACTTCGGTCGTCGCGAGCATCCCCGTCTTCGCCGCGCCGACGTCGAAGTCGTCGACGACGGCGTCGATCTGGGCGGCGATCTCGGAGCGTGGGAGTACGAACGAGGATTCGACGCCGCGAGTGTGTTGGGCCGTGACGGCCGTGATCGCAGCCGTCCCGTAGACGCCGTGGGTGGTCATCGTCGCGAGGTCGGCCTGGATTCCGGCTCCACCGCCGGAGTCGCTGCCAGCGATCGACAGGGCGACAGGGGGCGCATCGGGTGTTGGCGTTCGCATACCAGCACGTATTCACTGGTTATACTAATGGCTGATGATAGTGGCGCTCGCCCGACGGCACCCACGATCGAGGTCGCGACAACTCCCGTGAGATGCCTCGAGCGTTCGTATTCGGTCCGTTCGATACCCGAACCAAACGGTATACGTAGCTACTGCACTAACGTCGACTGTGTCCGGTCGTCTCCGACGTATCGTCGCGGTGAGTGTCGTCCTCGTCGTCGTGGCTGTCGTGGCCGGTCTTTTCGTGGTCGATGTCGACTCGACTGCTCCAGAGCCAGCACCCTTCGACGACACAGTTTCGGTCGGTCTTTCGGCCGCCGACCAGCACGGTCTCGACGCGGACGTCGAACTCCCGAAAGCACAGGTCTACTACTCCCAGTACGAGTACGTCGTGGGCTACTACGGCGTCGAAACGTTCGTCGAGACACAGCGAACCGAGGGGTACACCCAGCGGTTCGGCTATCCACTCGTCGTCTACGTCAGCGACTACTCGAGTGTCGACGTCGACCTGACCGAGGAGGGACACCCCGTCACCGACGGTCAGCCGGGTTGGACCGACGCCGAGGGCGCGTGGTACGTCACCGACAGCGAGGCGAGCACACCGACTGGCGAGACCGTCGTGCCGTTCTCTAGTCAGGCGGACGCGACGGCGTTTGCCGATGCCCACGACGGGACGGTCCGCTCGTGGGGACAACTCCTCGAGACGGAGTTCGACCGCGACGAAGCGTCGGTCGTTCGCGACCGCGTCGACGACCAACACGCCGACGCCGACCGGCGTGTCGAAGCGACTGCCGACCTCCGGGACCGTCCGATCTCGACCGTCGTCGGCGAGGGCAGTGAGACGATTCAGGAAGCGATCGAGGAGGCACCCGCGAACACGACGATCCGCGTTCCCGAGGGCGAGTACGAGGAGACCCTCGAGATCGAGCGCCCGCTCACCCTCCTTGGTGACGGTGACGTGACGATCCGTGGCGACGGCAACGGCTCGGTCGTCACCGCGACTGCGGATCGGACGGGACTGGTCGGTCTCGAGATCACGGGTTCGGGAGCGCAGCGAACGGGAGCAGACGAGTTGCCCGGCGACGACCCGGAAGACGAGGAGTGGGATGCGACGTTCGAACAGAATTACGCCGGCGGCGACGCTGGCATCGCCATGCACACCGCGAGTGACTCACTCGTCGAAGACGTGACGGTACACTCCTCCGCCAGCGGGATCATCATCAGACGCGGCGGCGAGTCGGTCGTCCGGAACGCGACCGTCTACAGTCCCGAGGCCTGGACCGACGGCCACGCTGGCATCCTCACCGTCCACTCGCCGATCGTCGTCGAGGAGTCGACGGTGTACGACGGGCGCGACGGACTCTACGCACACCAGTCCGAGGAACTCGTCGTTCGTGACAGCACTTTCGACGGGAACAGGCTGGGCGTCCACCTGATGCACACGTCCGAGGCGCTCGTCGCAGCAAACGACGTCCACGACCAGGTAAACACCGGCATCTACGTCATGACCGGCCCCGAGCGCAACGCTCTGGTCGACAACGACGTCCGGAGCGACGAGTACGCGATTTTCGTGAGCGGCAGCGACTCCTACGTCGCGGGGAACGTCCTCACGGACAGTCGCGTCGGGCTTCGTATCGACTCGACGGGCACGATCTACGAGCACAACGTCGTCGCCGGCAACGAGATCGGGGCCAAAGAACGATCGCTGTTGCCGACGAACCAGGTGTACGCGAACGATTTCGTCGACAACGACGTCCACGGTGAAGCCGGCACCGGACCGCTTCGCATCTGGACCGAAGACGGCGTCGGCAACTACTGGCAAGGACCGTTCAGCCTCGAGTCCGACGAACGAACGGACCGGGCCTACTCGCCGACCGCTCCCGTCGACCAGCGCCTCCACAGGGTCGACGGGACGCCGACGCTCGCTCGATCTCCCGCACTCGACGCGATGGCCGGACTGCAGGGAAGCGTTCCCGGCATGCGGACCGGCAGCAGCGTCGACCTGGCACCGACGTGTGAACCGAACAACCCGGACCTGCTCGAGGGAACCGCCTGGGAGGATCGAGCGTGGTCCTGTGATCGAACGACGACACCATGACAGAGGATACATCGACAACAGCGACGACTGCATCGAACGCGACCCGAACGCCGATACTGGCAGCGACGGCCGTCGATCACGCTTACGGCGACGTCTCCGTGCTGGACGACGTCTCGACGACCGTCGACGGCGGCGACGTAACCGCACTGATCGGCCCGAACGGCTCCGGGAAGACGACCCTGCTTCGGGTTCTCGCAGGGCTGCTCGAACCGACCGATGGCTCGGTCACCTACCACGGTGACGCCGCGACTCGCCGTATTGGCTACCTCCCACAGCAGCCCGCGTTCCGACCTGGGTTCACCGTTCTCGAGACGCTTCGGTTTTACTCGTCACTCGTCGGGGCCGACGAGTCCGACGCGATGGAACGACTCGAGGCAGTCGGTCTCGAGGACGCGGCCGGCCGACCCGTCGAGGCACTCTCCGGTGGGATGACCCGACTGGTCGGCGTCGCGCAGGCGACGATCGGCGATCCACCGGTCGTCGTTCTCGACGAACCAGCCAGCGGGCTCGATCCGGGAATGAGCAAACACGTCTTCGACGTCGCGACGGAACTCGCAGTCGAGGGGACGGCCGTCCTGTTGAGTTCTCACGACCTCGAACTCGTCGAACGGACTGCCGACGAAGTCGCGGTACTGGACGACGGCCGAATCGTCCGCCAGGGCGCGCCCGCAGCGATCACAGCCGAACTCGAGGTCGACTCGCTGCGTGACGTCTACGAGGCGTCGGTCGCCGCCGACGCGGGAACCGTCCGCGTCCAGGGGGTGAGTTCCTGAGATGAGCGCGGAGACGGAACGCGAACCGAACGCCACGCCAGCGACGGGGTACCGCCTCGCCACGATCGTTCGCCGGGAACTACGGACGGTAATCCGTACCCGGACGTTCTACCTGCTCGCGGCCGCACTCGCGGCCGTCGTCCTCGGAATCACGTGGATCGGCGACGGCTACACGGCCGGCTACCTGCCGACGGCCGTCGACCTGCTGACACCGCTCGAGTTGCTCGTCCCGATCGTCGCCGTCGCCTTCGGCTACCGGGCGATACTCGCCGACGAGCAGCGAGGCGAACTGGACGTTCTCGAGACGTATCCGGTCTCTCCACGCGAGATCGTGCTCGGCGTCTATGCCGGGCGGGCTGTGGGGCTGGCGGCGACGATAGCGATCCCACTCGCTCTCGTCGCGGCTGCGATCGCGGTCACCGGTGACGACGCCGTCGCCATCTATGCGACACACACTGGAGCCGATTCGCCGGTGCTTTTCGCCCGGTTTCTCGTGTTGACCGTCCTCTTCGGACTAGTCGTGCTCGCTGTTGCCGTTGCTATCTCATCGCTCGTCAGCGGCACCCGGAGCGCCCTCGGGCTATCGGTCGTCGCGCTCGTCGCCCTGTTGATCGGGTTCGACCTGGCGCTCGTCTACGGCCTCGCAGAAGGCGTGATCGGCGACGCCGACCTGCTGTACTCGCTTGCGGTCAGTCCGCTCAGTGCCTACCGCGGGCTCGTCCTCGAGACGACCGTGATCGTCGCCTCGGGGACGGGGCCACGGGTTGCTTCGCCGCTTGCGAGTCTGGTCGGCTTCGCGGTCTGGAGCGTCGGCTCGCTCGCGGTCGCGATCTGGGGCGTCGGTCGGTGATAGCCGTCCGACCGTGAACGGCGGGGAGTCTCTCCGCACGAAAAGTGAGCCACGTTCAGCAACTGTTGCCGGTTACACACGCAGTTGATCCGACGAACTCGCCGTCGATTATTCCAGAAGAAGAAACCATATTAGATTACTTTCCCACATTCTAAGAACCGGAACTGGTTATATGTCCTGACGAGGCCGAACACGACCATATGAGCACTACTGGCGATCACACTGACTCTCGTGTACGTCGTCGCGCGCTACTCGGTACAGTCGGAAGCGTCGCCGGCTTCACCGTCGCGGGCTGTCTCGGGAGCACGCCCTCGGTGAGCGTGCTATCGGCCGGGAGTCTCGCACACACGTTCGAGGACCACGTCGGGCCGGCGTTCAAAGACGAAACGGGAATCGACGTCCACGGCGAATACTACGGTACGAACGCCGTGATGCGAATGATCGAAGACCGGACGAAGCATCCGGACGTCGTCGCCAGCGCCGACGCGACGCTTCTCCGGGATCGACTCTACGACGAATTTACCGACTGGGACCTCGAGTTTGCGGCAAACAGCGTTGGAATCGGCTACAACGACGACACCGAATTCGGTCGACGGCTCGAGGACGGGGAGTCGTGGTACGAACTCGCACTCGACGCCGACGAGGGAGACCTCGCGATCGGCGACCCGGATCTCGACCCGCTCGGCTATCGTGCCATCCAGGCGTTCGAACTCGCGGAGAGCGAACACGACCTCGACGGGTTCCGCGAGGAAATGCTCGCACTCGTCTACAAGGAACCAGAGGAGCCACAGATCATGGCTGGCGTCGAAAGCGGGTCACGTGCCGGTGCGATCGTCTACCGGAACATGGCGGTCGATCACGACATGCCGTTTCTCGAGTTTCCGGCCGCGTACAACTTCGCCGATCCCGAACTGGCTGACCACTACGCGATGGCCAGCTACACGACCGACGAGGAGGGGTACACGGCCGAAGGGCGGCCAGTCACCTACAACGCGACGGTCGTCGACGACGCCGACGACCCGGGCGCGGGCCACCAGCTCGTGGCGTTTCTCGTCGACAATCCCGACCTGCTCGAGGACGCGGGATTGACCGTCGGAGAAAGCTTTCCCCGTCCGTCCGGCAACGTCCCCGAGGAGGTCGAGAGATGAGTACTGAACACCGCCGATCCCGGTGGACAGTCCGAACTCCCGAGTTGCTCGTCCCGGCGACGCTCGGCGCGCTCTTGCTCGCCTACTTCGCTGTTCCTTTCGTGGCCTTTCTCTCGCGGACTGGAGCAGCGAACGTCCTCGGCGGGCTCGCGTCCTCGGAGGCCCAGATGGCGATTCGCAACTCGCTGCTCACTGCACCCGTCTCGACGACTATCGCGACGATCTTCGGGGTGCCACTGGCGTACGTCCTCGCCCGGCAGTCGTTTCCCGGGAAACGGCTCGTCGAGGCACTGGTGATCCTCCCGCTGATCGTCCCGCCGGTCGTCGGCGGTGCGATGTTGCTGACTGCTGTCGGGCGATTCACGCCGATCGGATCGGCCGCCGCCGCCGCCGGTGTGCCGCTCACGGACAGCCTGATCGGAGTCGTCCTCGCCCAGACGTTCGTCGCCGCCCCCTTCGTCGTCATCACCGCTCGAGCGGGCTTTGGCGCTGTCGACGACCGCCTGGAACAGGCTTCCCGGTCGCTCGGCTACGGCCCAATAGCGACGTTCTGGCACGTTTCCTTGCCGCTTGCCCGGGGTGCGATCGTCGCCGGGATCGTCCTGACGTTCGCACGGGCGATCGGCGAGTTCGGCGCGACGATGATGGTAGCGTACAACCCACGGACGATGCCGACCCGGATCTGGGTGGACTTCATCTCCGGCGGGATCGACGCGATCGTCCCGCTCGCGCTTGCACTGCTTGCGATCACGCTCGTCGTGCTCGCTGCCGTCCAGCGATTCGGTCGCGTCCCGACGGTGATCGACCGATGACCCTCGAGATCGATGCCCTGACACACCAGTACGGGACCGAGCCCGCCGTCGACGACGTCTCGTTCGAACTCGAGGAGGGCGAGCTGGTCGCGATCCTCGGACCCAGCGGTTGCGGGAAGACGACGATCGTGCAGGCGATTGCAGGCCACGTCTCGCCGACTGCCGGCCGAGTACTACTCCGGGACGGGGACGTCACCACGCTCCCGCCAGAGGAACGACAGGTCGGGGTCGTCTTCCAGGAGTCGACGCTGTTTCCCCACATGACTGTGGGCGAGAACGTTGCCTATGGGCTCGCGGCCCAGAACGTCGACGTTGACCGGCGAGACAGCGTCGTCGACGACTACCTCGCACTGGTCGACCTCTCGGCGCAACGTGACGCCTACCCTGCCGAACTGAGCGGCGGCCAGCGCCGACGAGTCGAACTCGCACGAGCACTGGCACCGGAACCGGACGTATTGCTGCTCGACGAACCGCTGTCGGCGCTCGACCGGACGTTGCGCGAACGGCTGCGCGAGGAGATCGCTCGCATCCAGCGTGAAACCGGCGTGACGACGCTTTTCGTCACGCACGACCAGGAGGAAGCGATGGCCCTTGCAGACCGCCTCGTCGTGATGAACGACGGACACGTCGCCGGCATCGGTTCGCCACGCCGTCTCTACGAGTCGCCGCCGACGCCGTTCGTGGCGTCGTTTCTCGGCCGGTCGAATACTTTCTCCGCGACCGTCTGCAAGCGACAGCCGCCGACGCTCGCACTCGAGGGCAACGGCGTCCGCGGGGAGGTGACACTGGCAAACTCGAGCGTCGACGCCGCAGTCGGCGAGACCGTCACGTGTCACGTTCGGCCGTCCGATCTCGCGGTGGACTCGTCGAACTCGGCCGAGTCACCACTGACGGGCGAAGTCGACCACGTCGCGGATCTCGGTCGCCGTTACGACGTGACCGTTCGGCTCGAGGTCGGTCAGGAACTCGTCGTCGCACAGACGTCGCCTCCACCGTCGGTCGGTGACGTCGTCGGACTCGACCTCTCCCCGGGGAAACTGACGATTTTCGAAACGAGCCACGAAGAACACGCCGGGACCGAGCCGACGCCGTCCTGATCGTTACACGAACTACAGGAGAAAGCCACGGCTTTAGCCCTGCCTCTTACCCATACGTCTCATGAGTTCAGTCGTGGGAGGCGGTCAACCCATAAGCGACATGACTAGTTCGCGCGTCACGTCCTCGTGTTCGTACAGGTCGCCGCCGTACTCCTCCTGGAAGGTTTCGGCCTCGTCGGCGTCGGCAAAGCCGACCATCGACGGCCCCATCGCGCCGTAGACGTCGCTGTCGACGACCAGCAAGAGATCGTCGACGGTCGCAAACGCGTCCGCTTCGAGGTGGCTGCTGATCTCCTCGATACCGGCGTCCGTCTCCACGTCGTACTCGACGCTCGAGTAGTCGGTCAGGTAGACGACTTGGGGATCGTGACCGTCGTCTTCCTGTTCGAAAGTATGGGTGTACGTACACGTCGAACTGCAAAACTGCGCGGGTCGGTCCTCGTCGACGACGGCTTCGGGGTCGGCGTAGTGTGTCTGTCCGACCGGCCCCGGGTGCTGTCCGATCTCCATCGTACACTGGTCACAGGTCTGCACGTCGCCGATCGTGATCGGTTCGGGAACGTCCCCACTGAAACAGCCGGCAAGTGTCGCGAGGCCAACGCCACCGACAGCGGCAAGTAGCGTTCGACGCGTCGGTCCGTTCCGGTCTCCTGGTGCCGTCGACTCCATACCGTTCCTTGGAAGGAAGACGGTAAGTCGAGTGTGGTTCGATTGCCGAACCGTGCTCTCCGCCACGAAGGCACTGTCCAACATTCGACGATTACACCAGATCCTACTTGCCAGTCGCGTAGCTAGGTTGGCCCAATGAATCGACGTGCTGTTCTGGGTGTCGGTGCGGCGGCCGGTCTGTCGGCTGTCGCCGGTTGTCTGACTGGAACGTTCGGCGACGAAGCGAGCGACGATATCGTGCTCGGCCCCCCGGACGACGTCGAAGACCGGGGCGAACCGATCTATCCGACCCACGGCGACCCGTTCCCGTCGTTCGAACTTCCGGACCCGGTCCAGGAGACGACCGTCGACATCGATGAGATCGACGAATGTCTGCTCTGTACGGCGTTTTTCGCCAGCTGTCCAGCAGAGTGTATTCCACTCATCGACTCGCTCTCGACAGTTCAGGCGAACACGCTCGAGCAAGGAATCGACGACCAGGCACGATTTCTCGCCATCACGTTCGATCCCGAACGCGATACGGCCGACGAACTCTCCCATCACGCCGGACTGCTAGACGTCGACCTCGAGGCAGGAAACTGGCACTACCTCCGTCCCGAAGACCACGAACGAGCGAAATCCGTCGTCGAAGACGACCTCGGTATCCCCTTCGAACGCGAAGAACTCGGTGACGAGTACGATTTCCTTCACATCACGGTCACGTTCCTCGTCAACCCGAACGGCTACGTCGAACGGAGCTACCGCGGCGAAAACCCAGATCCCACCGAGATGACGAACGACCTCGAACAGGTACTCGACGACTGGGAATGACGACGACCACTTCAGCTTCGATCGGCGCGGTCGTCCTCGAGACGTGTCACGACCCGACGCTGGACGCGGCAGCGGTCGAACCGGTCGGTCTCGTCGTCTTCGCGCTGATCGGGCTGCTCGGTGGCGCTCACTGTCTGGGGATGTGTGGGCCGCTGGTGACGACCTACTCCGACCGGCTCCGGGCCCAGAACGATCGATCATCGACGAGAAACGAACTGACCGTCGGGATGGTCAAACAGCACGCGCTGTTCAACCTCGGACGAACGGCGAGTTACGCGGTCCTCGGCGGGCTGTTCGGGCTCGCAGGCGCGGTCGTCTTCGTCTCGCAACAGGCCGTGACCGCGGTCGCCACCGACGTCCACGCGATCGCCGGCATCGTCGTCGGGACAGTGATCGTCGCGATGGGGGTCCACTACCTGCTCGGCCGCGGACTCGTCGGCGGATCGATCAGTCTCCCGTTCGTCGGAGCACTCCTCGAGCGCGTCCACGGACGCTTGCTCGCGAACGTCGACGACTGGGTCGGCGACAGCCGGATCGCCGGTCTCGGGGCGGCACACGGACTGTTGCCCTGTCCGTTGCTCTACCCGGCGTTCCTCTATGCGTTCGTTCAGGGGTCTCCTGTCGGCGGCTTTCTGGGACTCGCCGCGCTCGGCGTTGGCACCGTTCCGTCGCTTTTCGTGTACGGAACGCTCTTCCAGTCGCTCAGCCTCGAGACCAGAGTCAGACTTCACCGTGTTCTTGGCGTCGGGTTCGTCGTCCTCGGCTACGTTCCGCTCCAACACGGGCTCGCGATGTTCGGCGTTCCTCTGCCACATCCGCCGATTCCGTACTACCAGCCGCTATAAGCGTCAAAGACGGGTACTTCGGTAGATCCGAGCGACGTCTTCGTCGACCGCCGAGAACGTGATGACGTCGTCCTCGCCTAGATCGTCGTACCGGTCGACGTACTCGAGTGCTAGTTCCTCGTCTTCGTAGACGCGTGGATCGACACCCATCGGGTCGTCTGCCCGCCTCTCGTCGTGTTCGAGGGCGTAGTAGGCGTCGAAGCCGTCGATCAGTTCACCCGTATCGAAGTCGGTCACCCAGACGCCAACGACCTCGCTGTCGGGACCGTCGAAGTGCTTGGGTGCGACGGAGTAGGCGAACAGACAGCCCGGGCTACAGAGCATCATCCCGTCGCCGTTCTCGTGGGCAAGTTGAGCGTTTCGATCGGGGTAGTCGACGACGCCCATCGAACAGACGCCACACATGTGCTGGCTCTCGAAGTCCTTTGGCTCGTCACCGGGATGGGCGACGAGGAAGGGAGACGGCTCCTCGTCTGGATCTGCGACGGTCTGGTCGCTCTCACCGTCGTCGCTAGAACAGCCGGCGAGTCCCGCCACAGTGCCGGCACCGACGGTAGCGAGTAGTCGACGGCGGTGCCACGAGCAGTGGGCAGAGCCTGCCATTACCGGAGCAAAGAGCGCACTCCGTAAAACGCACACGGTCGATTGTGCCGTCTCGGATACCGGCCTCGACCTTCGATGTACGTACCAGACCGACTATGAGCCGCCCTCACCGAGAGTGACACGACAATGGCCGTCCCGCGTCGTCTCCTCCTCTCGCTCGCGCTCGCCGTCGGAATTGCCGGCGTCGTCGGTCTCTTCGTCGCCGATCCCGGATCGACATCGCCCGACCCAGTCCCGTTCGAGGACACCGTCGAGACCGGCGTCGTCCTCGAGAACGCACCCGACGACGACGAGATCGACGTTCCGCAGGCACAGGTCTTCTACTCGCAGTACGAGTACGTCGTCGGCTACAACGGGATCGAACGGTTCGTCGACGACAGCCAGGCGGCAGGTCACGAGGATCGGTTCGGCTACCCGCTTTCCGTCCACGTCTCCGACTACAGTGAAACGAATCTCGAACTCTCGGAGGAAGGACACCCGATCGCCGCGGACTCGATCGGCTGGGTCGACGCCGAAGAAGCCGCGTTCGTCGTCGACAGCGAGGCACGAACACCTGCAGGCGAAACCGTCGTCCCCTTCTCGGACCAGTCGGACGCCGAGGCGTTCGCAACGGCCCACGACGGCACCGTCCTCGAGTGGGCCCAACTCCTCGAGTCCGAGTTTAGCGTCGACGACGCCGACGTCGTCCGCGACCGAGTGGACGACAGACACGCACGGGCAGACGCCCTCGTCGCAGACGCGGAGACGCTGCAGGACCGGCCGGTGGAAGTCGTCGTCGGCGACGACGTCGAGACCGTCGCCGACGCACTCGAGGCGGCACCGGCGGAGTCGACGATTCTGCTCGAGGGCGACCACGACGTGCCGGACGGCATCGAGGTCGACCGGCCACTCACGATCGCTGGCGACGGCAACGCGACGCTCCAGGGTGACGACAACGGGACGGTTCTCACGCTCGATGCCGACCGCGCTGCCGTCACCGACCTGGAGATCACCGGCGTCGGTGACGTAGCCGAACCTGGTGCCGGCGACGTGGACTCCCAGAGCGACGATCCGCTCGAGATGGCGTACGGACAGGGCGACGCCGGGATCGAGGTCAACGGCTCACACGCCGCCGTCGAGAACGTGACGATCGAGACGCCGTCGAACGGCGTCTTGCTCCGTGACAGTCCCGAAACCGTCGTCCGAAACGTCACTGTCTACGGGAGCGACCACTGGAGCGACGGCTACATGGGCGTGCTTGCGATGCGTTCGACGGATGCCGTCGTAACAGATTCGCGGTTCGTCGACGGCCGGGATGGCGTCTACGCCCACCGATCCGACGGACTGGTCTACCGAAACAACAGCCTGGAGAACAATCGGATCGGCGTCCACCTGATGTACACCTCGAGTACCCTGATCGTGGACAATCGGATCGACGACGCGATGTCGACCGGGATCGACGTGATGACCGACCCCGAACACAACGCCATCGTCGGGAACGAGGTTCGAGGAGGCTCGCAGGGCATTCTCACCGCTGGCTCGCGCTCGTACGTCGCCAACAACCTCGTGACCGACGCCGAAGTCGGGCTGACGACTGCGGCGGGCAACTCCATCTACGAACACAACGTCCTCGCGGGCAACGCCCTGGGTGCCCAGGCGAACCAGCTCCTCCCGACGAATCGGGTGCGAGCGAACGACTTCGTCGGCAACTACGAGGACGCAGAGGCACGCCTCGGTGCACTCCGCGTCTGGACCGACGACGGCAGCGGTAACTTCTGGCACGGCGCGACTGGCGAGACCGACGGCGACGTCTTCGAACGCTCTTACTCACCGACCCACCCGGTCGACGAACGCCTCCACCGCGTCGACGGGACCGAGACGCTCGCTCACGCACCCGCGACCGACGCACTCGCCGCGTTCGAAGACTCCGTCTCCGGCATGCGATCGGAGAGCATCGTCGACCTGGCACCGCTGTGTGAACCGGCGAATCCGGAGTTGCTCGAGCGTACCGCGTGGGAGGCTCCTGACCGGGACTGTCCGGCCGGCTGAGCTCACTCCTGATCGGAAGCGTCTGCCTCAGCGGCGAGTTCCGCGTACGCCCGCCACGACGGATCGACGCTCGGGTGCTCGAGTCGCTCGCCGTCGACGACGACACCCTCACCGGACTCGACGCGGCCGATCTCCGCGACGACGGTGTTGCGGTCCTCGAGAGCCCGGCGAACGTCGGCGACGCCGTCGGGTTCGACCGCGATCACCAACGAGCCACAGCTAGTGGCAGCCCAGGGGTCAATCTCGAGGGCAGCACAGACCTCGGCGACGCCAGGCCGTAGCGGAACGGCCTCGTGGTCGACCGCGAACCGTACGCCCGCACCGTCGGCCATCTCGTTCAGTGCGCCGGCGATCCCACCCTCGGTCACGTCGTGCATCGCCGTCACGGGGCCCGCGGCCGCGGCCGTCAACGCGTCTCGGACGCAGTGAACCTCCTCGAGTCGCTGCTGGGCGTCGGCGACGACGTCGGCAGACAGTTCGAGTTGGTCGCCGTAGAGCGTGCTGAGCAGGCCCACGGACTCCACGGCAGGCCCGGTCGTCAACAGGAGCCGGTCGCCGGGGCTTGCCCCGTCGGGGCGGACGATTTCGTCGTGGTCGCCGACGCCGATCGCTGTCGCCGCACCGACCCACGGATAGGAAGGGTCGGAGTAGCGGGCGGTGTGTCCGGTGGTAACTGCCACGCCGAGATCCTCACACTCCTCGTGAATCGTCTCCCAGACGGTCGCGAACGCCTCGTCGGTCATCGTCTCCGGCAGGGTGAAACAGATAGAGAGGTGCGACGGCGAAACGCCGCTGACCGCGACGTCCGCGAGGATCAGATCGAGCGCGAAGCGTGCTGCGCGCTCGAGTCCAAGCGGCGGGAGAATCGAGATCGGATCGGTCGCAACGACGAGTGCAGAGCCGTCGACGTCGATCACGCCGAAGTCGACGCCGTGTTTGGGGCCGACGGCGACGTCGTTGCGAGTCGCGCCCAGCCTGGGCGCAACGTGGCGATCGAAGAACTCTCGATCTATCTTGCCGAGTTTACTCATGTTCGAACGCTCCGATCGCTCGCTCTTAGGGCTGCTGGTCGGTCGTGTGGCAGTCTCCCCGCCAGACCCCGTAACCAATACTTGTTTCTCAGCATCGCTCCGGAACGTCGCGTAGTTACACACAATAGTAAAATATCTCGCCAGCAAACAGCAAGTAGATGGCGCACTCGTTCCGATCTGGGCGCGAGAACGAGCTCGAACTCTCTACGAGCGAACTCACGGGTGCGCTAGGTGATTCAGTTACTGTCCTCCCGTTGCTGGTGGCGCTTGCAGCGACGACGAGCATCTCCTTGCCCCACGTTCTCGTCGGCTTCGGCGTCTTCCAGATCGTCTGGGGGCTTTACTACGGGATGCCACTCTCTGTCGAGCCGATGAAGGCACTCGTCGGGTTGGCGATCGTCGGCTCGCTGTCCTATCCCGAACTCGCCGCTGCTGGGTTGCTCGCCGGAATCGTCCTGCTGGTCGTCGGCCAGTTCGGACTCGTCGGCCACCTCCAGCGGATCGTCGGCGAACCCGTCATTCGAGGCGTCCAACTCGCCGTCGCCCTGCTGTTGCTCGAGGCCGCGATCGGACTCTCGGTCGACGCCCCGCTCGTGGCAGTCGGCGGATTCGCCGTCGTCGCCGCGTTCGCGCTCGTCGGCTACCGCCAGTCGAGCGTGCTGGTCGTCCTCGCGCTCGGTGGGGTCGCGGCCGTCGCGACGGCAGGTATCCCCACACCCAGTGTCCCCGACCTCGCGGCTTTCCCAGCCGGAACGCCGGCGTTTACTCTTGGTGCACTCGAGGGCACCGTCGCCCAGCTGGGGATGACGATCGGAAACGCGGCGATCGCGACGGCGCTGCTGTGTGGCGACCTCTACAACCGCGACGTCTCCGCTGACTCGCTGTCAAAGAGCATGGGCGTGACCTGTCTCGCGGCGGTGCCGATCGGCGGCGTCCCGATGTGTCACGGCAGCGGCGGGCTGGCCGGCAAGCACGCCTTCGGCGCACGAACCGGCGGCGCGAACGTCCTGCTGGGGATCGGCTACCTCGCGCTCGCGCTGGTCGCCGCCGGTGCCCTGCTGGCCGCATTCCCCGTGGCTCTCCTCGGCGTCTTGCTCGTCGTCGTCGCATTCGAACTCGGGCGGGCAGCGTTCGAACCCGTCTCCGACGGCCGGGCACTCGCGGTCGTCGTCGGGGTCGGCGTCCTCGGACTGGCCGTCAACGTCGGCGTCGCGTTCGTCGTCGGCGCGGTCGCGTTCTGGCTGGTCGCTCGAGCGGACTGATCTGTTACCTTTACGGACTGGCTGTGGTACGTGCTGTCTGTCGAACGTCGACAAACGCGCGCTCGGCCTCTCGGCCGGCATCCGCTGGGCGACCGTGGTCGCGCTGCTCGAGTTGTTCGCGGGAACGCAGTACGGCCAGCGATGGCGACTGCTGCTCGAAGACGTCTACCCCGGCTACAGCCGCTCTCCCGGCGACCTCGTGGGGGACTGCGCTCGGGTTCGTGGACGCGTTCGCGTTCAGCTACCTCTTTGGCTGGCTGTACGACCGACTCGCACGCGAGTGACGACCGAGAGGGGCGAGTCTTTTGGGATCGCGTTGCCAAGGTCCCCCTAATGACGAACACCTGGAGCGACCTCTTCGAACGCGGTTCGGCGTACGACGTCTCACTCGAGGAGATTCGCGCGGCGATCGACGACCTGGAGGCCGACGATGAGTGACGACGACCGCCCGAATCCGGCCCGCGTCGTCGCCGACGTGGACGTACTTGCATCCGACCTCCTGATCGGTGGCGACGCTCGCGAGGCGCTCGATCACGTCCGCAGTCACTCCTGGGTCGAGCTCGTCGCGAGCGACCACCTCCTCGAGCGAACCGAACGCATCGTCACGGACCTCGCCGACGAGGACCTCGCGGCGGACCATCGCGAGCGACTCGAGGCCGAACGCCGAACGGTCGACCACCCCGAGGACGACCCCCCAGCGCTGGCCTCGGCCTACCGCGGGAACGCGGCGCACCTGCTGTCCTACGACGAGCAACTGGGGTCGGCGAAAGCCGGCCTCTCGATGCAACCACGCGTCTCGGTCAGCGTTCGGCCGCCGGACGCCTTCGCGACCCTCTTCGATCCCGAGAGCCTCTACGCGGAAATCGAGGGCGGCGAGTATCCCGGTCCGGATCTGAACCCTCGAGCACGACGGACCGGGAACAAACTCGAGTGACAGTTATTCGCAGTCCGCGTACCAGTCCGCAAACGTCGCCAGCGCGCGGCCGCGATGCGAAATCGCGTTTTTCTCCTCAACGTCCATCTCGGCCAGCGTTTGGCCGTTGTACTCGAAGATCGGATCGTAGCCGAATCCGCCATCGCCGCGTGGCGGGACGAGCGTGCCGACGAGTTCTCCCTCGAAGGTCTCGGTCCGGTCGGCGTCGGCGTAGCCGAGCACGGTCCGGAAGCGCGCCCGGTGGTCGTCCTCCTCGCTTGCAAGTCGCCAGAGCCGTTCGACGCCGACGGTGTCTTCGACGTACGCCGAGTACGGGCCGGGGAAGCCACCCAGTGTGTCGACGAACATCCCCGTATCGCCCACGAGCACCGGTTCCGTCCCCGAGAGTTCCTCGAACGACTCGCGTGCGCCTCGAGTCGCGATTTCCTCGAGTGAGTCGCTTTGAATCTCGGTGTAGTCGTACTCGACTCGCTCGACGGCGGTGATTCCGTCCAGATACTCCTGGGCCTCGCGGGCTTTGCCTTCGTTTCCAGTGACGAACCGAACGAGCATGTGCGTGTGCGAGGCGGGGCGCTCCGAGAGAATATAGCCGTCGGTTGATCGCGGTAACCGTTTCAGTTTTCACGGGCTCGTCGACGTACCCGCTGTCGCTTTGGGCCCAGGAGATGTTTCTTAGCGTGTTTTCATGAATCAGTATGGGTCCCGAACTCGCCCGTCGAGAGCGATTGCCGCCGCTGCAGTCGTCGGCGTCGGTAGCGTCGGCGGTGCCGTCCTGACGCCCCGACGACACTATTCGGCCGACGTTGCTGGCGAGTACAGGCTCGGTCACCTGGCCACAGCACTCGCTCCGTTCGAAGGCGAGTCGATCCATACAGACCGGCTCGATTGACGCAGTCGTTCAAATTCGAGTTGCCCGACTACTCGCTGTTGAGCTTTGCGCAGGTGCTCACTTGCCGTTCCAGGCGCACATCCCAGTTCGTCGGCGACATCTTCGATACTCGCCTCCCGGGGGATCGCAAAGTAGCCGAGTTCCCGTGCCGTCTGGAACGTCTCCTGCTGCCGAGCAGTCAGCCGCTCGAGTGGGGCCCGCCCCCGCGGCACTCGCCGACGCGCTCGACCGTCGTCTCGATCCCGCCCAGTACCGTCTCGACCGCGGTACGGCTGTCGGCGAGGTCGCCGACGGGTCCGAACCGCACCGCCCAGTCCATTCGGTACTCGAGGGGCGGGATCGAGACCAGACTCTCGCGGGAGAAGGCCGCGACCAGTTGCTCGCTCAGTTCGCCCGGTTTCTCGCGGACGACCTCGAGCGCGCCGAGCGGATTCGGAAGGGATCTGTCTGGTTACCGAATCGTCCGACTCTTGCTGGGAACGCTATCGAACGTCGACCACGTGAGCGTCGGCGGGGTCGAACCCCACGACCACGTCGCCCGACGGCGGCTCCCGCGTCCGGACGAGCAGTTCCCGGCCGTGCCACTCGAGGTGGACCCGCGTCGTCTGTCCGAGAAACTCCGCGTTGTCGACGGTTGCGGTCGTCGTGTTCCTTTCGGCGTCGACCTGCAGGTTCTCCGGGCGGACGCAGAAGGCGACCTCGTCGCCGACGGCGAGGTCGGCGTCGGTTGTGATCGTCATCGTCTCGGGGCCGACCTCGAGCGTGGCCCGCTCGTCGAGCGCCGTAACGGTCCCCGGGAAGACGTTGTTATCTCCGATGAACTCCGCGACGAACTGAGTTTCGGGCTGGCGGTAGATGGCACGGGGTGGTGCGATCTGTTCGGGCATCCCTTCGGACATCACGGCGACGCGATCCGAGATGGCGAGGGCTTCCTCTTGGTCGTGGGTGACGTAGATCGTCGTGATACCGAGTTCGCGCTGGATCGCCTTGACCTGGACGCGGAGTCGCTCGCGTAGTTGCGCGTCCAGCGCGCTCATCGGCTCGTCGAGCAGGAGGACGTCCGGACTGGGCGCGAGCGCGCGGGCGATGGCGACTCGCTGTTGCTGACCGCCCGAGAGCTGGTCGGGGTCGCGGTCTTCCATCCCTGCGAGGTCGACCAACTCGAGGAGGTCCGCGACCCGTTGCTCGTCGGAGACGTCACCGGGCGGGTCAGCGAACTCGAGGCCGTAGGCGACGTTCTCGCCGACGCTCATGTGGGGAAACAGCGCGTAGTTCTGGAAGACGATGCCGACGCCGCGGTCCTCGGGCGGAACGGCACTGACGTCCACGCCGCCGAACCGGACTCGTCCCTCGGTCGGGTGCTCGAAGCCGGCGAGCAGCCTGAGTGTGGTCGTCTTTCCACAGCCAGACGGACCGACGAGTGTAAAGAACTCGCCGTCGCGGATCGACAGCGAGACGTCGTCGACGGCCGTCGTCTCGGCGTAGCGTTTCGTAACGTGCTCGAGCGAGACGGCGACCGGCGCGTCCGGCCCCGGTCGGTCGGTTCGCTCGTCGGTGCGCTCGAGTATGGATGGATCAGATGCCAAAGCTCTCACCTCCAAGGCGGTCGATCACGACGAAACTGACGCTCGTGACGACCAGCAGGACGACGCCCATTGCAGTCGCGGGTCCGAGCCGACGGCCCCTGAACCGTTCGATCGCGACCGGCATCGTGAACTGGTCGGTGCCGGTCGCCAGAATCACCGTCGAGGAGAACTCACCCATCGAGATGGCGAAGGCGAAGGCCGCGCCGGCGACGACGCCCGGCCAGATCAGCGGGAGTTCGACGTCGACCAGCGCTCGTGCCCGCGACGCACCCAGGGCTCGCGCTGACTCGATCAGGGACCGGTCGACCGACTCGAGGCCGGGCGCGACGGTGCGGACGACGAACGGGTAACACGAGACGGCGTGAGCGGCGACGATGGCAACTGCGCCGGCGACCGAGATCCGCCAGCCGCCGATCTCGAACCCGAAGACTGGCCCCCGGAGCAGCCCGATGCCGACGATGATTCCGGAGACGGCAAGCGGTGCCATCAGGAGGGCGTCGACGATCTTTCGACCGCGATACCGGCGTGTCGTCAGCACCGAGACGACGACGCCCATCGGCAGGGCGACCGCGAGCGCGCCAGCAGCGAAGAGAAGCGAGTTCCGAACGGCGTCCCAGGGTCGGATCTGGAACGCCGCCGCCGTCTCCTGGCGCTCGAGCAGGAACCGGTAGTGCTCGAGGGTGAGCCCACTACCGCCGCTGACGCTCGCATAGATCATGCTCAGGACGGGCGAGACGAAGACGAACAGGGCGACGACGCCGTAGACGGTCAGGCCGACCCGTGGTGCGAGTTCGCGGACGGAGAGAGAGGGTGGCGTAAGGGAGCGACGCGGCAGTGGCCGAATCCCTCGCGAGCGGACGACGTGGTTCGCTTCGTATCGCAGGTAGCCATAGAGGACGGTCAGCGAGATTCCCAGTTCGATGATCGCGAGCGCGGCCGCCTCGGCGTAGTTCAGATCCTGTATCTGCCGGTAGACGAACACCTCGACGGTGGCGAGCTGGAACCCGCCCAGCGCGAGGACGATGGGGAAGGTGCCGAAGGTGAAGACGAACGTGAGTGCAGCGCCCATCAGGACTGCGGGGTACAGTTGCGGGGCGACCACGTCACGGAAGGCACGAAACGGACTGGCTCCCAGGCTGCGCGCGGTTTCGATCGCGCTCGCGTCCACCGACTCCCAGGCCGCAGTCGTCACGCGCGCGACGAGCGGCGCGTTGTAGAAGGCATGGGCCAGCAGGATCACCTCGAGCGAGGGGACCAGATCGACCGGACCCAGTCCCAGCGCTCCGAGGACCGCGTTGAACGTCCCGTTCTGGCCGAACGTCGCGACGAAGCCGATCGCGACCATGATCGATGGCAGGACGAACGGGAGGATCGTCAGCGCACGCAGCGTCCGCCGGCCGCGGAACTCGTAGCGAGCCAGCAGGTAGGCCGCGGGGAGTCCAAGGACGACGCTTAGCAGGGTCGACAGCACCGCCTGATAGGTCGTGAAGCCGAAGATGCTGGACGGACGACCGCCCAGGAGAGAGTCACCAGCGACGGTGAGCGCCGACTCGCCGTTCAAGATTCGTGCGAGGCCGCCGAAGTAGAACGGATCTCGCAGTATCTCGAGAAAGATCGAGAGCGTGACGGTACCTTGGACGTACACCGACTCGAGGAAGACGGTCGCGACAGGGTAATAAAACAGCACCAGCAAGATGGCGGCCGTCGCGACGGCGAGGACGGCGATGGCACGGCGTTCGACGCCGTTCTGGACGCGCCGCGAGAGCGTCTCTTCGTCAGCGTCGGGTGACGCGTTCCGGCCGCTGGGGGGTGTCGGCGCGCCGGCCGTGTCCGATCGATCGGCGTCGTGAGCGTCCGTTCCGCTCATCGGGTCGATCCCTCGTTGCTCGAGTCGTTCGTCGCCAGTTCGTTTTCCGACGTGCTCCGGTCGTCGTCGAACCCAACGGCTATGGGCCGGACAGAACAACCCGGTGGTATGACCGTATTCGCACTGCTGCGCGTGACGCCAGTGACCGACGACGACATCACCGAGGATGTCGCTGCGGCGATCGATGCCCTCGAGGAGCACGACATCGAGTACGAGACGACGCCCATGGCGACGATTCTCGAGGCAGAGGACGTCCACGAACTGTTCGCGGCGTGTGCGTCGGCCCACGAGGCCGTTGGGACTGCCGAAATCCAGACGTTGGTCCAGGTCGAGGAGAAATGCGAGGTCGAGATGGTTGCCGACGACAAGATAGACGCCGTCGAGTCGGAACTCGGGCGGGAAGCCCGAAGTGACCAGGACTGAGTGCGATCCTCGGAGGCATTCCGGCAAGCGTCCGTGCGACGCGTAGCTGTCTTCGCGAGTCGTGACTCTCGAGTCCGGTCGGGAGAGCGACGGCTCTCGCTCGTACCGGGAGACTGGACCGCTCGGGGAGTCACCGTCGGCGGATGGGACACGATAACGTCTCGAGAGAGTGTCAGCTGCTGCCGACGACTTCGCGTTCCCACTCGTCGAGCCACCCGGTGAGGTTGCCCTCGAGTTCGTCGTAGCCGAAGAAGACGGTTTCCTCGGGCTGGATGGCGTACTCGGCGTAGGCGTCGGGGAGGTCGGTCTCCTCGTTGACGGGGCCGGTGACGTTGCGTTCGGCGATCACGGCCTGGACCTCGGGTTCGAGGATGAAGTCCATGAACTGGTGGGCCAGTTCGTCGTCGGTGCCGTCGGCGAAGCGAGCCATGCCTGCCATGTTGGCGTACCCCTGATCGTGAAGGGTCGCCACCTGATGCTTGTCGAGGTCGTTGTCGAACCGACTCGCGTAGACGCGGTCGTTCGTGTAGGAGACGACGACCGGTACTTCCTCGTTCTCGAACTGATCGTAGACGTCGTTCCACGCGTTGAGAATACGGACGTCGTTGTCGACCAGGTCCGCCCAGTAGTCGAGGTAGTCGTCCTCGCCGAACATGTCGACCGTCCAGAGGAAGAACAACAACCCCGTCGTCGAGTCGTAGGGGTTCGAAAGCGCGATCTGGCCTTCGTACTGGTCGTCGAGTAGGTCCTCGAACGTCTCGGGTTCTGTGACGTTCCGGCCGTCGTAGACGATACCACAGTGGCTGCGAAAGACGGGAACGACGCGGTCGTAAGGGTCGAAGTAGTACTCGTCGCCGATATCTCCGGCGTTCGAGAGGACGCTCTCGTTGGTCGTGGTGAACAGATCGCCGTCGACCCGTTCGTCGACTCGAACGAGGTTCTGGGGCCTGACACCGACATAGAGTTCGGCCTCGACGTCGAGTCCCTCGTTGTGGCGCTCGGCGTAGTAGTTCAGTTCCTGTTCGGGAAACTCCCACTCGAGTTCGACGTCGTGGCGGTCCTCGAACTCGTCTTTGATCCACTCGCCGGGACTGTCACTGGGTGCGTCCACGAACGAGGAGTAGGTCCCGACCGTGAGAACCGGATCGTCGTCGACCGATCCTTCGGTACTGCCGGCTTCGTTGCCACTATCGCCGTTCTCGAGATCGACCGCGGAGCAGCCTGCCAGTCCAGCCGTGGCGAGTGCACCACTGGAGGTCAGGAACGTTCGTCGTCTCATTACCGAGTGGTCTTCCCCGGTGATACGTAAGCGACTCGATTTCGACCGTTACCCTTCGCGTTCCGTCGGAAGGGTGAGACGAGCGGATTCGAGGGATGACGAATCCGTCGTCGAAAACTCGAGGCAGCCGGTCGTGGCGAGCGTCCGGAGCGCGTAAAACTCCAGCGAGGAGGGAACGGAATCACGGAGGTCGTCGGCGAGCACGCCGTACCACGCGAGCGGATGAGTCCCTGGGTTGGCCCACACAGATCGCGGCGCGAGAAACGGCGGCTCCCAGTCGCCGCGCCGTTCGGTGAACTGCCGTGCGGGCGTGTGCCTGACCAGGTTCAAGTGACGGTCGAACGGCGAGAGTGTCCTGTCGACGAGTCCTGTCCGGTCTTTCGGAACGGCGGCCGCGCGGGCGTAGTACCGCCGTGCGAGTTCGGCGTGGAGTTCTTTCCCCCGTCGCAGGGACCGGGGAATCCGTTCCCAGGCGCGCACGTAGGCTGGGTCCCACAGCGGGAGCCACCAGTCGACGCCGGCATCCTCGTAGGCCCGGAGGTCGCCGTTGGTAAATGTCGACATGCGGCCGCGCCACTCCCAGCGTTCGTAGGCTGCGGCGGCAGTCGCCGGGTCGGCAACGGCGTCCGGTTCTCGAGCGCCCAGCAGTCCTCGGCGGATTCGGTCGCAAGCGGCGTCGTAGAACCGGTCATCGTCCCACTGCCACAGCGAGTAGTGAGTCTCGAGGACGTACGCGACTAGTTCGTCGACCGTCGGTTCGATCGTCGTCTCGTCGATGCCGTCCGTGCCACAGCCGACCGACGGCGCTTCGTCGTTACGATTTTCCACGAACGTCGGCAGCCGCTCGCTCGGCGTCGCGACGGTGTGACCCGGACAGTAGAGCGCGTCCTCGGGGAGTCGACTCCCGTCTACGAGCGCTCGCAACGCGGGCCACTCGGCGAGAAACGGGAGCATATCGCCGCCGAACGCACGCTCGCGGTACCGGCTGCAGTCCTCGCCGTGGTACCACTGCCACCAGTTGGACTCGCCGTAGGGGAGAAACACCCAGTCGATGCCGAGTCGATCCGCGACCTCGCGGCTTACCTCCACGTCGGGATGCCCCGACCGGCCGAAGGTGTAGCCGATCACCTCGCGATCGCGGGCTGCCAGCGCCGCGGCAAGCAGCCGCGAGTCGTACCCGCCCGACAGCGGCACGACGATCGGCCGCGCGCCAGCGACGCGTTCGAGGCGATCGAGCGCCGTCTCGAAACCACTCTCGAGTCGTTGCAAGTGAGACTGTCGGACAGAAGTCAATACGAAGTCGGTCGCGGGTTCGTGGCCGTCTCCACCGGTGACGGCCCCAGCAGAGTGCCCGTTCGTCACGTCGTTCTGTCCGGCAGGATGAGTCTCGTGGCCGCCTCTAGAATCCGGAGAATCACACTCTCCGATCGGCCAGTACTCACGGTACGTCCGTCGGTCGACCCCATCGTCGCCGATGCGGACGACTTCGCCCGCCCGCGTGCTGTAGACGCCCCGCCAGATCGTCTCGGGACCAGTCACGTACCGCGTCAACAGGAACTCACTCTCCGCGATCGGATCGGTCTCGGCCTCGAGTCGCTCTCGAACGAGCTGTCCCCGATCGGAGACGATCGTCTCGGCAGCGTCGTAGTACAGCGGAATCGAACGTGCCTCGTCGGCGACCAGGAACGTCTCTCCCTCGTGGACGGCGACGACCGCGTAGAATCCCTCGAGACCCATGGCGACGGCGGCGGTGGCCTCGAGGCGGGACGCCCGTTCGTCCGCTCCCGGGCTGCTGTCAGCCAGCGCGTCACGAAACCGCTTTGCGAGGCCGGGGCCGGCGAGGACCTCGTCGCCGTCGAACGCCCGACCACGGACTGCGACTCCGTCGGTGTGGGTCCAGTCGCCCGCTCGCAAGGCCACCTTCATACTCGTGCTTCCGCTGAGGCGTATATAGACTCGGCGGTGGAGGCTGATATGGAAGTGCTGTCGATGTCCCGGCGCGACCGCGCGCTCCTGCGGTCGCGCCGGAACTGACTGACAGCAACCCGTATGAAGCGACGGTCGAAGACGACGCGAGTGATTCGCGCGAGGACTCGCAGACGCCGAGACGTAGGCAGGACCGGTAGACGAGAGCGGTGGCTCGACCGGTAAAAGCTCAAGCGTCGACTCGAGCGTCGAACCGGCCGACACGACCGGGTCCGACCGATCACATCGGCTTTAGACAGTCACTAGTAGCGTCCCAACCGTCGACTGACGGGTCGAATCGAGCCACACCGCCAGATTCGACCCATCAGTTCAGGCTTGGCCCG
>JGI2924J29684_1078274_pt1 | contig 38257 bp, 35 predicted proteins | sample BenlonsequencITS_FD_29684 | JGI IMG/M metagenome (IMG submission 29684)
AGATGATGTTGTACTTTAACACCTAAAATTATGGATGATTTCCACTATAGGTGTTGCATTTAATATTGCAATTTACATAAAAAAAATAAAATTAAGACACACTTGAAAACATGTTGGAATAAAGAATTGTATCCTGTTCTATTGTTCTGCATAATTCCTCAAATTTACTATTTAAATGAGGCGGGGTCCATTCAGGGCTTTTGCAGAGAAAGATATAATCAAACTTTTCATTATAAACAGATTTTATATCATCAGTATGTTCAAATGGGAATATTCCGTCCAGACAGTAGATTTGCGAGTCCTCTCTTCTGATCCATTTTACCTTCGTATCAGGCCGCTCTTCAAGAACTCTTCTTAACCAGTTGCCGCAATTGTAATAGTCATTACCTCTATAATAGTGATAGTAGTCATGGTGAAAATCAATATTTACTATCTTAAATTGTGATTTTTCCGGCAATTTTTCAATAATACTTTTTATATATTTATGACTGTCTGCTTTCATGAAATTTTCTTTGGGTATCTTCAATTCCTTCACAAATTTTTTTAAGAAATGAAAATCGTCAATTACCCCTATTTTCTTAAGCTCCGGATATTTTAAATATCTTTCTTCCCACACAGACTTAAGTTTATTTTCGGGTATCTCATCACTTCCTTTTGGAAAATACATGTCCCGGGCCTGTGATGAAGCATTAATAAAATAATCAAAATCAATGCTTAATATACCTATCACAATATCACCCCCATGTAAACAAAAGAAAGCGATAAATTGCAATATTAACTTACATTATTTATTATACAAGTTATTAAATTCATTTTCAAAAGCTTTGCTGTTTATAAAATCCGTAATAACATTTGATTTTTTACAATAACAATGAATACAACCACCTTTGGCAACAAAATAACTGTCTGCTCATTCAAATCAGAATATGCAATTGAGGGATGGAGAATTCCATCCCTCAAACGTAATAAATTTTAACGGAATCAAATTGGCATTTTACAGCCCGGCTGTCAATTCAAAACTATTTCCGCTTCTTTTTCCTTATTTTTGCTCATTTGTCCAAGAATATCTATAATTTCCGGATTAAGCTCTCCATAAGAATCCATGGTGACAGAAGTTTTCTTCAGCCTGAATTTTTCCACCAACTGTTTGAGCCTTTCAGCCTGGCTTGAAAGTTCCTCGCTTGCGGCTGCGCTTTCCTCTGATGTGGCTGAATTTTTCTGAACTACCTGTGATACCTGCGTAATACCCTGATTAATATGAGCAATCGCAGTGGCTTGCTCATTTGAAGCTTCATTTATATCACTTACCAGATTTGACACAGATTCTACGCCACTGACAATCTTCTCCAACGCTTCAGCAGTTTCTTTCGCAATTTTAGCTCCGACTTCCACTTTCTTTATTGAATCCTCAATCAAAGCCGTCGTTTCTTTTGCCGCGTTGGCGGAACGTCCTGCAAGAGTTCTGACCTCTTCGGCAACAACAGCAAAACCTTTGCCGTGCTGTCCCGCCCTGGCTGCCTCAACTGCGGCATTTAGTGCCAGTATGTTGGTCTGAAAAGCAATATCATCTATTACTTTGATAATTTTATTTATATTATTGGATGATTCATTAATCTCATCCATTGCTTTCAACATTTCCTGCATATGATCATTTCCGGTAAGTGCAAAAGTCTTTGCTTTCTCAGCCAAGTCATTGGCCTGATTTGCATTATCGGCATTTATCTTTGTTTTTGATGCTACTTCTTCTATGGAAGCGGACAGCTCTTCGATCGAGCTTGCCTGCTCCGTGGCACCCTGCGAAAGTGCCATGCTGGAATCAGATATTTGTCTGGCTCCTGCTGAAACCTGTTCGGCCGCGGAAGCAATATTCATTATCAAATTGTTAATATTGTGCACCATTTCAGACAGCTTCTGTCCCAGCAAGTCCTTTTGGGAACGAATGGGTACATCAACCGTAAGATCCCCGTCAGCGATTTTTTCAACTATAAATGCCTGCTTTTTCGTACTTTCGACCAGATTTCTGAAAGCATCCACAAGTTTTCCTGTTTCATCTTTGGAATTAATATCAAAAGTTATATCCATATCTCCTTCGGCAAGCTTGCCGGCAGCAGCAACCACTTTGGTAATAGGCTTGGATATACCATTGGAGATAATAAGACCTAATACAAGCGCAAATACCGCGCCGACAGCTATTACCATAACCATTAATCCAATTGAGTTGTCCGCCTGTTTTTTGTTTTTTGAAATCTGATTTGCCGCATAATCAATATTATAGTCAATCAGTTCCAGGATGGCATTGTCCACATTACTTGCCAAATTGTGAGCTTCTCCGCCTTTTGAAAATGAAGAGACAAATTCCTCCCTGCTTATCAAACCGGTCTGAAGGTCGTTCATCATCTTGTTCCTTAGGACTCCAAATTCATTTAATGCCGCTTGAATATTATCAAGCAGCTTCATATCCGTTTCAACTTCAGATGCATCATACTTACTCAATATCTCACGATAGCCATTGATACTCTCATCGATTGTATTTTTATGTTCTGCAATCCTTTCAGTATAATACTCCCTTTTTTCATCTGAGTCGTAAGACAATGCAAAACCAAAGACATTTACCCTTATTTGCTGAAAATGAGAACTGATTCTTTCAACATACTCCAATGCATCGACAGTACTTTCATAATCAAGTGCATATGAATCCTGAACGTTCTTAAGATTTTGAATTCCAACAACTCCTATAATACACGCTATCGCCACAATAATGAAAAAACCTATAATTATCCTGACTCCAATTCTTAAATTATTAAATGACTTAAACATAAGAAATCCTCCTTTTTTTCAGGCTGAATTGTCTCATTTACCGTTACAAGTTCATTTTCATCCAGTAACTTTTTGCAACTATGTAATATCTTAGTATAGTTGCTTACTTTCCCAATTTTTTTATGCATTTGTTATTAACATTCTTATTATTTTGGAATTATTCGACAAGACTTTCTTCAGAAATGACAATGAACTTTGAAAAGGCGCTAACGATCAATTCAAGAGGATATGCCTTTTACGCAAATTACTACAATATAGGTTTTGTCATAATCTTGGTAATAATTTTTCTATTTTATGTCCCTTGAAAAATGTAAAATATCGTGCCCTTTAACATATCTTTTTAATCCAGTTGCGTTATCAATTACTTCGAAAATCACCACAAACGTATATAATCATCTTCTTTAACCACCACAGCATACAATTCTTCTCATTATACTTTATCCCTCCCTACGTTCTGAAGCGCATCGATGCTATATCTCATAGATAAAGGTTTTTATAAAGTTTGACAGGTTTGCAATGAGCAACAGGTCTATTGACAATAGAATTAACCCTCGAAGGTTGGCAAATGCATTTGCTCTTTAATTGCTAATTACATTATCGGTAAAACGCTTTTTCAAATTTATCATTTTTATTTAAAAGATAAAAAACAACTAAAAAATAGAGTCCTATTGCAGACTACTATTTTATCATATTTTTCTATTGACAAATAAATCAGTTTGAGTTATTATTATAATAAGTAATAGCGAAGGCGCTGTTGGCAAAGGTCAGCAACGCCTTCAGTTATTTTAGGGGGAAAGGGTGAGGACAAATTTCAAAAACATGCAGGAGCTTTTCAGAAGTAAAGTCATTTACACCAAACTTCTTCATGTAACCCATTAACTCATCCAAAATTACAGGAGAAACAAATTCATAGTTAAAACTTAATTGCGCACAAAGGCGTGTGTTTTATTGATGCCTCAATAAAATACACGCCTTCAATTTTTTTAAGGAGGAATGCTTTATGAATACTACAATGATAGTTGACACCCTTTGGGTAGTATTTGCAGCCCTACTTGTATTCTTTATGAATCTTGGTTTCGCAGCGGTCGAATCAGGTTTTGCAAGATCAAAAAATACGGTAAACATCCTGTCAAAGAACTTTATTGTTTTTGCAGTTTCCTCGCTGGGCTTCATGCTGCTTGGCTGGGGACTGATGTTCGGCGGAGACAATCCGATTATCGGCACAAAGGAACTGTTTATCCTGGGTGGTTCCGATCTCGGCTTCTACAAAGACACTTTGACGTCGACCGTACCCTTCTGGGGAAAATTCTTCTTCCAGCTTGTTTTCTGTGGTACTGCAGCAACCATTGTATCCGGTGCAGTGGCAGAACGTATAAAATATATATCCTTTATAGTATTTTCTTTCATACTGACCCTCTTTATTTACCCTGTCGTAGGTCACTGGATATGGGGCGGCGGCTGGCTGGCCAACCTTGGTTTTATGGACTTTGCCGGCGACACCGTTGTTCACTCTGTCGGAGGTTGGGCGGCTCTGACCGGAGCTATTATACTTGGACCCCGTCACGGAAAATATGACAAAGACGGAAAGCCAAAGGCAATTCCCGGCCATAGCCTGGCTCTCGCAGTTATCGGTCTTTTCGTCCTGTGGCTTGGATGGTTCGGCTTCAACCCCGGCTCCACCATGAGCTTCCAAAATCCGGAGGACGTTGTGCATATCATAGTAACCACTAATACAGCCGCCATTGCAGCTATACTTACCGCCACCGCTACATCATGGATCTTCATTGGCAAACCGGATCTCGGCATGACCATTAACGGTTGTCTGGCAGGACTTGTAGGTATCACCGGCAGCTGTGCTTATGTAAGTGTTGGAAGTTCGCTGATCATCGGTGCAATAGCAGGTATTATCGTTGTATTCTCAGTAATATTCTTTGACCGGATAAAGGTTGACGACCCAGTCGGCGCAACTTCCGTACACCTGGTGTGCGGTGTTTTCGGTACGCTCTGTGTAGGACTCTTTGCACAGGAAGGTGTAACCAGCCTTTCCACAGTCAACGGTTTGTTCTTCGGCGGCGGTTTCTCACTGCTCGGAGCAGAAATTATCGGCATTATCGCCGTTGGAGCATTTGTAGTCGCATCATCAGCTCTTGTATGGTTCATTCTTAAGAAAACAATTGGTATCCGCGTCAGCCTTGAAGAAGAAATCCAGGGTCTGGACATCGGTGAACACGGAAACTCCGCTTATCCTGACTTTGCCATCGTAGCTCCTATTACGGCTTCAGGCAACGGTAACGGAGACAGCATAGTGGCAATAAGCCAGGTTGAAACAATAAAGCCTTCTTCCGTCAAAGTAACTCCGGAAGCTGCAATCCCAGTGGTCAATCGTTCCCATCCCGGAGCAAAGATGACAAAAGTCACCGTTATCACGAACCAGGACAAATATACACAGCTTCAGAACGCTCTCGACAAAATTGGTATTACAGGTCTTACAGTAACAAATGTTCTTGGTTACGGTATGCAGAAAGGACATACTGAGTATTTCCGCGGTTTGCCGGTAAAAACCAGACTTCTCCCCAAAGTTCAGGTGGATATTGTAGTGTGCAAGATACCTGTCGAAACCGTGGTCGACACAGTAAAAAAGGCACTGTATACGGGCAATATGGGTGACGGAAAGATCTTCATCTATGATGTTGAAAACGTTATAAAAATCAGAACCGGCGAAGAAGGATACGATGCACTGCAGGATGAAGAGTAATGAAATGAATAATGAATTAAAATGGAATGAAAGCAAATAACATTTAAGCAGGGAACATAACAGGCCAACCCTAATATGTTCCCTGCTTTTTTGCTGTGTTATTATTCCGTCTTTAATCACTCCTAGTCCAGTTCAACCGCTCCTGTATAAAGCTGATAATATCTTCCGCCCATCCCAAGGAGTTCTTCATGGGTTCCCTGTTCTATAATTTCACCGTGTTCCAGCACTATAATCAGATCTGCGTTTCGCACGGTGGACAGTCTGTGCGCGATTACAAAAGTAGTCCGGTTTTTCATCAACCTGTCCATACCACGCTCAATGTATTTTTCGGTCCTCGTGTCAACCGAACTGGTGGCTTCGTCCAGTATCAGAATGGGAGCTTTTGATATGGCAGCCCGCGCAATATTGAGAAGTTGCCGTTCACCCTGGCTCAAATTCGCTCCGTCCCCATCCAATACCGTATCATATCCCTGGGGCAGCCTTTCGATAAAGGAATGGGCGCAGGCCACCTTGGCCGCTGCAACGACTTCTTCATCGGTTGCGTCAAGACGGCCATACCGAATATTCTCTCTGACCGTTCCGGAAAACAAATGGGTATCCTGAAGCACTATTGCTATATTGCTTCTTAATGAGTCCTTTTTAATATTCTTGATATTGATACCGTCAATCAGTATTTCTCCTTCTTCAATCTCATAAAACCTGTTTATAAGGTTCGTAACGGTCGTTTTCCCGGCACCCGTGGAACCCACAAAAGCGATTTTCTGGCCGGGTTTGGCTGTTACATTAATATTTTTCAGCACGGTTTTTCCCGGTACATAACCAAAGGTTACGTTTTTCAACACCACTTCTCCTTTAATTGGCTGTGCTCCTTCCACCCGGTTTGCTTCGGAACAGATTTCTATAGCGTCCGGGGAATCACCCTTCTCAGGTGTTTCATCCATCACTTCAAACACTCTCTCCGCTCCGGCCAATGCCGCGTAAATCGTATTCATCTGCATGGACAATTCACTAATCGGCCTTGCAAAATGTCTTGAATAGTTAGTAAATATGGCAAGGCCGCCAATATCAAAATTCAGCGTCAGGCAGAGAACACCTCCGATTGTGGCAGACAACGCATAGCTTATTTGGCTTAAATTACCCATAACAGGTGCCATAATACTTCCAAAAAACTGTGCCTTTCTCTGTTTTTCACGCAAATTGTCACTTAAAAACTCGAATTCTTCCACTACTGTTTCTTCATGGCAAAACACTTTTATCACCTTTTGACCCGTAACAGTTTCCTCAATATATCCGTTAACCGCACCGAGGGCCTGCTGCTGACCTATGAAATATTTTCTGCTCTGCTTTCCGATCATGCCTCCCACGTAGACCATCAAAGGCACCGTCACGATGATAATGATTGCAAGTATCCAGTTTGTAAAAAACATAAGAGCAACAGTGCCAACCAGGGTAATAATACCTGAAAAAATCTGGGACATGGTGTTATTGAGCATTTCTCCAACCGCATCAAGGTCATTGGTAAAACGGCTCATTATATCACCGTGAGTGTGAGTGTCATGATATTTTAAAGGCAGCTTTTGAATCTTGCGAAACAACTCTTCCCTGATTCTAATCAGCGCATTCTGCGAAACTCCTATCATGATTCTCTGCTGCAGGTAAGAACATACCACTCCGGCCAAATAAATGCATGCCATGGTAAGTATACCGATTACAAGATTGTTTATTTTTTCTTTTGCAGTTCCGTCGGAATAAACCAGATTGTTTATGACAGGACGTAAAATATAGCTTCCGGCAAGGCTTGCCAGGCTGCTGCCCAGTACACACGCAAAAACAAACAGAATTTTAATCTTGTCCCGTCCGATATAAGCCAGCAGCCTGTTAATTGTAGCCGATGCATTTTTCGGTTTGGCACCGCCCACAGCACCGCGCATACCTCTTGGACCACCAAATCCAAGCGGTCTTTTCCCGCCGGGTCCGCCAAAGCCTCCTGACATTTTCCCTCTGCCCGGCTTCATTGCTCCGGGACCTGCAGTAGTATTTATATTTCCATATCTGCGTAACAATATTTCTTTTCTTTCTTCACTGATACGGCTCATTATGCAGTCACCTTCTTATCCATCTGTGAGTAATAAATCTCTGAATATGTTTCGCAATTCTTCATTAATTCTTCGTGATTACCTATGCCGACAATTTTTCCGTCATCAAGTACAATTATTTTGTCCGCGTCAATTACCGAAGAGATTCTTTGCGCAATGATAATTTTCGTTGTACCTTTCAACTCATTTCTGAAACTTTCTCTGATTTTTGCCTCAGTCGCAGTATCAACTGCGCTGGTACTGTCATCAAGTATTAAAATTTTGGGCTTTTTCAACAATGCCCTGGCAATGCACAATCTTTGCTTTTGTCCTCCGGATACATTGACACCGCCCTGTCCAAGCTCGGTATCATATCCCTTTTCAAAGGAAGTGATAAAACCATGTGCCTGAGCACTTTCTGCAAACTTGTACACCTCATCGTCACCGGCATTTTCGTCTCCCCATTTGAGGTTTTCCATTATAGTACCGGAAAACAGGACATTCTTTTGCAGTACAATGCCAACGCCGTTTCTAAGATTTTTAAGCGAATAATCTTTAACATTGACGTCGTCCACCAGCACTTCGCCAAAATCCACATCATACAGTCTTGGAATCAGCTGCACAAGGCTTGATTTGCCGCTGCCGGTTGAGCCGATAATACCGACCGTCTCACCCGGATTTATCACGAGGTTGATATTTTCCAAAACCCATTTTTCATTGTTTTTATAGTATTTAAAGTAAACTTCTCTAAATTCGATTTTGCCGTATTCAACAGTTTTATCCTTGTACACGGCATTCTCGTCAGTCAGGTCGATATCTGTATCAAGCACCTCATTGATACGCCTTACGGATGCAAGGGTTCTGGAGCTGTTTAGAATAATAAATGAAACCATTACAAGTGATATGAGTATCTGGATAACATAATTTACAAATGCGGTAAGGACACCGGAGGTCATACTGCCCGCAATAATCTGTTTTCCGCCAAACCAAACCACTGCCAAAATTGTGATGTTCATTGCAAGGCTCATGGCCGGTATGGTAAAGATAACAATCTTCATTGCCTTCATTGTGCTTTCTTTCAAGTCTATGTTGGCTTTTTTGAATTTTTCTTCTTCATACTGTTCTCTGACAAATGATTTTACCACCCTGATATTGGTTAAATTTTCCTGAGTGGTGGAGTTAAGCGCGTCCAGCTTTTTCTGCATGGTTATAAACAGAGGAAATGCAACTTTAATTATGAAGTAGACTGCCAGGGACAGCAAAGGTATTATGCACAGGATTACCAATGCCAGTCTGGCATTCATGGCAAAAGCCATTATAAGAGCACCAATGAGCATACCGGGAGCCCTCAGGGCCAATCTCAGCATCATTTGAATCATATTTTGTATCTGGGTTATATCATTGGTTAACCGTGTAATCAAAGAACCGGTATTATATTGATCGATATTGTTAAAGGAAAATTTCTGAATTTGCCTGAACAAATCTTTTCTCAAATCGTTGGCAAATCCCGTGGATGCTTTAATTGCAAAATAGGCTCCTCCCACACCGCCTGTCATCATGAACAGCGCTGTGACTATCATTATTATACCCATTGTTACTATATATGAAATACCTCTGCCGCCAATAACTCCCTTATCAATGATATTGCTCAGTAGCAGAGGCATAATCACTTCACCGATAACTTCCACAATCATAAAAATCGGCCCTATGATAAATGCAGATAAATACGGTTTTACATACTTCCAATACCGCCTCATCCTTTATATCCTTCCCCTTTCTATTTTGTTTCCGCTTCCATTCTGTCCAAATTGGAATTCAACTTTTGCAGCAAAGTAAACAAAGTACGTTTTTCTTCTTCACTAAAACCCTCAAAGACCTTTTGATGTACCAGATCAAAAATTTGCTTGCTTTGCTCCACAACTTTGTTTCCTTTCTCCGTAATGGTAATTTTATTGAACCGGTTATCCTCTTCAACCGTCTCTCTTTTGATATATCCCCCTTTCTCCAACTTTTTCAGGGATACCGCTATTGTTGCCGCAGACACATCCATCGACCTGGCAATATCGTTTTGCGAGGCATCCGGATTACGGAAAATTTCCATAAGCAAACGATGCTGGGCCTGATAGACACCGGTTTCATCCAAAAATTTTTGCATGATTCTTCTATGCTTCATGGCAAAAATAATTAATTGACGAATGACTTCCTTGTTGCTGATTTTATCAATATAATTATTATCCATATTTTTATCCATATTTCCTACTTCCCACATCTCCTTCCAATAAAGCCATTATTAGCTTGTTAACCATTATGATGTTAATTATTAACTAGTTAACGTTTATCTATTATAGCACCCGTTCTGATCAATGTCAATTACGGATTTACTCTTTTAATAAAAAGCATTCCGGTTTATTATATTTTACTTTGATGCGACTTTACTATATTTTATGGTTTAAAAGTAGTATAATATGGGTATGAATAAAAGAATGAACAGAAGTTTCACATCAAATCAAAAGAGGAGGATAGATTATGGCAAGTTTTGCAAATCCTTTCGCAGGCAATGTCCCAAGGAAATTGACAAAAGAAGAATTGATTCAGGCAATAAGGCTTAATATTGCGGGAGAGCTTGAAGCCATTTTTGTTTACGATGCTCATGTACAAGCTACCGATGACCCTGTTGCAAAAAAAGTGATTGCAGACATAAGGGATGAGGAAAAAGCTCATGTGGGAGAATTAATGACATTGCTTCGCTACCTTGATCCTGAAGAAGCAGAGCACTTTGCCGAAGGAGAACAAGAGGTTAAAGAAATGCTTGAGCAATTGAATATTACTCCAAAACCACTTTCCGGCAAAACTGAAAGCACTATAGGAAGCTTAATAGACAAATAAGGAGGGAGAATATGGATTTCTTATCAAGAGAAGGTTCTCCAATATCTGCCGAACTTTGGGAAAAAATTGACGAGGCCGTTGTATCGGCAGCAAAGAAAATCCTGACAGGAAGAAGATTTATAAGCATTTACGGACCCTTGGGCGCAGGTATTCAAGCCATTAATGTTGACAATATATCAGAATTGGACGAAACCGAAGAAAACATTTCGGTTATCAGGGGAAGAACATACCGGCATATTCCTTTGATTAATGAAGACTTTTCACTTCTGTGGAGGGACTTGGAATTCAGCGAGCAAATGGGGTTGCCTGTTGATTTGTCCTCAGCTTCCAGAGCTGCCACCCAATGCGCTTTAAGAGAGGATAAATTGATCTTTTACGGCAATGATGAATTGGGATACAAAGGCTTGCTGACAGAAGACGGAATTGTTAAATTCCCCATATCGAACTGGAGCGAAGGCGAAAATCCTTTCAAAGACATATCAATAGGATTGGCCAAATTCATAGAGAACGGAATCGTAGGAAGAAAGGCTCTTGTTGTAAGCCCAAATCTTTTTGTTCAACTGCAAAGAATACAGCCGGGCACGGGAACAACTGAATATGACAGAATAAATAAGCTTCTGGACGGCAATATTTTCAGCACGCCGGTATTAAAGGATGACAAAGCTGTTCTTGTCTGTTCCGAACCTCAAAATATAGATTTGGTAATTGGACAAGATATGATTACGTCTTATCTTGAAACCAAAAACCTGAATCATTATTTCCGCATCATGGAAACAATTCTTCTGAGGATTAAGAATAAAAAAGCTGTTATTGTTTTTGATTAATACGCGAAAAAGCTCATCCTCCGGTGGCATTAAGCGCCGGAGGATTTTTAATGTTTGTTAAAACTTTTAATTCTTGGCGACATACGACTAAAGTCAAACATATTCTGAAGAAAGCAGAAATATTCTTGATTTTGACAGTTCCTTACCCGTTTATTTATCATCCGCATTTTTCTGTGTCGGTGAAGGTGTAGCCGTTTCCGACGGTGACGGGCTCTCACCGTATGAGCCGGGAATATGTAGAGGGTATATAGGCGGTTCCATTAATCTCATAAGTGCATTATCCAGAAGAACAACAGCCTCGGCTCTGGTTACAGGATTTTTCGGTCTGAACGTATTATCAGGATATCCTTTAATTATGTGATTATAAACCAAGCTGTTTACATAACCGTAAGCCCACGGTGAAATGCTGTCTGAATCGGTAAATTCAATATTATCGGCATGTGTTCTGGGATCACTGTTTATTAACTTGCACAAAATTACAGATGCTTCTTCCCTTGTGATCAACTCATTCGGACGAAAAGTACCGTCAGGATAACCGCTGATATATCCGGCTTTTTCGGCGGTAGCCACATCTGCAAAAAACCAATCGTTTTCATTTACATCCGTGAAGGAACATCCAAATTCTACACTACCTCTTATGTCAAAAAACCTGTTTGCCATCGTTACAAATTCCGCCCTGGTAACACTTTGGGACGGTCTAAAGCTACTGTCCTCATAACCTGCAATATTTCCCAGTTTAGCATTTAATTCGATCCAAAACTGTGCCCAATGACCTTCAATGTCATTAAAGCCCTTAAAATCAACCGGCGGTTCCGCTCTCACAGTCAAAAGCTGGATACATAGAAAAAAAGTACAGTGGCATACGATAGCAGTCTCTTTTTCACACTCATTATTGTTTTCTTCCCCCTAATTTATATCATTTAAGTTACATAGTCAGTTTATAACCTTATAAAACCGGCTTTCAATAAGCAACTCAACACTTCTGTATTATGTCGAACTCGATATAAATATCTGTAGTTTTTGCTGTGTACATTATACTTAAACATTTGTTTCCTTGCAAGAGTATATTTGGAAAATACCACGATAAAAGGATGAGCCAATCTCCTTCCAATACTCTCGCCAGAGAGCTTAAAAAAAGCGGTCTCAGTATTTCGCAGCAAAATATCAGTTCCTGAAATCAATGAATTGCTAATTATCTGAAAAACACGCAAAAAAGAATTGCGAAGCTCATGATCGCTTAACAAACTTAATACCTTGTAATCATCATAATAAGCCGTAAAATAATAATAGAAATGATTGTAAAGAAAAATTCAAACAACATAATTTCATGAAGCGGAATACAAAAACAAAATATAGAAATAATTGGACACAATAAATAATACTGTCCCATCTTTCATCAATGTCTTAATCCAAAATGCTTGTTTAAGCGCACTGTCTCAATAAGAGCGCAATATTTGTCTACAATGCATAAAATTACAGCTTCCCTGCTTTTCGGAATTTTCGTAATATTTAGCGGCCACATATGACTGCGTATAGCCTCCTGCTGTTTTTCCGGTATGCCAAAATGTTTTATTGCGTTATTGCATGCAATGTCAGCGTGAACAAAGCCATGTATCCTTCTCGCTGGATCACCGTCGTGCCAGTCGTAGAGAAACAAATCATGAAGCATTGCCACTTCCACCAGTTCCTTTTCGTTCGCATTCAAATTCAGTTTTTTATTAAGCAGGTAACAAATCCATGCTACATTTTCGCAGTGCTGCAATGTTGTAGTTGTACCATGATGAATATGCTCATCCATCTGCTTTATCACATCATATTCCAGGTAATCTTTAATTAATTCAGCAAACTCCTCCTCACAAAGCTGCTTTTCAATAAGATTTTTGCTTACTGAAAGTTTAAAATCTCCAACACGTTGCATTACTCTATTGTAATAAGAATCCGGATTGGCATAAAAGTGTTCTGCAAAAACTGCTATATGATTTTGAAATCCCCCGTCTACCAAAACAACATATCTTCGAAAATCCGTCATTAACGATATTATCAATGTGGTATCTATTAACACAATTGAAACAAGAACATAAGCAAGAATATCCAGCAAAGCTTCAGATAACGTGTTAAGTCCTTTGTTCACCAACGGTACCAAAGCTTTAACCATAAGTATTGATACAGCACCAAATACAACAGACGTAGGCACACTTATTCTTCCGTTAATGTTCAGTGGAACATTAGTGCAATCACACAACCGTTCCTTGAACAGTTTTTCAAAAGCCCACGAAGCAGGGTATCCTAAAACCATGCTTGTAACAAAAGCAAATATAAATATCATCCACCATTTAATATTCGGCAGACGACCGGATTCCATCAAATCATAGGTAAAAAAAGCCAATAACGCTCCGCATCCATATATCATACAAATCAAAGCAAAAATAGATTTGCGGCTTGCCCGTTTATGTTCACATATAGTGCAATATATGCTTTCTCCAATCCAACCAATAAAACTAAAAAGAAAAAAAGCAATAATGTATCTGTTCAGGAGAACCCCTTCTTTCCACCCTTTACAATATTATGAAAATACAGGTTGATAACGTACAATTATCTCCTCGAACATTATATCGAAAAAAACTCATAAAGTAAACTTTAATATGCTCCCCTTACAGTAGACAGTGAAAATATAAAAAACTGTTTACTGTAAGGAGGATCATATCTTATGGGATGAAAAAGCAAATTTTCAATTGATGAACTATTTTTCCTTTATCGGCATTAGTAAATCAAGCGGAATAAGCTTTGAAGCCTTTTCCTCTTCCCTATAATTAAATATGCATTAAGATGTTTCTCCAGCCATCCGCCCATTCTAAAGGGCTCACCAGGGTCATATTCATACTCTGTACTGTTTCAGACCCATTTTTCAAGAAGCTGCCATTTATGAAAATCACCCATTTTGATGCAATGTCCAGCATACAAACCACCGAAGATTGTTAAATCCAAACATTCTAAAATCGGTTTTTTTCTGCAAGTTTAACATTTCTAACAAATTCTCTCATAATTTTATCGGCATTATCTTCGAGATTTTCATAAACCACTCATACCAATTTTCCTCTTCATAAAGTTCCTCCAGTTTCCATCCGGCACTAAAATCCCATTTTCTTTTGCATACTTTTCATTGGCGTAAATATATATCCAGCAGGGCACCTCTTCCCCGTCCTCTGTCAATATGTTCCTTAGCTCCCTAACGTATAGATTATTGCTGCTCCCTTTATTATAACCCTCCAGTCTGTCCAGAGACTTCAGAAGTTTTTTATCAACAGGTTCCACAATTTCTCCTTCAATTATTCCGCTTCCCGGAAGCAAACCCGGATATCCTTCAGGCAGATGATAAAGCAATCCATAAGTTTTGCCCGGTGTTATACGACTTATCCGGCCTTCAAGATATCTTTTGTAATTGCAAAAATCTTTCATTAGTGTTCCATATACAAATACTTTATTTGTATAAATTTTACAATTTATTAATTCATTATTACATGTCGTCATTTATATCACCCTTCCCCATATAACAGATTTAATTATTAAATTTCACTATTAAAAAAGCTCTTTTCTTTTGGCTGAATTCACCTTTGAATTCACTTAAAGGCACCTTCGCCAAAGTAAGAAAAGAGCTTGAAAGCCAGGCTTCATTTATTTGAGTTTGGCATTTTGGTTTTCCGAAAACCGCCTTTGCCGGCTATTATGCTGCCATACATGCTGTCATCGCATGGGCCGGCTATTCGATACCGCACGAGGCTTTCCAGTCAGTCTCTTTAAAGCCCACCAAAACAAAATCGTCACCGATAAGTATCGGACGCTTCACAAGCATACCGTCTGAGGCCAGCAGATTGTACTTCTCTTCCTCACTCATGGAGGGAAGCTTGTCTTTTAGCTTAAGTTCCTTATACAAAAGTCCGCTGGTATTGAAAAATTTATTCAGCGGCAGCCCGCTCTTTTTATGCCAGCCCTTTAATTCTTCCATTGTAGGATTGTTTTCTTTTATATTTCTTTCCTCAAAAACTATGCCGTTTGCCTCCAGCCACTTCTTTGCTTTCTGGCAGGTAGTGCATTTCGGATAACATACAAATATCATAATGTGCCTCCATTCTTTCTTATTTCTTTTGGTTCTTCCAATATTTTCATCAACCAAGTAAATCTATTATTTCCCCGTCATTTTCTCTGTTTGTTCAATATCAGCAACGCATTTACTTGCAACCTCGCAGGCTTTGCAGTAGCAAACTTTACCATTTGCATACCACTCATTCAGAAAGAATTTACACCTTGAATTTACCCATATTATACCGAATTCTGTTTTTCAGAACAAGCGTTCTTTGATCTTTCTCCGTTTAAAGAGAGTGTTTTCGATGAAGAAATGAGAAACACCATAAAAATCATTGCCTTTTATGCAATTAACAGCTTGACAATAAACAACATCAAAAAGTTGTCACAGGATGATTTAAAAAGCACCTATCCAATATATGTAAAAACCTTGTTTTTTAAAATTATGTCTCGTGGGAAAAGAATCGCCCCTTCCGGTTGAAACTTGCTCATATGGACCTGTAAGATTTATAGCGGTTACTCAACCATCATATAGCTCATATACATTTGTTTACCATTTTATAACCATCCTTATCTTCTGTTCTTTGTTTTCATTTATAAAAGAAATTAAATATTTATTTTTTTGTGAGAAATAAAGTCTTTGTACTCTTGCCCAAAATTTAAAATACTATTTAATACAACCAGTAATAATAAAATTGGATAGTACTAATAATATTATATAATTGATGGAAATCATTATCAAGCGACTGTATATATTTTTATACTTTTTTTGTTATTATCGGCTTTAAAAGACTTATGACAAGAATTGTTTCAGTCTTTTGCAAAATAAATAATAAAAACCCGAGGTTATTGAATCCCCGAGTTTTCGTAAGCACTTACTTCCCTTTTTGCTAAGCATCAGAAAGCAATCGTTTCTCACCTGTAATTTTTTGTATAGGAGCAATATCCTGTGTCACTTCTATTGTTCCCAGGTATTCGCCTTTTTCGTTTCTTACAGCAAAATACCTGATATAAACATACTTTTCACCCATTTTAATCCAGAAATCCTCATGGTCCTTTTTTCCCGATTTCAAATCCTCTATAATCTTTTCCACAATGTGTACACTGGCCGGAGGATGGCAGTTTTGTACCTTTCTTCCGATAATTGTTTTAGGACGGGCAAAAATCCTTTCCTTTCCCTGGGTAAAGTATTTTACAGTATCGTTTTTATCCACAAAAGTAATATCAATGGGTAAAGTATTAAGCATTGCATTTATTTCTTCCGTTGTAAGACATCCCGCGTCAAATTCAACAAAGCCCTGGTTTTCTTGAGACTTAACCCCCTCTTTTTGTGTTTTTTCCACAACATCCACCCGGGCAGGTTTCCATTCCGCTTCAGGCGTAATCATGCAATACCCTATTTCATCGCTCGCCCTGGCAATCTCAGCCCATTCATCCTCGGTTAAAGTCTCCAAAGCCATTGGGAAAAGAATATTTTCTTCTTTAAAAATCATTTCAATAACCCTGTTTACCGCTTCTTCCGCTTTCTCCAAAGGTATATTTTGATTTTGAGCATTCGCTGAAAGCTTGTTGTTTATCTCTTTTATATCTGCCCTGATTTCATCATCCACACCCCACATTACCTTGGGAGGTGCAGTTATGCCGTATTTCTCCAGGTACGGGAATAATAGATTTTCTTTTCTTGAATAATGCTTGTCTATCTCCCAAAGCTTTTGAAACGCTTCTCTTAATTTCTTTAAACTCTCAGCTGTGTCTCCATTTTTATACAATTCCAACTGCGGTCTGATTTCATTATCGACAAGTTTCCTTATTTCGGCATTTTCGAGTTTAAATGTATGGATAGGATGCCCCGGCACTTCTTCAGGTTTCTGCGGTCTGTGTATTTCTTCAATGGAGCCTTTGAAAACAGCGGCATGTACATCGCAAAGTCTTTGTATTTCTTCAACGGGCATGCCTTCCATAATCAAAGCCTGTTCCATTTCAGAAATTTCAGCAGGAGAAATCCCTTTTATTAATTCTTCAAACCTTGGTTTTATTTCTTCGACACTCTTTCCGTCATGCAGCTCCCTAATCAACTCTTTCAAGACTTTCTGCCTGTATTCGCGGTTATTAATTATTTCGCTCATAATGCCCTCTCCTTATTCTCATAATGTTCATCTTAATATAATAGTACCCAGTTTTTCGTCTTTTACGCCGCGATTTGTAAGAATCAACAGAAATATTTTATATAATTTTCAATCCCTTTTATTTTGGCCCAATTTTTGACAATAAAATAATAGGCACTCAGGCCAATCCATATCGTGCCCGTCATTTCAAACAACAATCTTTTTAACACACAATCTCTATAAATAAAATATAACATCTCTACATCAACCAAACATCTTTGGGCTGCCGAGCATTACTTATCAATCTTATAAAACCAGTTCCAATCACCATGATAAATCATCCTTTTACTCATTCCGCCATCCACAATAATTGTCTCACCCGTTATAAAATCCTGCTGACACAAAAACAGAACCATATTGGATATATCCTTTGGCGTTCCTACTTTTCCTGCGGGAATTGCGGCACAATCTTCCTGAGTAAATTCCTGCTGTTCAGTTACATTGATCCAGCCGGGCGCAATGCAATTAACAAGAACGTCCGGCCCTAAAGACATTGCCAGAGCATGTGTCAAGGCAACAATTCCGCCTTTTGCACTGGCATATGCCTCTGAATCAGGCTCTGACTGAAATGCCCGTGTGGATGCAATATTGATAATTCTGCCTTTGTTTTTTATTAGCTCATCCCTGCACAAACGGCTTAATTCATAAGGTGCCTTTAATCCAACAGACAAGATATAATCAAATTCCTCATAAAGCAAGGAAGATAGAATTCCTTTACTGCCCCGGCAAGCATTATTTACCAATACATCTATCCGCTGCAATTTTTCCATCGCATATTCCACAAACTTTTTGAGCGTTAACGGGTCAGCAACATCGCCGTGAAAATAAAATAAATTCGGACGTTCTTTTGCAAAATCGGCAGAGCGCTTTTCATCTATATCAATAAAGCATACCTTATCACCGGCTTCAAGGAAGTCTAAACAAATCTGTTTTCCTATACCGTGTCCTCCTCCGGTAACAATAACTCCTCTATTCATAATATCCTCCTTTTAATCCATAAGGTCAGATAATTATTTCGGCATGAGCGGAAAGCAACCAGCAAAACAAAAAAAACTCATTTCCTGAATATAAATAAATACTCATGTGCTATTAATAAAAAATTATACTTTATACTCTGATTTCTCCAGTAACCGGTTGAACTGCAATTATGCTGTTCCTTTATTACAATTTCTTTTAACTTAAAGCCTGCCCGTAAAAACGTCTGCATTACATTGAAGCCGATAGGAATCATGTGACCTTTTCTCCGTGTATCCCCTATAAGAATTGCACAGAATCTACCTTTTTTGAGCACCCTGTAGCTCTCTTTTGCGACTTTTTCCATTTCTACAAGAAACTCATTGATATCACAATGGGAAAGATCTCCCTCTATGTCTTCACTGTACTTAATGATATTACTGTAAGGCGGATGGGTGCATATAAGATCTACACTCTCATCTTTAATAAATCCAAGATGCCTGGCATCTCCAACATGTACTTCTGTTTCTCCGCAATCTTCTTTTTCAAAGTTTATATTACGACAAGTTAAATTTACTGCTTCAGGGTTTATATCAACACCTATACCTTTTCTCTTTAAAAGTTTTGCTTCAACAAGCGTCGTTCCACTACCTACAAATTGGTCGAGCACAGTTTCTCCTTCTTTTGAATATCGCAAAATAACATTCCTGGGAATAAAAGGTGACCAATTACCCCTGTATTTTCCGCTGTGTGTAGCCCAGTCACCCCTGTCAGGAAAGCTCCATACAGTAGTTGTTTCAAGATTGAAATTTTCAGGCTCCCACGATTTAATATTAAGCTTGTCCGCAAAATAACTTTTTGATTTCTCTTCGAGGCATATTGTTGATTCTTTTGCAACTTTTTTGACAAATGCACAAGTTACATCATTATTAGCTGCTGTATCTTTAATACTGAAATCACTCTCAATATCACTTTTTATTTTTTCGATCAGCCTGAAATACTCATCTTTATGGTTCTTTTCAAGATGTTCAGGATACTGCGTTCTGGTATATTCTTCTCCGCAATACAAGCACTTGACTTTTCTTCCCATCGTCTCACAACCCTTGCAATATGATATCCTCGAGAATGCCCTTTTGCACCATGTCAAGGTTTAGTACGTAATCTACCTTGTCAAACGACTCCCTAAGAGGTTTTTTTGCAGTTTCCCAGCCTTTACCGTCTGTGATCCAAATAAAGCCATGTTCCGGTGTCTCTTTTTTGATAAAGCTAAACAGGGTCGTAAACTCTCCGGCTACGGACTTTAGTTTCGAACCGCCGCCACCGTAATAATTTGTTTCAACAAGATACAGTTTATGACCGTTGTCTATTGCAAAATCAAACGAACGTTCCGATTTGTCCACAGAAACATTATATCCAAAAGATGTTTTAATTTTGTGCGAGGTAGCTTGAGAAAGATACCGGTAATTATTCATAGAACAAATTTTTTTGACAAACAGCTCGGTTATCATCTCCATGGCCGTACCGCTACGATTTTTCCTGGCATTGGTATCAAGGCCTACTTCAACACCAATTGCATAATCAACAACACTTTTTATGTTTTTCTTTTCAAACATGGCAAGAAGCCCGGTTTTTTCAGCGAACTCTGCCAGCATTTCTATTTCTTCAGGATTATATTTCTTCTTTTTACGAAACACATATTCTTTGTAATTAAAAACATTATCCGCAAGAGGCTCAACAACTTTAATACTTTTCTCCCTTAAAGCCAGCAAGGCCGGAAGAACCTCAGCTATTTCGGGATACCTGCCCAACAACATTTTAAATTCTTCCACTACGTTTTCCTTGCCTACAAGGTAGTTCAATATATTTAATACAACCTCAACGCTCCCCACCTTGTTCATTACTTTTTCCCAGGCAACAAAAAAGTCCCATCCTTTAATAGTCTCCTTCATGTGAGAAAGCAAATAATTAAACACTTCATCTGTGTTCTTACACCCAAGCCGTTTTTTAAATATTTCTGAATATTTCATGTGATCCTCCTAGTCTTTTACTTCATAGTTCGTAACAAGAAGTTCACTAATTAATCCTCTCCGACTGCCGTTTGAATTAATCGCCCGCTTAGCCTTTATCCTGTGAATGAAAAACTCCTTATACAATTCATCAAAAAAATTATCATCAGGGTTTTCATTTTTAGGGTCGGAATTGCTCAGCATAAGCAAAGCACCTGTATCATTCATTTCTGAAAAGAATTTTGCCAGCTGTATTTGATCTTCATCCGTAAAATCAAATTTACTATAAGATGTAAAACTGGATGTAACATTAAGCGGCCTGTACGGAGGGTCAAAATAAACAAAACTATCCTTGTCTACATATCCGGCACATTCTCTATAATCACCGACAAATATATGCACCCTTTGAAGCAAAGAACTTACTGCATACAAATTCTTCTCATCACAAATGGTTGGATTTTTATAATCTCCGGACGGCACATTAAAATGTCCCGCACGATTAACACGATAAAGCCCGTTAAAACATGTACGATTTAGAAAAATAAACTGTGCAGCTCTTTCAACATCCGGCTGATTGTTCTTTAAAGCTCGTGAATTGTATGCATCTCTTATATCATAATACATGTCTTTGCGAGATTTTTCATCCAAATTTAAATACTTGCACTCTAAATCTGAAAGATATTCCACGAGGTTGTGCACATCATTTTTAATCACTACATAAGTGTTAATTAAGTCCTCATTTATATCAAATATAAAAGCTTCCTCAACTTTATATTTCTGCAAAATTTCAAATAAAACCGCCCCACCGCCGACAAAAGGCTCAATATAACGTCTTATATAGCCTTTAATAAGCGTAGAAGGATAATATTGTCTAAAAGTGTCAAGCAATTGCCCTTTTCCTCCGGCCCACTTTACAAAAGGTTTTGCGCATACAGTAGAATTAATATTATTAATGCTAATTGCAAATTCCAATTTCTTATCTCCCTTCGTATTTCCATTTTTTATTCACGTGTATCTTCAAGTTTTTCACCATCTGCCGTTATAACTCTGTTCACCCATGCAATTTTACACTTGGTATTCTGCCATCATTGCATAAAGCCTGAGTACGACGTTCTGAAATCCTTATTTTTGCGCAGCCCTTTTAGACATAATGAAAAACTAACTCAACACAATTATACTTTATTCCAAAAAGCAAATAAAATCAATATATGAAGTTGACAATTTATCCCAAATTCATAAACGATAAAACATAGTTCCATACAACCCATTCACACAGCCTATCATTGGCTAATTTCATTTTGCTCTTTTTTATTTTTTATGTTATATTAATGAAGAATTCAAATATCCAAACCAACAAGAGGCATAATCGCAAATTTCCATATAAATAAAAGGAGTGAATGAGTTGAATTACAAAATAGACGCTGATACAATTGAATCTTTGAAAAAAGCTCAAAAAAATGAAATCACAGAGTACCACATTTATTCAAAACTATCCTCATTCATAAAAAATGAACACAACAGCAAAGTTCTTAAACAAATCGCCCAGGACGAACTATCCCACCATAACGAGTTAAAAAAGTTTACAGGAACGGATATGAAGCCAAATATTTTGAAAATATACTTTTATACCTTCATTTCATTGATATTTGGCATTACTTTTGGTATAAAGCTCATGGAAAAAGGGGAAAGCGGCGCTGAAAAACTATACAGGGAACTTGGGAATAAAATTGAGGAATTTAAAACAATAGCAAAAGAAGAAAACAAACATGAAGAAGAACTGATTGAAATAATCGAGGAGGAAAAGCTTCAATTTGTAGGTTCAATGGTCCTGGGCTTAAATGACGCCCTGGTGGAGCTTACCGGCACCCTGGCAGGCCTCACATTTGCATTAAAGAATACGCGCCTCATAGCACTTTCAGGCCTTATAACAGGTATAGCGGCCACCCTTTCAATGGCGGCATCCGAATATCTTTCAGCCAGAACAGAGCAGGAGAGCAGCCGTGCCCTTAAATCATCATTATATACCGGAGGAGCATATGTTTTCACCGTTGCATGCCTGGTATTTCCCTACCTTTTATTTTCCAACTATGTGCTAAGTCTGGTGCTTACAATTATTATGGCAATATTAATAATACTTGTTTTCAATTTTTATATATCAGTAGCCAAGGATCTTCCCTTTAAACAGAGATTCTTTGAAATGGCCGGCATCAGTTTGGGAGTGGCAGTTATTTCCTTCATAATCGGGCATTTCGTCAGGCTGTTCCTTGGAGTTGATGTTTAAAATATGAGGCAGGGGACGGTTCCGAGTTCTATGTCCCCTGCCTTTTTGCTTATGCCCAGGTTTTATTTTTCACATTTGAAAAAAATCATAATAAGAAAAGCTAAGAATCCTGTTCGTGCCATCAAACCCATTCGGAACAAGTTCAATTGCAAATATGCATTCATCAGCATCCTCTACACTGTCGTCCTTCTTAATCCCAAGCTCACGGTAATTCTTTAACCCCATTTTCCTTTTATACACATCAGGATTTCCACATGTCATACAAGCCGTAAAACCAAGGGATTTTGCAATTTCAAGCCCGTGTTTCACAATGGCTGTGCCAATGCCCTTTCGCTGGTACTCGTATCTTTTTTCGGCATGATTATCTTTTTCCCCATGCCTCACAGCCAGACTGTTGAGCCATATGACATGATTTGCGTCATTGCCCATGGGAAGCGCCGAAAAAATACCGTGCCCAAGAATAAAACCTTCATTGGTAACTGCAACCAAATCAAGCTCCGGTATGAAATATGGCGACTTCCGGATATTGTCAGCAAAAATTCTGTGAAACTCTCCGTCGTCTCCAAATTCATTATATCTAAAAGCATCACTGTCCAACTGTCTTACAGTTTCGTATTCATCAGTCTTTATCTGTCTTACTGTATAATTGTTCATTTCCTGATTCCCCCATTCTTTTTCATTTTCTTGCTCCATTGCTGTTTTTGACGCAAATATCCTTCCTTGTCATCCGAAAAGTTTGCTTCCCGCTTAAGCTTCAAATAACTTTCCCAGCGTTCTTTCGGAAGCTCACCTCTCTCAATCGCCGCCCGAACTACGCAGCCCGGCTCGGTTTGATGCCTGCAATCGCTAAACTTACACCGTCCCAAATAACTCACCACATCACTGAATGTTTCACCAAGGCCAACGCTTACATCATCCAACATGCCAAGCTCGCGCATGCCGGGTGTGTCAATAATCATGGCTCCGCCCGGCAGCATAATAAGCTGCCGATGAGTGGTTGTGTGGCGGCCTTTCGAATCATCTTCACGAATATCACCCACAGCCATAATCTCTTGTCCTGCAAGAGCATTGACAAGACTTGATTTGCCAACACCGGATGAACCAAGAAAAACAACCGTTTTGCAGGGCTTTAAGTAATCTTTCAGCACATCCAGCCCAAAACCGGTTATTGTGCTTATTGCATGTACTTCGACTCCCGGAGCAACCTTTTGCGATGCCAAAACTTGTTCAGAACAATCCTCTACCAAGTCGGCTTTTGTCAATACAATCACGGGTACCGCTCCGGACTGCCACGCCAAAGTAACATAGCGTTCCATACGCCTGAGGTTAAAATCATGGTTAAGCGATTGCATGACAAACACATAGTCAAAGTTTGCGGCAACTGCTTGTTCTCCCTTCCCGGGCGTGGGATTGCGCCTTGAAAAGAAAGATTTCCTTTTAAGGGTCTTTACAATCCGGCTGTCACCATCTGGATTGTAATCTATGAGTACAAAATCACCGGCCGTCGGAAAATCTTCAAATCCACCGGCATAATATATGCTTGTTTTTAGTCTTCCAAATGTATATCCATATTCACAAACCAGTTCATATCTTTCCTTATGCACTGCGGTAATTCTCGCAGGAATACCACTGACATCTTCCGGCATCATTGTCGGAACAAATCCGTAATCTATCAAATTCAATTCTTAATCCCTCCGTTATTGACATATTGTTAAGTGTGTAAAATAAAAGCAAAAAAGACATAAAAATACCGCAGAAAGTAGCCTTCGGAAGAACTTTAAACTCTGCGGTTTGTAGACAAATATGCAAAAAGCACACCTCTTCGATGTGCTACGATATTTACAGTATTCTCGAAGGGTTACCTTCACTTTTAGAAAGGCACAGCAAAAGAAAGGTGTATGTAACACCAAACACAAAATCTCAAGGGGATTTTTGCCATGCCGCTATTCAGTTTTAAGCCACAATCACCTCATATAATGCCGTCATAAACATTTCCCCTTTCTTTCCTGCATTCAGCAGTTACTGACAAGTATATAATACCATATACAAGCCTGAATTTTTAATATATTGTAAAACAAATTTTTCGGCATCATCCTTTGTTTTCTTTCCTTTAAGGCCGAGTACATCCATTTTGGAACCTTCCTATTTCTTTTCCACAATAATCAACGGAATAATCATCTCGTCTTCTGTAAGTCCCCCATGAGAGCTAACGAATTTCTCTTTCTTTTCTTTTGTGTTAAAAATAGACAAATCATCTGTTGCAACAGCAAGATAATCTCCCAGCATATTGCGAAAGTCTTTATGCTCTGTTCCGTATCCGAATAATTTCATTTCGAGTACTTTTTCTTTTGGCAAAAGGAGAAACTTGCCGCCAAATTCACAAGTAAATTCTTTCTCAAATTCGTCTCTTCTGTCTTCCTTCACAAACAAATTCAAAGCTCTGGGTTCAATAGTGGGAATTCTTTTCAGACAATTCATAATATTTGGATAATCCTTAATACACACACGTTTTGTGTTCACATGGCCATGGTCGGCAGTTATTATCACAAGAGTGTCCCTTAGTTCGGTAGTAAGACTCTCTATTTTTCTTTCAAGCCATGAAATCACTTTCCTTGATTCTTCACTGTAGCAACCGGTCAGATGCATAGTTTTGTCAGGTTCGTCACAATAACAGTAGATATACTTTTGCCCGGGTTCATCACAATATTTTTTTATCAGTTCGCATCTTTCCTCAAATGTTGCCGGATAAGGCGAAACAAACGGTATAGCATAATATGCTTTTCCTCCCGCTGAATCAATCCTGTTAATCACGCTTGAATACCAGCAGTACTTCCATGCAACACTCTCCTCTGCCACCTTCTCTCCGGTCTCGGTGTCCGTATTATGAAATACCGTTACATTTCGGTCTATCTGCGGAAAGTAACAGTCCCATCCAAGCCATCCATGTTCACAGGGAGTAAGACCGCTATCGATTGATGTTGTAGCCGCTACTGTAGTTGATGGAAATGTCGAGCTGTATGTTCCCGCCAAGTGGGTATTGAAAAAGCCGTCTTTTTCGAGATTGCGCTCAATAATGCATCTGCCCATTCCATCAAGAAGAATAACCACCACATTCTTATAATCTTTCGCAAGATACCGGTCGAGAAGCTCTAGAGTTTTACCATTAGTCGGAAGTCCCCATTTTTTCAGAATTGAATTTGCAAGATTCGCTATTGAATTGCTGTAATCCGGATAAACAATGTTTGTGTTCATATCATCCACCATTCCATGTATTAAAAATATTTACCCAATCTCATTTTGTAATCTTTGGCATTCGGGGCATATAAAAGAAGATATACTGCCCGTTTTTATTGAAACTATCGTCATCCATTTCCGATATTTTCTTTTGGGGATGCAAGCGTGCCTTGAATAAAATGTCGTGCATATACATGTTCCCGATGCCGCCAACATTCTTTTGTGGCTGGAAATATAAATATCTTTTCTATTTCCATTATGCGCAAAAAACCAAATAGTTTCAATATTTTTGCAGGAAAATTTACAACAGGATGACTTTTCCATTTTCCTAATTTGAAATTGTCTGCCTGGATTAAGGACCTAAAACCTTTGATTAGTTTCACAGTTGTTTTCGCTGGAAACATTGTATTTATCCAATAATAAAATCAGAGATATTTCTCCCATCCAAAACTTCATAAATATCGAATCACTTGAATTAGAAAATAATAAAATCAAAGATATCTCTTTTCTTAAGGAACTGACACAGCTAAACAATGTTAATTTGGAGAATAATCAAAATCCGATTAAAACTAAAAAATATGATACAATAAAGAAATTGGAACAGCTGGGTGTCAGAGTAAAATATTAGTTTTCGAGCTCGACTCTGACGGAAAAAATACAACCTTGACATCAATGTTACACAGCACCTTTGTTGAGTATTGCAAATGTTGAAGGCGAAAGGGAAATATGTTACAATCAGCAAGGAAAAAATCTATTTTAAAAGGTGACACGGATGAAACAGCAACGGCAGTATCCCAAAATTATGATATCCCGTAAGGCGGAGCGCAGCGTAAAAGACGGACATCCATGGATATACGGAGAAGAAATTCTCAAAACAGAGGGCGAACTCCAAAACGGCGGTCTGGTGGATGTGTTTGCCGGAAACGCCTTTATGGGGACAGGTTTTTACAATAGTGTCAGCAAGATTACCGTTCGACTTATTTCACGCAACGCCAATGATGTATTTGACGCCCGCTTTTGGCGCCGCCGGGTGGAATATGCCGTTCGCTACCGCAAAACCGTCATACCCGGTGCAGACTTTGCCTGTTGCCGCCTGATTCACGGTGAGGCTGACCATATGCCGGGTCTGACAGTGGACCGCTATGGAAGCCTTTTGTCCGTACAAATTACCTGTCTTGGCATGGAACTTGTCAAGGATACGGTTTACCGCGCTCTCTGGGATGTGCTTACCGAAATGGATGAAACCATCACAGGTATTTATGAACGCAATGACATTGCCCTGCGTACACGGGAAGGACTGCCGGAATATAAAGGCTGGTACCTGTTCGATGGCATACCCAGGCCGGAATCTGCTGTGACTGAAATATGCGAAAACGGCATAAAGTATCTGGTGGATGTAGAGAACGGGCAGAAAACCGGCTTTTTCCTGGATCAGAAATATAACCGTGCCGCTGTGGCCCGAATTGCCAAGGGCAAACGTGTGCTGGACTGTTTTACCCATACCGGTTCCTTCGGCCTTAATGCAGCCCTGGGGGGAGCCGAGCATGTGACCTGTGTTGACATCTCACAGTCAGCCATAGACATGGCAAAAGCAAATGCCGTACGCAACGGTCTGGACGGAAAAATGGATTTTGTCTGTGAAGATGTTTTTGATTTGCTCACAAAACTGGCAGAACAAAAATGCCATGACTATGATTATATCATTCTTGACCCGCCGGCTTTTACCAAATCCCGCAAGACGGTGCAGTCTGCCGCCCGCGGATATAAAGAAATTAACCTCAAAGCCATGAAACTGCTGCCCCGCGGCGGATATCTGGCTACTTGCAGCTGCAGTCATTTCATGACGGATGACTTGTTCCGCAAAACACTGGCAAGCGCCGCAAAGGATGCTTCCGTATCCTTAAGGCAGATTGAAGCCCGTCAGCAGGCCCCGGACCATCCCATCCTGTGGAATGTTCCGGAGACGGACTATTTAAAGTTTTATATTTTTCAGGTTGTATAATTACAGAGTCAATTTATATTATAGATTCAGCCTGAAGTCTTAGCCTGTAAAAATATTGGAGCCATTCGGGTTGTTGCAATACAGTGTCCTTTAATTTTTCCAAAGTTCGTTTCCCCACTCTTCTGTCGACTATGGCTAACAAGCGGACAAGAGGATTTTCGGAAACTAAACTTTCCTTAATATTTGAATTCAAAAATCTTTCCACAGCATCAGTAAACTGCCATACATCAAAAATTCCCTCATTAAGTCTTATTTTATCAATATACTCTTCGGCCTCTCTGTTTACCTCATCATTTACAATCCTTTTACCGTCCCAAAATCTTTTGGGAATACCCAATTCACTTTTTATTTTTTTCTCTACCTCTCTATAGCCTTTATAATATCTAAAGATATCGCCTTGAATTATTTCTCTGCCATCAACAATAATCGCTACCCTGCCCGATTCGTCGTGAGCATTGTTATACTTTGTAATAAAATATTTTAATCTCCCTTTAAGGGCATCACACAACAAATCCTGTTCCAACCTTTTTCTTACTCCGCTCCAGGAATCTCCCATACTTTTCCTCCTATATTTTATACAAAATTTTTATTCTTCTTTTTCAAAGAAATGCTTGATTTCATTTATCTTTTGGCCGTTTTCATCTATTTCATATATGTATACACCGTCCATAAACCAAAATGCAAATACCATACCTTTACTCTCGGGATTTACACAATAAACTACTTCAGATGTATCTAAATCTTTTAGCTGTGTCATATAATCATCTATTACTACACAATCAACACTGTACCCCCTGGTCACGGACATATCGTTATTATCAATATAAGATATTGTCCTATTCATCGCATATATTGAAGTAGCTCCAGTGTAAGGATTTACAATATCATCTTCATATATATCACGCAACGTTTTTATAACTCCTGCGTAATTACCCGTTTTCGTAAAATTCCTTAAATCAGCAGCCTTTATAGCATATTCCAAAAATTTCTCGGCATTAGTCTTTTCTTTTTTATTTTCTGCCCCTTGTATATTCTGCGACGAATTTGACACACCGGAAGGCTGACTGCTTCCGTTTCCATTATCGCCGCAACCTGCCAACAAAAACACTCCACAAATTATTATTGTTTATTAAAATCAGCTTTATTTTAACCATTTTTAACATCTCCCTCCTTTATAACATAATAAATAATTATAACAATAAATTGATTATATTTTCAATATTAGTATCTTTTGTATAGAATAGCGTCAAACTTTATTCCTTTTCCGTCACATTTCACACAAAATCAAAAAATCGTCTTCTTCCCAAAACAGTTAAACAAGCCTTGCTCCAAGTTCATATGCTTCTTTCAGTTTCAGCGGAAACACCGCTTCATGATGGGCCTTTTTCTGCGCCGGGTCAAAAATAGTCCAATTGTATTTGCTATAATCATCCACCTGCAAAGTATTTCCGCAGATCATGATTTTTGTCGGCCCGACAAAACGCTCCAACATCTGTTTATAGCCTTCTAACATGGATGTATAACCTATCTTGTCATAAATACTTTCATCACAATTACTTGTTGTGATAAGCAGAACCGGAATCATATGTTCATTACAATTGGGCCGTTCCTTATTGTAAGTTAAGGACTGAAAAATCAGCCGCTCATAAAGTGCCCTGAATCCTGCCGTCAAATTCCCCAGATAATTCGGCGAACCAAGAATAAGTCCGTCAGCTTTACGAATTTTATCCAACACTTCCGACAAACCGTCTTTTGATACGCATCTCCCGAATGTCCTGGGAAGTTTACATCCAAAACAGGAAATACACCCTTGAAAAGGCTCCAGCTTGTAAAGATCAATAATATCCACAGTTGCTCCTGCTTCTTTTGCTCCTTTTGCAGCCGCCTCTACCAGTTGGCTTGTGTTCCAACCACTGCGCGGGCTCGCGTTAACAGCCACAATATATTTCATATTTATACCTCCCAACTTAATCTTGCATTTTCAATTATATTACGATGGATTTTACTCTGCAAACAGCACAAATAAAACAAACCTTAAAATGAACTGATAAAGCTCAAAAATGGAAAAAGTATTGCGTTGCTCTTGATAATTTTTCTGCTAAAATAAAAATTATAAAGGCGGTATAAAGATGTTCACAGTGTGTTATTTTTGTTGACGGTTTTCTTTTTTGTATTTGAAAAATTAAAAGTAAATGCGGCAAGAAAAGAGAGAGGAGTCAAATTTCTGATGATTATTACACTGGTAAATGACACCTTTAACATAAACAACAACGGGACCACCATTTCTGCAATGCGTTTTGCCGAGGCACTGTCACAACGCGGCCACCAAATCCGCATAATTACATGCGGTGATCCTTTAAAAAGCGGCAAAGACCCTGATACCGGTTTCGAAATGTTTTATCTGCCGGAACTCAAAATCCCCATTGCAAGCAGGCTGGCCCACAAGCAGAATACACTGTTTGCAAAGCCGGTTCGCTCCATTTTGAAAAAAGCAATCTCAGGGTCCGATGTTGTGCATATATATCAACCCTGGCCGCTTGGAAGCGCAGCCCAAAGAGTTGCCAGGCAAATGAACATCCCTGCAATCGCAGCTTTTCACATACAACCTGAAAACATTACCTTCAATATAGGTCTTAAGCGGTTTTCTCCGGCTGCCCATTTGACATATTTTTTGTTCTACCTGTTTTTCTATCGCAGATTTTCACATATCCACTGCCCGTCAAAATTTATTGCCGCGCAGCTCAGGAGCCACGGATACAAAGCACGGTTGCACGTCATCTCAAACGGCGTCCATCCGGCATTTTGTGCTCCCGCAAAGCCCAGGGAACATACTTTCAAACCAATTAAGATACTTATGATTGGCAGGCTTTCTCCCGAAAAAAGGCAGGATGTTCTGATTCGTGCCGTCATGAAATCCCGTTATGCCGATCGTATTCAGCTGTATTTTGCCGGAAGCGGCCCCTGGGAGAAGAAACTTCGCCGTCTTGGAAACAAACTCCCCAATCCTCCTGTGTTTGGGTATTACAATCGTGACGAGCTGATTAAGCTCATACACGAATGCGACTTGTATGTACACGCCTCAGATGCGGAAATTGAAGGCATCTCATTAATTGAGGCGTTCGCATGCGGGCTGGTTCCGATAATCTCCGACAGCAAACAGAGTGCCGCGGCGCAGTTTGCACTCGGTCCCCAGAATCTTTTCAAAGCAGGGTCCCCTGAATCATTGGCGGAAAAAATCGATTACTGGCTGGACCATCCGGAACAGCTGAAAGAAGCTGAAAAGAAATATGCTCAATTAGGAAAGCAATACGCCCTGGAACACAGTATCAGAAAAATAGAAAAAGTATATTCATCCATGACAAAAAATCATAAAAATGAATACCATCGCAGTATTTTTTTCAGACTATCCACCCGCTTGTTCCAAATTGTAATAGCCTGTCCCATCCTGCTGCTGTGGACACGTTTTGTTTTAGGTGCCAAAGTCTATGGCAGGGAAAATATCCGTGGCCTCAAAAGTGGGGTTACGGTATGCAACCATGTCCACCTGCTGGACAGCGCTTTAATTGGCGTAACGTTTTTCCCACGCAGGGTTGTTTTTCCCACACTCACCCAGAACGTAAAAACGCTCTGGCCGGGCAAGCTTGTGCGAATACTTGGCGGGTTTGCCATACCTGATAATATTATGGAGCTCAAAGCCTTTTTTGACGAGATGGAGTTTCTTTTGATGAAAAACTGTATCGTGCATTTTTTTCCCGAAGGGGAATTAAGACCCTATGATACCGGTTTGCAAAACTTCAAAAAAGGGGCATTTTATCTTGCGGCACAGGCTCAAGTGCCAATTGTCCCTATGTTAATCACCTTTGAACCTCCAAAAGGACTGATAAAAATCATACGAAAAAAGCCGGTTATGCGTCTTCATATAGGAAAGCCAATACACCCGATGTCCAAGGATATCGAAATCGACTCAGAACTTAGAATGAAAGCGGTCTGCAAAAAAATAGAAGCCATTACTTCCGTGTAACCACGGAAGTAATGGCTCTTCAATTCCACTTTTATTCTACATAACTTATGCTCGTGTCAATACCGATTGTATTAGTCGCGCCGTCCCAGGTTACACCAATATCAAAGGTTTTGGCCACGTCTCTCAGCTTGAAATAGTTGTTGCCGTTGATGTTATAAGCCGTCAGGAATATTTCCCTGCCATCTTTGTAAATCTTTGAAGTGGTCGGAATTGCAACTTTGGCTTTACCATCACCCTTGGCCAGCTCGCCGCCTGATGGAGTGTAAGGTTTGTTTGAGATTAGGTTGATTGCATTGTTTGCCGCATCCCAGGTAACTTCAAAATTCTTCTCTGTATTGTTAACAGCCTGTGCCAAATCTCTCAGCTTGAAATAGTTGTAGCCGTTGATGTTGTAAGCTTCGAATTCAACAATTTTGCCGTTTACCAATACCTTTGAAGTTGTCGGGTTTACGGTTATCTTGGTTAATTCCACAGGAACCGGAGTTTCAGACGGAGTATCACCTATATGTAAGCAAAAAATACCCGGGAAGGAAGAAGAAACAAGTCCATCATCTACAAAAATAAAAAAGTATTTGCCCGGTTCGCTCAAAGTAGCAGAAGTACCATCAGCAAGCAGCCAATCTTCCGGGGGCTCGGTATAAGTCTGTTTATTTTCAAAATCATAAACATATTCTTCAAAGGAGTAGAATTTAGGTTCATAGGTTGCCGGAATATCTCCCTTATAGCAAAAATAGAAGGTACTCAATGCAGTTTTGGCAGTAACAACTACAGGTGCAGTATCTGCATAGTATGTAGGAACACCGCCATTATTGTTGTAATATTCCAAAATATCTCTAACAGTTATCTCCTCATCTTCATCATAATCATAAGCCACTACCATGTTAAGAGTCTCAGTAGGATCATCAAAATACACTTCTGCTTCCGTTTCGCTTAATATTACATTTTTCTTTGAAGAGATGTTTGTCAGCTCAACTACAATGCTTCCTTTAGTAGCTACATTACTATAGCCTCCATAAAATGTTTCAGTTGTGGCTGCAAAGGATGTTGTAGCAAGTACAAATAAAACTACCATGGCTATTACAGCTGATGAAAAACGTTTACTCAATTTAATCCTCTCCTTTTATTGGTATTTCTATTAGCAAAATTATGCATGCTTTAATATGTATCGGCATATATCGATTTTATCTATATAATAAAATGTAAATTTTTTATGTAGCCCAAAAGCAAAAAACACTGGAGCTTTTTTAACAGTTACAACTTTACATACCGTCTCATATAACGATTTAAGCCGGACGTTTTGAGTGAAAAAAGAACATATCATCCAAAAAATCAGGCTTGATTCGGTAATTCAAGCCTGATTTCTTACAACATTAACATATTTTCTTCCGGTAAAGACATAGAATATCGCATATACAATTATAAATACGCCAATACTTATAATTGTCGGCACTGTCAAACTATAACTCATAAGGTCACTTAATACTGAAATGGCAACTGTGCTGTGGATTATCCCCACTATCAGCGGCAACAGGAAAAACACACCCACCTGTTTTGATACGGACTTTTTGATTTCAACATCCGTTGTCCCCAGTTTCTTAAGTATTTCGTATTTATCTTTATCTCTGAAAGATTCGCTCAAAATCTTAAAGTATATTATGCTGCCTGTGGCAAATACAAACACTAGAAACAGGAAAGCTCCAAGAAAATATACTATTCCAATTAAGTCGTACATTGCAGCGCCAGCTATAAAATAGGTGAATAGTCTTGAATTCTCCGGCAGTATTTGAGCCAGCTGTAAAGTCAAATCCTTTGTGTCTTCCGGATTGTCAAGTATAATTCCATTAAACTGTTTCTCTTCAAATTCAGACTTTAATGTTTCATATTCTTCCTCGCCGACAACAACACAAGGAAAAGGCAATCCGCTTCCAAACAAAGGAATCTTTGTCTGAGCTTTTATTCTGTAGACCCTGTCACCTATTTTTATATCATTTTTTTCCAACAGGCTCATAAAGACTCCGGGTCTCTCTACATATACCGCTTCTTCCTTCAGCTGTCCAATTTTAGATAAAATTTTATCCCGCCCTTTAACATTAAGATCCGTCAGTATCCTTTGAAAAGTGGACAGTTTCACCACTACAACCTGTGAATCAGGGACAAACAAAAAGTTGGCCTTTTCTTTCAGCTTAACGTTATGATTCGATTTTCCTATTATTTCATCCACTCTTTCTATTTCTTCCTGTTTTTCGGAAATATAGGTAACAGTATATGGTACCTCAATCTTATGGTTCTCATTTACAAAATACTTAAGAGAGCTAACCGTACCAAAGGATGTTATACACACAGTTATCGATACCGCTACTGCTGCAAGGGCCCTATAGTTGCCCTTTATCCTAAAGGCTATATTTGAAAAGCTTATAATATTTGTGCCTTTATACAAAAACTTTTTTCTGCTTATGAAGTACCTGATAATCATTGATAAAAGAGAACCAAACAGCCAGTAAGTGCCTATAACGACCAGAATCACTGTCCATAAGAGGGCTTTTCCAAACCCGAACTTGCCATAATTTACCGCAATATAATATGCAGCACCTATAACCATTAATGAGGCAATGCCTTTTAAATAATTAATTTTAGGAAGCTCCTCCGATTTTTTCAACGTATTTATCAAATCAATCAAATTTGTCCTGACAACATCTATATATCCTTTCAGGAATGTAATAAATAAAATGACCAAATATGCAACTACAGTCTCTACAATAGCCTTTACTGATATGAAGAAATTAATTCTCATATTCAGTAAAGCTACCTTTGCAAGCAACATCAGAAACAATTTGCTGAACAGAATTCCAAGCGACAGGCCGATTACCAAAGACATTATCCCCATCAACAATCCTTCCGATGCAAACATAAAGGCAATTTTATAGTTATCAATTCCCATGAAAGCATATACTGCTATTTCCTTTTTCCTTTGGTTCAGAAAGAAGTTGCCGGAATACATAATGAAAAATATCAGAAACAATATCATAAGCAGGGAGGCAACCACTGATGAACTCTGTACATATACAGTTAAATCTCTTGCCTCCCGGAATTGAGGGTTGAATCTCATAGATGCAAAATTATAATAGGTGGCTACTGATAAAATCATTGCCATAAGATACATTCCATAAGCTTTTATATTTCTTCTAAAACTCATAACAGCCAATTTAAATGAGTTCACCCACGCCACCTCCCATAGTTCCGACAAAGTCGATAATTCTTTTAAAGAACTCTTTTCTGGTCGAGTCTTTATCCAATCTTGCATGAATTTTTCCATCCTTCAGGTATAAAATTCTTTTGCAGTAACTGGCTGCAAAAGCATCATGGGTAACCATTATTATAGTTGCATTCAATTCCTCATTCATCCTCAAAAGGCATTGCAATAATTCCTGCGAAGATTTGGAATCCAACGCTCCTGTAGGTTCATCAGCAAAAACTATGGACGGCGATGTGATAAGTGCTCTGGCTGCGGCCGCTCTTTGCTTTTGCCCCCCTGACAGCTGATAAGGGTATTTCTTAAGATGTTCCTTTAATCCAAAGAACTCACTTAACTTTTCCACCTTTTCTTTTATTTCCTTTACATTTACATTTGAAAGTGCGAGGGGCAACGCTATGTTATCTTCAACCGACATATTGTCCAAAAGATTGAAGTCCTGAAACAAAAATCCGATCTTGTTTCTTCTGAACAATGAAAGTTCCCTGTTTTTCATAGTTAAAACATCCCTGCCATCATAAAAAATATTGCCTGATGTAGGTCTGTCGATTGTAGACAGGATATTTAGCAAGGTGGTTTTGCCTGCTCCTGACGGACCCATTATTCCCAGGAATTCCCCTTTGTATACTTTTAAGTCAATACCGTCCAAAGCCGTAAAAGCCATTCCCTTTGAACCATATTCCTTCCTCAGGTTCTTTGCTTCAAGTACTGCTTCCATACTATCTCCTCCGGATTCATAATAAAATTCTCTCCTAAATAAAAGAGAGAATTTATTCTTCTACTTATATTCTAATTGCTGCAAAAGCTTCATTCCATCACTTATGGTGACAATAGAGTTTTTAATGTTACATTTTTGTCACCTTTAAATAATCCGACAGCTTGTAAAATATTATTTTGAATTCAGTGTATTTCGATACCTCAGAGGATACTTCAATATTGAAGTTCAATTGGTCCGCCACTTTTTTGCAGATATAAAGTCCCATGCCCGTGGACTTTGTAGTCTTTCTGCCGTTTTCTCCTGTAAATCCCCTGTCAAAAATCCTGTCTATATCCTTTTCAGGTATTCCCATTCCATTGTCCCATATAGTCAGTATTACGCTTTCATCATTCTCCTCGCCCTGTATTTTTATTTTTCCATGGACATCTACGTATTTACAGGCATTGTTGACTATCTGTTCTATCACATAATAGGCCCATTTTTTGTCGGTAAATATGTTGAAATCCAGATTACCCATTTCCAGTTCTATTTTTTTCGATATAAACAAATTCATATTGTTCTTTACCACATTTTTAACCAGACTGCTTAAATTGACTTCTTCCACTATAAAATCCTGACTGTAGCTGGAGGCTCTGCTCATATGGAGCACTTGATTGACAAGGAAGTTCATCCTTTCCGTTTCCTGTATCAGCTCCTTTGACAGGTCATATTGCCCTTCATCTTCCAATTTGTCAGCTATAAGTTCACAGACTGACAGGGGTATTTTGATTTCATGAACCCATTTTGTTATATAATCATTTATCTCTTCCAAATTCTTTTTAAGTTTCTCTGTCTCCTCCAGCTTTTCTTTATTCTTTAACTCAATAATATCCCTTATTAATATTTCTTCCAGCCTGTTTCCCCGTGGTATAAAACTGTCTATATTTTCCCCTGCATCCAAAGCCCTTTTCAAATCCTTGTATGAATTTCTCCATTTGGTATAATCTATGGCCAAAAAGATTAGGAAGACGAAGAAAAAGAGGATATTTAAATAGAAAATATCCAATAATGATTTTTTTAAATCCACACTGCTGATTAATACCAAATCCGTTATTAAAATAATCAGTAAGAAAAATACAATTTGTCTGTATGAGTCCTTTAAATACTTAAATACATTCATGGTATCATATACCCCTGTGATTTTTTAGTTACTATTAAATCTTTTAAGCCAATGTCCTCCAATTTGCTTCTAAGCCTGTTTACATTTACCGTTAAAGTATTTTCGCTGATGAAATACTCGCTTTCCCAAAGAACTCTCATAATCTTGTCCCTGGATACTATTTTCCCTTTGTTTCTCATAAGGAGCTGAAGTATTTTGAATTCATTTTTGGTAAGCTCTATATTTTTCCCATTATAGGTAAGGGTTCCGTCATTAGTATTAAGAATTGCTCCATTGCATTCAATTATCTGCCCGTCAAACTGTCCGTAAGAATAGGCTCTCCTGATAAGTGCCTGCATTTTTGCCAGTAAAACATCCATTGAAAAAGGCTTGGTTACATAATCATCCCCGCCCATGTTAACCGCCATTACGATATCCATATTGCTATCCCTTGAGGAAAGAAATATAACCGGAACGTTGGATATATCCCTAATCTTTTTGCACCAGTAAAATCCGTCAAAATATGGCAGGTTTATATCCATTATGACCAGATGGGGATTGTGTTTTGCAAATTCTTTTAATATGTCCTCAAAATTTTGAACGGCAATGCCTTCAAAGTTCCATTTGGAAATGCCCTCTTTTATGTTATTGCAGAGGGCTTTGTCGTCTTCCACGATGAGTATCTTGTACATTTAACCACCTCAAATTTTGATTGCGCCAACTGAATCGGCAAACGTTTTAAGCCTTATTGTTAATGCTACTCTAAAATTAGTTCTTTCCAATGTTAGTTGAATAACCTCATTTTTTCGAGCCGAGAATTTTGGTTTTTAGTGTTTCAAAACTACAACGGCCATACATAATTCGTTTTATTACCTTCAGTTTATTAATGTACCCTTCTACAAGCCCATTACTATATTCATATTTTATCGCATTCCTTACAGCCTCCATATCTCGTTCAATCACATTTATAAAACTGTTTATCTCCGGTATGTTTAGATTTTTGGCTCCCTCCATCCATTTATCCAAAGCATCAATATTTTTATCAGTTAGC
>JGI2924J29684_1078273_pt1 | contig 38062 bp, 38 predicted proteins | sample BenlonsequencITS_FD_29684 | JGI IMG/M metagenome (IMG submission 29684)
GATAAAGAGAACGTGGTGGATGCCGAGTACGAGGTGGACGGGGATAAAAAGGATAAATAAAGTATTGTTCGGTGTTTGGTAACAGGATTTTGGCATATAGCGTAGAATAGTTAAAGGTCGTATGATTTTAAAATAAGTACTGCGCGGGAGGGCTTCTCTAAGCCCTCCCGGTGGTGTTTGAAGTATGAGGTGGTGGATGCCGTGGCAAAGCGGGATTACTATGAGGTGCTGGGTGTTTCCCGGGACGCTTCACCGGATGAGATTAAAAAGGCTTTTCGCAAGTTGGCCCGCCAGTATCACCCCGACGCCAACAAGGGGGATCATAACGCTGCGGAAAAATTCAAAGAAGTCAATGAGGCCTATGAGGTGCTAAGCAATCCTGATAAGCGGGAGGCTTACGACCGTTTCGGACATGCGGCCACAGACGGCCAGTTTAATGGTGGCTTTGGGGGTTTTGGCAGTGCTGATTTCGGTGGTATTGGTGATATATTTGATATGTTTTTCGGCGGTGGCGGGCGTCAGCGGCGGCACGGTCCCGAGCCGGGTGCCGATTTGCGCGTGGATATGGAGATAACCTTTGAGGAAGCCGCCTTCGGCTTAGAAAAGGATATTAAAATTCCCCGTACTGAGGATTGCAGTACCTGTGGTGGTAGCGGTGCGGCACCAGGCACCACAAAGAAAAACTGTGACGTTTGTCACGGCACGGGACAGATTCAGTACGCCCAGAGCACCCCATTCGGGCGTATTGTGCAGTCCCGCACCTGTGACCGCTGTCGCGGTGCCGGCGTGATTATCGAAAAGCCCTGCCCCACCTGCCGGGGATCCGGTAAAGTGCGACGCAGCAGAACATTAAAGGTAAAGATCCCCGCCGGGGTGGATACAGGTTCCAGACTGCGCCTGGCCGGCGAGGGGGAAACGGGTATGCGAGGCGGACCACCGGGCGATTTGTTTGTTTATATCCATGTACAGCCTCACGCTATTTTTAAACGTGAAGGAAATAATGTCATTATTGATGCCGATATTAATTTTACCCAGGCTGCTTTAGGTGATGAAATCAATGTACCCACTTTAGAGGGTCAGGCCAAGCTGAAGGTGCCTGAGGGGACCCAGTCGGGCACGGTACTGCGCATGAAGAGCAAGGGTATTCCTGATGTACGGGGCTATGGTCGCGGGGACCAGCATATACGCATCAGAGTGGTTACCCCTACTAGGCTTACCGGCAAGCAAAAGGATCTGCTGCGGGAATTTGCCCGTATCGAGGGACAAAAGCCGCAAAGTGGGGAAAAGGGGTTTTTTGAAAAAATGCGGGACGCTTTTTCGGGTTAGCAAGTGACAGGTGCAAACGCCTCACAGTTACGCTAGCAAGGTATAGCTGTATTATGACCGCGAGCCCCAAACGACTGCTGCAGCAATGTTTAAATTGCTGAGAATGTCGAAAATTGTCCACAAGTTTAGGTTAATTTAAGTCTGACCCCGGGGGGTTTTGATTTGAAATGGCTGGAGATTGCCGTTACTGCTCCTGCAGAGCTGGTGGAAGCAGTAGCGAATATTTTTAATGAAATTGGTTCTGGCGGGGTAGTCATAGAAGACCCCGCCTTAATTATAGACCTTGTCACAAATGGTACTGCTGAAACAGTAGCCCCTGCTTTAAAGCTGCCCCAAAGCGGGCAGTCTGTAGTAAAGGGCTATTTTTGCTGCGATTGTGCCCTGGCGGACCGGTTGGAGCGTTTGTCTCACAGACTTACCGACTTGCCCGTGTTCTGGCAAACCAGGGAAGTCAGGGAACAGGATTGGGCAACTGCCTGGCAGAAGTATTATAAACCGGTGCGGGTGGGTAAAAATATTGTTATAAAGCCATCCTGGGAGGATTACACCGCCCGGGCGGGGGAAACAGTTATTGAACTGGATCCCGGTATGGCCTTTGGTTGCGGCACTCATGCCACCACTGCCATGTGCCTGACTTTACTTGAAGAATTAGCACCGGTCCATGCAGTGGTTTATGATGTGGGCACGGGGTCAGGCATACTGTCAGTGGCGGCTGCGCTGCTGGGTGCCCGGCAGGTGACCGCCGTGGATATTGATGAACTGGCGGTACGGGCGGCCAGGGAAAATGCCGAGCGCAACGGTGTGGCGGATCGGGTTACGGCAGTGCAGGGCAACCTGTTGGATAACCTGGCGGGGGGTCAGGCCGACCTGGTGGTGGCTAATATTATTGCCGATGTAATTATCCGCTTGGCTCCGGATGCCGCGGCTGCGCTTAAGCCTGGCGGCAGGTTGGTGGCCTCGGGAATTATTAAAGACCGTGCCGAAGAAGTACGCCGGGCTTTGGACGACGCTGGCCTTGAACCCTTAAAAGAATTAACCAAGGGCGAGTGGGTGGCTATGGTTTATCGCAGGGTGTCGGCTGTTAAACGTTAAGTTGTCGGAAGGTTGAAGTCTAAGATTAGCCGGTGCCACCTTCGGGTACCGGGTGTTGAAAGTTGAAAGGCAAAATAGGTCAGCCGTTTTAAGGTGTGATAAATAATGCCCAGGTTTTTTGTAGCCCCGCAACAAGTGCAGGGTGACAGCGTTATCGTGACAGGCTCTGAAGTACACCATATTAAAAGGGTATTGCGACTGGGCCCGGGTGATGTAATTACATTACTGGATGGATGTGGCAATTTTTATGAAAGCCGTATCGAAGGCTTGACTGGGGAAACTGTTACCTGCCGGGTGCTCCGGCAGGGGGTGGCCGGGGGTGAACCTCCCTTGCGGGTGGTACTGGTGCAGGGATTGGCCAAGGGCGACCGAATGGACACTGTTATTCAAAAGGGTACTGAACTGGGTGCGGTGGCATTTTGGCCCGTGTTTTGCAAGCGTAGCGTGGTGCGCCTGGACGCATCCAAAAAGGCTTCTCGCCTGCGGCGCTGGCAGCGCATTGCGGCCGGGGCCGCCAAACAGTGCCGCCGGGCGCTGGTGCCTGAGGTGCTGGAACCGCTGGAATGGTCTAAGGCCTTGGACCTTATGCCACCCGGTGCCCTGGTGCTGATTCCCTGGGAGGATGAGACTGTCTGTCCCCTCAAGGAGGTATTGCAGAGCAGGCCCAGGCCGGATGAGGTATATCTGCTGATTGGTCCTGAGGGCGGCCTGGAAAACTACGAAGTAGAAGAAGCCCGCCTGCGGGGTGGGATCCCCGTCACCCTGGGCCCGCGCATATTGCGTACTGAAACGGCCGGTCCCGCTGTAGTGGCCATGATACTATACCAGTGGGGCGATTTGGGGGGGTAATATTTTACATGTCTGAAAAGAAGGTGGCTCTGACCACTTTGGGCTGCAAAGTCAATCAGTATGAATCAGCGGCTCTGGAGGAGCTGTTCCGGCGGCGCGGTTACCAGGTGGTCGATTTTGATAGCCCTGCGGATGTGTACATAATTAATACCTGCACGGTGACTCACCTGGGTGACCGCAAATCCAGACAGCTAATCCGGCGGGCTGGTAGAACAAACCCGGAGGCCGTGGTAGCGGTGACGGGCTGCTATGCCCAAACGGCGCCCGATGAGGTGCTGAATGTAGAAGGCGTTGATTTGGTGGTGGGTGCCGGGCACCGGGCTGAAATTGTGGACTTGGTGGAAAACGTATCTAAAGGGCGCAAAGTGAAGGCGGTTGAGGACATTGCCCGGTGTCATGACTTCGAGGAACTGCCGGGTGAGTCACACCAGGGCCGGGTACGGGCTTTTTTGAAGATCCAGGAGGGCTGTGAGAATTACTGTTCTTACTGTATCATTCCCTATGCGCGGGGTCCTTTGCGCAGTCGTTCGCCGGAGAATGTGCTGGCTGGTGTGCGTAACTTGGTGGAAAGCGGCTTTAAGGAAGTGGTGCTCACCGGCATCCACACCGGTGCTTACGGCCGGGGAAACCAAGACGGTGTTGACCTGGTCGGGCTGCTGGCTTTGCTGGCCAATGTACCGGGCTTGGTCAGATTACGGCTCAGTTCTTTGGAACCCAATGATATTACTCCGGATTTGCTGGATTTAATGGCTGCCGGGCCGCCGTTTTGCCGCCACTTGCACATTCCACTGCAAAGTGGAGATGATTATATTTTAAAGCGAATGAGGCGGCGCTATGATACGAACTATTTTCGCAGACTACTGGCCAGTGTGAGAGACAAACTGCCCGAAGTTGGTATAACTACAGACATTATGGTAGGCTTTCCCGGCGAGGAAGATGAACATTTTCGCAATGGCTGTACCTTTGTAAAGGAAATGCAGTTTTCAGCACTGCATGTTTTTAAATATTCTCCCCGCCGGGGGACACCGGCTGCGGGTTTTCCCGATCAGGTAGATCCCCGGGTCAAGGAAGAACGCAGCCGGAAGTTGATTGCCGTTGGCCATTCACTGGCCCAATCCTTTGCCGCCCGGTTCCTGGGTAGAACCGCATCTGTGCTGGTGGAGCAGCCCGTAGATATATCTGAGCACCTGTTCAGTCAGGTAGACCAGGACCTGTCCGGAGATGCAATGAATGCATCCGGGGAGTTATTTGAGGGCTTGACCGACAACTATGTGCGCGTGTACTTCCCGGCCCAGGACAGCTTGCGGGGACAACTGGCGGACGTAAAAGTAACCGAACTTGGTGGCACTGGATTAAAAGGAAGAATAATTTATAAATAAGCAGGATTTAGAGGGGCTGTGTTGAAATGTAATAGCAGCCTTTAAATCACCGTTATGCTTATGTTTTTAGGGAGGAGGTGGAAGAAGGTGCAGGATTGTATTTTCTGTAAAATAATAAAAAGGGAAATCCCGGCTGAGATTGTATATGAGGATGACCATATACTGGCGTTCAAGGACATTCAACCGGCCGCCCCTACCCACCTTTTATTTATACCTAAAAAGCATATTCCCACGTTTTTTGACTTGCAACCCGAGGACAGCCACATTCTGGGGGAGCTGCAAAGAGCTGCCGCTAAGGTAGCCAGGGACATGGGTTTGACGGAACGGGGATTCAGGCTTGTTTCCAATTGTATGAAGGATGCCGGTCAGTTGGTATGGCACATCCACTATCACTTTTTGGCCGGTAGAACGCTTCAATGGCCGCCTGGGTAATTGACTCTATGGAGGGCGTATTGTATAATATTATGGTGTGGTAATTTCTATTTGGAGGTTGTTTTTAAGCTTGATTTTAAAGCAAGTTTTACGGTTTAAGCGGAGGGGAGGGAAGAGTCAGTGGCAGAAGTTAGAGTAGGCAAGAATGAAACCCTGGACAGCGCCCTCCGGCGTTTTAAGCGCACCTGTCAAAAGGCAGGGGTTCTCGCTGAAGCCAGAAAACATGAACACTACGAAAAGCCCAGCGTGAAAAGAAAGAAAAAATCAGAAGCTGCTCGTAAGCGCAAGGCTAAATTTTCCAAGTCATTTTAATTAAATATTGTTTAATAAGAGACCTTGCGCGGTCTTAAACAACAAACGTATATGCCCGGTGCTAACAGCGCCGGGCATTTAAAGTATTCATATGTGGGTGTATATGATGCTTCCGCAGGTGTGTACCCATGGTGGTGACTGACGGCATAGTGTGGTGGCTTTCGAAGTTGAAAACAGCTAACTTGCCAAAGCCCGATGATATTAATCTTGCCGGCAATACGGGTGTTTTTGCTGTAAAGGCATTACTTTTTAATATTAATTTGGGCAGTTCCGATGGCGGTAATTAAGAGATGATCTTGAACTATGGTATGAATCTAATCGCATAACGGAGGTGATTTGGGTGTCACCAGAACTGATTCCGTGGCTGGCGACTTTGGCCTTTTTGCTGGGCATATTGGCGCTAGTGCTGGAAGTATTTATTTTGGGTTTTGGAGTAGCTGGACTGGTGGGTATTATACTAATCGGCTGGGGTATAGTGTTATTAAGTATGGATGTTACTCTTACTTTTAAGTCTCTTGTAATTGCTCTGGCGGTCAGTATAGTAATACTTATTGTGGGTATCAAGGTTATGTCCAGGTTTAACCTCTGGCAGCGGCTAACCTTGGGTAACAGGCAGCGTAACGACGAAGGGTACAGTGCATCAAAGAAGGAATTGGTGGATTATGCAGGCCAGGTAGGCATCACTTTGACCCCGCTGCGTCCGTCCGGGGCTGCTGAAGTGGGCGGTGAGCGCTTGGATGTGGTCAGTGAAGGGGGATTTATTCCGGCCGGGGCTAAAATCAAGGTGGTGCGTGTGGAAGGGATTCGTATCGTGGTAAGGACGTGGGATCAAACTTGAACAAATATAATATCTGTGGTACGTCACTAACCATGGCGGGGGCAAATTTTTCAATATGCTTTAGTTATGGAAAAAACTTAGTGGGGTAAAAATATACTATACTTTTATCCTTGAGCATAAGTAAAGGGTAGAAAATTATATTTATAGAGGGGGTATTTAATGTTTGCCGGTATTACTTTTTTAATTTTGTTGGTACTTATTATACTGGCCGTGGTGATATTGTTCAGCTTTATACCGGTGGGGCTATGGATCTCGGCCCTGGCCGCCGGTGTGCGGGTAGGTATTGTCACTCTTATCGGTATGCGTCTGCGCCGGGTTATTCCGTCTCGCATCGTAAACCCGCTGATTAAAGCTTACAAAGCCGGGCTGGATATATCTGTAGACCAGTTGGAAGCTCATTACCTGGCTGGCGGCAATGTGGACCGGGTGGTGGATGCGTTGATCGCTTCGGAGCGAGCCAATATCACTCTGCCCTTTGAGCGGGCGGCCGCCATAGATCTGGCGGGCCGTAATGTGCTGGAGGCCGTACAGATGAGTGTTAACCCCAAGGTTATCCAAACTCCCTGGGTATCAGCGGTGGCTAAGGATGGTATTGAAGTTAAGGTGGTGGCCCGGGTGACGGTGCGGGCCAATATTGACCGGCTGGTAGGCGGTGCCGGTGAAGAAACCATACTGGCCCGGGTAGGGGAGGGGGTAGTATCCACCGTGGGCTCAATGGATAACCACAAAGAAGTGCTGGAAAACCCCGATTCCATTTCCCGCACTGTTCTGGAAAAAGGGCTTGATGCGGGTACTGCATTTGAAATATTATCTATTGATATCGCCGATGTGGATGTGGGCCGGAACATTGGTGCCACACTGCAAATGGACCAGGCCGAGGCCGACAAAAATATTGCCCAGGCTAAAGCTGAGGAACGACGTGCCATGGCGGTGGCCCGGGAGCAGGAAATGAGGGCCGCTGTGGAGGAAATGCGGGCCAAAGTGGTGGAGGCCGAGGCCCAGGTGCCGCAGGCCTTGGCTGATGCATTGCGGGAGGGTAATCTAGGAGTTATGGATTACTATAATATGCAGAATATATTGGCCGACACAGGTATGCGGCAGAATATATCCAAGATGGGTGAAGATAAGGAAGATAAGGAAGGAAGCAACTATCTTAAAAAGTAACTTTGAAAACCTTGTCATAAACTTCATGGGTATTTGGGAGGTTTAACATGTGTCGACAACCATTATTATTCTGATCATTGCATATGTAATTATTAGCAAAATCATGGGCCGGGACGGCCGTAACCTGCCACAAAGGCCCACCGGCCGTCCCCCTGGAGATGTTGAACAGCCTCGCCCGGACTATGCATCTTCGCGTGATGAAGACGTGCTGCTGTCCGGCCCGTGGGAAACATCTCCGCGCAGTGAAGATGGGCCGTTGTCCGGCCCGTGGGATATATCCACTCGCGGCGAGGATGCCCCGTTGCCAGGCCCGTGGGAGCAGGAGTGTTCTACTGGTGCCGAAAATAAGCCGCAGTCACCGACGGAGCGTGAAAATGAGCCGCAATTTCCGCGACAACAGCGGGAACAAACTAATCCTGCGGGTGACCCTCCGTTAGTATTGGGTGAACAGGATAGGCCGCGACGGCTTTTAAATGTAGCGCCGCAAGGGGATGCTGATCACAGTGACCAACCGGTTGCCCCTTTGTCGCGGCCGATTCCGGCAACAGACCCAAGTCGGTGGAGATGTAATGCTGGAAACCCACTTGCTGCCGCATTAAGCAGCAAAAACGCCCTGGTGGGGAGCATGATCATTGGTGATGTATTAAACTCTCGTGGCGGCAGGATTAAAAAAAGGCCTGGCCAATTTTGATTGTGTTAACATTAATGTAATTAAATGCTCAAATATTACTGGGTTGTTAGATTTTGTATTTATTTGCTATCCTTATTCAGGCGCTTGTTTAACTGTCCCAGGACCAACGATAAAAGTAACCCCGGCGCTAGTGTAGCCAGTATAACCATAATGGTGTTATACGTATACCAGGCTATCAAGTAAACCATGGCGATTAAAATAGACATAAGCATTAAGGGAAAGCTTATCTTGAAAAACTGAAAGAAACCCACCAGAACATTGTTTCTTTCAGCCATGCCTACTGCTACCAGGTTGGCTGAGGCACCAACAATGGTGCCGTTGCCGCCCAGACAGGCCCCCAGAGAAAGGGACCACCATAAGAAATCGATGTTTTCTAAAGCACCCAGTCGCCCCATCTCTTTAATCAAAGGTATCATGGTAGCTACGAAAGGGATGTTGTCCACAAAGGAAGAAGCTACGGCCGACAGCCATAAAATGAACAGCCCTGCGGGGAGTATAGAACCTCGAGTGGTATCCAGGGCGAACATGGCGATAGATTCAATAACTCCGGTGGCTTCCAACGCGCCCACTACTACAAACAATCCGATAAAAAAGAATATTACTGGCCATTCCACGCTATGTAAGGCACGTTCTGGATCGAACCGGGTAATTACCAGCAAAATTGAGGCCCCGGCTAATGCTATAACGGAACTTTCCAAATGCACCAGTTGATGTAGAGTAAAGCCAACAATAGTCAGGGATAAAACAAATATACATTTTTTAAGTAAAACAACATCTTTAATCTCATTATTTTCGTTTATTTCCATAATGGCCTGCTGCAGCTGTGTAGTTGTTTGCAGGCTGTTTTTATAAATGCGCAGCAGTATGTATAATGTCAGTGCATAAATAACTACCACCACAGGGGCCAGGTTGATTAAAAAATCCATAAAGCCCAGGTGCGTAGCGCTGCCAATCATAATATTGGGGGGATCGCCGATAAGGGTAGCTGTCCCGCCGATATTGGAAGCAAGTATTTCGGTTATTATGAATGGCAGAGGATTTACCTTAAGCTTGGTGGTAATTGCTAAAGTTACGGGCACAATAAGCAGCACAGTGGTTACATTATCCAGCAGGGCTGAAAAAACTGCCGTCAACAATGCCAGCGATGCCAGTACCCTTAGCGGCTCACCCCGGGCCATTTTGCTGGTGCGAATGGCTACATATTCAAATAACCCGGTTTGCCGGGTAATACCCACGATGATCATCATGCCCACCAGTAGCCCGATGGTATTAAAATCTATATAATGAACGGCTTCATCCGGGGTTAATATCTTGGCCAGCATAATAATTGAAGCTCCTGCGAATGCAGCCACGGCACGGTGTATTTTCTCTGAAACGACCACGGCGTAGGTGATTAAAAAAATAACAATGGCCCAAAATGATGTGTTTTCTAACATATTGGTCCCCCCTTAACATTTTAAGGATGCCTTATTTTGATCAACTTTAACCATACGACCGCAAAATAAAATTAGCCGGTATTCCCTATAATGTAATAGGGAATACCGGCTAATATATTTCTTGGTAACTTACCTGCCGCTTTGACTCATGGCCGGGTTAAAAATAACATTTACAAATCTTGCACGGGCACGTTTGGTTTACTTTATTTTCTTCTTAATAAAATAACCCTCCGGGTCTATTTCTTCCCGCACCAGTCTAATTTCTTCCAGAGTCGGCGGCTCAAACTGGTATACATTATCATCCACCAGTAGCTCGAAGCCGGTGTTTTCCTGTACGCTTTGTACCGTCTCCCCGGGCATGGTGGCTAAAAGTTTCATGCGCCGTGTATTTTCATCAAACCCCAGCAGTGCACGGGTGGTAATGACCCGGTATGGTCCCTTGCCTACCAGTCCCGCTTTTTTACGGGCACCGGGGCTGCCGTCTAAAAAACCCGGGCTGGTTAAATAGCTTAACTTTTCTTTAAAACGTCTCTTTTCATGGACCATGATAATGATGATACGTTCGCAGGATGCAGCCATATCACTGGCACCGCCGCTGCCAGGCAAGCGTACTTTCGGGCTTTGGTAGTCCCCAGGAAATTCACCGATCATAGTTGAGTTTAAATTACCATAGATGTCTATTTCGGCACCACCGATAAAACCGTAGTCGCAAAAACCCCGCTGGGCCAGTTCAAAAGCGGAATTAAGCCCCTGTAGGTACATGGCTTTGCTGGTGGTGCGTGAATCACCCACAGAAAGCGGCAGCCCCCTGGTTAAGCGTGGCCCTACTGCCCCTGCTTCAAACACCGGTATAATTCCTGCGGCATGGGTTAGTTGGGCAAGAGTTATGGCGACCATAGGCAGTCCGGTACCTGCAAATACTACTTTGTTGTTTTCGAGTATTCGGGCCCCGGCTACCACGATCATTTCCTGGGGGGAAAAATCATCGGCATAGTAGTCAAGGATTTCCATATTATATGCCTCCCCGGGTGCCCAGTTTTTTCACTGACCTGGCTGACGTTTTATAACTGTCACCGGTGTCCTGCCTTGATACACCGCGAATGAGACGAAAGTCCCTAATTTCAATTTGTTGAATATGCTGCAACTGGTTATACGGTATTTGGCTTAAAAACTCCGCTGTATTTTGGACGCCGTAAATATAATGATCGTAGTACATTTCCAGTGGTGCGCGGTCGCCTTTCCTAAAAGCCTCTCCGGCAGTCTGAAGCTCCTTGATGTGCTTATCATCAAAATAATAATGACTGTGGCAATTGCCGGGGTAGGCACCAAAGGGCACTTCCACCACCGCGTCCACAGAAAAGAAGGGTATATTTACCCGATTGGGGTCACTTACAATACTTTCATGCTCCACTATCCGCTCGCAAGTTAATATGGTATATCCCGCTGCCATAGCTATTTCCGGACAAGTGAACAATGGCCCCTGGATTTTACAGTTACCGTAAATATCGGCTTCCTGTACGTGAACCAGTGCCACATGGGGGTGCGCGGCGGGCAGTAAAGCCACCGGGTCGTCAGTAAAAGGACAATCCATTATTTGAGAACGATTTGCTTGCATAACATCGCTGCCCAGCGGACTGCGGCAGGGGATGAATGGAATACCCATGGCGCCGGCCTTAAACCTGGCCGACATATTAAAATTGCTCCAATCTTCCAATTCAACTTTACCGCTTTCGGCTAAATAACGAAATAGGGGTGATATACCGAACGATTCATGTGCCCAATAAGCAAATTCCATTCGCTTGATTGAACACAGGGCTGGGTTCAGTGCCATAGCGCCGGCCAGGTATTCTAAAGCCAGTCCGGCGGATTGAAAAGAGAGGGTTAAATCCTTTTTTTTCTGTCTGATAATCTCATGAATTGCTGCCACAGGCTGGCGGCTGTTAACAAAACCGGCAATACCAATGTTATAGCCGTCTTTAACAAAAGTGTTGATAGCCTCGGCCAGCCCCATACGCTTGTCCTTTTTGGACTTATCCTTATTGACAAGGATTTCCCTGGCTTCATCCGGCGTAAATCCAGTCCAGTACATAAATTCCTCCATTTTGTGTGTAATTTAATAGTTAGCAAAATAATTATAGCATATATTGTTTGATTAATTAGTCAGAAAATAATAAATAATACAAAATACATGACAAAATACATGACAATGTTTAGTATGAAAAAAAACCGGGCCAGGTAATAATCAACGGTTGGCAAGGACTACATAGCTAACCCATATATATAAAACGTTAAAATTATTAAGCAATAGTAATAGCTTTATGCGGCTTGTTAAGCCAGTTATTGATTTCGAACATATTGGAGATATCCCCTAATAGCAGTTTTTCTTTAATACCGTAATACTCAAGGCAGGTGCCACAGGAAAGTACGGCGGTGCCATGTGTGTGTAATTTTTCCAGCTGTTCCTGCACTGGAGTACCTGCACAGGTTAAAAATACACCGGTATTCAAAAACAATAGCGCCGCAGGCGGGGGATCCATGGCCACCAGGGTGGTGAACAGGCTTTTCATCAGTACCTGTCCCAGATCCGGCGAACCTTGGCCCAGTGCATTGGTTGTAATGAAATAAACCGGCCCGACGGTGGGCGTAACGGCAGCAGGGGTGGGGGCTGCGCTTTCGTTAGTTTGATTTGCTGTAGCCTGGGCGCCAATGCGGGTTATAGTCAAATGATAAAAGCCCTCTTTGGGCTGTTCGTTTACCTGGTAGCCCGCATTTTTGGCGAACAACACTACGTTTTGACGGGCAACATCGTTATCCACAATGGTGGTAACGGTGTCGACACCTGCTTCTTCAAGAGCTTTTTTGGTGTTGATTACCGGGTGTGGGCAGGCCAATCCCCGGCAGTCCACTAATTTATGATTCATTTATTAATCCTCCTCGTGTTGTCTAACAAAGTTATTATCGGGGTGTCGCCCCTAAATAACACTGATCAGCTTATCTTGAATCGGCAGCACCTGGCCTATTACTGCCGATGGTGTGCCTTGGCCCGCCAGTTCCGCCACCAACCGGTCTGCCAGGGACCCTGGCACCGCTATAAGCAGTCCACCTGAAGTCTGTGGGTCGAACAGTATCATTTGTTCTTCAGGTCTAAGGGAATTGTCCAGGGTTACCTTGCCAATTAGGTATTCTTTATTATCATAAGCGCCCCCCGGTATAATACCCATGCGGGCCATCTCTATTGTTTCGGGCAGCAATGGTACCGCAGAAAAACAAATCTCCAGGCTGACTTGACTGGCCGCAGCCATTTCGGCGGCATGACCAAGCAGGCCAAAACCGGTGATATCGGTACATGCGCTGGCATTGTACCGTTGCATGCTTGCAGATGCTTCTTTATTTAGCGCGGACATGCACTGCGCTGCTTGTTTGGCGGCTTCAGGAGACAGCAAGTCAGCCTTGATGGCAGTATTAATAATACCGGTGCCCAGTGGTTTGGTTAATACCAACCGGTCGCCGGGCCGGGCGGTGGCGTTGGAGATAATACCCCCGGGTGGTGCCAGGCCGGCAACTGCCAGCCCATATTTAGGCTCATCATCTCGTACCGTGTGACCCCCGGCAATAATACCGCCTGCTTCCACCACTTTATCAGCCCCACCCTTTAGAATATCCTCCAGGACGGCAATAGGCAGGCAATCGGGAAAACAGACTATATTCAGGGCCAAAAGCGGTTGGCCACCCATGGCATAAATATCGCTTAAAGCGTTGGCCGCGGCAATTTGCCCGAATAAATATGGATCATCTACCATGGGAGTGAAAAAATCAACAGTTTGTATTAACGCCTGATGTTCATTCAGTCGGTATACGGCGGCATCATCCGAGGTATTCAGCCCCACCAGAAGGTTCGGGTCTTGGGATACGGGTAATTGTCGCAGAACCTGCGACAGGGTATGCGGCCCTATCTTGGCTGCTCACCCGGGTGTTTTGGCCAGGCTGGTTAGCCTTACTGTTTTATTAGTCATTATTAGGTCGGCCTCCTTATCTATAGCATGTCACTTAATGTCTATTAAAATTTAAACAAGTTGTTATAACGTGTCAGTCGAATATTCTGTTTATGTTTACTAATTCCTTTATGAAAATAATAAAAAAATTTTATAGATAGATCGCAATCTAATAAAAATGCTTATTTTTTTAATAAGCACAGCTATAAAAAGACCGGCAAAGGTATACATTAAAGGTATGGTTATGATAAAATTTGTGGGTAAATTAGTTTAACCATATATAAGGAGGAAATAACATTGCAGCCATTTGAAGTAATCATTTTTGGCCTTAATGCCCCGGTACCCCATGTAGGCTGAGGCCCCAGTCCCTCCGCAGGTTGCGGATCAGAAAAAACCATGAAACAAGATGCCGAGGAATTGGGTGCTACCTTGAAAGGAAGCTTTGGTGATGAGGTTGATGTAAAGTTTGTAGATGTTTCCACCGAGGCACTTAAGGAGTACCCCAACATTGAATCCATTTTGCCCCGGGTTCGGTTACCGCTGACGGTAATCAATGGCGAGCCCCGCTTCCACGGTGGCATTTCTGCCGAAGTTATTTCGGATGCCTTGCAGAACATAAAAAAAGAACAAAGCAATTAATTTAACGGGCTGCGCAAGTTCGCTGGCATATTTAACCAGACAGACGTTATTTTTCCCCTCCCCGCCGCATAAATTAGTGGCGAGGAGGGATTTTTTATGGCCTGGAGAGATCTAAAAAATAAGGTTAAACGTCAATTTTCAGATGTCCTGGATTTACCAGGGGATATTATGCTGGATTTGCCCAAAATAGTGCTGGTCGGCAACCTGCAGGTGTTTATTGAGAACCATCGCGGTATTCAAGAATATAACCCCCGTTTGGTGCGGGTGGTAGTAAATGACAAAGTGATTGAAGTAACCGGTGAAAATTTGACACTGCGTAATATTATGCCTGATGAAATCTGCGTGGAAGGACAAATAACCGGTCTTATTTTTCTAAGTTAGGGGGGCGAAAAATGTTTTTAAAGATATTAAACTACCTGGATGGTTATGTAACCATTACGCTTCCCGAGGAATGTCTGGAGAAGTTTGTTAACATGGCTACCACCCGGGGTATTTACCTATGGGGCATAACTAATGCGGCTGGAAACCAGGTAGCTTTAAATGCTCGTTTAAGAGATGTACAACCCCTACGCCATGTGGCCCGTATGACCCGCTGCCGTTTCCATATTATAAACCGCTCCGGTTTGCCCTTTTTTATTGGCAAACTGCGGCGGCGCCGGGCATTACTGGGCGGGGCATTGTGTTTTGTTATTGCGCTGTACGCGCTGTCATCTTTTATATGGTTCATTGATATAACAGGTAATCAATCGGTTACTGAAGATAAAATTGCCCGGGTTGCCCGGGAAGCCGGCCTATATCGCGGAGCTCCCAAGCGGTCTTTAGATACGGCGGAGCTGGAAAAAACTATTATGCAGCAGGTAAACGACCTGGCCTGGGTTGGCGTGTCTGTTGATGGGACAAGGGTATTGATCAAGGTCGTTGAAAAAGTGTTGCCGCCTGACAATGGGGAGCATCCCGTGGATATCGTGGCACTAAAGGACGGACTGATCAAGGAAATACTGGTATTGTCGGGGCACCCGCTGGTCCGGGAAGGGGATACCGTTACCAGCGGTCAAGTGCTAATATCGGCGTTAATACCGCCCCCTGAAATTGAGGAAGAGTCTAAACCTAATGCTGCTGAAGGAGAAGCGGAAAAAGAGCAGCAGCTGACATTACAATATGTGCATGCACGTGGGATTGTCCGGGCTCGCATATGGTATGATGTATATAATGAAATAAAACTTGAAGAGCAGGTAACCAAACCCACCGGAAGTGAGATTACCAAACTTTGCATGAAAATTGGGGGTAAGGAAATAATTTTAATGGGCCCCCATCAAGTGCCCTATGTACATTATACCGAGCACAGGGATGTGAAAAGGTTACCGGAATGGAGGAATATTAAAGTACCCGTCGAAGTTATAACGGTTAAATATACCGAACAGGGTACTTATACTAATAAATTAAGCAGGTCCGAGGCCCGTCGTCTGGCCGAAACCCAGGCGTTGGATGAATTGCGCTCACAAATGCCGAGCGGGGCAAAAATATTAAATACACAGGTGCGGGAAGTAAAAACCGCAGGTGAAGAGGATATTGTCCGGGTTCGGGTACAGGTAGAAACACTTGAGGAAATAGGCATGGAAAAACCTCATCAACAAGACGGAGGAGGTTCTGGTATAGTTGACCCAAAACACGGAAACCAGGCTGATGGAAACCAGAATAATCATTGACGATATTGGTGCCGCTGCGGAGATATTTGGTAAGCATGATGAAAATTTGTCATTGTTAGAAAGCTCATTGGGTGTGAAAATGGTGGCCCGGGGTGAAGAGTTGGTCATTATGGGGCAGCGGGAGCAGGTTGAAAAAACACGGGAAATAATTGAGCAGCTGCAGTCATATTACCAGGCCGGCAACCGGCTCACAAGGCATGAGATTAATTATGCCATCAAGTCGTTAAATTCCGGTAAGGCCGGGGCACTGGCGGGCCTGGCCCGTGATGTGGTGCTGGTTACGGCCCGGGGCAAAAAAATCAAGCCCAAAACAGTGGGACAGCAGCGGTATATAGAAAAATTACTCAAACATGATGTGGTATTTGCCCTGGGTCCCGCCGGCACGGGAAAAACATATTTGGCGGTGGTAATGGCCGTCAGAGCGCAGCGTAACCGGACCGTAAACAGAATAGTCTTGACCAGGCCGGCAGTGGAGGCAGGTGAAAAACTGGGCTTTTTGCCCGGCGATCTGCAGGAAAAAGTAGATCCTTATCTACGGCCGCTGTATGACAGTCTTTATGATGTGCTGGGTATTGAAAATACACAAAAGTACCTGGAGCGACAGGTGATTGAGATTGCTCCCCTGGCTTACATGCGGGGCAGAACACTGGATGATTCCTTTGTCATTTTGGATGAGGCGCAAAATACTACTCCTGAACAAATGAAGATGTTTCTCACTCGCTTGGGGTTTGGCTCCCGGGCCGTGATCACCGGTGATGAAACCCAGGTGGATTTGCCCAGGGGACAGCAATCGGGTTTGGTGCACGCCCGCCGGGTGTTGGACGGTATTGAAGGGATCGCTTTTCATCACTTCACCGGTGAGGATATTGTCAGACATCCTTTGGTGCAACAAATTGTCCGGGCTTACGAGGAAAAAGGGGCTTTGGCGGAAAAGACTGAGGTGTGATTTATATGCTTCCTCTGAGAACGGTAAAAGGAAAACTTACGGATAGTTTCAACCGGCTGGCCGGCAAGCGTAAAGTGCGCAGGGGGTTGGCCGCCGGTTTATTTTTTGTACTGCTCACTTTGCTTATGTCTGTGGATTTTATGCCCCAGAAGGTAAATCTTGTGGTTGGACAGGTTTCTCCTACTAATGTTTTTGCCCCGCGCAACGTCATTTTTCAGGATAAGGTAAAGACCGAGGAGGCCCGCAATCTGGCGGCCAATCAGGTGGCACAGCAGTATATCACCGACCCGCGGGTGAGCGTTGATGTACAGCAGAATATATCCACAATGATAAATACCATAAGTGAAATTCAGGGAAATCCGGAGCTGGATAAAAGCCAAAAAATAGCACAGCTCAAAGAAGAGATGCCCTTTGATCTGCCCAGTGATGTGCTGAAAACACTGGCCGAACCTGATCCGGGCAGCCTGGAACGGGTGAGAAACAACCTGACCTCGATGATAGCCCGGGCTATGGAAGCCAGGGAGGGCGTAACCCAGGAAAATATTAAAAACGTGGAAAGTTCGCTGGTGAACGAGATTAACAATCAGCAGCTGAATAACTCTTATACAGCGCTGGCGACGGAAATGGTGCTTTATTATTTGCGCCCCAATAAGTTCTTCGATGTTGAGAAAACCCAGAGCTTGCAGCAGGCGGCCAGGGAAGCTGTATCCCCGGTGATGGTAACAATTAAAGAAAGGGAAAAAATTATTGGCGTTGGGGAGATAGTCACCGAGGAACACATTGCCAAACTGGAGGCTCTTGGCCTTTCCCGCCCCATACTGCCGGTTTCCTCCATCCTGGGTTCAGCTTTACTGGTAGCCTTGTTGATGACGGTGGTGCTTTTTTACCTCTACCAGCAAAACAGGGAAATATATAACCATGCCGGTCATTTATACCTAATGGGTATCATAGTGATGGGTGTGTTAGGTGTTTCCAAGGCTGTAATTGCTATTAATATTACCCAGTGGCCGGAATTTGGAGCTCTTTTAGCTTATGTCGCTCCCATAGGAGCGGCGGGTATGCTGATTGCCATATTATTAGATTCACGACTGGCCGTGCTGGTGGTGGCTATTCTTAGTTTTCTTCTGGGTCTGATGACCGGTGGTCAGATAAGGTTTGCCGCAGTGGGACTTATCGGCGGCTTTACAGGCGTTTACGGGGTGAGCAAACTCAGCCAGCGGGGTGATATGGCACGGGCCGGTTTTTATACGGGAGCGGCTAATGTAGCAGCTATCTTTGCCATGGGCTTGATCGGGGATACGCCCATTGGCTTGCTGATTACTTCAAGCCTGCTATTGGGTACCGTAAATGGCCTGCTATCTTCTATTTTGACCAACGGAGCTATACCCTATTTGGAAAGTGCTTTTGGCATTACCTCTTCTGTGCGCCTGCTGGAGCTGTCCAATCCGGGTAATCCGCTTTTGCGACGCTTGCAAATCGAAGCGCCGGGCACCTATCACCATAGTTTGCTGGTGGGAAACCTCGCTGAGGCTGCGGCAGATGCAGTGGGGGGGGATACCCTGTTGGTGCGGGTTGCCGCATACTATCATGATATTGGTAAAATGAAGCGGCCCTTTTTCTTTATTGAAAACCAAATGGGGGGGGACAACCCCCATGATAAAATAGCGCCTACCCTGAGCACCCTGATTTTGACTTCCCATGTCAAGGACGGCGTGGAACTGGCACGCGAGCATAAATTACCCAAGGGAATTATTGATATAATCGAGCAGCATCATGGCCATGGCATGTGTAGTTTCTTTTATCAGAAGGCTATGGAGAATAATAAAAACGAAGGCGTTACTGAAGATGATTTCAGGTACGAAGGCCCCAAGCCACAGACCAAGGAGGCAGCTATTGTTATGCTGGCCGATGCAGTGGAGGCAGCGACCCGAGCCATGCAAAACCGTACCCCCGGACGGGTGGAGGGTATGGTACATAAAATTATTAAGGATAAGCTTATGGATGGGCAGTTGGCTGAATGCGACCTCACTTTGAAGGATCTGAACATTATTGCCGGCGCATTTATTCGGGTGTTATCCGGGATATTCCACAATAGGATAGAGTATCCGGATATGACCAAAGAAATGGAAAGGAGAAAAAATAAACGTGCCGGTACTCGAAGGCTGCCTGCAGGAAAGGGCGCCAATTAATAACGATGTAGAAAGGGGAAAGAATAAACGTGCCGGTACTTATAAGTAATCTACAGGAAAAGGTACCAGTCGATCACGACTTGGAACACCAGCTTACCCGGGTGGTGGCGCAGGCACTGGCTGATCACGATATACCCGAGAATGCCGAGGTAAGTGTGGTATTAGTGGACGATGAATATATAACCTTTTTGAATGGGCAGTATCGCGGTATTGATGGTCCCACGGACGTGCTCAGCTTTGCCATGCTGGAAGGCCCCGCCATGCCCGGGGATGAAGACGAGCCTATGTTGGGCGATGTGGTAATTTCTTTGGAAACCGCCCGGCGACAGGCAGTTGAATACGACCACAGCTTTACCAGGGAAGTGGCTTACTTAACCGTGCACGGGGTCCTGCACCTACTGGGCTACGATCACGAAACCCCGCCCGACAAACAAAAAATGCGCACCCAGGAAGAAACCATCCTAACCCGAGCAGGCCTCCCCGCCCCCTCTACCGGCACCACACCTTCCGGTGCCGGGTGTTGAAAGGTTGAAAGTTGATCCACTGCTAATTACTGCTTTCGCCCTTCAGTCACCTTTCAGCACCGGGTTTTAGTTCGCCTATTGGGATATGATCAGGCAGGTCAAGAAAGGTTAACACCGGCGTGGGTAATTGGGAAAGTTGATGCCTTGGGCGGATATGCTCCGGACTTAAAACTTAATTGTCAGGTGTGGGTGATATGGAAGAGGTGATGGCGGTTGCTTCGCCTGATACGTAGCTTTCGGTGGGCCATACATGGTATAGGTTATGCTTGTAGGACCCAGCTGAACATGAAAATTCACCTGCTGGCGGCAGCATTGGTAATGGCTGTTGGACTGTTATTACAAATGCCGCCAATAGAGTTAGCCGTGCTGTCTATAACGATATTTATGGTGCTGGCTGCGGAAATGTTTAATACCGCCCTTGAGGCGGCGGTGGATCTGGTTACTCCTGAATTTAATTTACTGGCCAAAATTGCCAAGGATGTGGCTGCCGGTGCAGTGCTGCTTACCGCTTTAAATGCGCTGTTAGTGGCTTATTTATTGATCTGGCCCCGTTTGTGGGACTTAATGAGGTGATTGAATGAAGCCGGAACAACTGATTACCATGGCCCTTAAGGCCCGGCTAAACGCCTATGTTCCTTATTCAAACTTTGCGGTGGGCGCAGCCTTGCTTACCACCGGCGGCAATGTATATACCGGTTGCAATGTGGAAAACTCATCCTATGGACTTACAGTTTGCGCTGAACGGATAGCGTTGTTTACCGCTGTGGCCAGTGGTGAGCGCAAATTCACTGCGCTGGCAGTGGTGGCTGGTACCGAAGAATATTGCAGTCCTTGCGGGGCCTGCCGCCAGGTACTGGCTGAATTCGGCGGTGAAACCAAAGTTTACTTGGCTAACCGGCATGGTGCCTATCGAGAAACGACCGTTGCCGAACTGCTGCCGGTGGCTTTTTCTCTGAAAGACATTACTTAATTTTTTAGGTGGAGTGTATGCAAATCACTGTGGCTATATAGGTAAACTCTTTACAGCCTTTTATATGCATGTAACGCAGGGGAGGTTGCTGCACCATTTTTTAATGAAAGGAACGGTAAAAATTAAATTGCATGATCCAGGTTTTAAATCAGGTTTTGTAACCATTGTAGGTCGAACCAATGTAGGTAAATCTACCCTGCTGAACAATATGCTGGGCCAAAAATTAACCATCATGTCCGATAAACCGCAAACAACCCGCCATAAAATACAATGCGTGCTTACCGGCGCGGATTACCAAGCCGTTTTTATCGATACTCCGGGCATTCACAAGCCAAAGCATAAACTGGGTGAACATATGGTGGGGACGGCCTTGAATGCACTGCGGGAAGTAGATGTGGTGCTGCTGTTGGTAGAAGCGGCCATGCCCGGTCCGGGCGACCACTACATGCTGGAACAGTTAAAGAAAGTAACCGGCCCGGTGCTGCTGGCCATCAACAAAATTGATCTAATTAAGCCCGACGAATTGATGCCTATTATTGCAGCTTTCCAGAAAACCGGCAATTTTGCTGATATTGTGCCTGTTTCAGCACTAACCGGGGAAAATGTGCAGCATCTCCGGCAAGTAATTATCAATTATTTGCCCGAAGGACCCCAATATTATCCCGACGACATGGTGGTGGATCGCCCGGAGCGGTTTATCATGGCCGAGCTGATCAGAGAAAAGGTGCTGCATCTAACCAGCCAGGAGGTGCCTCACTCCGTGGCCGTGGTAGTTGATGAGGTGGAACAAAGATCCCAAGAACTGGTGGCGGTGCGGGCGGTTATTTATACCGAGCGGGAAAGCCAAAAGGGCATATTAATCGGTAAGGGCGGTCGCATGCTTAAAGAAGTGGGTAAACAGGCCCGCCAGGAGTTGGAAGCTTTACTGGGCTCAAGGATTTTCCTGGAGCTATGGGTCAAGGTAAAAAAAGATTGGCGAAATAGAGATATAGATATGAGGAATTTCGGGTTGCTGGAGGAATAAATTCTTTGACAATTATACATGCAAGTAATAATATATATTTGGGGTAATAATTAAATAATGTTCTTCGTTAGGTGAGGCTACTATACAGACACAGGCCACTGCCCGGAAATGTCGAGAGACAGTAACGGGTCAGCAGGTATTACCGAATTAAGGTTTTATCTAATGTGGCTGAGAATACCTCTCTAGCTGTATAGAGCCAAAACTGCACGAATGAAGAAGGCGAATTAATGTTTATTGGTCTTCATTTGTTATTTTGAAGGCCTTTTATATTGCTTTTGATAGGGGGTGACCTGCATGGAAGAATCTCCTCACCGACGAAGTTTGGCTGTTTATGGTGGTTTAAAATTGCATAACTTCCGTGGAGGTGACCCGCATGATCAAAACTTATTTCTACGATGCCACCCGGAAACTGTTAGTCCATGACGTAGATTTAACTCAGAAGGATTTAATTCAACATGAGGATGATTTACTTTGGGTGGATTTGTATGATTTTGAAAATGGGCACGAGTTGAATTACCTGGCCGGTATCTTTGACTTTCACTACCTGGCGGTGGAGGACTGTTTGCAACAGAGTCCCCGGGCTAAGGTGGACGCTTATGATAAATATTATTTTTTTATGCTGCATGCTCTGCGCTATAAGGAAGACAGCGACGAAGAAATTATGCTGGAGCAGCTAAATGTTTTTTTAAGCTCCAATTATGTGGTAACCGTACACCGTAGAACACTTCCGACTTTGGGCCGTATGGCCAGGGAATGCCTGTCCAATAGGACCAAGTATATGGAGGAAGGTTCCGACATGTTTTTATACCACATACTGGACGGTATTACCGATGAATATTTCCCAATCCTTGACCGTATCGATCAGCGGGTTGACGAGCTGGAGGATCAGCTGTACGAGCAGGCCAGCAAGGAGATTACCGAGGAATTCCTGGCCCTGAAAAGGACTATTTTATCCATGCGCAGGGCCATTTTACCGCAAAAGAGAATGTTTTCCGGGTTAAATGGCCAGTTTGTGTTCCAAATTTCCAAGGAAAGCGAACCCTACTATCTTGATTTGGTTGACCATATTGAGCGAATTATCGACTCCATTGACGGTTTTAGAGATTTGCTGGACGGTGCCTTGGAGACATATTACTCCATCATCAGCGCCCGGACCAATGAATCCATTCGTGTACTGGCCGTTATATCATTTATTTTCATGCCCCTGACCTTTGTGACCGGCTTTTTCGGTATGAACGTGCCGTTACCCGAGCAGCACAGCCCCTGGTCCACCGTCGCTATTGCCGCGGGACTGATGGGTGTAACAGCATGGATGTTTCTGGTGTTTAAAATGAAAAAGTGGATATAAAGATAAAAAGACGGACCTGTTTGAATACCTTCTTGTCCCAATAGCTGCGCGGTATTCAATGAAGGCCGTTCTTTTTTGGGCAACCCCGTTATCAGTCACATTGGCAGCCACGGCTTTGTATCTTTAGCTTCCCGTCCGGTAAGGTGCTCCAGTTTCACAATTTCCCATATTTCTTTGATAATTGTTCCGCATTCTACTTGTACATTTTAATTGAGATAAGGATAGAAATGAAAGCAACTTTGTAACATTGTTGTTGCGCTGTCGGCAAGCAGAAAATATACTCTCAAAAACCAGACTTTCTTGCGGGGTCTGGCTTTTTCTAATGTATTCATAAGACTATTATTATGCTGATTAGTTTTTCGGCCATGTTAGGGGGGTAACAATTGTATAGTGTTTTTCTGGTGGAAGATGAGGTAAATTTGTGCCAAATATTGACTACATATTTAACCAAGGAAGGCTGGACGGTGCGGTCCTTTACCGATGGGCAATCTGCACTACAAGCCATTGAAGAGCAGCCGCATCTTTGGATTTTAGATATTATGCTTCCCGATATAGACGGCTACCAGTTGCTGCGCAGTATCAAAGAGGCGTCCCCGGAAGTTCCGGTTATCTTTATATCTGCTCGTGATGCTGATTTGGATCGTATTATAGGCCTGGAGATGGGCGGTGATGACTACCTGGCCAAGCCGTTTTTGCCCCGGGAATTGGTACTCCGCGCACACCGTCTTTTGGAGCGCGTTTATAAATCCAGGGAATCCAAAAGGTCGGCCATTGATTTGCAGCCCTATACTTTGGATGAAGAAAGGCGAATAGCCCTGCAAGGATGTTATAACATCGAATTGACGTCAAAGGAATACGATATGGTTTTATTTTTTGCCAAACACAGGGGCCAAGCTTTATCCAGGGATCAAATTATCAACCATGTGTGGGGAGAGGACTATGTAGGCACCGACCGCTCCGTGGATGATTTGGTGCGGCGTTTGCGCAGGAAAATGCCGGAACTGCGCATTGAAACAATATATGGCTTTGGTTACAGGATGACGGTTAAATGAAAAAAGTATCTCTTACAGTTAAAATTTGGCTTGCCCTTTCTCTGGTCAGTCTAATGTTGTACCTAATTACCTTACTTGTTATGCCTTCACTTATTAGAAGTTTTTTTACGGATGCCTTGATGGAACCACATAAGCCACCACCACCGGAACAAAATATTATTAAAGATAAATTACCTTCTTATTTTAGTTTTCGAGGTATAAATATTCGTAGCTTAATTATTCTGGATGATGGAACTACGATACCGGTACAGGCTAAACAAGTAGTTACTGCATCTCTTATCCATGAAATCAGGCAAAATGCCGAGTCCCAACAGAAGTCCAGGCAGATGTATGAGTATGTTGATAATCAGGGAAGTGTTCGCTATGTAGTACAAAAAAATATGATTTACGGGCATGATTTATATCAAATTTCATTCTTTAAAAAGTCGGAAGAAGACATTTTTATAAAAAATTTATTACTTAATTTCATGGTATTTGCCGGTATTACCTTGATTATCAGCTGGTTTTGTTCACTTTTTATTGCCCGTTATTTGACCCGGCCTTTAATTCAAATGAAGCAGCATGTAAAGCGCATAGCCAATCGTAACTGGCATGAACCCCTGGATGTGAAACAAGAGGATGAAATCGGCCAACTGGCCGGTTCTATAGAAACCATGCGCCAGCAGCTTGTCCGGCAGGATGAAGCGCAGCAATCCATATTGCAAAATATCTCTCACGAGTTAAAAACACCGGTTATGGTGATCCGCAGCTATGCCCAGGCCATACAGGACGGGGTTTATCCCAAAGGCGATCTGGCCGGTAGTATTCAGGTAATTGACGAGGAAGGCGTGCGCCTGGAAAAGTTGATTAAGCAATTGCTTTATTTAACCCGCCTTGATTATCTGGTTACCCGGGAACAGGCTTACCAGCAAATACAATTAGATAAGCTGGTTGAAAAAACATTGCAGCTGTTTTACCTGCAACGTCCTGAAATAATCCGTCAATTAGACCTACAGCCGGTAATTATTGCAGGAAGTGAGGAAACTTTAAGGGTCATGATAGAAAACCTGCTGGAAAATCACCTTCGTTACGCTGACTCACGTATTGAAATTACTCTGGGCTTAAATATTGAACAAACTGAAATATGGCTTTGCTTTTGGAATGACGGCTCACGAATTGAGCCCCATATTTATGATCAGCTGTTCCAGCCATTCCACAAAGGCCGGGAGGGTAAATTCGGTCTGGGATTGACTATTGTGCAGCGCATCGTAAGAATGTACAAGTGGCAAATTGATTTATCCAATGAAAGAGACGGTGTATCTTCAAAGGTGAAAATACCGTTAAGTCACTCTTAATCCGGTGCCAAGCAATACCTCTGACAAATTTTATTTTTTCCCATATTTCTTTGATAATTGTCCCACATTTGCTTTGTATATTGTAAGTGTGGTTGGCCACTTAAAATATATTGTTGGGAGGAATTAATTAAATGAGCAATTGGAAGACGAAAGTTTTATCTATTGTATTAGGATTCTCAGTGTTGGTACCTACTGCATCTTTTGCGGCTGATACCGTTACAGCCCCGGTGGATTTGCCTTCTAATGCAAAATTCAACTACCATCAACGATTTGACGGCGAGCAAGGCCTGTCAGCTCAGGACAATATTTTGGGTCTGGTCAGCAAATATGCGCCGGACAATATGGAAGAGTGGCAAAGCGTTATTGCTGAACGCGAGCAATTAATGAGTGAATTAAAAGAACAGGCACCCGAGCAGCGGCCTATATTATCCGATGAGATGAAAGAAAAGTTACAAGCTGTCCGGGAAGCAGTTAAAAACGGCACCATGACTCAAGAGCAGGCAGCCGAGGAGCTTAAGGAACTTGGTTTGGAAAAAGCAGGTGAAATTAAGCAGCGGCCTGAATTATCCGATGAGGTAAAAGAAGAGTTAGAAGCTGTCCGGGAAGCAGTTAAAAACGGTACCATGACCCGGGAACAAGCCAGTGAGGAATTTGAAAAACTTGGCCTCCAGGGAAAACGGGATTTACCCAATCAAAATAATATTATGGTTCAACTGGATAGCGCTGTAGAATCAGGTGATGAGTCCACCATTAAAGACCTTTTAGCACAGCTACTGGAACAAATGAAAGAGAAAAACCAACAACTCTCTACCAAATTGTCGGAAATAAATTAAGGCCTTTAAGACGGACTCTCTTAGGAGGGTCCTTTTTTTTGGCATAGTTTTATTTCACAATTTCCCATAATTTTTTTATATTTTTTTGATTTTTTGTTTGTATGCTTGGACTAGGTTATGGAAAGGGGATTGTTTTGTTAGAAGGGAATTTAAGATCCGGGGGAGGAACGTCATGCCAAACGTATCAGATTTTATTTCCAAACAATTAAATAAGAAGAAAGTTGTAATTGGCGTATCATCAATTGTTATAATTGCACTGGTCGGCTTTTATTATCTGGGAGGAGCTAAAAAGGCGGAGGGTAACTACATTGCCGAAACCGTGCAAAGAGGTACTATCTCCAGCACAATCTCGGCCAATGGCATAGTCGAGCCGGTAAATACTGTATCTTTAAGTTTTAAAAACTCGGAAGTGATTAATAAGATACATGTGAAACTGGGCGATCACGTGACCACCGGGCAGCTGTTGGCTGAACAAGATACAGCAAACTTGCAGGCACAGGTAACCCAGGCTTCGGCAAGTTTGAAATCAGCCGTTGCCAACCTGGCTATACAAAAAAACAGCGCCCGGCCGGAGGAAATAGCCCAGGCGGAAGCTGATGTCAGCGCGGCACAGGCGAGTTATGAACTTGCCAAATCAAATTGGGAACGCAATCAACAACTCCTTCAGCAAGAATATATATCCCAGGCCGAATTTGACCAAATAAGTTACGAATATGTAAACGCCGAAGCTAAATTAAAGCAAGCCGAGGAATCTTTGAAATTGCTTAAGGCGGGTAATCGTCCGGAAGAAATTGCAGCGGCCACCGCACAGGTGGAAAGCAACAGCGCGCAGTTGCAAATGGCTGAAAAAGAACTGGCTGAATCAAAAATATATAGCCCCATAGACGGTATTATAAGTGCTATAAACGGAGCGGAAGGACAGCGGGCGACGGCTAACAATAATAATACCAGCGGGGGCGGTTTTATAGATATAATATCGGAAGCCTTACAGGTTAAAGCTCAGGTTAATGAGTCCGATATCGGCAAGCTGAAAGTTGGCCAACAGGCGGAATTTACGGTTAATTCCTTTCCGGAAAAAACCTTTACCGGCAGGGTGAGTAGTATTTCCCCCCAGGCGTATACGGAATCAAACGTTCAGCTTTATGATGCTATTATTCAAATAGATAAAAATCAAACGGGGTTAATGGCCGGCATGCCCGCAAACGTGAACATTATATTTGAAAGACAGGAAAATGCCCTCACTATACCTAAAGGCGCCGTTACTTATGCGGCCAACTTTCAAAATAAAATGAGGCAAAGCGGCGATCCGAATGCTAAATCTATTGAAGGCAGTGCTAATAGCGGTCGTACGAACAGTACAAGGTCAGGCGGTGATACACATCCCAACATTGATGACACCGGTGGTGATACGGTTAAGGGGGATACACTAAAACAGCGGGATGTTGTCATCGTACTGAATGAAGCTGAAAAACCCGTGCTCCGGCAGGTGGTGTTGGGTTTATCGGACCTGAGCAGATATGAAGTTGTTGAAGGCCTTAGCATGGGTGAAAAGGTAGTTGTTGGAGCTCTTGGTCAGAATACCGGGGGTGTAAGCAGTCAGGGTAGTAACCCGCTTATGCCAGGAGGTGGTGGCATGGTGCGTGTCGGAGGAGCGGGGCGTTAACGAAATGTTAGCAGGATCGGCTTATGTATGTGCTATGGTCGAACATTATGTCTAAGTGTACAGGCGTTACTATGAAATCGGATGGTGATGGAACGTGTCCGGTAAAACAGCTATCATAATGGAAAACATTAAAAAAGTATATAACATGGGAGAAACGGAGCTTCATGCATTAAAAGGGATTAGTTTAACTATTCAAAATGGAGAAATGGTTGCTATCATGGGTTCTTCCGGTTCGGGTAAGAGTACTCTACTAAATATTATGGGCTGTTTAGACAGGCCCACCGGAGGAACATATTACCTTGACGATGAAAATGTTTCCAAGTTAGATAAAAATCAGCTGGCTGCTATACGCAATAAGAGGATTGGTTTTGTATTTCAGGGTTTTAACTTATTGGGAAATGTATCTGTACTGGCCAATATTCAATTGCCGATGATCTATGCCGGAGCAGCCAAGAAAGAAATGGTGGACAGAGCTAAAGATGCCCTGGCCTGGGTTGGGTTGTCAAATTATATAAACCACAATCCCGGTCAAATGTCGGGTGGCCAGCAGCAAAGAGTGGCTATTGCCCGGGCACTGGTAAACAACCCTTCTTTAATACTTGCGGACGAACCCACAGGTGCTCTTGATTCAAAAACAAGCATAGAGATTATTTCTATGATTCAGAGGCTCAATATAGAAAAAGGCATTACTGTGGTGATGGTTACCCATGAAAAAGATATTGCCCTTTATTGCCGCCGCTTAATCAACGTCAAAGACGGTCAACTTATAGGCGATACCCCGGTATTAAATCAAAGAAATGCTGCTGAAGATCTGTCGGCTTTTGCGGAGGAAAGGGGTGTTTTAAATTAACTTTATAAGCAATTTCGTGGTAGCAATAAACGGCCTAAAGACAAATAAATTAAGGTCAGCCCTGACCATGCTCGGTATTATTATCGGTGTTTCCGCCGTTATTATTATGATTTCTGTAGGACAGGGCGCCAGCAATAAGATTTCCAGTCAGATTGCCAGCATGGGTTCAAATTTGTTGATGGTTTCTCCCAGCTTTGGACAAGGGCCTGTACGAGGGGCCGGGGGTAGTGTCAACACTCTGACATTGGATGATGCTGAAGCCATTGCTGAATTAAATATGGTTACCTATGTGGCCCCGGAATTAAGTACCAACGCAACTATAGAATACACCAGTCAAACCTGGACGGCTCAGGCTGTCGGCACGACCCCGGAAATGCAAATGATTAAAGATTGGCCGGCCAGTGCGGGGTCTTTTTTTACTAAAGACGATGTGCACGGGGCCGCTATGGTAGCGGTTTTAGGTAAAACGGTGGCCGATAATCTTTTCCCGTCCGGCGTCAACCCGGTGGGGTCAACCATAAGAATTAATAAACTTCCCTTTACCGTAGTGGGAGTTCTTACTGCCAAAGGGGCTGCAATGATGGGCCAGGATCAGGATGACTTAATATACATACCGGTCAGCGCGGCTCAAAGAAGGTTAATGGGTGTGAATTATATCCGCTTGATCAATGTGCAGACCCAGTCGTCTGAAAGTATGAATTATGTCCAGGGCAGCATAGAAGCATTGTTGAGGGAAAGGCATCGCCTGGTTGGTGCTGAGGATGACTTCCAGGTGCGAAATTTAACTTCTGTTCTAGAAACCGCAGAGAGCACCACTGCCGTTATGACACTGCTTCTGGCCAGTGTGGCGGCCGTTTCCTTATTGGTGGGAGGCATAGGGACTATGAATATCATGTTGGTTTCTGTTACGGAAAGAACCAGAGAGATTGGCCTGCGTATGGCAGTGGGGGCTACCGATAGCAATATACGCAATCAATTCTTGATGGAAGCCCTGGTGCTTTGCCTGCTGGGTGGGCTGGCGGGGATTGTCGCCGGCATTGCCGGGTCACATATCATATCCAAAATATTTGGATGGCCCACATCGGTTACGGTATATTCTGTACTGTTATCCGTAGGTTTTTCGGCAGTCATCGGCGTTTTTTTCGGTTATTATCCGGCCAACAAAGCTGCGAAAATGGATCCCATGGAAGCACTGCGCTTTGAAAAATAAGTATTTTAAGATGTTGGAGGGTACGGGGGCATGACGACCGCCCCTGCCCTGGCCAGCTTGAGCATGTTTTCCAGATGTATTTCATGCAGGGGGGTTTCCCTGGGCAGTAGTATCAGGCGGCGCTTTTCCTTCAAAGTGACGTCGGCGGCGCGGCTGACCAGGTTATCGGCGTAGCCGTTGTTAGTGTTGCATGTTATAATTTTACGTGAAACCTAACAGTATAGCAATGTGTATTTGTCGCCCGTTGTCCCGATTGATACTGGATTCTATTGTTGTCCTGGTTCGGGTAATTGTTGTTAGAAGGTGGAACAAATGTTTATAGCAACCATATGCAAGTAGATTTTTTAGTTAACGCACACTTCTATCTACTGGCTGGGAGGGTTTGCATGAAACTTTACAAAGTTCTCGCGGTGGTGCTAAATTCACGGGAAATGCGTGACGCTCACCGCATTTTAACTATTTTCTCCAAGGAACAGGGCAAAATTAAGGTGGTGGCCCACGGGGTGACCAAACCCACCAGTCGTAAGCGGGGGGCGGTACAGTCCTTTTCAGTGACTGATTTTTTATTGCGCCGGGGGCGGGAATTGGACAGCATCAGCCAGTGCGAAAGCCGGGAATTTTTCCCAGGGCTATGGGAGGACCTGGATAAGATGCTGTATGCCGGACATATTGCTGAATTGGTGGATGCGTTGACGGTGGACGGGGATCCCCATGAGGCTGTCTTTATACATATTACTAAAGCCTTGCGGGAGCTGGATAAAACATCTGACCCGGAATTAGTGGTGCGGTGGTTTGAATTGCGTCTGATGGCACTGCTGGGCTATTTACCGGGACTTAACGGTTGTGTCAACTGTGGCGGCGAATTGAATGGCTCCACGGCCAGATTCAGTACTCAGGCAGGTGGCCTGGTGTGTTCCCGCTGTGCTGCCGGCGCGGGGGGGATATCCTGTAATAAGGGAACAGTAGCTGTAATGAACACGCTATTGAACTGGGACATAGATAAAATCAATAGAGTGCGCGTAGCGCAGCCATCCCGGGCTCAAATGAAATCCATCATGCGCGAATATCTACAGTGGCACATGGAAAAGCGCTCCCGATCACTGCAGTTTATGGATAAACTCAATAGTTTCAATCCCGTGTATAAATAAGCTACCTAAAAGGTTAAATTAATCTAAACACTTATTTGAATGCGTATAATTTCTTGAATGCTGTAGCACGGTGTGTATTAAGGAGTTAGATTCGTGCCGTCAAGTGGCAACAAGTTATTTGGCTTTAACAAAAACAATTAGCTATAGTAGTCTACAATCCCCAAAACTAGTTAAACTTTACTAATCGCTAATGTTCAATAATCATATTTTAAAGGGGGAAACCGTTCATGCTCAGCGATTTGGAAAAAATTGATTTAATTAGATCCAGGATAGGGGTCACCTATCGGGAAGCCAAAAAAGCCCTTGACGAGGCCGGCGGTGACGTGGTTGAGGCTTTAATCAAATTGGAGGAGTTGGACCAGTCATCAGCTGGGGCAGTGGACCAAGACGAGTTTACCGAAAAAGTTCAGGGCCGTGCCCAGGATATCATGGAGCACGTAAAGGGAATGCTGCAGCGGGGGCAGGATACCAGAATCAAGGTTAAACAGGGTGACCGCACTGTATTTGAAATGCCCGCTACTATGGGTGCAGTGGGCGTGTTGGCGGCGCTGGCCAGCAGCGAACTGGCTATATTGGGGGCTCTGGGCACGGCTACCGCTATGGCTAAAAAATATACCCTGGAAATAGAGCACCGGCCCAAGAAAGAAGCGGTTCAGCCCGAAAAGCCCGCCTCCGATGATACTTTTACCTTTAACAACCCTCAGGTGTAATAAACAAATTCTTGATTCAGGTGGGGTTTTAACCTCATAAATTGGGGACATTCCTCGAAGAGGTGTGTCCCCTATCTGCTAAATCTTAGAAGTTGTTATCCAGGAGCTTAGCGCCGCTTATCTCCCGCTTAAAGAAGCGGGAGTATTAGCGGCGGTTAGCTATCGGATAAACTTATACAATTGACTTTAATGACTAAATTTGATAAATTTATTTTGAAAATGAAATAACTTTGGCGATGAGGGAAAGATTAGCCACGATGATGTCATTCAGAGAGCCGGTGTTTGGTGCAAACCGGTGGCGCGTTTTGGTGAAAGGGGTTCCTGAGCTGCAGGAGGAAAGCCGGTCTCAAAACCGGTGAGTAAAACCTGCCCACAAAGAGTGGGCCGCCGAATGCCGGCGGTCAATCAGGGTGGAACCGCGGGAAAATGCCTCCCGTCCCTGCTTTATGCTGGGTCGGGGGGTTTTCATATTTTTTATATATACATGCAGATTTATTTTAATGGGAGGTTGGTTACATTTTGAATTTTCAGGAGTTAATTTTGGCCTTAAATAGGTTCTGGGCCAAGCAAAAATGCATTATTCAGCAGCCCTATGATGTGGAAAAGGGTGCCGGTACCATGAACCCTGCCACATTTTTGCGTGCCCTGGGGCCTGAACCTTGGCGGGTGGCCTATGTGGAACCCTCCCGGCGGCCTACGGACGGCCGGTATGGGGAAAACCCGAATCGGTTACAGCACTATTACCAGTATCAGGTGATCCTAAAACCATCACCGGATAATGTGGTGGATATTTACCTGGACAGTTTGCAAGCTATTGGTATTGACCCGCATAAACACGACATTCGGTTTGTGGAAGATAACTGGGAATCGCCCACTCTAGGGGCCTGGGGTCTGGGCTGGGAAGTCTGGTTGGACGGTATGGAAATCACCCAGTTTACTTATTTTCAGCAGTGCGGCGGTATCGACTGCCGGCCGGTGAGTGCGGAGATTACATACGGTTTGGAGCGCCTGGCCATGTATATACAGGAAAAGGACAGCGTATATGATATTCAGTGGGTGGACGGCGTAAGCTATGGTGACGTGCACCATCGCGGTGAAGTGGAATACTCACATTATAACTTTGAGGAAGCGGACACCGCCATGCTTTTTAAACTATTTGACATATACGAGCGCGAGTCAGAGCGGGTTGCGGCTAAAGGACTGGTGCTGCCAGCCTATGATTATGTATTGAAGTGTTCACACACCTTTAATTTGCTGGATGCCCGGGGGGCCATTAGTGTTACCGAGCGAACCGGCTTTATCCACCGGGTACGCAACCTGGCCCGGGCCTGTGCGCAAAAATACGTGGAACAGCGGGAAACAATGGGATATCCCCTGTTGAGGAAGGAGGGTGCCTGATATGAACAGGGACTTTGTACTGGAAATTGGTGTAGAGGAATTGCCGGCCCGTTTTTTGGACCCGGCGCTTACCCAGCTGCAAAAGCTCACCGGGCAAGCTTTACAGGATAACCGTCTTAACTGTGGGGAAATTGTAACCAGTGGCACCCCTCGTCGAATTACGGTTTTCGTTCGGGATGTGGCGGAAAACCAGCAATCTTTGTTGCAAGAGGTTAAGGGCCCGGCGGTGAAGGTGGCCTTCAATGCCGCGGGCGAACCCACCCGGGCCGCCCAGGGCTTTGCCAAAAGCAACCGCGTTAAGGTGGAGGAACTGGTGCGCAAATCGGTGGGTCCGGTGGAATATGTTTTTGCCGTCAAGCAAGAGGCAGGCCGACCCGCCGCTGATGTACTGAAGGAATTGGCTCCGGTGCTTATCGGGGGGCTACATTTCCCCAAACCCATGCGCTGGGGTGACCTGGACATGCGATTTGCCCGTCCCATCCGCTGGCTGCTTTGTCTTTTCGGCGGAGATGTGGTGCCCTTTACTATGGCCGGTTTGCAGGCCGATCGTTATATATACGGCCATCGCTTTTTGAGCAGCGGCAAAATGTCTGTCACTGATGCCGGCGCTTACTTTGAAGTGATGCGTGGAGCTCATGTAATTGTTAATGTGACCGAGCGCCGGGAAATTATTCGCCGGCAGGTCAATGAAGCTGCGGCCCGTGAGGGCGGGCAGGCGGAAATTGATGCTGATCTGTTAGATGAAGTTACTAATATAGTGGAATATCCCACGGCCCTGTGCGGTAGTTTTGATAAAGATTATTTGCAAATGCCTGAGGAGGTAATAATTACTCCCATGCGGGAGCACCAGCGCTACTTCCCGGTGCGTGGTGCGGACGGGCGCTTGCTGCCCCGGTTTATTGCCGTGGGCAACAGCGGCAATGATCCCGAAAGTATCAACATCATCCGGGCCGGTAACGAAAAAGTGCTGCGTGCCCGTCTTTCCGATGCCGCCTTTTTCTGGCAAGAAGATCTCAAGACCAATTTGGCGGACCGTGTGGAGGGACTGCAAAAAGTAGTGTTTCAGGAAAGTCTGGGCACAATATATGAAAAAGTGTTGAGAATTACCGCTCTGGCCGACTTACTGGCCGCTCGAATGGGTGCGGGACTGCAGGAGCAGGGGGATACCACCCGGGCAGCCTTCCTGGCTAAAGCAGATTTATTAACCAATATGGTTTACGAGTTCCCCGAACTGCAGGGAATTATGGGCCGGGAATACGCCTTGCGCCAGGGTGAACCGCCGACGGTGGCCCAGGCGGTATATGAACATTACTTGCCCCGCTTTTCAGGCGATGAATTGCCCGCAACTCTGCCAGGTCGGGCACTGAGTATTGCCGATAAAGCGGACACAATAGTAGGCTGCTTCGGTGTGGGCATTATGCCTACGGGTTCACAGGATCCCTATGCCCTGAGGCGCCAAGCTCTAGGCATATGCAATATTATTTTAGACGGCGAACTGGTGCTGTCAATTAAGGAAATTGTTGAGCAGGCCTATAGAGGGTATGCCGGCCGGGTGCAGATGAAACTATCGCTGGAGCAGGTTACCGGTGAGCTGGAGGAATTCTTCCAGCAGCGCCTGCGCGGTTTATTTATCGACCGGGGGCTGTCCTATGACACGGTGGAAGCCGTTTTAGCTGCCGGTATAGATGATCTGGCCGGGACCTGGCAGCGGGGCCAGGCACTGGAAAAATTCCGTTCCGACCCGGCCTTTGACGCTTTGCTAACTGCCTATACCAGGGCGCACAACCTGGCTAAAAAGGCGGCCCATGACAAGGTTGATGCGGCACTTTTTGATTCTGCGGCCGAGCAAGAGCTCTACCAGGCATTTCAGTCGGTATCCGAATCCGCCTGGGCCCAAATTAACAGCCGGGATTATGGCGCTGCGTTGTCTTTAATTGCTAAACTGCAAAAACCGGTGGATCGTTTCTTTAATGATGTGATGGTGATGGTGGATAATGATCTGGTCAGAGAAAACCGCCTGGCCCTATTGAAAAAAATTGCCACATTTATTGGCAGTATGGCAGACTTGAGTAAAATGGTAATACCAAATAGATAAAACAGGTGTAAATATGATGTAAATTTAAATTAAAAATATTTTAAATAGCAAGAGGAAATTTTAAGTGCGCATATAATATATATTATTTATAGGGAGCCAGGGTTAATAGTATGGCATATTTGCTCTGCAAGGGGCGATGATATGGAACTTAGCAAAAGGCAGGAGACTATTCTCGAGATAGTTAAAAAAGAAGGTCCCATTACCGGTGAACAAATTGCCGAGCGGCTGGGCCTCACCAGGGCCACACTGCGCCCGGATATGGCCATTTTAACCATGTCCGGCTTGCTGGAGGCCCGTCCCAGGGTAGGCTATTTTTACAGCGGCAAAAAACCCGGGCGGGAGATGGCCGAAAAGCTGCATCAAACATTGATCAGCGATATCAAGTCGGTACCCGTGGTGGTTCCTGAACAGTGTACGGTATACGATGCCGTAGTTACCATGTTCATTGAAGATGTGGGCACCATGTTTGTTGTTCGGGAGGGGGGCCTGCTGGAAGGCGTAATTTCCCGCAAGGATTTACTCAAGACCACCCTGGGCGGGCAGGATATTCACAATTTGCCCGTGGGGGTAATCATGACCAGAATGCCCAATGTTGTTTATGTGGAATCAGACGCATCGGTCTGGGAAGCTGCTCGCAGGTTAATAGCCCATGAGGTGGATGCCTTGCCGGTGGTGCGACAGGTTAAAGGAAATGACGGCCGGATAGATCTGGAAGTTGTTGGCCGATTCAGTAAAACCAATGTCACCAGACTGTTTGTTGAACTGGGTGAAGGTGGTTACTAAGGAGGCGGTATCCATATCCGCGGTGAATAAGCAACCAAGACCGGTAATCTATATTATATCGGATTCCATTGGTGAAACGGCCGAGTTGGTGGCTAGGGCGGCGGCCAGCCAGTTTAACGGCCGAGAGGTGGAGATTCGCCGGGTACCCTATGTTAACGAAGCATCGGAAATTCCGGAAATTGTGGAGGAAGCCGGTCAGTTTAATAGTTTGATTGCCTATACGCTGGTGCTGCCGGAGCTCAGGGAGACTCTGGTGGCAGAAGCAAAGAAACACCAAGTTTTGACGGTGGATATCATGAGTCCCATGCTGGATGCCTTAACCAAGCTGGAAGGCTCCCAGCCCAAGTTGGAACCGGGGCTGGTGCGCAAAATGGACCGTGAATACTTTCGCAAAGTGGAGGCCATTGAGTTTGCCGTTAAATACGACGATGGCAAAGACCCCCGCGGTATTCTGCGCGCGGATCTGGTGGTTATCGGGGTGAGCCGTGCTTCCAAAACGCCTTTATGTATGTACCTGGCCCATAGACGTATCAAAGCAGCCAATGTGCCGCTGGTACCGGAAGTAGCCCCGCCCGAGGAAATTTTCAGTTTGGCCCGGCACAAGGTGATTGGCCTGAAAATCAGCCCCAACCAGCTTAATGAGATCAGGCGGGAGCGGTTAAAATCTCTGGGCCTTACTTCCAATGCTGATTATGCCAGCATGGAGCGCATCCTAAAAGAATTGGAATACGCAGAAAAGACAATGAAAAAAATTGGTTGCCCAATAATTGATGTAACCAATAAAGCTATTGAAGAAACCGCCAGCCGGGTGCTGGAAATATACTACAGGGGGGAAAGGCATGGTAGTTAGTAAGTGGGTTTATACTTTTGAAGAAGGCCGGGCGGATATGAAGGATCTGCTGGGCGGCAAAGGTGCCAATTTAGCTGAAATGACCAATATTGGGTTACCGGTTCCTCCTGGAATCGTCATTACCACCGATGCTTGTAACCAGTTTTATGTGGAGAACAGGCAGTTTCCACCCGGCATGGAAGAGCAGGTGCGCGATAAAATAAAAACGTTGGAGGAGAAAACCGGCAAAAGTTTTGGTGACCCCGACAATCCCCTGCTGGTCAGCGTGCGCTCCGGTGCGCCCATTTCCATGCCCGGCATGATGGACACTGTATTAAATCTTGGCTTAAATGACGAAACAGTCAAGGGGCTGGCTCGGGCCGCCGGGGATGAACGGTTTGCTATGGACTGCTACCGCCGCTTTTTAAATATGTTTGGCGATGTAGTGCTGGGCATTGAACATGAAAAATTTGAGCGCATCCTGGAAACTCAAAAAGACATGGCCAATGTTCAATTCGATAACCAGTTAACCGCCGAGCAATGGCAGGTCGTCGTAGAAGAATATAAAAAGCTTATTGAAAGGGAAACCGGCAGTCCTTTTCCCCAGGAGCCCATGGACCAGTTGTTTAAATCCATCTATGCGGTGTTTAATTCCTGGAATAATGACCGGGCCATTGTTTATCGTAAGGTAAATAAAATACCGGACAGCCTGGGTACTGCAGTGAACGTGCAGGTGATGGTGTTTGGCAACTTGGGCAATGACTGCGGCACTGGCGTAGCCTTTACCCGCGACCCGTCCACCGGCGTAAACGAGCTGTATGGTGAATATCTCATTAATGCCCAGGGTGAGGACGTAGTGGCCGGCATTCGTACCCCGCAGCCCATTGCTACCTTAAAGGATGAAATGCCCGGTGTATACAAGCAATTTGCGGAAACATGCACACTGTTGGAAAAACACTACCGCAACATGCAGGATATCGAATTCACTATTGAACGGGGTAAATTGTGGATGTTGCAGACCCGTAACGGCAAACGTACCGCCCAGGCAGCCATTAAAGTTGCAGTGGATATGGTAAACGAGGGTCTGATTACCAAGGAAGAGGCCATCATGCGGGTGGAACCTGCCCATCTGGACCACCTACTGCACCGGCGCATTGACCCCAATGCTAGTTTACAAGTAATTGCCAAAGGTCTCCCCGCATCTCCCGGCGCCGCCGGCGGCCAGGTGGTGTTTGATGCCGATGAGGCTGAGAAACTGGGCCTTGAAGGGCAAAAGGTAATTTTAGTGCGTACAGAAACC
>JGI2924J29684_1078272_pt1 | contig 37940 bp, 37 predicted proteins | sample BenlonsequencITS_FD_29684 | JGI IMG/M metagenome (IMG submission 29684)
TGGCAAGCCTGAACGGATGAGTGAAACCGAATGCGGTCGTCTGGGTTCACGCAGCAGTCGACGCTTGGCGGAGTACTAGGGCTATTGCGCTGGAGCCCCTGTCCAGACACGTGTCCAACGACGACGACGAGCTCGAGGACTTGCTCGACGAACTCGACAGCCAGGGCGACCTCGACGCGTCCCAGCAGATGCTCTCGATCCGAACCGAGAGTCGACGGTACGACAAGCCAGTGACGATCATCGAGGGGTTCGACCTCGAGGCGAGCGAGATCGAGACCCTCGCTTCGGAACTCAAGCAGTCGCTCGGGACGGGCGGAACCGTCGATGACGGCCGGATCGAACTGCAGGGCGACCACCGAAGTCGTGTTCCGGAGTTGCTTCAGGAACGTGGCTACGAGGTGCGGGAGTAGCAGTCACGTTCGCGGACGATCGAAACGGGAAGAGACGTAGTCAGCAAGATTATATCTCTTGCGCGAATCGTCCACGCCATGCCAGCGGAGCCTCTCGCCGCGTTTCCAGCCGCAACGGTCGTCTTCGAAGACGGAAAGGAAGTGGACAACGTCGCCGTGAAAGTCTATCCGAACTGGATTCAGGTTCGCGGGGAAACCTCGAGTAGCTACTATTCTCGAGAGAGTATTCGCGCAGTCCACGGCGACTGATCGTCTCTGGTTCGGCCGGTTACAGACGAATGCACTCTGTCGTGAGTGTCGTCCGAATCACGAGAAAGAACGATGTCTGTTCAGTGGTAACATTCAACTGCCGGCCGGTCGGCGAACCACGGGGGATACGGGGGCATCCCCGTGGTCGTGGGGGGTCCCTCCCCTTTTCGTACAGTCGCTACTGCCAGCAGTGTCGGACGTTCGGTGGCGTCCAGCCTAACAGCGCCGGTAACAGTACTTTGTCAATCGATGTCGTAGCCGTCGACATGGAGATCCGACCAGCCACCACCGACGACCGCGAGCGGATTCGTAAAGTGGCCCGCAGGACCTGGCACGATACCTACGACGAACTCGAGGACGAGACCATCGACGCCACGATCGAGGAGTGGTACGGCGACGACGCACTCGAGACGGCGATGACCAAGCCCGGGACCACGTTTCTGGTCGCCGAGAAAGACGGCGAGGTCGTCGGCTTCACCCACGGTGTCGTCACCGAAGAGGAAGGCGACATTCTGCGGCTGTCCGTCCACCCAGACTACCAGGGTGAGGGTCTCGGGACTGCCCTTTACGAGCGTCTGCGCGAGGATCTGCAAGACTTCAACATGGGGCGCATGCGGGCGATCGACCTGGCCTCGAACGAGGAGGCAAAGCAGTTCTACGAACACCACGGCTTCGAGCGGACCGACGAGGACACGGTCGAGATCGGCGGCAAAGAGCGGACGGAAGCGGTGTACACGGTGGAACTGTAAATCGCCTCGGGGTCAAGCCCCGTGGCATCCACCTCGATTTTTCTGTGACTCGTTTCGGGCCGAGTCGTTCAAGGAGCGAAGGCTCCCGCCATCCACGAGACTGACGGCAAACACTTGCCGAGCACCTCGAGTCCAGTCGACGAGTACACGTTCGAAGAGTCCGGATCGGCGTCGGTGCCGTCGTCTTCGGTGCTGGACTCGCGTTCGTCTCGCCGCTGCTTGGACTGCTCGGCGTCTTCGTCGGGGCCCTCGCGGTCGGCGGGAGCTACGACGTCGGCGGCGTAGACATCATCCACCGATCACGGCCGCCAGCAGCTGGTAGAGTCCGTAGCCGACGACGACCGAACTCCCGAGTGTCAGCAGCCAGAAGGTGACGGTAAAGCCGATCTTCTCTTTGGAGACGCCGGCAGAGCCCGCTGCCAGCCCGCCCCCGATGACCCCCGAGAGGATGATGTTGTTGAGCGAGATCGGGATGCCGAGTGCGATCGCCAGTTGTGCGATGACGAACCCGGGAACGAGCGCCGCAATCGACCGTCGGACGCCGAGCTGGGCGTACTCCCTCGAGGTCGCCTGCAACAGCCGCGGCGCGGCCATCCAGGCACCGGCAAGAATGCCCGTCGCCCCTAATGCGAGCAGCGTAATTCCCGGGAGTTCGAGTTCGACGCGGAACAGATTCTCGAGCGGGCCGGTCGCGAGTCCGACCTGCGAACCGCCGGAAGAGAAGGCGACGATCCCACCGAGGACGAGCAGGAACGAGCGGATACCCTCCTGGACGGAAGCGCGGACTCGCTTTCGAACCCAGTAGAACGCGAGCACGCCGGCAGCGGTCGTCACGAGGACGGTTCCGAGGTCGACGCCACCGGCGAGCATCGGACCGCCACCGAACTGTCGGGAGACGAAGCGGGCGAGAGTACCCTGATCGGCGACGGGATCGGGAATGACGCCGAGTCTGATGTTCGCGACGATTGCCCCGACGATTCCGGCCAGTAGTGGAACACCCACCGTCTCGGGCACGTCGTCCCGCCGGAGGATCGTTGCCGTCGCGTAGGCGAGTCCACCCGACATGAACGGGACGAGTATCCAGAACGTGCCGAGTCGCTGGTAGGTTGCCGTTGCGGGATCACCGCCCAGAGAGAGGCCGACCCCGATCATCGCGCCCGTCGTCGCGAACGCTGCCGGAATCGGGTACCGCGTGTAGATACCGACGGCCATGTACCCCGCTGCGGTGAGCAGGCCGGCCGTCGCTGCAAGCGGCGTGATCGCTACACCGTCGATCAGGTCCGCGCCGACTGTCTCCGAGATGCTTCCACCCTGCAACAGCGCGCCGGCGGCCGCGAGAAGACCGATGACGAACGCAGCCTGCATCGTCGAAATAGCGTTCGCACCGATTGCGGGGGCAAACGGTGGCGAGTTGCTGTTGGCTCCGAGCACCCACGCCATGAACAGACAGGTGAGGATCGCAGTTCCGACGAGAGCGACGAACGACAGTGCCACCATTCCGTTTCCCGTCTTTCGATGACTGGCCGCATAAGCGTTCTTCCTTCTTCGAGACGGTACCCGAGTGGCTAGAAGCGGTACGAGCAGCGATCCACCCGTGCTGGATCGATCCGGCTCACACGACCCGGGGCCGGCCCGCAGTCGTCCGGTGGACCGGTACTGGCTCATACTGTCGGACAGAAGTCGATACGAAGTCGGTCGCGGATTCGCGGCCGTCTCCATCGGTGACGGCCCCAGCAGAGCGATCGGTCGTCACGTCGTTCTGTCCGGCAGTATCAACGTTCGAACCTCGAGGCGCAACTCCACGGGCCGGGTTGTGGCCCGAAGAGGTTCGACAGTCGACGTATTTGCTGTCGTCAATGTCAGGTTTACGTAGAGAATCCGACGGATTTAACGCGGGGGCGGGCGCAGTTTTACGTGGTATGACGAAAGTTAGCGTGGTTGGCGCGGCCGGAACGGTCGGGGCCGCCGCTGCCTACAACATCGCGCTTCGGGACGTTGCAGACGAACTCGTACTCGTCGACATTCCGGACAAGGAAGACGACACGGTCGGGCAAGCCGCCGACGTAAACCACGGCGCTGCCTACGATTCGAACACGACGATCCGGCAAGGCGGCTACGCCGAGACGGCGGGCTCGGACGTGGTCGTCGTCACCGCCGGCATCCCGCGCCAGCCAGGCCAGACCCGAATCGACCTCGCAGGTGACAACGCACCGATTATGGAGGACATCGGCTCCTCGCTGGCCGAGCACAACGACGACTTCGTCACCGTCACCACGTCGAACCCGGTCGACCTCCTGAACCGGCACCTCTACGAGACCGGCGACCGCGCCCGCGAGAAGGTGATCGGTTTCGGGGGCCGACTCGACTCCGCCCGGTTCCGCTACGTTATCAGCGAGCGTTTCGACGCACCCGTCCAGAACGTCGAGGCCACCATCCTGGGCGAACACGGCGACGCCCAGGTACCCGTCTTCTCGAAGGTCCGCGTCGACGGCCAGGATCTCACGTTCGACGACGAGAAAGAGGAACTACTCTCCGAACTCCAGACCTCCGCGATGAACGTCATCGAGAAGAAAGGCGCAACGCAGTGGGGCCCCGCCACGGGCGTCGGCCACACGGTCGAAGCCGTCCTCCGCGACACCGGCGAGGTGCTGCCCTGCAGCGTCACACTCGAAGGCGAGTACGGCCACGAGGACACCGCCTTCGGGGTCCCGTGTAAGCTCGGTGCCGACGGCGTCGAAGAGATCGTCGAGTGGGACTTAACCGAGTTCGAGCGCAACCAGCTCGGGGAGGCCGCCGAAAAGCTCTCCGAGCAGTACGACGAAATCGCGTAATCGCGGCTGCTGCGTTTCTTTTTCGTCACCCGACCGAGCCGCTCGCGGCTGGGGTCAGTACCGAGAAACCGAGCGGCGATCCGGAAGTGACAGTCGACGCGTTCGAGTGTTCACGAGGGAAGGAGCCGACGCTCAGCCGACCGCACAGGAGCTGTGCGACGCAGTGATGCGGCAGAACCGTCAGGGGACCAACTGCTCACCGTCGTCGTCGTAGATCGTGATCGCGTCGACGGGACAGGTGCGGGCGGCGAACTTCGCGTCGAGTTCCGCGTCCTCGGGCACCTCGCGGGCGAACACGCCATCCTCGACCTCCTCGCTGTCCTCGAGGATTGCCTTCCCCTTCGATTTGTCCTCCGTGAAAGCGTCCCATTCGGCGACACACTGGAACATCCCGATGCAGGTGTCCTCGTCGAATTCGACTTGCATGCTCGACCGTTCGTCCGAGTCGGGTAAAGCCCTGACGGGACCGGTTCGGAAGCAGTCCGAACCAGCAGCATCTATGCGATGTGTTAGTCGGAACCATATGTCATCATAATTTTATTATCGGGCGTCGCGTTCGTCGGCCTATGGAAACGGATCACCGATCCGAACTGCAGGGACGTGAACGCGCCGATCCACTCGGACGGGCGATGCTCGCCTTCCAGCGCGACGAACCCGGGCGACTGCTGTATCGCGACGGCTCGCGGACCCAGGACGGCCGTATCCGCGAATTCTACTTCCAGCCACCCGAAGAGTGGCGCGACCAGACGATCGACCTCCTCGAGCGCCTGACCGACCGCGAGCCGATCCTCGACGTCGGCTGTGGTGCGGGCCAGCACGCGCTGTGGTGGCAGGAACGCGAGGTCGACGCCGTAGGGATCGACACGAGTCCAAGAGCCGTTCGGACAGCACGCGAGCGTGGCCTCGAGGACGCCGCCGTGATGGACATGTTCGAGCTCGGAGTCGACGACCGATTCGGTGCCGTTCACTGCGTTGGGACACAACTCGGACTCGGCGGTTCGCTCGCGGGGGTCGAGACGGTACTCGAGTCGTTCGCCCACATCACCGACGATCGTTCGGTTGCGGTCGTCGATAGCTACGATCCGACTCGAGCCGAGCGGGAGGTATTCGGCTATCGGCCCGATCTCCGTGAGGGCCTCGCCCACCGGTGCTTTCACTTCGAGTTCGTCCGCGACGGAGGCAAGCGCCACGAACGAATCGTCGGGTCGACGTTGCACTTCCTACTGTGTTCGCCCGATCGGCTCCGCGAAGCAGCAGCTGAAACGTCGTGGCAAGTAACTCTCGTTCTCCGCGAAGACGATGCAAGTGGCTACTACTGGGCCATGCTCGAGCAGTAGCGGCCAGTACTGTGCCATCCGCCGACTGACGAGTCGAACCAGTCCACACGACCGGGTTTGGCCCACCCGCGCCCAGAACCGATCACACCGATACATCGGTACAGCAGTCTGTCCCAGTGGTTACTACAGGGTTCCGGGGCGGTTCCTCGAGTATGAACGAGCGGATTAGCGTCATCGGCGGCGGTACGATTACCGACGAACAGCGTGAGCGCGCAGTTGCGGTCGGCCGTGAGCTCGGCGCGCGTGGACACACGGTCGTCTGTGGCGGCCGCGGCGGGACGATGGAAGCCGTCTGTCGCGGTGCCACCGACGAAGGTGGCGAGACGATCGGTATTCTGCCGGGCGACCGCCGCGAGGCCGCCAACGACTACGTCGATACCGCCATCGTGACCGGACTCGGCCACGCGAGGAACGCGCTCGTTCCTCTCAACGGCGACGCGGTCATCGCGCTCGCCGGCGGCGTCGGCACGCTCACCGAGGTCGGCTTCGCAGGGATCTACGATCGGCCTATCGTCGGCCTCGAGACCCACGACGTTTCCGAGCGAGCGTTCGGCGTTTCCGTCGAACCCGTCGAGACGCCCGAAGCCGCAGTCGACGCAGTCGAGCGAGCGCTCGAGTGAGCGGCCAGCGAGAACCGACACCACCTTTTCGCTTCGGACGGGCGACTCGATATGAGCGACAGTGAGGAGACGCGAACGGACCCGTACGCGATTCGCAAACGCCTTCCCGAGCCGGAGACGTTCGCTCGCCTGCGCGAGGCCGCCGGGATGACACCCCGGTCGTTCGAGGGGATCGAACGCGGCCTTCCGCACTCGCTGTACGGCGTCGTCGCGGTCCACGAGCCGACCGACGAGGTCGTCGGGATGGGACGGATCGTCGGTGACGACGGCACTGTCTACCACATCTCAGACATGGCCGTCCACCCGGACCACCAGCGTCAGGGGCTTGGAACGCGGATCATGGAGCACCTCGAGGCGTACGTCGAGGAGACGGCACCGCCGAACGCCTACGTGAACCTGCTGGCGGACGTCGACGGCTTCTACGAGCAGTTCGGTTACGAGGAGACCCGTCCCGCCTCGAAGGGGATGTACCGCCGGACAGAGTGAGTTCGCTTTCGTCGTCTGACCCTTCGCAGGTTTTTCGACGGACGAGTGCATCTAGACGATCATGAGCGACTTCGACAAGGAAGCCGAACGCGAGAAGCTTCGCGAGAAGTACGAACGCGACGAAGCCGAACGGAAGGCGACCCAGCGGATGAGCGACCTCCTGTTGAAGGGCGCGACGATGACCAACGCCCACTGTGGGACCTGTGGCGACCCGCTTTTCAAAGACGACGGCGTCACGTTCTGTCCGAGCTGTCACGGCAACCCAGACGCCGTCCAGGGGACCGACCTCGAGGCCCAGCCAGCCCAAGAGGAGAGCGAAGACGGTGCCGCCGAACGGGAACGCCACGAGACCGAACGAGTCGACGAGCACCAGAGTCGGCCCGACGACCGATCGCAAGACTCGGCTCACGATCGGGACCGCTCCCGCCGAACCGACGAAAACGAGACGCGTGCAACGAGCGACTTGCCGACGACCAGAGACGAGGTTTCTCCTGCCGTCCGTACCCCGCCCGCACAGACCGGCCGACGAGATCACCCCCAGTCACGAGAGACGACAGATCGCGGCGACGACTTCGAGTCCGCCCGCGCCTCGCTTCAGGAGACTCTCGAGCGATTCGCCGCCGAAGCCGCAGCGGCCGACGATCCGCGGTACGCAACAGAGTGCCTCGAGGCTGCCCACGAGGCGGCCGAGACGCTGCAGGTGCTTCGTTGATGCGACTACGTCGAGCCGGTGTACTCACTCCCGATCACTTCTCGCATCCGTTCGGCAGTCACCTGGCCGACGCCGTTTGCCCCCTGTAGTTCGTCCTCGCTGGCGATCATCACGGCTTCGACGGTGCCAAACTCCTCGAGCAGCGATCGCGCGGTGACGGGCCCGATTTCGGCAATCGAGGAGACGACGTACTCCTGCTGTTCGGCCAGCGTTTTCGACTGTTTCTCGCCGTGGACCGACACTTCGCGGTCGCTGGTCTCTTGTTCGCGGCCCGCGATCACGGCAAGCAGTTCTGTCGTCCGCTCTTCGCTTTCCGTTCGCAGGACGCTCGCGTCGAAATCGACCGCGAGACTCGAGAGCGCGCCCCGGACGGCGTTCGGGTGGATGTCCCGCTGTTCGTACAGCCCCTCGCCCTCGACGATCACGATCGGCCGGGAGTAGTGACGCGCCATCGCACCGACCTGTTCGAACATCGATCGGTCGCCGCCGACCAGCGAGTCGACGAAGTCCGCGACGGACTTGCGCTCAACGATCACTCGATCGGAGAGGACGTAGTCGCCGACCTCGAGTGTCTCGAGTCGCACCTCGATCCCGTCGCGTTTCGAGAGGTCGCGCGCAATGTTCGCGTCCATCTCGCGCTGGTCGGCGACGACCTCGATTCCGTCGTCCGCCGTGGAGGGCTCGTGGGTTTCGACGGCAGGGTCGTCGGCATCGACGCCTTCGTCGAACTCCTGCAGGCCGGGATCGGCTACCCCTTCGCTTCCGCTGGAAGAGTCGGGGACAGCGCCGGGATCGTCGCCGTCGTCGTTCACTTCCGCTCCGCTCTCGAAGTCGGCCAGTGACTGCTGGGAGTCGTCCAGTTCCTCCTCGAGTTCGTCGGCCATTCCCTTGAGCTCGCGGAGTTCGTCTTCCATCTCCTGTTCGCGCCGGCGGGAGATCCAGAAGTAGGCCTCGTCACGGGTATCTTCGGCCATGAGGACGACGACCCGTCCTTCCGACTGGCGTCCCGTCCGTCCTTTGCGCTGGATCGACCGGATCGCGGTGGGGACGGGTTCGTAGAAGAGGACGAGGTCGACTTCCGGCACGTCCAGTCCCTCTTCGGCGACCGACGTGGAGATGAGCACTTCGAACTCGCCGGCGCGGAAGTCGTCGAGAACCTCCTGTTGCTCGTTTTGGGTCATTCCATCGCTCCCTTCACGGTCACCCTGGCCGACAAACCGTTTGGCTTCGAAACTCTCGCTCAGGAAGTCCGTCAGTGCCTCTGCCGTGTCGCGAGACTCCGTGAAGACGATCACGCGCTCGCCGTCCTCGAGGCCGAGTGTCTCCGCGAGTATCATTCGGGTCTTGCGGTACTTCGGGTGCAACTGGTCGAACTCCTCGCCCTTGCGCATCGCCTCGCGGACGCGGGGGTCCGAGACGAGTCGCTGGCTAGCCTTCGAAGCCCCCGACGAACGGGCCTGGTTGCGCTGGCGGTCGAAGTACCGCCGGACTGCCTCGACGCTTTGTGTCTCGACGAGCGTCACCGCCTGGCGGAGCTTCATCACCTCCGCGTGAATGGACATCCCCTCGAACCCCTCCGACTGGTCGTTGTTGATCAGTTTCTGGAGTTCGGCCCGCATCGCGTTCAGTTCCTTCTGGGACTGATCGGGCTGAGTCGAGTCCGCGATACCCATCTCCTTTAATTTCTCGAGGCGATCCTTGATCACGTCGTTCAAGGCGTCGCGGATCTCGAGTACCTCCTCGGGGAGGTCGATTCGCTCCCACTCGACGTCGGTGTCGTGGGTGAACTCCGAGACGTCGGCGTCCTCCTCGGTCATCACCTCGACTTCCTCGATACCCAGGTTCTCACAGACCTCGAGAATGGTTTCCTCGTCGCCGCCAGGCGAGGCGGACATCCCCGTCACGAGTGGCTGTTTCGCGTCGGCGTGGTAGCGTTCGGCAATGTAGTTGTAGGCGTAGTCGCCGGTCGCGCGGTGACACTCGTCGAAGGTGCAGTGAGTGACGTCGGCAAGCGAGACCCGCGAGCCGACGAGGTCGTTCTCGATCACCTGCGGCGTCGCCATCACGACCGTCGCTTCCTCCCAGGTCGCGGCGCGGTCCTCGGGGCTGACATCGCCCGTGAAGACGACGATCTGTTCGTCGGGGATCTGGAGAGCCTCCCGGTAGAAGTCCGCGTGTTGCTGGACGAGCGGCTTCGTCGGCGCGAGCATCAGCGACTTCCCGCCGACCTCCTCGAGTCTGCGGGCGGTCACGAGCAGGCTCACTGTCGTCTTCCCCAGTCCCGTGGGGAGACAGACGAGCGTGTGGTGGTCCGCGGCCGTACCCGCGAGTTTCAACTGGTAGAGCCGCCGCTCGAGAAAGTCGGGCTCGAGAAGCGGATGCTCGATCGAGGGGATATCCTCGTCCGTCCCTGCCATTGCCAGCGATTCGACGCGGGATCGGTTAAGGATTCGCGTATCGAGGTGCAAGTGAAGCGCTGGCGTCACTCCGCTCCCCTTTGTGAAGATATATCACGACCCATGCGAAACGCCAGAGCATGCAGGCACCGACGGAGTCACTCGAGCCCGACGAGCGCGGCCGAATCATCAAGTCCGCGGTCACACCGCGACCGATCGCCTGGATCTCGACGACGAGTACTGACGGCGTCGACAACTTCGCCCCGTTCACCAGCTACAACTACGTCTCCTCGGCGGAGCCGGTCGTGATCTTCAACACGCCCGACGCCGAGGGCGACGAGCAGAAAGACACTCCGCGAAACGTCCTCGAGACCGAGGAGTTCGCCGTCAACGTCGTCACCGAGCCGCTGGCCCAGCGGATGAACACGACCGCCGCCTCGCTCGAGGCAGACGAAAGCGAGTTCGACTACGCCGAGGTCGAGCGGGCGGCGTGTGAGACGATCGAGCCACCGCGGGTCGCCGACGAACTCGGCTGTACGGTCTCGACGGCTTCAGCGTTATTTTGGCGTGGGGCTCGAGCGATCGACGGCGCGCTCGATCGTCTACAGTAGCCACAGGACGACCCAGGCCAGTACGCTCGCGTAGATGGGGATCGTCAGGTTGTCGTCGACGATGTAGCCACGAATGGAGAGTTTGATCCCGTCGGCGAGGGTCGCCCCCAGTGCTGCCCCGACAACTGCGAGCGGGTGCTCGTAGAGGAACGGGGAAGCCAGGATCGCGCTCACGACGAACATCGTACCGAGCACTTTCGGTCCCTTCACGCGTTTCAGCGTGTTGTCCGAGACCGCGCCGCTGATCGGATCGCCCAGCGCGAGCATCAACATCGCCGGCAGCGCGATCTGGGGCTCGAAGAGCAAGACGACGACCGTCATGCTGATCATGTAGAGCCCGTAGCCGGCGATCTTCTCCTGTTCGTACTCGCGGGTGAGCTTCTCGTAGATCCACCAGTCCAGTCCGATTCGGAGACGGACGAACTCGAGTGCGAGCGCACCGACCGCGAGGACCACCATCAAAACCTGGAACCGCGACCAGGCGAGTCCGACCGAGAGATAGTTCGCGAGCAGATAGAGTGCGACCAGTCCCGATCCGCTCGCATGGACGAGTCGTCGCTTCAGTTCGTCGGCCATCACGTCTCCCGTCGAACAACGAGACCTTCAGTCCGTCGGTTACGATTCTCGGTCTGGCACCGTCTACAGGCGGAGCAGGCCGAGTGCCTCGGGGTCGGACGGAAATCAGAGATTTCCGTGACTGAGACGGTTTGCTGTCAGTCAGTTCCGGCGCGACCACAGGATGGCTCGCGGTCGCGCCGGGAAATCGGTACAGCAAACCGTATGAGCGGAGCAAAGCTCCGCGATGTCTGCAAGACCGCTGGTCTCGCTTGATGACGAGACACTTTGCGTCTCGAACCGCGTGCCCCCGAGGCGGTTCACTGGCTTTCCAAACCGAACTGGCAATTTGATAGCAGTAGCGTCGACGACAAACGGTTCGACGGTGTGGCTACTTCGGTTCGGCCGGGTTCTGATACTGTCGAACAGAACTACGGGGGGAATTCGGCGCTTCCGTCCGGCGAACTCTCTTCATCGACTGCTGTCCGGCAGTACGAAAACGCCGGTCGATCGCGTGAAGCAGATAGTTTATGTAAAATCCCGGTCAAGTGTGGGAAGAATGCGGTCCCCGCGACTCCTCGAGCGGAACGACGAGACGGCCGGCTTTGTGCCGATTCTCCTGGCGAACCTCGTTCCACTCGTCGGCGTCGTCGCCCTCGAGTGGGACCCGGAGACGCTCGTCGTGATCTACGGCGTCGAACTCCTGCTGTCGCTGCTGCTGGCGGGTGGAACGGCGCTGTTCGCCCAGCGACCGCCACCGGACCGGGACGGCGTCGTGTCGGCATCGGACGCCCTGCTGACGGGAAAACGGGGGACACTGCGCCCGTTCGAGTCGCTGCCGCCGATCCACGTCCGAAACGTCCCGTTCGCGCTCGGTGTGGTCGTCTCCGTCACACTGTATGCAGTCGTCTTCGGCGTCATCGCATACATCGGTTTCCAGGGAGAGTGGACGCTGGAGTCGACTGCGGTCTTGCTGAGCGTCAGTGTCCTGCTTGTCGGGCAGTTTCTGGAGACGAGACGCCAGTATTTCCACGGGCGACGGTACGAACGAGTTTCTCCCTATGCCGTCATCGAGACGCCCGCAAGACAGGTGTTCGCGTTGCTGTTCGCGCTCGCGTTCGTCGGCGTCACCGTCGGGCTCGCTATCGGATCGACGGCCGTTCTCGTGATCGTCGTGTGTGTGAAACTGGCTGTCGAGTGGTCGGCGTACCGTGCGAACCGCACGGACGAGGACACGAACCGGTTCGTCGATCGATTCGTCGCCTGGTTCGCCGACCCGGAACCGAGTGACGCTCTCGACCCCGTCCGGGCACCGACGACGCCGCCGGAGACAAGAGTTCGACCGGCACGGACTGTCGTTCTCGAGGGGCTGTTCGTCGCGCTCCTGGCGACGGCAGTTTACACCATCTTCTTCGCCGGCGTCTGGTTGTTCGTCGTCCTCGTCGTCGTGGTCTGGACCGGGTCCGTGACGGTCTTCTGGATCGGCGTCGTCGCGACCGTTCTGCTAGTGATCGCGGTGATCGCAGTCCAGTATATCATGTACTACCTCGAGTACGGCACGCTCGAGTACCAGCGTCGCGACGACCACCTCGTCGCGTACGACCGCTTTCTCGCGGAGCCACAGTGGGCGGTTCGGATCGACGAGATACGGATCGCAACGATCGAACAGGATCGCCTCTTCGACCGGCTCCTCGGAACGCGAACGATCCGGGTGACAGCGGGCTGGGGCTCGGGTAAGACTGACCGACTGCTCGGCCCGGTCGCCGAACCTGACCGTGTCGCCGAAGCGTTCGAGTTACCTCTCGAGACGATCGCACTCGAGCCGATCGATCGCCGGTTCGCAGTTGGTTCGGTCGTGATGGTGGTTGCGGGCGTCCTCGCCGGCACCGTCGCGTTTCTCGCCCCCGATACGCTGGAGGAGTTCGAAGACGGCGTCCTGGCCGGGGCGTTTCTTCTGTTGTTTCTTGCGTCACATCTCTGGCATCGGGCGGTTCCCGATGGGTGATCGTTCTCGGCGGACAACGATACGATGTCGACGGCAGCCAGCCGGTTCGGTCGACCGGAACGAGCCGTCGACCGTTCGACTCCCCGCTCGAGACGCCTGTTCTCGGGGCGGTGCATCGACCGCTTTCGATCGAACGGTCGGTGCCGTCGTCGGAAGCCATCTGGTGTGATTCCGTGACACCTCTCGAGCAACGCCTGCGTGAGTCGGCGGCCGAACACACTCGCGGCTATCTGCTGTCGCCGAATCGCTTCTACCGGTCGGAATCCGATGTGCAGTCCTCGACCGTGATCGAAACGACTCCGAGACATCGAAATCGTTAACAAGTACATTTTCAATACAGCAAATACAGTTGTTCAATGATTGCAACACGTCGCCCTAACGGGAGTCACCGCCGACGAACACCACGTTGCGACCGCAAACAGCCGAACTCGGCGAGGACAACTGCCGTTTCGGTCCTCGTAACCACTGCCCTCGGCTCTCGAGTGGTCCAAGAATGACGCTCGAGGCCTCTCGCCGACGCGTTCTCGCCGGCATCGTCGGTGGCGGAATCGCCGGGTTCGCAGGCTGTGCGGAGTCTGCCTCCCGAGAGAACGACACGGGGTTCACGATCGCTCTGTCGTCCGACCCCACCTCGACGGACTCGTACGATACGTGGGGAGGAATGGCACCCTACTGGACGCGCGTCGTCGAACCACTGGTCTGGGGAACCGACGACATGCAGCCGAAACCGTGGCTGGCAGCCGACTGGAACGCGACCGACGACACGACGTGGGTGTTCGAACTCCGGGAAGGCGTTCGGTTCCACAACGGCGACGAACTCACCGCCGACGATGTCGTCCACTCCTTCGAGGAGGACATCCTCACCGACCGCGGTGATTTCGTCCACGGCTGGCTCCACCTGGAACCCGGCAGCGTCACGAAAATCGACGACTACACGGTCGAATTCGAAAACCGAGATCCGTTCCCCGGCTTTCCGGGAACGATCGCGCACAACATGATCGACATCCAACCGCCGGAAGCCGACCGGCAAGCAGGCGAGATCATCGGCACCGGGCCGTTCACGCTCGAAGAGATCGAAAACGGCCAGTACGTTCGCGTCGAACGGTTCGACGACTACTGGGGTGGCAAACCGAATCCCAGCGAACTCACGTTTCGGGCAGCCGAGGACGAAACGACCCGCACGGACCTGCTCGTCAGCGGCGACGTCGACGTGATCTACGATCCGGCGAAGAGTCGCGTCTCGTCGCTCCGGGAGCGCGACGACATCCGACTGACAACCCAGCAGTCGTCGGGTGCGACGTCCGTCTGGATCAATATCCATCGAACGCCGACGGACGACGTCCACTTCCGCCGAGCACTCAACTACGCTATTTCGCAGGAAGAAATCGTCGAAACGGTACTTGAGGAGATCGGCGAGCCCGCACGCGGCCCGATATCGACCGTCGTCGACTGGGCCGTCGACTCGGAACTGCCGACCTACGAACGCGACCGAGCGACCGCCCGTGACCTCGTCGACCAATCGTCCTACGACGGGGAGGAGCTGACCTGTCTCGTGGACAACGACATGGACAACGGACGGGACCTCGCCCAGATCCTCCAGGCCGAGTTCGACGACATCGGCGTCACCGTCGATATCAAAATCCTCGAGCGGGCGTCGCTCCAGGACCGAACGGACAGCGGCGAGTTCCACCTCGAGCTCGGCAGTACCGGTTCGAACAGCCCCGCTGCGGACTATATCATGTGGGAGAATTTCCACACGAGGGGGATCGAGAACAACGACCTCTACGAGGCCGACGGGACTGGGCTGTACAACCTCGGCGGCGACGTCGACGACCTGATCGAGACGGGATATCAGACGCACGATCCGGACGAGAAATACGAGGCGTACGTCGCGGCACAGCGACAGATCGTAGACGCCGCCGTCGTCGTCCCACTGTACTACCAGGAAGACGCCGTCGCGTTCGACGCTACTCTCGAGGGAATCGACCTCCATCCGATCGCCGCCCTCGTCGAGTGGCACGATCTTGCGAGAACGACCTGACGTGACGGATGAGACACATCAACTACCTCACGTACCGGCTGTTGACGGCGCTTTGCGTGGCGTTTGGCGTCTCGGTCGTCACCTACGGGCTGGTCTTTCTCACGCCCGGCGATCCGGCGAACGTGATCCTCAGACAGCAACTCGATCGACAGCCGTCCGCAGCCGAAATCGAAGCGTTTCGGACGGAACACGGCCTCGAAGATCCGGTTCCAATCCAGTACGCAAACTGGCTCACCGACATCGTCCGCGGCGATTTCGGCACGTCCTACTACAGCGACACGCCCGTTTCGACGCTCATTCTCGAGGCGGTACCGTTCACCCTCGAGTTGGCCGTTGCTGGGATGGTCGTCGCACTCGCAATCGCGGTTCCGACCGGCGTCCTCAGTGCCGTCTATCGGGGAACGTCGATCGATTACGCGAGTCAACTCGGCGCGTTGCTCGGCGTTTCGATGCCGAATTTCTGGCTCGGCTACCTGCTTATTCTGGTGTTTGCGCTCACGCTCGGCATCACACCGGTCGCCGGGGCAGGAAGTTACGACCGGCTGATCCTGCCGGCGATCACGCTCGGAACCGGGATGGCGGCCATCCTGACCCGCCTCGTCAGAGCCTCGATGCTCGAAGTGCTCGAGGCGGGGTACGTCGACGCCGCCCGGTCAAGGGGATTACGGGAGCGGATCGTCGTCTACAAACACGCGCTCCGGAACGCGCTCGTTCCCGTCGTGACGGTTCTCGGACTGCAGTTGGGATCGTTGTTGAACGGGGCGGTCGTCGTCGAAATCGTCTTCCAGCGGCCGGGACTCGGAACGCTGCTGGTCGATGCGGTGTTCGACCGTAACTACCCGGTCGTTCAAGGTATTGCCCTCTTTACGGCGGTCGTGTTCGTCGTCACGAACCTGTTCGTCGACCTGGCGTACCACTATCTCGATCCGCGGGTTGCGCTCGGGGGTGAGACGAGATGATCGACGGAATCGTCTCGGTCGGACGAAGCCTTCAGCGGCGGTACCGTGCGCTGTGCCGTTCGCGGAAACTGGCCGTGTTTTTCGCAAATCCGCTCAACGCTGCGGGTCTCGTGGTCGTCGCGACGGTGGTGGTCGTCGCTATCGTCGGCCCCGTCGTCGCGCCACACGACCCGACGAGTCAGGGGCTGGCAAACCGGTTGCAGGGACCGTCGCTGGCCCATCCACTGGGAACGGATCAACTCGGGCGGGACGTGTTTTCCCGGCTGCTCTACGGTGCTCGCCTGTCGCTCGGGATCGCCGTCGCCGTCACTGCGATCAGGCTCGTCCTGGGCTCGGCAATCGGTCTCGTCGCCGGCTACGTCGGCGGCTGGGTCGACGAGTTCCTGATGCGGCTGGTCGACGTCCAGCTCGCGTTCCCGGGGCTCGTGCTCGCGCTCGTGATCGCGGGGATACTCGGCCCCAGCCTGCGAAACGTGATGATCGCACTCGCGGTCGTCGGCTGGGGGTCTTACGCCCGGATCGTCCGCGGGAGCGTGCTCTCGATGCGAGAACGCGAGTTCATCGACGCAGCACAGCTCATGGGCGTCTCCCGGCCTCGAATCGCAGTTCGACATCTCCTGCCCAACGTCGTCAGCCCGGTCGTCGTCCTCGCTACGATGAATCTGGGCACGGTCATCCTGGGAACCGCCGGCCTCTCGTTTATCGGCCTCGGCGCACAGCCGCCGACCCCGGAGTGGGGGACGATGCTGTCGGCCGGCCGCCACCACCTCCGTGACGCCTGGTGGATCGCGAACGCGCCGGGCGCAGCGATCATGCTCACCGTCCTCGGGTTCAACCTGCTCGGGGACGGGCTCCGAGACGTACTCGATCCGAAACACGACGCGACCCTCGAGAAACCGACCTAAGTACAACGATGCGTTCAGTTCACACAGATTCGCCTTTCGACGCTGACTCGTCCAGTAACGGGGAGAGAGACGCCGATCAGCCGTTGCTCGCAGTCGACGACCTACAGACAACGTTTCGAACGCCGGACGGTGTCGTCCGCGCGGTCGACGGTGCATCGCTGACGGTCGGTGACGGCGAAATCGTCGGTCTCGTCGGTGAAAGTGGCTGCGGGAAGTCGGTAACGGCCCAGTCGATCGCCGGCTTACAGGACCCGGGCGAGATCACCGACGGAACGATCCAGCTCGACGGGATCGACGTGACTGCCGCAACCGACAGAGAGCTTCGCAGGCTCCGCGGAACGACCGTTTCGATGGTGTTCCAGAACCCCACCGAGACGCTCAATCCCGTCTTCGACGTCGGCGATCAGATTGCCGAATCGGTCAAGATTCACGACCAGCCCGACTCACAGCGGCTCCTCGACTACCTCCACGTACCGCCGTTCAGTCGCCGGTCGGAGTGGCGTGATTACCGTGACCGGGCCGTCGACCTCATGGAACAGGTCGGAATCGCGAGCCCCGAAGACCGCGTCGACGCCTATCCGCACGAACTCTCCGGCGGAATGTGCCAGCGAGCCAGTATCGCCAGCGCACTCGCGACCGACCCATCGTTACTGATCGCCGACGAACCCACGACCGCACTCGACGCGACGACCCAGGCACAGTTGCTGGACCGGTTCCGGCAACTCAACGAAGAACGTGACACGGCAATCCTCCTGATCACGCACGACCTCGGCGTCGTCGTCGAACTCTGCGATCGCGTCGTCGTGATGTACGACGGCGACGTGGTCGAAACCGGCCCGACCGAGCGGATTCTCGAGTCCCCGCGTCATCCCTACACCAGATCGCTGCTCGAGTGTCTGCCCCAGCGCGTTCCCCGCGGCGCTCGCTTGCCGACGATCGAGGGAGCGGTCCCCGAGTCCACCGAGGAGCGGACCGGCTGTTCGTTCGCTCCGAGATGCGATCACGCGACCGACGCCTGTCGAGCCGGCAAGATTCCGACGGTCGAGTTCGGAGGCGATCTGGGTCGTGCGACCTGTGGGGAACCGAGCGCACTCGAGAGCACCGCACGGACGGGCCACCCATCGGACCCCTCGGCCGCGACGGCGGCCGGAAGGGACGGTCCGAACGAAGGTGTCGCCGGCTCGAGTGCGGATCGATCGGGGCGACAGGCCGAGAGGTGTGGTTCCGACCCGCCGCTCGTCGAACTCGAGGCCGTTTCGAAACGCTACTCGCTTTCGGAAGGGACACTCGAGCGACTGCTCGGAACCGAGGAGTCGCTCCGAGCGGTCACCGATGTCGATCTCACGGTCCAGTCGGGTGAGACGGTCGCGCTCGTCGGCGAAAGCGGCTGTGGCAAGTCGACACTTGCGAATCTCGTGACTGGGCTCGAGACGCCGACGGAGGGAACGATTCGGTTCGACGGGCGAACAGTCGGACCGGCGGCCGAACGCACCCACGACGACCTCGCCGCCGTCGGCGTCGTCTTCCAGGACCCACGCTCGAGTCTCAATCCACGGCTGACAGTCGAGAAAGCGGTCGCCGAACCGCTGCACAGCCACGGGTGGAACCGGGAGCGCAGAGAAGCACGCGTCCAGGAGCTACTCGAGCAGGTCGGCGTTCCGGACCGGCACGCGACGAGCTATCCACACGAACTTTCGGGTGGGCAAGTACAACGCGTCGCCGTCGCTCGAGCGATCGCACTCGAACCACGGCTCGTCGTCCTCGACGAACCCGTCTCCGCACTCGACGTGTCGGTACAGGCGCGCATTCTCAACCTCCTGGCCGACCTCCAGGCGGAACTCGATCTGACGTATCTCTGTATCTCCCACGACCTCGGCGTCGTCGAACACGTCGCGGACCGCGTCGCAGTCATGTACCTCGGTGAACTGATGGAAGTCGGTCCCGTCGATCACGTGTTCGACCAGCCGAGCCACCCCTACACGAAGGCGCTGCTCGAGGCGATTCCATCGACCGACGCCGACGGCGAGCCATCCGGTCGGCCGCTCCCCGGAACGGTTCCGAGCCCGATCGATCCACCGGATGGCTGTGTCTTCCGGACGCGGTGTCCGCGAGCAGCACCCGAGTGTGCGAACCGCGACCCCGACCAGCAGCGACTCGGGCCGGTTCGATCGAAGTGTCATTTTCCGGAGTGACCGCAGCCGGTCGTCGGCCGGCCGGTAGTATTTGCCGCTCACCGCGACAACGGAAAGATTTACTCGTTCCAGCCGATTGTCTCGCGCATGAAAGTGCTTGTCACGGACCCCATCGCCGACGCGGGTCTGGACGTACTACGAGACGCCGGCCACGAGGTCGAAACGGGCTACGAACTCGAGGGCGAGGACCTCCTCGAAGCAGTCTCCGACGCCCACGGGCTGATCGTCCGTTCCGGAACGGACGTCACTGCAACCGTCCTCGAGGCAGCCGACGAGTTGGCTATCGTCGGCCGCGCGGGGATCGGCGTCGACAACATCGACATCGACGCTGCGACCGACGAAGGCGTCATCGTCGCCAACGCGCCGGAGGGAAACGTCCGCGCCGCAGCCGAACACACCGTCGCGATGACGTTCGCGACCGCACGGTCGATTCCGCAGGCCCACGTCCGCTTGAAAGACGGCGAGTGGGCAAAAAGCGACTATCTGGGTGCGGAACTGAACGGGAAGACACTCGGCATCGTCGGCCTCGGCCGTGTCGGTCAGGAAGTCGCCAAGAAACTCGACTCGCTCGGGATGGACGTCGTCGCTTTCGACCCCTACATCTCCGAGGACCGTGCGGCGCGTCTCGGTGCCGAACTCGTCGAGTTCGAGGCCTGCCTCGAGCGTGCCGACTTCCTGACGATCCACACGCCGCTGACCCCCGAGACTGAGGGGATGATCGGCGAGGAGGAACTCGACCTGCTCGAGGGAGGTCACCTCGTCAACGTCGGCCGTGGCGGCATCGTCCAGGAGGGCGCGCTCGCGGCGAAAGTCGAGGACGGAACCCTCGCTGGCGCGGCGCTCGACGTGTTCGCCGAAGAGCCCCTGCCCGAGAACTCGCCGTTGCTCGAGTACGACGGCGTCGTCGTCACGCCACACCTCGGGGCCTCGACGGAGGCCGCTCAGGAGAACGTCGCGACCTCGACCGCCGAACAGGTAAATGCCGCACTCGAGAGCGAACCCGTTACGAACGCCCTGAACGCACCCTCGATCGACGAGAGCGCGTTCCCCCGGGTCGAACCGTACATCGAAATCGCCGAGACCGCAGGCAAGGTCGCCGCCCAGTTACTCGACGGCCGCATCGAAGCGGTCGAAATCACGTACGAAGGCGAGATTGCCGAGGAGGACGTCGAGTTCGTCACCGCCTCGGCACTGAAAGGCGTCTTCGAACCGCTCGAGTGGCAGGTAAACGCCGTCAACGCACCACAGATCGCCGACGATCGTGGTGTCGACGTCACCGAGTCCAAGACTCGCCAGGCCGAAGACTTCCAGAGTCTCATCTCGGTCGAGGTCAGCAACGGCGACGAACAGATCGCAGTCGACGGCACTCTCTTTGCGGGTGACGATCCACGAATCGTCCGGATCGACGACTACCGGGTCGACGCGATCCCCCACGGGAAGATGGTCGTCACCCGGAACGCGGACGCACCCGGCGTCATCGGTCTTATCGGCAGTGTGATGGGTGAACACGACGTCAACATCGCGGGGATGTTCAACGCTCGCGAGGCCCACGGTGGGGAGGCACTGACCGTCTACAACGTCGACAGCCAGGTCCCCGACGAAGCCAAAGCAGAACTCAACGCCGACGAGCGGATCATCGACGTCGACTACATTACGCTGAACGGACAGTAGTAACCGCTCGCACCAGCGGCAAGTGGGTCCACCCACCGTATCCTCTCGTCGGACCGATCCGCGGCTGCTACAACGCCGTGCTGTTTGGATTCGCGGGCGTCGCCTGACTACGCGTCCGGCGGTGCGCCCACGACGATCGCCGTTCGGCCCTCCATCGACGACTCCACGACGTCGCCCGAGATAGTCTCGAGTCCCGACACCGTCTCCTCGGTCAGGTCCTCCTCACGGGCGAAGACGAACACCCAGGTCAGTTCGTCGGCTGTCGGCGACTCGCTCGAGACGCCCCAGAGGTAGATCCCGTCGATGTCGACGTTGTCGGCCATCGGCGGGCCGTAGTGGGCGGTGACGGTCTCGTCGTGTGGAAGCTGTCTGAACAGGTGCGTGAACTCGGGGTCGGCCTCCTCGAGACGTTCGTACTCGCCGCGGTGGGCGTCGATCCGGCGTTCGTAGTCGTCGCCGACGACGATCGCGCTCTCGCCGACGGCGATCCGTCGCGTCTCGCCGCGAACCTCGTCTTCGAGGACGGCGTAGCCGGCGTACTCGTCGACCTCTTCGACGTCGTCTGCGTCTGCGACGTTCTCGAGGATCGCCGCCGCGTCGAAGCGACCGAAGAAGACCTGCGTGAACGACTGAACGAGGTGGCCGTCGACGGTTTCGGTCGAAATTCCGAGGCCGTCCGGGAACCCCTCGCCCAGGTCGGTCTCCTCGGGGAACACTTCGGTGTAGTCGAATCGACGATTCCCGTCCATGGCAGTGTCCTCGAGCAACCAACTTCGGAACGTCGACGCCGTCTCCCAGTCGGGGTCGAGGTCGCGTTCCGGGGGTTCGGGTGGCCTCGAGTCGCCGCCACCGTCGTGGTCGGTGTCGTCGTCCTCGTCTTTCTCTTCCTCGTGGCCGTTACTGTCGCTACCGAGACAGCCGGCGAGTCCAGCCGCCGCGAGCGCGACGACGCTGCGACGCGTAACGGTGTGGTCCATACGAATCGCCACCACGAACGGAATAATAACGTCTCGTGACTGTCCGCTGAGTGAGAACGTCCGCAACTCGTGGCGGGGGGTTACAGAACCAGCGTGTAGATCGCCGTCCCGTAGGAGCCGTCACCGATCTCGATCTCGCCGGTATCCGTGTGCTCGAACCCCCGTTTCTCGTAGAACTTCCGGGCGTCGTCGTTCGCCACGAACACCTCGAGCCGGACGACCTCGATCAAGTCGGGAACCACCTCGAGTCCGCGCTCGAGCAAGGCGGTGCCGATGCCCTCGCCCCAGCAGTCGGGGTGGACGTAGATCGCCTTCAGTTCGGCGTCGTCGTCGCCGACGAACGCCTTCGTCTCCGCGTCTCCCCACCGGAGGTCGACGAACCCGCGAACCGCCCCGCCTTCGACCGCGATCAGGACGCCCGCCTCGGTTTCCGCGAGGGCGTCGACCCACCGCTCGACGTCCGTGCCGGTCGGATCGATGGGCTGGGACTCGAGGACCTCGTCGGGGAGAATCTCGTCGTAGGCTTCGCGCCACGCCAGTCCGTGAGCTCTGACGACTCCGCGGACGTCGTCTCGGTCCTCGATGTGTCGGATTTCCATGCAGTAGTGTTCGAGTGCGTTCGGTAAAAATAACGCTACCAAAGAACTCCGCGAGCCGTTCGGTATTCGGGGTGGAGACGGCGTTCTGACCGGGAAGAAGGCGATAAGATCGTCATCGTCGAGCTAGACCCGACACAGGGGTCAACACAGCGTGGAACTCGCCCGTGTCTCGTCGCCGAACTGTATCCGTACGAGGTGCCGGTGCCGGCCGACGAGTGTGCATTTCGCGAGGATTCTGTCGCACTCTGTAGCCAACTTCGAACGATTTCGATCGAACACCGAATCGCGGAAGTGGTCGGATCGATACCGGACGAGCGCCTGCAGAAGTCGATACTGCACTCGAGTACAGTCTCGGACTCTGTAACGTCTAATATCTCTCGTTCGTCGATCCCCTCTCGTTCGTCGACCTCCAGTCCGGAACTCGCTTCGTATTTCCGCCGAGAACCAGCAGCAAATCGGGAGAACGAGTGCGACGGAGCCGAGAGGCCAGATCGAGTTCGCCGGGGTTGTCGAAGAACATACCCGCGTACTGCAAACCGGCGAGCGTGGCCGGAATGACTGTATTCGCGAGTCGAACCGATCGAATACGCTTCCGACCATTAGTTGCCGACTGGGAAACGCGGCAAAAGACCTATCGCCTCGACGACCGACCCATCCCGTATGGACGACGGCATTGCGGTCGACTTCGGCGAGGACGGACTCGTCCCCGCCGTCGCACAGGACGCCGAGACGGGCGAGGTGCTCATGCTCGCCTACGTCTCCCCCGAGGCCTTAGAGCGAACCCGCGAGACCGGTCGTGCCCACTACTACTCCCGAAGCCGGGACGAACTCTGGGAGAAAGGCGCAACGAGCGGCCACGTGCAGTCGGTCGAAGAGATCCGTATCGACTGCGACGCCGACACCCTCCTCTATCTCGTCGACCAGGAAGGCGGCGCGTGTCACACCGGCCACGAGTCGTGTTTCTACCGGACGATCGAGGGCGAGGACGTCGGCGAACAGGTGTTCGACCCGGACGCAGTGTACGAATGAGCGAACGAGCCCACAGCAGCGACACACCCGTTCCCGACGACGGGCCCTCCCCGCTCGAGACCCTCGAGGCTGCACGCAATCGCTACGAGCAGGCACAACGCCGAATCGAGGAGGAAGGCGGTGAGGCGGTCGAAGACGCCGCCGACGCCTACCGATCGGCGACCGACCTACTCGAGTCGTACGTCGACCGGGCGACCGGCACTGGACGCGAGAACTTCAGGGCCTACGTCGAACTCGAGGGGAAGTTCGCCACTCTCGTCGAGAACCTGTCCGACGACCTCGAGGGGCGCGAGGCGTTCGAGGACGCACTCGATGCGATCGACAAGCGCCGTCTCAGTGAGTCCGATTTCGAGAAGGCCCACGCTGCTCTCGAGCCGGCCGCACAGTACGACGAACTGCTCGAGGAGCGCGAGGACGCCCGCGCACAGTTAGCCGAGGCGAGAAAAGCAGCGGCACGCCGTCTCCGGAAGATCGACGACGAACTCGCGGAACGCGAACGACTGCTCGAACTCGCGAACGCGGACCTGGACGCGCCGGTCGAACGGCTGCGGAAGCCGATCGAAGCCTACAACGAGGCGATTCGCGAGGCCGTCATCGAGTACCGACGCGAGGTCTCGGCCCGCGAGGTCTTTGCGCTGCTCGAGCGCAGCCAGTGGTATCCGTTCGTCGGGTACGAACGGCCACCGGCGGACCTCCGGGAGTACGTCGAGACCAGTTCCGACGGGGAGTACACGATCCCCGAACTACTCGAGTACGCCGACTACTCCAGGTCGAAACTCGATCACTACGTCGAGGACGCCGACGTGCTCAAGCGGCGGGTCGCGACCCAGCGGACGTTTCTAGACAACGTGGATGCCGAGCCGCTGACGCTCGAGTGGCCGCCCGGTCCCGCGGGCGAACTCCGCCAGCGAATCCGCGAGTACCGACCGTTCGTCGAACGGGTCGGCAGCGACGAGACGGTCGAACGGCTGCGGGACGTCCGGATGCTGACCTACGACGACGCGTACGACCGGCTCCAGACCGCAGCACAGGCTGTCGCACAGCTCACCCCCGAAGAACGCGAGCGACTGACCGACGGTCGGGTTGCGGACGAACTCGAGGCCCTCCGGGAAGAGCGGGATCGACTCGAGGAAGCACTCGAGGTCGACGACCCGGTGTAGGAGCGACGAGACGGCCGACTCGAGTGCAGCGAGGTCGGCTCTACGGCTGACGGTGGTGAAGGCGGTCGATAGCACCGACACGGCGACCGGACTGGTGAGCCAAGAGCTTTCAGCACTCGCGTTCGAATCCAATGGCATGAATCGACAACTGCTCGTCCCGATGGACGACTCCGAGACGGCCCGCCGCGCGCTCGAGCACGCACTCGCGATCTTTGCCGACGACGAGATCACGGTCGTTCACGTGGTCGGAGATCTGGAAGCCGCTTACGGCGGCGGTCCGGTGGTGCCCGAAAGCGGCGATACCGAGCCAGCATTCTTCGACGACGTACGGGAGATTGCGTCCCGGCACGACCGGAACGTCGAGATCGTAACCGTCGAGGGGACGGCACCCGAAGCGATTCTCGAGTACGCCCGCGAGGAGAACGTCGACGCCATCGTCATGGGCAGCGAAGGCCGGTCCGGCGTCTCGCGGATGTTGTTGGGAAGTGTCGCCGAGGCAGTGACTCGGCGGTCGTCCGTTCCGGTGACGATCGTTCCCCGCAGTTGAGTGTGTGGACGAATTAAGCGTCGGCTTTCGCCTCGAGCAGGGTTTTGTACATCCCTTCGGCAAGGTCGTTCGCACGGCCGGCGTCGCGGGCCTCGGCGTAGATTCGGACGAGCGGCTCCGTCCCCGAGGGGCGGGCGAGCACCCACGCGTCGCCGTAGTCGAGTCGGTAGCCGTCTCGCGTGTTTAGGTCGGCGTCGGCAGCGTGCGCGTGGTTGGCCGCCGCATCGAGCATCGCGTCGCGTTCGGCGGTCGACTCGTACTCGATGTTGCGCCGAACGTTGGCGTAGCCGCCGTAGGGCGCGACGATCTCGCTGACCGGTCGCTCGGCGACGAGTTCGAGAAACCGTGCAGCCGTAAACGCACCGTCCCGCGAGAGCCGATAGCCGGGGAAGAAGATCCCGCCGTTGCCCTCACCTGCGATTGGAACGCGGCTGTCTTTCGCCTCGAGTTCCTCGATTCGGGTGATGATGTTCGTCGAGCCGATCGGCGTCAACTCGAGTTCCGCGCCAACGTCGTCGACGACGTCGACGAGCCGCTGGGAGACGTTGACCGCCGAGACGGTTGTGTCGCCGGCCTCGAGTTCTGCGGCCGCAAGGGCGGCGAGTGTGGCGTCGCCCTCGACGTACTCGCCGTTCTCGTCGAAGAAGATCGCGCGGTCGGCGTCGCCGTCGTGGGCGATGCCGACGTCGGCGTCGGTCGCTCGGACGAGTCGTCCCAGTTCCGCGAGGTTCTCGGGAACTGGCTCGGGGTCTCGGCCGGGGAAGTGACCGTCGGGCTGGCTGTTGACCGTGACGACGCGACAGCCCAGTTCCCGGAAGAAGCCGGGACTGGTAAGCGAGCCCGCGCCGTGGCCGGGATCGAGTGCGACCGTCAACTCGGCGTCGGCGATCGTCTCCCGGTCGACTGCCTCGAGCAGGGCGTCGACGTAGTCGTCGGTGACGCCCTCGACCTCACGGACGCGTCCCGTCCCGTCCCACGGTGCGACGGTGTAGGCCTCCGCGAGCAGCGCCTCTTCGATTCGCTCTAAGTCGGAGACGGCGAGTTCGACGCCGTCGCTGCCGACGAGTTTGATCCCGTTGTACTGTGGCGGATTGTGCGAGGCCGTGACGACGATTACTGGAATCGCTTCGCGTTCGGCGTAGAACTGTGCCCCCGGGGTGGGGACGACTCCGAGGCGGTCGACATCGGTTCCCGTACTCGCCAGCCCGCTCGCGGCCGCGTCGGCGAGCATTCGGCCGGTGTAGCGCGTGTCACGCGCGATGGCAACCCGATCGACCCCCCAGGCCGTCCCCGCCGCTTTCGCGACGCGCAGGACGAACGCGGGCGTCAGTTCGTCGTTGGCGACGCCGCGTGTCCCACTGGATCCGAACACTTCCATCGGGTACTAGTCCGATGGGGCTCCTCATAGGAATTCCGGAGCGTCTGCCGTGGCGTCGACTGCGCTGGCACAGAGCCAGCAGACGGCAACCCTTTCGGCCCGCGCCCACAACGCGTTAGATATGCTCTCGATCGAGGAGAAACGCGTCTACGGCGACCGCGACGAGGTGACAGAAGCCTACGTCTCGAGTCCGATGGGGGTCGTCCGGGTCCGGATCGCCGGCGACACCGTCGGCGAGTTCTCGCTCTGTAACCGGTGTGATGCCCGTGACGTGGCCGCCGCCGACGGCCGCGTGGCGGTCGCGACCGACGAAGACGTCGGCGTACTCGCGTCCGCGGAGAAAAGCGACGGCCTCGCGTTCGTCGAGACCGGGTTCGGCTCTGCGGTCGCCGTCGGCTACGACGACGAAGACCGACTCGTCGCGGCCGGCCCCGACGGACGAATCGCTCGGCTCGAAGCCAGCGGAAACTGGACCGTCCTCGAGTCGAAAGGCAAGGACGAGGACCGAACGGGGACGATCGAGGAGGTGCGAGCGATCGACGGCGACTTCGTCGGCACCGACGATGGCGTCTACCGCGTCCACGGCGACGACGACCTCGAGCATGCCGGACTCTCCGATGTTCGCGACGTCGCCGCGGTCGGCGTCCCGCTGGCAGCAACTGACGACGGCCTCTACAAACTCGGGAACGGCTGGATGGAACTCTCCGAGGGCAGGTTCGACGTCGTCGCGGCCGACCCGCGGTCGAACCCTGGCTCGCTCTCTCGTGCCCACGCCGTCTCGAGCGACGGCAGCGTGTACGAGTACGCCGACGGCGAGTGGCACGAAGACGAGACGCGATCGGCCGGGGCCGACCGGATCGTCGCCGTCGGCTACGGCGAGCAGGTCTATGCCGTGACGGAGACGGGAACCGTCGAAGTCGCGGGTGACGGCGAGTGGCGTGGTCGGTCGATCGGCGTTCGAAACGTCACTGGACTGGCAGTGCCCCGATAGTGTCGCGTCGTTGCAACCTCGTCTGACGCAGAATTAACTCCCTCGAGTTACTGTGTAACCGATATGAGTCTATCGCGACGCCAACTCCTCGCAGGCACCGGCACTGCGTTCGTGGGCGTGACCGCCGGTTGTTCGGCAAACGAAGACGGTGACGGAGCAAACGACGACGAAGACGGGGCCGGTGGAGGCGACGCCAACGAAACGAGCAATGGCGGCGACGAAACCGCCGATCCCGAGACGGGAAGCGACATCGATGCGGGTCCCGACGAGACGGTACTCGGTGAGATCACCGTCGAAAACGTCCACGACGAACCCCACACGGTAGATGTCATCGTCGAGTTCGACGGCGAGATCGAACACTGGACGACCCACGAACTCGCGGCTGGCAACGGGCTGACCCTCGAGCGCGAGTGGCGGACCGGAGAGGACTCGTTCCGTGTGATGGCACGTCTCGACGAGGAGCCACCCATCCAGGTCGACGCAGGGACCTGGAACGACCCGGACTGTCTCAATCTCCTGGCATTGATCGATCGCAACGGCGACCTGTCGCTGCTCGGTGACACCGACGGCGGCCCCTGTGGCGGCGGCGACGCCGACTTCGACTGAGACGGATTGCTGTACCGATGTACCGACGTACCGGCGCGGTCGCAGATGGGTCGTCGCGCCGAACTAACTGACAGCGGTCCGTGTGAGACGTTTGATCGCCAACTGGACCCGGAACGCAACGAACCGATCACGAGAACGAAAACTGGTTTACGCCACACGCTGTGGCACAGCGTATGATCGTTACTGGCGCTACGTCACAATCGCTCGCCGCGGCGCTCGCAGCCGAACTCGAGGAACCGCTCGCCGCCGTCGACTACGATCGGTTTCCCGACGGCGAACTACTCGCATCGGTCCCAGAACTGGACGGCCACGTTCCCGACCGGGCAGTCGTCGTCGCCTCGACGGTCTCGAGCGACGCACACGTCGAACTACTCCAGCTACAGGACGCCGTCCGTGAGGCCGGCGTCGGCGAGGTCGTCACCGTCCTGCCGTACATGGGCTATGCGCGACAGGACAAACCCTTCGAACCAGGACACCCGATCTCCGCGCGGGCAGTTGCTCGAGCCATTTCGACAGGCACGGACCGCGTGCTGACCGTCACTCCTCACGAGGACGCAGTCTGTGAGTTCTTCGAACCGACGGCGACCGCGATCGACGCCGCGGGACGGCTGGCCGAACCCCTTCCCGGCGACCTGACCGATCCCGTCTTCCTTTCACCGGACGCTGGTGCGGTCGACCTCGCCGAGACGGTCCGGGACGCCTACGGCGAGGGCGAGACCGACTACTTCGAAAAGACACGCCACTCCGGCACCGAGGTCGAGATCTCGCCGAGTGACGTCGCGGTCACCGGCCGGGACGTCGTCGTCACCGACGACATCATCGCGACGGGGTCGACGATGAGCGAGGCCGTCGCCGTCTTACAGGAGCGAGACGTCGCTCGCGTCTTCGTCACCTGCGTCCACCCGCTACTGGCCCGAAACGCCTACGCGAAACTCTCGCGAGCCGGTGTCGAGGCGATCTACGGCACCGATACAATCGAACGCGAGGCCAGTGCAGTCTCCGTCGCGCCGACGATCACGACACACCTATAACTCGGCGGACAGGGGGCTACAACGAGTAAGTAGCCGTCGGCGACACGTAGGCGATACCGACCGACGAGGGTCCGGGTCGGCACAGTCGACGCTCGAGCGGTCGAATCGCCGAACCGATGCACGGAATCGTCTCCAAGACGCTCGAGGTCCGTCGCCGAGAACGCTGGCCGTGACGCCTGGGATGCAGTTCTCGGTCGAGCCGACGTCGAGACGACGCTTTACCTGTCGGTCTCACGGTACGACGACGAGAAACTCGAGGCGCTTCTCGCCACTCTCTCGAGCCTCGCCACCCAGTCTAGAAGACAGATCGAACGCGCTTTCGGTCGGCGACTCGCCCCGGAATTGCTGCCCACGTTCGACGCTTACGTCGACGACGTGGGATTTCTCACCCTCCTTCTCGAACTCGGGACGATAACCGCCGATATCGAGGCGGGACTCCGACGGCGTCTCGCCACCCGACATCTCGGGACGACTCGCCGAAGCAGGGGAGACAGTCGTCGTCACGTACCGCTCCGAGCGGGGCGACTGCTCGCTCGCACAGGGGGTTCTGGACGGACTCTGCCGAGTTCGATATCACTGCCACCGTCGAGGAGACGGCGTGTGTCCACGACGGTGCGGACGCGTGCCGGTTCCGGATCTCGCTCGAGTGAGTTAGTCTTCGCGGCGACGCGCTGCGAACGCCGTCACGACCAGCAGTACGATGACTGTAGCGACTGCGCCAAAACCGGGGACGTCCTCGAGTTCGGCCGCCGGCAGCCCGCCAACCGAGACCGTCGTCGTTCGATCGGCGACGGCCACCTCGTAGTATCCATCGTCGTCGAACGCGACGTCGGACTCGAGCGTCGCAGTCTCCCCGGGCCGGACCAGGACGGGTTCTTCGGCGGCGACGCCCTCGGGCGTACGGACCTCGAGCACCGCCGCGCCGGGACGATCGGTTGCGGCTTCGACCGTCGCCGTCGCCGTCACCGACTCGCCGGGGTCGGCGTCTTCGGGTTCGACGTCGAGGTCGGTGACGGTGACGCTCGAGGGGCCGCGGGCGAACGCAGTCGCCGTCTCGTCGCCGACGCGGAGTTCGGAGACGCCCTGCTCGGTCGGCGTCCACTCGAGTCGCTCCGTCGTCCGGTCGCCGGCTGCGAGAAAGCCCTCGACGTGGTCGACGACCGACCCGTCGACGTGTAGCGTGGCGTCGTAGGTACCGTTCCAGTCACCGGCATTCTCGACGTCGACGGGGACAGTGACCGGTTCACCGACTGGAACGGCGGTAACCGTCTCGTCGTCGCGTTCCCACCGCTCCCAGGAGTCGTCCTCGACTTCGATCGGCTCCGCACCGAATCCGTACTCCACGGTCGCGACCGGCTGGTCGAACGCCACTTCGTGTTCGGATCGCTCCCACACCGACGGCACGGCCTTCGTTCGCGTGTAGCGTTCGGCGCGTTCCTTGACCGCCGTGCCGCCCGCGTTCTCGACCGCCTCGAGGAAGTCCACCGCTGTCACCGTCCCCTTGTCAGACCGGGCGTTGAGTTCACGAAAGACGTCCTCGAGCATCCGATCGCCGTCGGTCTCGAGCCGGAGCTGGCGGTCGAGTTCGCCGTAGACCAGCGGCCCTTTCACGTAGTCGGTCTCGGCGTCCCAGCTCTCCGGTTCGGCGAGAACGCCGGCGGCGTAAGGCGATTGCTCGCCACGCTCGAGGAATCGCTGGAACCCGTCGAACTCGATCAAGCCCTTCTCGAGGGCGATCAGGGCGGCGTAGTACTCGGCCTGGGCCTCGATCAGCCACTCGGTTTCGGTCGCAGTGCCGTCCTGTGGGCCCGCAAACGCCTGGCGAGCGTGGACGTACTCGTGGAGCCAGACGTTGTCGGGTTCGGCGAGGCTGGCGTCGGCGCGGACCCAGACATCACCGTCGCCGTACTGGAGTCCGCGTGGCCCCCACTCGGCGTCTGTCGGAGCCGCGACGACGAACAGTTCGTCGGGACGTTCGCCGACCGAGAGGGCGTCACTGCCGGCTGCGAGCGTCTCGAGCACGTCGTCGGGCTCTTCGTCCAGGTCGGCCGCCTCGGGGACGACCAACCGGTGGCGCTCGCTGTCGACTGCTCGTTCGTGTTCGGTCACCTCGCCGAAGACGGCGATATCGCCGCCGGTCGCGCCGGGGCCGTCGACGGCCGCCGTCGACTCGAAGCCGACGGACTCGGTCTCCCGCCAAGAGAGACTCGCCTGGGGAACCTGGACGACCCCCCACTCGCCAGTATCGACGAAGGTGTAGCCGGCGTCCCCGCCGCTGGCGTTTCTCACTGCGGCCTGCTGGTGTCGCTCGTCCCCAGTTCGGTTCGCAGGCACCGTCAGCACCATCGACGGCTCGTCGGTCGATTCCGTCCACTCGTAGACCCCATCGCCGGTCGCCTCGAGTCCGTCGGTCGACCGGACGGTGGCCTCGGACTCGAGGTCGACCTCGAGTTCGGTGACGGCGTCGGGCACCTCGAAAGTCATCTCGGCCTCGAACTCCCCGGGGTCGTCGGGGAGGTGTCGGAGAGTCGTCGTCCGCTGGAGGACGTCGCTCGAAGGAATCGCGAACCGGTCCGAACGATCGATCCCAGAGACGGACCTCTCGACTGAGACACCGCTGTCGATCTGTTCCGGTCTTTCGCTGGCGGCGACCGAACCGCTACCGACGGCACCAGCGATACCGACGGGAAGCGACGCAACGAGTAAAAGAGCGACGACGACGACCCGATAGCACACGAGCGTATACTCGAAGTTGACAATCAATATTCTTGTGGTGATCGTACCCGAGAGAGAATCGACACGGCGATTTCTCCTTCGACAGCCACCAACGCTCCTCGAGTCACTCCCGCAGTCGCTCCCGGTCACCCGAGCCCGACCGCTCGTCACGGTCACCGACCGCTGCCTCCGGAACCTCCTCCGTCGCAATCAGTCGCTCGAGTCGCCGTTCGAACTCGCGGTCGTCGATCTCCCCGCGAGCGTACCGGTCGCGGAGCGTCTCGAGCGGGTCCTCGTCCGCCGTCCGCTCGTCGGCAGTGGACGACTCGCTCGAGTGGCTCGTCACTCTTTCGCGAACCCACGGTACGCCGTCTCCCTCCCGACAAGACGATCCGAGGTACTCCGAGGTGATCGCGAAGATCGGCACCAGCAGCAGCCAGCCGATCACGAAGACGGCCGTCGCTGCAGGAAACCCCGAGAAGACCGCCGCAAGGATGCCCAGCGGAAGTGTTGCGGTGGCGGTAATCGCCATCAGCATCTCGAAGAACGATCCGAGTCCGTCGTCCATACGCGCCTCCTCTCGCTAGAATCACTAAACTATAGCCAAACAGCAGAAGTCGAGCGACGCCCCGCAGCGACTAGTCCGACGCTTCCGCAGCCGCCAGCGGTTCGACTGCAATCTCCATCGTCACGCCCTCGACGTCCCACTCCTTGCGGTGGCCGTCACCGTCCTCGACTGCTCGGAGTTCGTCGGCGCGAACCTCCTCGCGGATCAGGTCCTCGCGGTCGTCGACCAGCTCGGCGACGCGGTCGTCGTCGATTGCGAGGTCCAGCGCGATCCGTTCCTCGACGTCGAGTTCGAGATCCTTGCGCATCTCCTGGACGCGTCGGATGACCTCGCGGGCGTAACCCTCGCTCTCGATGTTCTCGGTCAGTGAGGCGTCGACGTAGACGACGCCCCGATCGTCGCCGTTCAGCCCGAATGCAGTGCCAGCGATGTCGTCCGGCGTCTCCGTGACGAACGAGACCATCGACTTCTCGATCGACTCGTCGGCCTCGAGCACGTCCTCGACGGCCTCCTCGAGGGACTCGAGGTCTGGGTCGTCGATGCGAGCCTCGTTGAGCGCGTTCATCACCTGTCCGGCGCGGTCGCCGAAGGCGGGGCCGAGTTCGCTCATGTCGGCCTCGGCGCTGTACTGGAGTTCCTCCCAGCGTTCCTCGGCGGAGACGAGTTCGATCTCGCGGGCGTTGAGTCGATCCTCGAGCAAGCCGGTGTGACGCTCTACGGCCTCGGCGACGCGGTCGTCGTCGGCCGCCACGACGACTCGCGGCACGGGCCAGCGAAGCTTACGACCGGCCTGCTGGCGGGCGTTCGCGCCGGCTTCCTCGATCGCGCGGAGATAGGCGACGTCTTCCTCGAGCTGTTCGTCGACCCAGTACTCGTCGAGTTCGGGCCAGTCACACATGTGGACCGTGTCGTGTTCGGCGTCGCCGGTGAGCGTGCCGTAGATCTCCTCGGAGATGAACGGCGCGTAGGGGGCGAGCAAGGCGACCGTCTCCCGCAGCACGCGGTAGAGCGTCGCGTAGGCGGCCTCCTTGGAGGCGCTGTCTTCTTCCTCCCACATCCGTTCGCGGACGGCCTGGACGTAGAACCGCGAGACATCCTCGACGACGAACTCGAGGAGGGCGTCGACGGCTTTGTCCTGGCGACGGTCCTCGAAGTGGTCGGTCATCTCGGCTTTGGTGGACTGGAGGCGGGCGAGCACCCACTCGTCGACGAGCTCGAGATCGTCGTCGACGTCCGCTAAGCTGGTCGTTTGCGGATCGAAGTCGTCCAGTCGCATGTACGGCAGCGGGAACCGGAAGACGTTCCACAGCGTCCGGAGGTGGTCCTCCATCGTCTGCATCCCGTCCCAGTCGAAACGCATGTCGTCGCCTTGCGGATTGTTCGACAGCAGGAACAGCCGCATGACGTCCCGGCCGTGACGGTCGATGGCTTCGTGGGGGTCGATCAGGATGTCCTTGGACTTGCTCATCGCGCGGCCATCTGGCATCAACGCGTGGCCGTGCATCAGGACCTCCTCGTAGGGGATGTCGCCGAGTGCGGCGGACCCCATCGAGAGTTGCGACCAGAACCAGCCACGGGTCTGGTCGTGGGCTTCGACGATGAAGTCGGCTGGCCAGAGCTCGTCGAACCGGCTGTCGTCCTCGGGGTAGTCCAGCGTCCCCCACGACGCCACCGAAGAGTCGAGCCAGACGTCGAACACGTCGGGGACACGAGTGTAGGTGGTCTCGTCTTCGGTGATCGTCAGCTCGTCGACGGTGTCCTTGTGGAGGTCGACGGTCTCGGGATCGATCTCCTGGTCGACTCGCTCGGCGAGTTCCTCGCGGTCGGTGATGACGATGCGATCCTCGTCGTCGTCCCTATCTTCCGGTGTCCACACGGGGAGTGGAATCCCCCAGTAGCGCTGTCGTGAGGCGTTCCAGTCGGGTGCCTCCTCGACGAAATCGCGGAAGCGGTTGTCCCGGGCCCAGTCGGGGTGCCACTGACTGTCCTCGATGTTTGCGAGGAGTTCGTCCTTGACGTCGGTGATCGTGATGAACCACTGGTCGGTGACGATCTGGACGATTCCCGTATCACAGCGCCAGCAGTGTCCGTAGCTGTGGTGGACGGTGCCGGAGGCGAGCAATGCTCCTTCGTCCTCGAGATCGGCGATGATCTCGTCGTCGGCGTCTTTGACGAACTGCCCCTCGTACGTGCCGGCCTCGTCGGTGTAGACGCCGTCGCCGTCGACGGGACAGAAGATCGGGAACCCGAGTTCGTGGCCGCGCTCGAAGTCCTCCTCACCGTGGCCCGGCGCGGAGTGGACGAGCCCCGTGCCGTCGCCACTCGTGTCGACGTAGTCGGCGGCGTAGACCTCGCCTGCGCCCTCGTGATCTGGGTGTTCGGGGACCTGGTCGGCCAGCGGATGCTCGTAGGACCAGCCGATCAGCTCCTCGCCCGAAAGCTCCTCGACGGTTTCGTAGTCCTCGTAGCGGCCCTCCTTCAGGACCGCCTCGTGTTTGGCTTCGGCGACGTAGAGTAGCTCTTCCTCGCCGTCCTTTTCGGCGCGAACGCCGACGTAGTCACCCTCCTCGTCGACGGCGACGAAGGTGTTCGCCGGGATCGTCCAGGGCGTGGTCGTCCAGATGACGATCTTCCCGTCTCGGTCCTTCAGGTCGAATTTGACGTAGACCGAGGGGTCCTCGACGTCGTCGTACTCGACCTCGTTGTTCGCGATCGCCGTCTCACACCGCGGACACTGCGAGATCGAGCGGTTCCCTTTCTCGACGAGGCCGCGCTCGGCGGCCTTCGCGAAGCCCCACCAGGCCGCTTCCATGTACTCCGGACGGACCGTCTTGTACGGGTCGTCCCAGTCCATCCAGACGCCGAAGTCCTGGAAGTCCGCCTGCAGCCCCTCGAGTTGCTCCTCGGCGTACTCTTTGCACTCCTGGATGAAGTTCTCCTCGCCGAACTCTTCGATGTCTTTCTTGTTCTCGAACCCGAGACGCTCCTCGACGCGGGTCTCGATGGGGAGTCCGTGCATGTCGTATCCCGGTCGGTCGGTGACGTCGTACCCCTGCATTCGGAAAAAGCGGAGGTAGACGTCTTTCAGGGTCTTGTTCCAGGTGGTCCCCATGTGTGCCGAGCCGGAGGTGTACGGCGGCCCGTCCACGAAGAAGAACGATTCACCGTCGGATCGGTGCTCGACCGTCTGCTCGTAGGCGTCGACGTCGTCCCAGTAATCGAAGACCCGCTGCTCTAGGTCGTGTGGGTCGTACTGGTCGTCGACATCGTCGAACCTGCTCATAGGTCACGTGATTCGCTCCGAGACTAAAGGAGAATCGGTCCGTGTGCTCCCCGATACGTCGGACGAACTGCCAATCCGGTGGTACCACACCGGATCGAGCCGACTCCCAGTTTACTACTCCTCGGGAAGGAACAACGAGAGACGACCGCGACGGCTGCAACCGCAGACAGCAAGAAAACGCTTCGTCGAAGTAGTCGGCGTTGGCGAGCGTGCCCACGACCGTCGGACTCCCCGGCCCCGATCAACATGTACCCCGTCCGGACGGAACTGAGGCCGGTCCCTCGAACGTCGTCCGGAAAAGACGCAGTGAGGGAGGTTAGAGTGATCGGCGAGTAACAGAGGACGCTGCTCGTGACGGCGGTAACGGCGACGAGGCCGGCGACCCTCTCGACAAACGGAAGCGCAAGCGTCGCGACGGTGATCGGCGAGACCACCGCGTTACCGAAGTCACCCGCACCCATCGTCCCCGATCGTCGTCCCGCCACGCGCCGAGTGAATACGCGAGAGAGGCCTAAACCGCGTGACGCCGTAGAGCGCAGTCGTGAAGCCAAACAGGACCGTCGCACCGCACAGGCTGCCGGTAGAGCCCGCCGTGACGACGAGCGCCAGTGCAACTGCGGAGACGCCGGTACTCGCGACGAAGACGGTCCGACCACGTTAGACGCAACGAAAGCAGGTCCAGAGAGAGGCAGTTCCGACCGACGGCTGACTCCCGACCTGGGCCGAAAAATTACGAGCGCGCCAGGATCGACGCGAGCAGTTTCTTGTAGGCAATGCCGTAGATGCCAGCGTAGAGCATGACGGCCCCGATTGCAGCGAGCCACAGTCCGACAGCCAGTTCACCGGAACCGAGATGCTGGAGACTCGCTCCTTCGGCGAGAACTCCACCAACCGTGAGAACGGCCGCAGCGACAGTGTAGAGCAGCATCGATAGCGATTCGGCGAGCAGTTCTGACGACATTATCAAATCGAAGCCACCGAGACAAGGTAAACTTATCCCCTTTGCGCTCTCCTGAACACCACACGCCAGCGAACCGCCCGGACTAAACGCCCTCGACTCCAATGAAGCTGCCCGAAACCAGGGAATCCGCGGAAACCCCCCAGATGGACGACCTCGGCGGGTAACCTTCTTACCACGAGCCGACAGATGTTCGCGTATGAGTACGATCTTCAGCCAGATCGTCGAGGGCGAGATTCCCGCACGCGTCGTGTACGAAGACGAGACTACGCTGGCGTTCCTGGACGCGAATCCACTCGCGCCCGGGCACACGCTGGTCGTCCCCAAAGACGAGTACGAACGGCTGAACGACATCCCCGAGGATGTCGCCGACGACCTCTACGACACGATTCACCGGCTGGTCCCCGCCGTCGAGGACGCCGTCGACGCCGACGCCTCGACCGTCGCGTTCAACAACGGCGAGGCGGCCGGCCAGGAGGTCCCGCACGTCCACTGCCACATCGTCCCCCGGTTCGAGGGCGACGGCGGCGGCCCCATCCACGCCGTCGCAGGCGAGACGCCCGACCTCGAGGACGACGAACTCGACGAGATCGCCGAAGATATCGAGTCTCGAGCCTGAGAAGACGTTTCTCGGTCCGCGACCCCGCAGGAATCGATAGCACTATTTTGCGAGGGTGACAGTCACGGCTATGGGCGACTCGAACGCAGATCTGGAACTGGCAGCCGGCATCTTCCTGGCGTTTTTCATTGCGGGCTACGGCGTGGTCACTGGCGAACTGCTGCTCGCGATCATCGCGCTGACGGTGCTGGTGGGCTGTTACGTCCTCGTCATCATCGCGCGATCGCTGGCCCGAATCGAGGCCGCCGTCGTCGACGAGTGATACGGTTTGCTGTAACGATTTACCGTTGCAACCCAAGACAGGGCGCGGTTGCACCGCCCATAACTCACAGCACTCCGTCTGAGCGCTCGAGTCGTCGCCCGTGACTGTTTTGTCGCACCGGTGTGAGTGACGAACTACGATGTCACTCTCGAATCTCGCCGCACGGTTCCGGCGACACCCTATCGCGACGACGCTCGAGGTTGGCAGCGTCGTCGTCTGCCTGTTGCTGTTTGCAGCGACGTTCGTGTTACTCGGCGGGTCGCCGCTGACGGCGACGGCACAACCGACGTCTGGGGCGGAGACGCCCTGGCTCGTCATCGTCGTCGTCGGTGCAGTCTTCGTCCTGTTCTGGACGGCGCTCGTGCCGCTGTACGAACGATACCTGTACTAGTGGCGGGCCAAGCCTAAACTGATGGGTCGAATCTGGCGGTGTGGCCCGATTCGACCCGTCAGTCGACGGTTGGGACGGTACTAGTGCTTTGGCAAGC
>JGI2924J29684_1078270_pt1 | contig 37872 bp, 29 predicted proteins | sample BenlonsequencITS_FD_29684 | JGI IMG/M metagenome (IMG submission 29684)
TTTGTGGCCTATCACTATTCCACCAAGCTCTGCATCATTCCCATTCGGTTCCTCTCCTCGCAGGAGTGGCTAGGAGAGGTGAAAACTGTTGGCCATGGATGAACACAGATGAACACGGATTTTTAATGAACGGTTTTAGGGAGCGGGGGTAAATTGGCAAAATCCAGAAGGATAAGTTTCTTTCAGTTTTACACCTATGTGACAAAAAAAACTTAGTGCCTTCGAGCCTTCGTGGCCTAACATTATTCCACCAAGCTCTGCATCATTCCCATTCGGTTCCTCTCCTCACAGGAAAGGCTAGGAAAGGTGGAAAAGCATTTTATCATCCTACTAACTGCCCTAAACTTTTCGCTTGGCTCCTAAAAAGACACCCAATGATAATGACTAATTCCTAATCACATCTAAATCCTACCATTGATCCAACAAATAGGGAATAGTTTGTGGATATATCATTAACTTTTGATCTTCATTTTAAGAATTTTAATATTTTCCTTAAAGCCCTTTTATAAATGAATAGATTGAGAGTTGTATTGTTATTAGTGCTGGTGAGCTTAAATGCATTTGGCCAGCAAAAAAGACCCCTTAAACATGAAGATTACGACGGGTGGGAGTCGGTATCCTCCACTTCGCTCAGCAAGGATGGCCACTGGGTTGGTTTTGAGATCAATCCGCAAGATGGCGACGGCAGGGTGGAAGTAAAGCCTCACGATGGCCAAGGGAATAGTTTTTCGATTGAGAGAGGAGATCATTACACTTTTTCCCATGACAGTCATTGGGTGGTGGGAAAAATTCTGCCGCAAAAGGATACGGTGAGAATGCTTAAACTAGCCGAGAAAAAAGCCAAGGACATGCCAAAGGATAGCCTGTTTATCCTTTCCTTGGAAGAAGGTGGTTTGGAAAAGCTTTCTCGGATAAAGTCCTTCAAGGTTCCTGAAAAAGAAGGTAATTGGCTTGCTATCCATTTTGAGAAAGAGGATAAAGATGCATCCAAAGATAAATCCGCAAAAGACAGTACAGAAACCGACAGCACACATAAGAAGAAACATCCTAAAACAGATGGAACGCTTTTGACTGTGAGGAATTTTGACGGATCTGTTAGTTATGAAATTCAGCGTGTAGCCCAATACGGGTTCTCCGAGAAAGGTGATTACCTTTATTTTGTGCAAGCGGAAGAAGATACCCTTGACAATGCAGCCATCGGGCTGCTTGCATTGAAAAACGGTGAAAGGACGTTGCTTGATTCTGGAATGACCAAATACAGTGATGCGGCTTTTTCAAAGGACTTGAAACATTTCGCCTATTTGGCTTCTGGAGATTCGGCAAAAGCAGAGGAGCCTTATTACCAACTGTTTTTGCATAACATCGGTAAAGATGGAAGTGAGGCCATTGTAACCAAAGATACAGAAGGGCTTTTGGCAGAAGGCAAGGTGGCTAAAAGCGGCAATCTGAAGTTTTCAGAAAATGGAAGCAGGCTGTTTTTCGGTGTCAATGAAGACTACAAAACCTATGCTTACGAAGATGATACGACCATTCTTGATGAGGACCGCGTTTCTTTGGATATCTGGAGCTGGAAGGATGATGAAATCCAGCCGATGCAACTGGAGAATAAAGATCGGGAAGCCAATAAATCATTTTTAGCGGTCTATGATCTTAAAGACAAGTCAGTGGTCCAGTTGGGTGACCGTGAAGTGGACAATGTCAACTTGGACAAGGACGCAAAGTTTGACCTAGTGATCGCCACTGATGATCGCCCTTATCGCATCAATTATAGCTGGGATATCCAGATTGGCAGGGATATTTACCTTATCGATGTGGAAACAGGCCAAAAAAAGATGATTGCAAAGAATGCTAAAGGTTATCCTAGCCTTTCTCCGGCTGCCAAGTATGTGCATTGGTACAGTTATCCGGACAGTGCTTGGCTAGCTTATGATATTGCTGGACAAAAGACAGTCAACCTGACCAATACTATTGAAGACGACTTTTATGATCAACTTCATGACAGTCCTAGCATGCCTCGATCCTATGGGTCAGCAGGATGGACCAAGGACGATCAGGCGTTCATTGTTTACTCCCGCTATGATATTTGGAAAATAGATCCAAGTGGCAAAAAGGATCCTGTAAACATTACTGGAGGAACGGGTAAAGCGCAAAAGACCAGTTTCAGAAGAGAAGTGCTGGACAGGGAAGAAGAGTTTATCGATCCCAAAGCTCCCTTGATCCTATCCGCCTTCAATGAGCAAAATAAAAAGAGTGGATATTTTAAAGGTGATATTAATGGGGACGAAACTCCTGAGGAATTGATTTTTACGGATCATCGGTATTATGGGCTGGAGAAGGCCAAGGCAGCTGATGAAGTTATTGTGAGACGCTCCACCTTCCAGGAATATCCAGATGTGTATGCCACGGATTTGGATATGGGTGCGTTGACGCAACTTTCCCATGCCAATCCGCAACAAAAAGAGATCAATTGGGGAACCGTGGAATTGACGGAGTTTATGACCCTGAAAGGGGACAGTCTACAAGGAATGATCTATAAGCCAGAGGATTTCGATCCTAACAAAAAGTACCCGTTGATGGTATATTTCTATGAAAGAAGATCGGATAGCTTTCACAACTATATCAGTCCGGCCCCGAGTGCTTCGATCATTAACATTTCCTATTTTGTAAGCAATGGTTACGTGGTTTTTGTGCCGGATATTAAATACGATATCGGCCATCCTGGAAAAAGTGCCTATGACTGTATAGTGCCTGGCGTGATGTCTGTCGTGGAAAAAGGCTATGTGGATACCGACAATATGGCCATTCAAGGGCAAAGTTGGGGAGGTTATCAAGTGGCTTACCTCATCACGCAGACGGACATGTTCAAGGCAGCAGGTGCGGGAGCTCCCGTGGCCAATATGACTTCAGCTTACGGCGGAATCCGCTGGGGATCCGGTATGAGCAGGATGTTCCAGTACGAGCAGACCCAGTCCAGAATAGGAGGGACGCTTTGGGAAAAGCCCATGGAGTATATCGAGAATTCACCGCTGTTCTTTGCAGACCAGGTCAATACTCCCGTGCTGATCATGCACAATGACAAAGATGGGGCAGTGCCTTGGTACCAAGGAATAGAGTTTTTTATGTCCCTGAAACGGAACAGAACCCCTGCATGGCTGTTGGTTTACAATGGTGAAGACCACAACCTGCGCAAAAGGAAAAACAGAAAGGACCTTTCCATCCGACTAAGTCAGTTCTTTGACCACTATCTCAAAGGAGCGCCAGCCCCGCTATGGATGACAGAAGGGCTGCCCGCTGTGGAAAAAGGACGGACCCTGAAATATGAGCTGTCAGAATAAAATGTTATTTATTGCTGTTTGGGATTTGTAATCCCGAACCCAGATACGAGGCTGTCTCAAAAGTCCTCGTCATTGCGATTCCGATGGATATCGGAAGAGGCAATCTCATCATATGTGCAATGAAAGCACATCGAGATCACTTCACCCCGTTCGTGATGACGGATAATTTATTTACGAGACAGCCTCCCTGATATTTCGAATTTTACAATGCAAGTTTTATAAACAAGCCACTGATTGAGGGACGATCATTCATTGTTACCCTTTATCAGTGGCTTTTTTCTTATTGGTGAAAATTTAAATATTTATTCTGTTTTTACTTATTATTGATTTTTTTGATATTAAATTATGGGTTTTAATTAATTTATGTTCTAATATTTTGATTTTTTTCTTTTTATTAAATAATAAATTGTTTGCAAGCAGTTTTTTATTCTCCTAAATATTTTTCATAAACGGATTTTTACAATGAAAAAGAACCTGTTACTCAGTGTATTGATTGCATTGGTCTATCTGGCGGGATGCCAGACGGTCAATGAAGAAGAGATGGCATGGGGAGGATTAACACATCATGGAAAAGATGGTCCAATGACAGAAGCGTTTAAAGCCAATTTCCCCAATTCTTGGGAAAGAAATAAAGTATTAGAAATTTTAGAAAATGAAGCAACTGGAAACCGGAAAGCAAAAGGTGATAAATGTAACTAATTTATTCCTTGTGATAGTATTAATGACAGCGTGTGCCACTTCTCCTTTGTTGATGAAAAATGAAACGAGGAATGATCTAGCGTACGAAGTGATCAATTTACTTTCACTTTCTGACAATGGATTGTTTTATAAGACATTGAAAGCTGATCACCCTAGTATTTATGGGATGATGGATTATAATATGATAAATGAAAATAACCGCAAGGAAAGTGTAATCACAGAAATGGACAGGTATTTGGATTTTGATACGATATTCAATGCATCGCAACGTATGGAGCTCGATCATAAATTGAAAAACTTAAAAATTGTCCACCTTGATAGGAAACAGTTGAAAATAAGTAAACTAAGGTATGAACACACTGGTACTGGGAGATTGGAAAGAATTACTTTTCCTATCTTCCAACAAGATTCAAAAGGAAATTTATATGCTTTTTTGTTTTACAGCTGGAGTACTCCGAAGCGGATGAATGGAGCTTCCTACATTTATATTTTCGTAAAACACCATGATATATGGGAAAAGTTATCTACTGTCTTTGTTTCCATAACTTAACAGGAATGATAACAGGTTGAAGAAATGAAGACCTATTTAGCAATTCTTTTTGCTTGTTCTAGTTTCCTTAGCTGCAAACCAAAGAAAGGAAGCCAATTCGGCTTCCTTTCTTTTCTAAATCTAAAATTAGAGGTCTATCTGCTATACTTTTTCCTTGTCCACCAATTGGCTTAACTGCTCCGACACGGCTGCTTGGAGGCCTTCGACTTTGGTAAGGTCGGTGTCCCAGAAATTGACATTTTTCAGGACTTCGCCAGCCGCTTCATCCAGGTCATCGCTTTCCCAGATCGTCTTGAAGTAATTGACGATTTCCTCGTCATCCTGTACCGGGGTGGCTTCGCCATTATAGCTTCCTTTATAGAAAACGATCAGGGCAGCCAGCGAGCGAACCAAGTTGGAAGGTAATTTACCTTTCCTGTCCACATATTCCAGTAGTGAAGGCAGCACCCTTACTTTGAATTTTGAAATGGAGTTCAAGGCTATGGAGCTCAAAAGGTGTTTTACAAATGGGTTCTTGAAGCGGTCCATCACGTCATTGGCAAACTGCTCCAACTCCTCTTTCGGAAGGTCCAGCGTAGGGATGATTTCACCTTGGATGGTTTCGTTCAGGAATGGCCCGATCACAGGGTCTTCTACTGATTCCCTTACCGTTCTCAGCCCATGCAGGTAAGCTACGGGCACCAACGAAGTATGGGCGCCATTGAGGATTCTTACTTTTCTGGTCCTGTATGGGGATTGGTCTTTGACAAATTTCACGTCGAGTCCAGCTTCTTCAGCAGGAAATTCTGCTTTGACTGCATCTAGTCCCTCGATTACCCAAAGATGGAAAGGTTCGGCTTTTACTACCAAATTATCTTCGTACCCAATGTTTTCTTGAATTTCTTTAATGGTCTCCTTCGGAAATCCAGGGACGATACGGTCCACTAGGGTGTTGGAGAAGGTATTGGCCTCATTGATCCATTGGATAAAGCCATTGGGTAGCTGCCATAGGGCTGCATATTGAAGGATGATCTCTTTTAGCTTGGCGCCATTTTTATCGATCAGTTCACAGGGGATGATGTGAAGCCCTTTGGCCTTGTCTCCATTAAAGGTGTCAAATCTTTTATAAAGAAGAGCGGTCAATTTACCTGGAAATGAACTGGGTAGTTTTTCCCGGTCATCATCTTCGGGGTTGTACGAAATACCTGCTTCCGTGGTATTGGATACCACAAAACGGAGATCTAGGTTTTCGGCCAGTTTCAGGTAAGCTTCATAGCTCTCATAAGGATTGACGACTCCTCTGACGCAGGTGATGAGTCGGGTTTCCTCTTTGGCTTCCCCTTTTTGGATGCCGCTGAGCTGTACATGGTACAGGCCCTCTTGGTCATTGATCATTTTGCCCATTCCATGCTGGATAGGCTGGACCAATTGGACGTCACCGTTGAAGTCTGTTTTTTCGTTCATGGTGTCGATGATCCAGTCCACAAAGCCCCTTAAAAAGTTTCCTTCTCCAAACTGGAGGACTTTTACAGGTCTTTCGGTAATTCCGTCGACAGTTTGTCTGTTAAGTGTTTTCATGGTTTATCGTGAATTTCTATTGTTCAAATTCAAAGTAATTTTTGGCGTTGTAATAGCAAATATCGCTGACAATCTTGCCCAGCCACTTTTCATCTGCCGGCAACTCCCCATTTTCCACATCCCTGCCGATCAAGTTACAAAGCGTCCTTCGGAAATACTCATGTCTAGGGAAGGAAAGAAAGCTTCTGGAGTCCGTCAGCATGCCTACAAAGCAGCTCAGCAGTCCCATATTGGAAAGTGCATTGAGTTGTTTTTCCATACCGTCTTTTTGGTCCAGAAACCACCAACCTGAGCCAAACTGTACTTTTCCACGGATGGAGCCATCATTGAAGTTGCCAATCATGGTGGCCAATACTTCGTTGTCTCGAGGGTTAAGGTTATACAGGATCGTTTTGGTAAGCTGGTCGGTACTGTCCAATTGGTTCAGGAATTTGGCCAGAGCTTCTGCTTGCGAGTAGTCACCAATAGAATCGAACCCAGTATCAGGCCCCAAGACCCTTAGCATTCGCTCGTTGGTGTTTCTAAGTGCTCCAAGGTGGTATTGTTGTGTCCAGCCTTTTGCATGATACATGTGGCTAAGGTGGAGCAATGTTTCAAATTTAAAGTACTGGATTTCCTCATTGGAAAGGGCCTTTTGTTCGGAAAGTTTTTGGAAAAGATCCTCAGCACTGTATTGGCCCAGTTTGAAGAAATATAGCTGCTCCAAACCATGGTCAGAGAGCCTGCCTCCGTGTTCGTGGAAGAATGCTATCTGATTTTCCAAAGCTGCCAAAAGGTCTCCATATTTGCTAATGGTCACGCCACTGGCTTCTTGAAGTTTTTCCAGATAAGCCATGTAATCGGCTGGGTTTTCGACGGCATAGGCCTTATCCGGTCTAAAAGCCGGGAATAAGTTTGGTTGTATTCCTTCCTTCTTGGCCTTAATATGGTATTCCAAGCTATCGATGGGATCATCAGTGGAACAAACCGTTTCGACATTCATTTGGCTTAACAATCCTCTGGTGTGGTGGGAGGGTTGTTGGAGCATGTCGGTGGCTTTTTGGTATATATCATCCGCTGTATCCGGGCTGAGCAGCTCCTCAATACCAAAATACCTTTTCAATTCCAGGTGTGTCCAGTGGTAAAGGGGATTCCTTAGGGTGTAAGGTACTGTTTCGGCCCACTTTTGGAATTTCTCCTGGTCAGTTGATCCTTTTCCGGTAATGTATTTCTCATCTATCCCAAGGGTCCTCATGGCACGCCATTTATAATGATCGCCAGCAAGCCAGATTTCGGTTAGGTTTTTGAATGTTCGGTTTTCGGTGATGTCCTTCGGGGACAAATGACAGTGATAGTCTATGATGGGCAGTTCTTTCGCATAGTCATGATAAAGAACTTGTGCAAATTCACTTTGCAATAGAAAATCTTCCGATAAGAAGGTCTTTTTGGTTTTGCGCAATCGATTGCTCACTTCGTCCAACATGTGCTTTTGTCTGTTTAAGGTATATTCAAAAGGTCTAAATTATTTATTTAAAGGTTGTGCTACTTTCCGCGCGGAAGATTCCCTGATGATCAGTTCCGGTTTGAGCACGGTTTTTTGCGGGACATACTTTTTGGGATCTGCCTTAAGCAACTCAAAAAACAATTCTGCTGCCACGTTGCCCATTGGAATACTCACTTGGTCCACCGTGGTCAGGGAAGGAGTGGTAAATGAAGTAAAGGGTTCATTACCAAATCCCACAAGTCCCACTTGTTCGGGAACGTTAATGTTTTTTTCCTTGAGCATTTGCAGCGCACCCATTGCCGCATAGTCACTGGAAGAAAAAATAGCATCAAAGTCCAATCCTTCATCCAGCATTTTCAAAACAGATCGTTGGCCATCTTCCAACTGCATATTGCTTTCAATAATCAGTTTTTTGTCAAAGGGAATACCATGGTTATGTAAGGCATCAATGTACCCTCTGAGCCGTTCGCTGTAAATGTTTATTTTTCGTGGATTGGTAAAGTGTGCAATCCGCTTGTATCCATTTTCGATAAGATGTTCGACGGATTTATAAGCCCCCATGTAATCGTCTATGACCACTTGGTTTACTTCCACGTCATCCGTTATTCTATCAAACAATACCAATGGAATACTTTTGTCCACGATCCGTTCCAAATGGTCAAAGTCTTCTGTGTTCTTGCCGATTGACATAATAATGCCATCCACTCGGGCACTTAAAAGCGTGTCCACGATCTGCACTTCTTGCTCGTAATTTTCATAGGACTGGCTAATGATCACTTTATAATTGAGTTGATTGGCGATTTCCTCTATTCCCCTGACTACAGAGGAAAAGAAATTCCGGTTTGCCGTAGGGACAATTATCCCGATCAACCTGCTTTTGCCATTACGAAGTGCTGCCGCGATGTTGTTAGGTTGATAATTGATGTCCTTAGCGGTTTTGGTGACCAGCTTTTTGGTAGCATCACTTATCCTAGGGTGGTTGTTTAGCGCACGTGAAACGGTACTCGCGGTAATGCCTAGCTTCGAAGCTATGTCATGGATCGTCGCTTTCTTTCTTTTATTCATTTTTCCGAACGGGTTGCCAAAACCTCAAATGTAAGACAATTCCTTAAATTTCATGGCATTTGTCTTATTAGGACATACTCCGTGGGTTTTGACGTTTCTGGTTATTATGGGTATCCTTTTAGTCCGTAATCGTCCTAAAATATAATGTAATCGTTTGCGCAATATAGTTTTTTTATTGAATTATAGCCAAGTAATAAGTGGATTATTTTTTTATTGAAGAACCTGTGATTTAAAGTATAATGATGCTTCTTTGCTATCAATCCTTACTTTTTAAAATTAGTTTGGGGATTTTTTAGGATAAAATTTTAATCTGTGAAAAAAAATAATTAAATATGCAATCGATTGCTCAAAGTAATGGTTTATGATCGCTAGTGTAGGAGAGGACGATGGAGGAACCATTACCAGCAATTGTGAATTTGTTTTGAATGTAATTAGTTTAGGGTTAATGATGTGAAATGTCCCCTTCGCTTGAGGGGGACTTTTCAACTTAAGCCTTAAATAAACGTGATAAAGAATTCAATTAACCATAAAACCCCAGAATAATGAAAAACCTGAAAAAGAGAATAGCTACGCGCATGGTGCATTTTTTTATGTCGTTGGTAAGTAAGCCAGCAACCGCTCCTGTGCTTGTTCCCGTCAGATCTCGATCCCATAAATTTGATCGTCCTTCCAAATAATAGTTTTCAATCTAACCAAAATATCATGTTTAAGCTCCTCCCAATCCGATTGAGTGCAGCCCTTCCTGTAGTTTTAGCGTCTTTTGCTTTGGTGTCGTGTTCCTCAAAAAACACCTCCGAAACAACCACAAGCACAGCGGAAGTATCCGAAGAGAAAACCCCATATTCCAGTTGGATGGCAGATTCGGAAATTAAAAGGAACCCAGAAGGGTGGACCCTGGATTTTAACGAAAAGCCAAAATGGGAATATACCCATGGTCTTATAATGACGGCAATGGAAGAGGTTTATGAAAAGACGAACAATCAAAAGTACTTGGACTACATCGTAAACTTTGCCGATTTCATGGTGGAAGAGGATGGTGCCATAAAGACTTACAAAAAAAGTGATTATAACATCGACCGTGTAAATGGCGGCTGTTTTCTGATAGGTTTATATGATGAAACCCAAGTGGAAAAATATAAACTGGCCATCGAGGAACTTCGCGATCAGATGCGGGAGCACCCAAGGACATCGGAAGGTGGGTTTTGGCACAAGAAGCGCTATCCACACCAGATGTGGCTAGATGGACTTTATATGGGATCCCCGTTTTTAGCACGATACGGCACCGAATTCAATGAGCCTGCCTTGTTTGACGATGTGGCCAACCAGATTTATTTGATGGACAAGTACGGTTACAGTGAAGAAACAGGCCTTTATCACCACGCTTGGGACGAAAGTAAAGAACAAAAGTGGGCCGATCCTGAAACGGGATTATCCAAAAATTATTGGGGCAGGAGCATCGGCTGGTTTAGCATGGCCGTAGTGGATGTATTGGATTATTTTCCGGAGGATCATCCCAAAAGGGATATGATCATACAGGTGGCCCAGAAGATAGCTGCCGGCATCATCCAATATCAGGATGAAACGGGTGTTTGGTATCAAGTAGTGGATCAGGGTGATCGAGAAGGAAATTATTTGGAATCCTCTTGTTCCAGTATGTTCACTTACTTTTTATTGAAAGGAGTGAGCAAAGGCTACTTGGATGAAAAATACTTGGAAAATGGGAAAAAAGCCTATCAAGGTCTTTTGGATGAATTCATCAGGGAAGATCCTGATGGAGGGATTAGTATCACCAATGTTTGTGCCGTGGCCGGGTTAGGTGGCGATCCATATCGTGATGGTTCTTATGAATATTACATTAGTGAGCCTCAAAGGGACAATGATCCCAAAGGGGTGGGACCATTTATCTTGGCTTCACTTCAATTTGAGGCATTGAAGTGAGTTGCCTTGGCAAAAAATCATTATTTTCCAAAACAGAAAAGATTACAATAGACCTCAATCCTCACCCCCATGTCAAAAAAAGAAGTAACCTGTTTTAAGTACCCGTTAGTGCTATTCCTTTTCCTGCTGTCTCCCCTTTTATGGGCACAGAAGTTTGATATTACAGTTGCCAAAGATGGTTCAGGTGATTTTACCACCATCCAAGAGGCTTTTAATAACATTCCTGATTTTAGGAAATCGGTTACACGTATTCTTTTGAAGCCGGGAGAATACAAGGAGAAATTGACCTTGGCATCCACCAAGACAAATGTCCATTTGATTGGGAGTGATGTTTCCAATACTCTTATTACCTATGATGACTTTGCTTCCAAAGAAAATAAGTTTGGGGAAGAAATGGGAACCACTGGGTCGAGCTCTTTTTTTGTTTTTGGCGACGGATTCTTAGCCAAAAATATCACCTTCGAAAATTCCTCTGGACCTGTTGGCCAAGCGGTAGCGGTAAGGGTAAACGGGGATAAGGTGATTTTTGATAATTGTCGCTTTTTAGGATATCAAGACACCTTGTATCCACATGGAAAAAACAGTAGGCAATATTACAAGGATTGTTATATCGAAGGCACGACGGATTTTATTTTTGGGTGGTCCACAGCGGTTTTTGAAAACTGTGAAATATTTTCCAAGGATGGGGGAAGCTATATTACGGCCGCATCCACCGAAAAAGAGAGCCTGCATGGGTTTGTATTTATAAAGTGCAAATTGACCGGAGACGCTCCTGAGCAGAGCGTTTACTTGGGCCGCCCTTGGCGCGATTATGCTCAGACAGTATTTATAAGTTGTGAAATGGGCGCACATATTAAGCCCGAAGGCTGGCATAATTGGGATAAACCTTCAGCGGAAGAAAATTGCTTTTATGCTGAATTTCGCTCCTATGGACCGGGGGCTGCTCCAGAGGAGCGGGTCATGTGGTCTTGGCAGCTTACTTCGGATATCGGTAAAGCCTATACCGTGGAAAATGTGCTCGGTGGGGAAGATGACTGGAATCCTCTTGATATTCTTCATGCCGAACAGGAAGGTGATTGAGTGCTGTAGCGTTCGTGTTATGAATTTTCGCAAAACATTATTCAACCAATAATAACCTTTTTATGAAATTACTTAAACCATTATTGGCCGGATTAGCTTTCGGTGTAAGCTGTGCTGTGCCCGTGATTGCCCAGGACGACAGCCCTTCAGCAGTTTGGGTAGCCGACCAAGGCGATGGTACCTATATCAATCCCATCATCCATGCGGACTATTCTGATCCCGATCTGTGTCGGGTCGGCGATGACTTTTACATGACCGCTTCCAGTTTTAATGTAGCTCCCGGACTTCCCATTCTCCATTCCAAGGATTTGGTAAACTGGGAATTGATAGGGCATGCCCTGGATCGGCAGCCCCCTTTTGATCATTTTAGTAAGCCACAACACGGTAATGGTGTTTGGGCACCTGCCATCCGCTATCACAAAGGTGAATATTACATTTACTGGGGCGATCCCGACTTTGGGATTTATATGGTGAAGACCAAGGACCCAGCAGGAGAGTGGGAAGACCCTGTTTTGGTAGAAGCTGGAAAAGGCTTGATCGATCCTTGCCCGTTGTGGGACGAAGATGGTAACGCCTACCTTTCCCATGCCTTTGCGGGGAGTCGGGCAGGTATCAAGAGTATTTTGGTGGTCAAACCACTAAGTGCAGATGGCACCAAAACCACCGGAGCGGGTAAGATTGTCTTTGATGGCCACGAAGACCATCCTACGGTGGAAGGAACCAAGTTCTACAAGCGAAACGGCTATTATTATCTTTTTGCCCCGGCAGGTGGCGTTTCCACGGGGTGGCAGCTTATCCTGCGGTCAAAACATCCCTACGGACCATACGAAGAGCATATCAGCTTGACGCAAGGAGAGACGGATATCAATGGCCCCCATCAAGGTGGATGGGTAAGTTTGGAAAGTGGAGAGGACTGGTTTGTCCATTTTCAAGACAAGGAAGCCTATGGGCGGATCGTGCATATGCAGCCGATGATATGGGAAAACGATTGGCCTACGATGGGAGAGGATACCAATGGTGATGGGACTGGACAGCCTGTGATGCGTCACAAGAAACCAGATGTTGGCAAGACGTATCCTGTTACTACCGTTGACGATTCGGATGAATTTGATGGCGATGATATCGGTGTGCAGTGGCAATGGCACGCAAATCCGAAAGCCACCTGGGCATTTGCCAATCCATCCAAAGGGATGCTAAGGATTTATACGGATCAGCTGCCCGAGGACGCCGAAAACTTATGGGCCGCCTCCAATCTCCTTTTGCAGAAATTTCCAGCAGAAGAATTTACTACTACGACCGAATTGACCTTCCATCCAAACGAAAAGCTCCAAAATGAGAAAGTAGGTTTTATCGTGATGGGGATGAGCTATGCATATTTAGCATTGGAGAGTGAATCGGATGGCGTTTACCTGAAGTATGTCGAATGTGACGATGCTGAGCATGGTAAGCCGGAGAAGGAAACAGTGATCAAGAAACTCTCCGATAACAAAGTCCAGCTTCGGGTAACCGTAAAAGAGGGAGCTGTTTGTCAATTTGCTTACAGCGAAGATGGAGAACAATTTACCTCCATAGAAGATACCTTTACTGCCGTACCCGGAAAGTGGATTGGTGCCAAAGTGGGGCTCTTTGCCGCGAGAGAAGACAAGATCAATGACTCTGGTTATGCAGATGTGGATTGGTTCAGGTTTTCAAAATGACGGCTTGCGTGGAAGCCTTTCCTCCATGGATTGGCCACCACTAAGTTTAAATATGATCCATAATCTTCACTTTTGGATGATCATCGGTCCTGTTGAAGATTTTACTCACGAACAATTTAAAATAGGTAAACCCCAAAATGATAAACACAAGCTATAAATATTTATTCCTGATTGCCGTCTTGGTAGTCATGAGCAGTAGGGTGAAAGGAAGGCAAATCGATCCTGTGGAAGCAACGATTTACGAGGGCGTGGAAATCGAAATGCCCCAAGTACAGCTTCCGAGTTTTCCAGACCATGAAGTGAACATAACTGCTTACGGAGCGGTAGGCAATGGCATCGAGAAAAACACAGCGGCATTTGCCAAGGCCATTGATGAGGTGGCCCAAGCAGGCGGCGGTAGGGTGATCGTTCCGAGGGGAATCTGGCTTACAGGCCCCGTGACGCTACAGAGCAATATCAACCTCCATCTTGAGGAAGGTGCTCTGGTGCTATTTTCGCGTGACTTTGACGATTACCCCTTGGTCAAAACCAGCTTTGAAGGCTTGAACACGGTGCGGTGTACTTCACCCATCAATGCCTTTGAGGCAGAAAATATAGCCATTACCGGTAAGGGTGTCATCGATGGAAATGGGGATGCTTGGCGACCAGTGAAAAAGGGAAAAATGACGCCAGGTCAATGGGATAAACTGGTGAAGTCGGGTGGCGTCCTTTCTGATGATGAAAAGATGTGGTTCCCAACTGCCAATTCAAAAAAAGGATATACCAGTAGCAGTAATTTCAATGTGCCAGATTTAATCAGCGATGATGAATTGGCATCTGTTAAGGATTTTTTGCGTCCTGTCATGGTGAGTTTGGTGAAATGTAACAAGGTGCTGTTGGATGGACCTACTTTTCAGAATTCACCTGCTTGGAACATTCACCCGCTGATGAGTGAAAATGTGGTCATCCGCAACCTTAACGTCCGTAATCCATGGTACAGCCAAAATGGAGATGGGCTTGACCTAGAATCCTGTAAAAATGCCCTGGTCTATAACAACACCTTTGACGTGGGAGATGATGCCATTTGCTTTAAGTCAGGAAAAAACCAAGACGGCAGAGACCGGGGAATGCCCACCGAAAATGTAATTGTGAAAAATAATACAGTATATCATGCGCATGGCGGATTTGTTGTGGGAAGTGAGATGTCAGGTGGCGTTCGGAATGTGCATGTGTCCAACTGCACCTTTATCGGCACCGATGTGGGCTTAAGGTTTAAAAGCACCCGGGGCAGGGGCGGTGTCGTGGAAAATATCCATATTTCCGATATTGATATGATCAATATTCCTACAGATGCAATTCGTTTCAACATGTTTTACGGCGGGAACTCTCCCGTGTTGGAAGAAGACCAAGATGCAGAAGATGAAGCCAGGGATGAAACCATCGTTCCGGTGACGGAGGAAACGCCAGCTTTTAAGGATATTTACATGAAAAACATTACGGCAACCGGTTCTGGAACTGCTGCATTTTTCATGGGATTACCAGAAAAGAGCTTGGAAAATGTCCGGCTTGAAAATGCCTTGTTGGAAGCAAAAAATGGGATTACTGTCATCGATACCGATGGCCTGGTACTTAAAAATGTGGAAGTAAGGGCTGCAAAAACTTCTGCTTTGACCATTTACAATAGCAGAAACGTACAGGTGACGGAATTTTCTTTTGGAGATAATGGAAAAACTCCCGTTCGCGTATTGGGCGAATTGTCCAGCGATATACAATTTGACCAAGCAGATTTTTCCAACGTGGAAGAACAAGTGACAAAGGGGAAAGGACTTCCTTCCAATGCATTAAACCTCAAATAAGCATGAATAACTTAACCAGATCAATCATTCCAATCATCGTCCTGGCAGGACTGTTGGTTTCTTTTGTCCGAAAGGATCAAGACATCACCATTTTTATGATAGGCGACAGCACGATGGCCAATAAACCTTATTCGGGCAGCAACCCTGAGAAAGGCTGGGGGCAGGTATTTGGTTTATATTTCAATGATGGCGTGCGTGTGGAAAATCATGCCTTGAATGGTAGGAGTACCAAGAGCTTTCGCGACGAAGGGCATTGGGACAAAGTCTACCAGTCCATCAAGCCGGGGGATTATGTCATCATTGAATTTGGCCATAATGACCAGAAGTCAAAATCGCCTGAGCGGTATGCTGCACCCGATACGGATTATCGTAACAACTTGATTCGGTACATTGAGGAGACTTATGAAAGGGGAGGAAAGCCTGTATTGGCCACGCCCATTTCCAGACGAAGTTATGAAGATGGCGTCTTGGTGGATACGCACGGACGGTATTCAGAGGTGGTAAGGGAAGTGGCAGCGGAGTATAATATCCCACTTTTTGACCTACACAGCAAAACGGTTGAAGTGATCGAGCAATTTGGGGAAGAGAAATCAAAGGAGCTCTTTCTCCATTACAAACCGGGAGATTACGAACGGTTTAAAGAAGGACAAGAAGACAATACCCATCTAAGCCCCACGGGAGCATTCAAAGTGTGTGATTTGGCGGTGGCCGAGCTGAAACAGGAGTTGCCTGAGTTGGTGATCTTTTTGAAAGATTAGTTGGTGTGATGGAGGTACTGGTAAATATCGATTCCAGTTTTTGATTTTAGTTCAGCGATAGAAGCTGTAGCAGAGTTGGAGGTTAGATCCCAAACAGTACAACTATTCTAAAAGAGGTATTCCTCCTTTGTATTAAAATGAAAACGTAAGAATAATGAAATGCTCAGTCAAGATACTATTGTCCTTGCTGCCATTTATGCTTTTGATGGGATTTAATGATAAGGAAAAAATCGTAACGGTCTATTTGGTCGGTGATTCCACCATGGCAGACTATAGTGATGATTATGATCCTGGAAAGGATTATATGAAGACGCGCTATCCGGTGACTGGTTGGGGACAAGTGTTTCAGCCTTTTATGAGCAAAGAGCACATAGCTGATTTGAAAGGGCTGATTAACGCGGACTCTATCGTAGTGGATGACAGGGCAAGAGGAGGAAGGAGTACTCGGACGTTTTTTGAAGAAGGCAGATGGCGGGATGTTTATACGGCCCTAGAGCCCGATGATGTGGTGTTGATGCAATTTGGACATAATGATGCCGCAGAGAGCAAGCCAGCCCGATATGTAACCCCAGAAGGGTATAAAGAGTACATTCGCCTGTTTGTATCCCAAGCCAGGGATAAAGGCGGTATTCCAATCATTGTCACTCCGGTCAACCGGAATTATCCTTGGAAAGACGGCCAACTGCAAAACGTACACGGTGAATACTATACTGCAGCAGTGGAGGTGGCCAAAGAGATGAAGGCCCGGATGATAGATTTGACCAAGCTGTCCATGGAGCATTTTTCCGAAATGGGGAAAGACTATGTGACCTCGCATTACTTTATGAATTTTGAAGCAGGTCTGTATGAAGCGTATCCCGATGGAAGTAATGATAATACGCATTTCCAACCGGAAGGAGCTCGCGCAGTAGCAAAACTGGTTTATGAAGCCATGATCGAGTTGGCACAAGAAATCCCGCACACACCTAACCCTTGATTATACTTTCCCATGCTAAGACACCAAATAACCACCGTTTTTCTTTTAGCCTTTTCGGTCATGACAGGGCTCCAAGCCCAGCATGTCAATTCTTATCCCAAAGATGGAAAGGTGCGTGACCTAAAGGGTAAAGTCCAAGAAGATATTGTGGTCGCAAAGGATGGCAGTGGTGATTTTTTATATATCGCAGATGCGCTCGAAGCCATCAGGGTTTACCTTCCCAAGCCCATTACCGTTCACATCAAGGAAGGCGTTTATAAGGAAAAGTTAGAGATTCCAGGGACGATTACCAATGTGACCTTCAAAGGAGACGGGCCAGGCAAGACCATTATCACTTATGATGACCATACGGGGAAAGACTATATGGATACTTTTGATTCCTATACCTTGTTGGTTTGGGGAAACAGCTTGACGTTTAAGGATATGACCATTCAGAATACAGCAGGTTCAGTAGGACAGGCTGTGGCCCTTCATGCAGAGGGAGACCGTTTGGTGTTTGAAAACTGTCACTTTAGAGGTGATCAGGATACGATGTTTGCTTCCGGTGAAAACAGCCGGCAGTATTTTAAAGACTGTTATATCGAGGGAACTACTGATTTTATATTTGGTGGTGCCACAGCATTATTTGAAGACTGTGAAATTCACAGTAAATCCAACTCCTACATTACCGCGGCATCCACATCGGAGTGGGTGAAATTCGGCTACGTTTTTAAAAATTGCAGGTTGACGGCAGCAGAAGGGGTTGAAAAAGTGTATCTGGGAAGACCTTGGCGGGATTTTGCCAAAACTGTTTTTATCAATTGTGAAATGGGCTCGCATATCGTTCCAGAAGGATGGCATAATTGGGGTAGGGAAGAGACGGAGAAAACGACCTTCTATGCCGAATATGGCTCATACGGGCCTGGTGCCAATAGATCAGCGCGAGCGACATGGTCGCATCAACTTGCGGACGAGGAAGCGGATGCATATACGATTGCGAATATATTTGCTGGCCACACCTGCCCAAAAGGTGCTTATGGCTTTCCTTGGTATGGGTATGCGGTAGACAGTTCTTTTAATCTTGACGATTCCTATGAAAAGTACAAGAAGTACTTTCCCGATATCCAGCCAGTTTCTAATGTAGCCATAGAAGGGGTGGAAACAACGAATGTAAAATACAAGGACCTAGGCTATAGGAGCCTGGAAATGGATGTTTTTTATCCTGAGGAGAAAAGTAAGCTCCCGGGTATTTTATTGGTCCATGGAGGGGGATGGCGTTCCGGAAATCGATCCCTTCAAGCTCCCTTGGCAAAAGCGTTGGCGAAGAGGGGGTATGTAACAGCAGTGATGGATTACCGGTTATCCTTGGAGGCACCATATCCGGCTGGAGTGTATGATGTAAAAGATGCTGTCAAATGGCTAAAATCGCATGCAGATAATTTTGGGCTGGATACCAGTAGGGTGGCCATATCGGGAGGGTCCGCAGGAGGACAGCTCGCCGCATTGGTGGCCATGACCAATGGACGGCTGGCATATGAGGAAACCAATAATGGGGATCAACACGCTTCTTCGACCGTGCAAGCGCTCATAGACATGGACGGAGTTTTGGCCTTTCATCATCCTGAATCATCAGAGGGAGAAGTAGCCGCCCAATGGCTGGGGGGCACGTATGATGAGGTTCCTGCTATCTGGGAGGCTGCCTCCGCCTTACATCAGGTGAGTGAACGAGCCGTCCCGAGCCTTTTTCTGAACAGTCAATATCCACGATTCCATGCCGGGCAGGATGATTTGATCCAGCAATTGGATCAGCGAGGAATTTACAGCGAAGTGCATGGATTTGAGCGCAGTCCTCATCCATTTTGGTTGTTTAATCCGTGGTTTGAACAAACGGTAGATTATGTGGATTCATTTCTAAAAAGCGTGTGGTAAGGCCAATTTTAAGATGATTTTAAGGAAACGATTCCGTAATAGGAAATCGATTGCACAATATTGAATCGATTTAGTGCTTTAGGAATTGTAAGGATAGTTATGGCTGATGATTTATATTAACATTACTGTTGTTAATAAATTTTTATATGGAAATAACGGATAACTGTAAAATTAATTTGTAAGTGTAAAAATTATTAGTTAAAATGCAATCGATTGCGCATTTTTAACCTGTTTGCTGCACTCAAAGTCAACTTGATTAGTAAACCCTTAATTAAAATAACCATGAAAAGCCCTCCCATATCTTACATCCCCGAGGCAAAAGCATCTCGCTGTACAAGTACCAATTTACGCATGAATTACCGCTTACCAGTAGGTCATCCCTTACTGGAGTACTTTCATATTTATTAACAAAACCCAATCAATATCGAAATGATGTTTACCAAAAATCTTTCGGGTTTTACCCGATGCATTTCATTGCTTTTGATGCTGATGGTGATGGGTGTGATGGACCTCCAGGCCCAGACATCGGAAATTACCGGAGTAGTCAGAAGCTCAGAAGGTGAGACCATACCGGGTGTCACCGTTATGCTAAAAGGATCAGGTACAGGAACCAGCACAGACATGGATGGAGCCTATAAACTGACCGTAAACGACCCCAATGGGACATTAATGTTTTCTTCCATTGGGATGATCAAGCAAGAAATCCCCATCAATGGCCGATCTACCATCGATGTTACCATGGAGATGGATGTGGCACAGCTTGACATGGTGGAAGTAGTAGACTATGGATACGGAACGGTAAAGAAGACCGACATGACCGGTTCGGTTGCTTCCATGTCCGGAAAGGAATTGGCCAAGATCCCTGTGGCCAGTGCTGCACAGGCCATCACGGGTAGGCTTCCCGGTGTTCGGGTATTGACCACAGATGGTTCGCCAGGAGCGGATGTGGTGATCCGTGTAAGGGGCGGAGGATCCGTTACCCAGGATAACTCACCACTTTATGTAGTCGATGGATTTATTGTGGGAAGTATACGGGATATTCCACCGACTGACATTGAGTCGATCACGGTGCTAAAAGATGCGGCGGCTACGGCCATTTATGGTGCACAAGCAGCCAATGGGGTTATCGTCGTGACCACCAAAACCCCAAAAGCAGGCAAGACTTCTATCTCATACAATAACTTCTTCCAGTGGAAAAGCCTTCCCAAGGACCGACGGTATAATGTCCTTAATGCCTACGAATATGTCCTTGCCAATTATGAGTATGCCAAATTGCAATCGAATGCTGCCGTTAGAAACTTTGAAAAGTTTTATGGTGTGTACGACGATTTGGAACTTTATCAGCAAAAGCCGACGACCGACTGGCAGGATGAACTTTTTGGTGATCCTAAGCTCAGCCAATACCATAACTTGAGCATTAGCGGTGGTACAGAAAAGACCAAATTCATGCTGAGCCTTACTAATAATACCGATGAAGGTTTGATGCTGAATTCAGGTTACATGAGAAATGTGATCAACTTTAAATTGAACCATCAATTGGCCGACAGGCTGACCATGGACGTGGGAGCCAGGGTAACCCACACCGTGATTGACGGGGCAGGTACTTCTGGAAATGCCCAAATAAGCATTAAAGATGCTGTGCAGACCAGGCCCACCAACGGAATTGCGGATGAATTGGACATTGATATGAACCAAATCAACTCCGAAGATGATTTCCAATCCTTCCTGCTCAGCTTGGTAAGCCCTGTAGAATTGGCAAAGCAAGACTGGAGAAAGCGGACAGAGTATGATTATGTCTTCAATGCAGGCTTGACTTGGGAGGTGATCGATAACCTTAATTTTAAGTCGACCTTTAACGGTTCCAGAGACTTCAGAGAGAACCTGAGGTTTTATGGGCCATTGACCGGTGAATCCTTCAACAACGGTAATAATATGCCCTTGGGACAAAGAGAAGATCGCTCAAGCTTTTCCTACCGCTGGTTAAACAGTGTTTCCTATAAGTTTGATGATTTGGGCACTGATCATGACCTTGATTTCTTGGTAGGTCAAGAGGTTTATTCCAGCGGAGGAAAGAGAAGTTTTCTGCGAGCGGAGGACTTCAGGCTGTCCATTACACCGGAAGAGTTGTTCGCCAACATGACTTTTGGTCGGGCAGACCGCCATGAGACAGAAGATTACACTAACTCCAACCGTTTTTCACTCTTCGGTCGGGCCAACTACCAATTTAAAGGCAAGTACCTTTTCACGGCCACGGTAAGGTCAGATGCTTCCAGTAAGTTCTCCAAAGACAACAGAGTAGGGGTGTTCCCTGCTGTAGCCGTGGGCTGGAAAATTTCTGAGGAAGATTTCTTGAAGGCATCATCATGGGTGGACGAGTTGAAACTGCGATTGAGCTGGGGAGAGACGGGTAACGATAGGATCGAAACCACCGCCACACAGTTTCTTTTCAGTGCTTCCACCAACCGAGGCCCTGGTTTTGGCAATACGGACAATGTATTTTACCAACCGTCCAGCAGTACGCTTTATAATCCAGACTTGAAATGGGAAACCACCATTACCAAAAACATTGGCTTGGACTTTACGTTGTTCAAGGCCAAGGTGGAAGGTAGTTTGGACTTTTATCGAAATGTCACCAGAGACCTTTTGCTTCAATCTGCCATTCCGCCGAATACGGGCTTTTCTACCCAATGGAATAATGTCGGAAGTACTTCCAACCAAGGGGTGGAATTGGGCATCAATGCCTTTATCATCGACAAGCCGGACTTTTCCCTCTCGGTTAACTTTAACACAGGGCTTAACCAAGCACGTGTAGAGGAACTGGATGGAACCAATGAACGATTCTTCCAATCCAATTGGGCCAGCACGGACCTGAACAATATCAACGACTTTTACCTTCGTGTGGGAGGAAAGATTGGCGACGTGTTCGGTTATGTGACCGATGGATACTATACCGAGGATGATTTTGAAGGATATGATGCGGCAGCGGGTGAGTATATTTTGAAGGCAGATGTGCCCAACTCGACTTCAGTAGTAGGCAATACCAATATCAGACCGGGTTTCTTAAAGCTAAAAGACCTGAACGATGATGGTCAAATTGATGCCGATGATCGAAAAGTGATCGGCAATACCCTTCCTAAAAATCAAGGTGGATTTGGGGTGAATGCTAGATGGAAAGGTTTTGATGCAGCCATCTTCTTCAATTACCAGTTTGGAAATGATGTTTACAATACCGGTAAGATCCAGTATAACCAATTCAGAAGGGTGACATACGGAAATATGCTGACCACCATGTCATCAGAAAACCGCTATACCTATTTGGATGTGGACGGCACTTACACCGGAACACCTGGTGAGATTGTCACCGATCTTGGCCAGCTAGAGGAAATGAACGCTGGTAAGAACATCTGGTCCCACAACAGTTATGGGATTGCAGGAGCTGTGATTCACTCATGGGCGATCGAGGATGGTTCATTCATCAGGCTTAATAACCTTACCGTAGGTTATTCCCTTCCTACGGAGTTGATTTCCCGCATTGGCCTTTCCCAGTTTAGGATATACGCCACAGGAAACAACTTGAAGTTGTGGACGGATTACACTGGCTACGATCCAGAGGTAAGTACCAGCAGAAGCAGCAGTTATTCTGCGTTGACTCCAGGTGTGGATTATTCTTCTTTCCCAAGAAGCCGATCCTATACAGTAGGTGTTAATGTGACATTCTAAACACGAAACGTATCATGAAAATAAAACATATAATTATAGCAGCGGCTACGGCGACCATGATGAGTTCTTGTCAGGACTTCCTGGAGCCAGAATCGCTATCTACCTTTGATTTAAACTATATTTATTCAAATGTGGATGATGCCAGAAAAGGTGTTAACGCCATCTATTCCCACTTTGGTCAGGATGCTTTCCGTTCCAGGTTATCCAATAACATGACCGGTAACACGGATATTGAGCATTCCAGCGGGTGGAGCAGTAACGGTGACCGTTATCAGATTTGGGATTTGGAGGCATTGGAGAGCAACCGTGACCTGCAGATCGTATGGACCTATGCATATCGTGCCATCAGGGACGCCAATATTGCCATTGAGGGCTTGGAAGCCAGTGGGATGTTGGAGTCTAATGATGCTTCCACCGCTCAGACCATGAACCACCTGTTAGGGGAAGCTTATACGTTACGGGCGTATTGGTACAGCATGCTGACTTATTATTTCGGTGATGTGCCTTATATGATAGAAGCACCCAAGGCTGGACTTGATTTTAATTTGCCCAAAAAGAACAGGAATGAAATCCTGGCAGAGGAGATCAATAACCTGATTAATCTGGAAGAAAACATGCTATGGGCAGATCAGTTGCCCAATGGTATCGAGCAGGTGAACCGGGAATATACCTTAGGGATGATAGCCCGTCTTTCCTTACAAAGGGGAGGGTATTTTCTGACTCCAGAATTGACCATGGAAAGGGAAAGCGATTACCTAGACTATTATCAGATCGCTAAAGACTATACTCAAAAACTGATCAGCCTAAAGGATCGGGAGCTTAATCCTAGTTTCCGTCAGGTATTTATGAACCAGTGTACGTTCCAGTCACCAGAAAATGATGACATCCTGTTTGAAGTGCCTTTTGCCTTGGGCAATGGCGATGTAGGATGGAATATTGGCGTAAGGGTAGATGGAGGCAATACCGCTTCCCATGATTATGGCTCAGGAAACAACTATATGGCCATTCCTCCTACCTATTATCTTTCCTTTGACACCTTGGATATCAGAAGGGACGTAACCTGTTCTCTGTACAAGGTAACCACAGAGTTTACCTATGAATTTGTCAATGGTGGATTGGATATCGGCCAAGGAAAATGGAGCCGTCACTTTCTGCCTACGCCTCCCGGCAAATCCACTGCCAAAGGTACCGGCATAAATTGGCCGATGATGCGCTATTCAGATGTGCTGCTAATGTTTGCTGAGGCTGAGAATGAACTCAATGGTCCGACTGCAGACGCTCAGGAAGCCCTGAAGCGCGTGCGAAGAAGAGCCTTTGACGCCGCCCATTGGGGACAAAAGGTAGATGCATATGTAGGACAGGTTTCCGGCGGAAAGGATACCTTTTTTGAGGCGATCGTAGATGAACGCGCTTGGGAATTTGGTGGAGAAATGATCCGTAAGTATGAGTTGATCCGCTGGGGAATTTATTCAGAGAAGATGGCCGAGACCGTGGAAGGACTGAAAGAACTGGCAGATAATGCGTTTAACGGTACCACGAGGTATCCTGATTACATGTATTGGAAGGTGAATGAAAACGGAAACTTTACCATCTTGAACCCTAATAAGCGGGTGGTGGCTCCACCGGATGATACGTGGACGCAGCAATCATTCCTGCTTGCCTTGCACAGCGATGAATTCGGTTATCAGGAGTGGGTGACCAAGGATTGGGAGAACTACATCAATGGTCCGCAACCGGGCGTGGTTCGCTATATTTTCCCGATTCCAACGGAGGCTATCGCCAATAGCCAGGGAACGTTGACGAATGACGGTTATGGATTTTAAGGATTGACCTCTAATGCTAAAAATGGAACCAATGAAATTTATCAAAAACAATATATATCAAAGCATCTGCATCCTTATGCTGGGACTGGTGGTGATCAGTAGCTGTAAGGAAGATGATGAAATGTTTGACAGAACAAGGCTCTTCAGGCCCGTGTTGATCGAGGATTTATATGCTGAGGAAAATACCATCATCGTAAACATGGGCAAGATGAAAGAAGCCGTATCTTATACGTTGGAGGTCAGCAGGGATTCCTTTGCTACGGCCCCAGAGTATGTCATCGATACGGATACCAATTATGTGGAACTTAACCAGGAACTTCTCGGGCAAGCATTGTTTTGGGATATGCTCTATCAAGTAAGGGCTACCGCTCATGCCGATGATCCCGAGTATGACAGTAAGATCTCCGACCTCGGTTCGGTGCGGACACAGCGATTTCCGACGATCCTAAATGATCCTGAAAGCTACGATGTGATTGATGTCGCGGCCCACGTTACATGGCAAACCATTGGCGCGGGGGTCACCGAGGTGAAGGCTTATAGCGCAGAGGATTTGTATTTAGAGACGCCATTGATCGAGCAAGAGGTAAGCAGTGCTGAGCAGGAGGCCGGTGACATGATCTTGACCGGGCTGGAGCCGGAGACCGAATACCAAGTGGCCATCTACAGTGATGATGTCTTGCGCGGATGGGTAAACTATACGACACTCCCTCAGGATATAGATCCCAACGGCCCAGGAGTGATTGACATACGGGAAAATACCAGTCCATCAGCCGTATCCGATGCGGTAGCCATGGCGCCTGATGGAGCCACCATTTTGGTGAAACGTGGCGTGACCTATGATTTCCCCGATGATAATTTGAACAAGTCTATCACCATCCGTGCGGCCTATGGCTTTGGTGAGCAAAAAGCCAAGCTATATACCACTGGCAATTGGGACGTTGATGATAATTCCGACATCGACCATATCCGCTTTATAGACTTAGAATTGAGAGGGGAAGATTATGGCGGAGATTATGTGTTCAACCCGAACCGTGAAAATGTTCATGTGGGTGAATTGAGTTTTGAAAATTGTGAGATCGGAACCTTCAGAGGAATCCTCAGGGTGCGTACGAGTACTGTAATCGATAATTACGTTATTAAAAATTCCGTAGTGGACAGTATCGGTGGTTACGGCCTATTCACAGTGGACACAGAAGGCACTGCCATGATCAAAAATATCCGCTGGGAAAACAGTACGTTTAACAAAGTACAGTTTGGGGTGACCTCCAGAAGTCAGTCTGAGTCATTTGTTATCGAGAGCTGTACGTTTGCCAACTTTGTCAGTGGAGGCAGTGGATTTTTCCGCTACCGAGGTGGAGACGGCAATAACAACGTGACCCAAGGTATCGTGATCCATAACAGTATTTTCGGTCATGGATGGGACGAAGCCATGGAGGAGGATTATGCCATAAGGGGTATTTATGATGGATTGGAAAATACCAATTTCGACATTGTAAATGTATACAGTACCAATGATTTTAGTTTCTCCAGTGGTGAAATCCCTGGATTCCCGGTAGGGAATTATAGTGGAGCCCAATCAGATCTATGGGTGGATCCTGCAAACAACGACTTCAATTTCCAAGATAGGGGATTTGCTGGTCGGTTTGACAGTGGTGATCCTCGGTGGAGGGTGAAATTGTAACCTTTGAGATTCGTTAATCATTTATGAACCATAAGAGGGCTGTCTCTTAATAAGTCAACAAGTAAAGGTCTGGTAGATGATGCTATGGCCTAGCGTGTGGACTTATGGGGCAGCCCTTTTTCAATAAACCCTGATCATTATGAGAATTAACCATTTAATTTTTCGATCTCTATTTTTGATCGTCATGTTGATGCTAAACATCAGTTGCAGTGAATCGGAGCCTGCACCAACGCCTGATGAGGAAGAGGAGGATGAAGTGTATGAAGGACCGGAATATGCTTTTCCAGGAGCAGAAGGTTATGGACAATATACCACTGGAGGTCGTGGTGGAGAGGTCTATTATGTAACTAGATTGGACGATGACAATAGTCCGGGTTCTCTGCGCTACGCTATAAACCAAGCAGGTAAACGAACGATTGTGTTTAATGTAGGAGGGACGATTGCGTTAAAATCAAAATTGAATATCAGTAGGGGCGATGTCACCATCGCAGGTCAGACTGCTCCTGGGGGCGGGATCACCCTGAGGAATTATCCCGTGACCATCGATGCGGACAATATCATCATCCGTTATCTTCGCTTCAGGATGGGGGACACGGCAGACCAAGAAGGGGATGCCCTTGGTGGTCGGTTTCATAAAGACATTATCATTGACCACTGTTCCATGAGCTGGTCTACAGATGAGTGTGTTTCATTCTATGCGAATGAGAATTTCACCTTACAGTGGTGCATTATCGCTGAGAGCCTTAAGAACTCCGTTCATGAAAAAGGCAGTCATGGATATGGAGGCATTTGGGGTGGTCGGTATGCTTCCTTTCATCATAACTTACTGGCCCATCATGATAGCAGAAATCCACGACTGGGAGAAGAAGCGGGAAAAGCTTTTGCGCTGACGGATTTGGTGGATCTTCGGAATAATGTGATTTACAATTGGGGAAATAACGCGGCTTATGGCGGTGAAGCCATGAATGTCAATATCGTCAACTGTTATTACAAACCCGGGCCGGCAAGTCCTTCGGGAAGTAAACGAAACCGGATCATGTCCATCGATAAAAATAAAAATGAAGGGACGGAGGTTTATGACATTTGGGGCAAGTTCTATATTGATGGAAACGTGGTAGAGGGTAGCTCACAGACGTCAAATGACAACTGGACTTATGGTGTGTTTAACCAATTCCACAGCAGTTATGGCACGGTCAGTGATGCCGATAAGGCAGCCATGAAAATGAACCAACCGCATGAACTGGAAGGTTTTACGGTGACGACGCATGACGCTGAAGAGGCCTATGAGCTCGTACTGGGTCAGGCAGGAGCCAATTTAGAAAGAGATGAGGTGGATTCCCGGATAATTGCCAGTGTCCAAGAAGGGGATTTTGACGCACAGGGCTCCAACGGAAGCACCAACGGCATCATCGACACCCAAAGTGATGTGGGGGGCTGGCCGATGCTGGAAGCAGGGAAACCTGTGATCGATACGGATGAAGATGGTATACCTGACGACTGGGAAACTACCCATGAATTGGATCCTGAAAATGCCGATGATGGTCGTGAGATCAAACCCGGGACGCCATATACCTACTTGGAAATATACCTCAATAGTCTCGTTACCGATTTCCCATTGCCTTAAAATTTACCTTATGATTGATGTTCGCAAAGCAAAAGGCCTAATGAAAACGGGCTTGCTGCTGTTGTTACTTCCTCCTATAAGCTGTTCTGGGAGTGAGGAAATGACACCTGAAAAGGACACAGCAACAGGTGACATTACCTACGATTTTATAGTAGACCAAAAGGGATCAGGTGATTTTTTATCTGTTCAGGAAGCGATAGATGCCGCACGCTCCTTTCAGCAGGATCATCAGTACATTTTGGTGAAAAATGGCACTTATCAGGAAGAAATAGAGATCCCAAAGGGAAAAGATAATTTGGTGCTGATCGGTGAAACAAAAGGCGAGGTGGTGTTAACGTTTGACAATGCCGCGGAGAAAATCGATGAGGAGACAGGAGCGCCATTTGGAACGAGTGGATCGGCCAGTACTTATATTCACGGTGAAGGATTTGTGGCCGTGAACATGACCTTTGAGAACAGTGCTGGGACGGAGCATGGGCCAGGTTTGGCCGTTTATGTCAATAGCGACAGGGCTTTGTTTTACCATTGCAGTTTTTTAGGCAGACAGGATACTTTTTATGGGAATAGAAAGCGAATGTTTCTTAAAAACTGCTACCTTGAAGGTACGGTTGATTTCATCTTTGGCCCGGTCACAGCGGTATTTGAAAACTGTGAAATCCACTCCTATGGAGGAACCTCCATCACTGCAGCTTCCACCGAGTCGTATGTGGATTATGGGTTGGTATTTCGGGAATGTACCCTTACCGCCGAATCAGGGGTGAAGACGGACCTGGGGAGGCCATGGAGACCATATGCTGCCGTCGCCTATATCCAGTGTGAAATGGGCGGTTTTATCAAACCGGCAGGATGGAACAATTGGGGAAACAGTGACAATGAACAGACTGCCCGATTTGTAGAGTATGGGAATACAGGAGCAGGGGCAACTACTACCCAAAGGGTCAGTTGGTCCAGGCAATTGGATGAGGATGAAGTTGGGGCTTATGAAACCCTCGAAGTTCTCCAATCAACCTATGCTGAAAATAAAGTAACGGACAACTGGGATCCTTATGTCCTTTTAGAGGATTTGTCCGAATTAATTAAATAGATAATCACTATGAAATTTGAGCATTTTGCGATCAATGTAGCCCAACCTCGGGCCATGTCAGATTGGTATGAAAAGCATATTGGCCTTAGTGTTGTGAGCAAGCAAGACTCCAGTCCTTACATGACTTTTCTTGCAGATGACAGTGATACCATCATGTTGGAGATTTATAACAATCCAAAAGCACCTGTACTGGAATTTAATAGCCAACACCCTTTGGTGCTTCATTTGGCGCTGGTATCGGAAGATCCCGCGGCTGACCGAGACAGATTAGTTGCTGCAGGGGCCGAAGTGATCAGTGATGATGTCCTTGAGGACGGATCGCACTTGGTCATGTTAAAGGATCCCTGGGGCTTGGCTTTGCAGCTCTGCAAACGCGCTAAACCCATGCTCAAGCTTTAATCATTAGCGCTCTATTAATCTATAGGGTTGATCTGTTTATTGAATTGAACAGAGGTCAATTATATTGACCGATTGTAAAAAATAAAATAAAGAAAAAGAAATCATGACACATCGATATAAATTCACCTCGCTATTGGGAATGCTTTTCGGCTTGACACTGATGGTCAGTTGTAGCAAAAAGGAGCAATCGGAAAACACCATTGTTCCCAGTGTTTGGGATCAGGTTCCGGCCATATTAGAAAGTATCCAAAAGCCCTCGTTTCCCGATCAGACTTTTGTGATTTCTGATTTTGGCGCCGTGGGAGATGGGAGCACAGACGCTAGTCAGGCGATCAAATCGGCCATTCAAGCCTGCGCAGAAGCTGGAGGAGGTAAGGTGGTCGTTCCACCGGGGGATTATCCCACAGGTCCCATTTATTTGGAAAGCAATGTGAATTTGCATTTGGAGAAGGACGCAAGGTTGATGTTTTCCACTGATCCAAAAGACTATTTGCCACTCGTCTATACCCGCTGGGAAGGCGTAGAGCTGATGAATTACTCTCCCTTGGTATATGCCTTTGAGGAAGAAAACATCGCTATCACAGGTGAAGGAATACTTGACGGTCAGGCCAATGAGACCAATTGGTGGCCTTGGAAAGGAAAAACCCAGTATGGCTATACGGAAGGAGACCCGCAACAAGAAGATGCCGATAAAAGGCATGCCCTATTCCAGATGGCAGAAGATGGTGTACCTGTTGAAGAGCGAAAGTTTGGTGAGGGATTTTACCTCCGGCCTCAGTTTGTACAGCCATACCGCTGCAAAAATGTGCTGGTGGAAGGTGTTAAAATCGTCAATTCACCAATGTGGATATTAAATCCTGTATTGTGCGAGAATGTGACCATTGAAGGCGTGACTGTAGAGAGCCACGGCCCTAATTCAGACGGTTGTGATCCGGAATCCAGTAAGAATGTGTTGATCAAAGACTGTTATTTCAATACCGGTGATGATTGCATTGCCATCAAATCAGGCAGGAATGCCGACGGTAGACGAATCAACGTGCCCAGTGAAAATATCATTATCCAAAACTGTAAAATGGCCGATGGTCATGGTGGAGTGGTGATCGGTAGTGAGATTTCTGGAGGGGTAAGGAATGTTTTCGCAGAAAACTGTGAAATGAACAGTCCTCATTTGGACAGGGCCCTTCGCATCAAAACCAGTTCCATGAGGGGCGGGATCATAGAAGATATTTACCTGAGAAATATCGACGTGGGGCAGATAGCCCAGCAAGTGGTCAGGGTGAACATGTTTTATGAAGATAGCGGGGCCTATGTGCCCACTGTCCGCAATATCCATGTGGAAAACATGACAGTGGAGAATGGCGGAAAAGTAGGGGTCCTCTTGGAAGGATATGAAAATTCCCCAGTAGAAAATATCACCTTGGAAAATGTCAACATTAAAAATGCCGAAGAGGCCTATACGTTTTCCAATGTGAAAGGAGTGCGATTTAAGAATGTTACCATCAATGGCAAAGCGGTGAGTTATGGGCAAGAAGAGTAAATATCGTTTTGGCCTGTTTTTGTTATACTTACTGTTTTCTTTTTCCTCCCATGGTCAACATGATCCTGACAGGGAATCAAATGAAAGGGCAATTGCCTTTCCAGGAGCAGATGGTTTTGGGAAGTATACTAGCGGAGGCCGTGGAGGCAAAGTGTATGTAGTGACCAATCTAAATGATGAAGGACCGGGAAGTTTGAGGGAAGCCATCCGAAAGAAAGAGCCCCGGATTATTGTTTTTGCCGTATCCGGAAATATCCAATTGGAATCCAGCTTGGACATTAACCATGGAGACCTTACCATTGCCGGACAGAGTGCTCCGGGTGGAGGGATTACCTTGCAGCATTATCCCATAAAGATCAAAGGAGAAAACATCATCATCAGGTATATTCGGAGTCGTATGGGTGATGAAAAGGGAGTTCAGGACGATGCCATGAGCTGTTTGCGGCAGAAGGATGTGATCATCGACCATTGTTCGCTAAGTTGGGCCACGGATGAGTGTGGATCCTTTTATGACAATGAAAATTTCACCCTGCAGTGGTGTATCGTATCGGAGAGTCTGAATGCATCTGTTCACGAAAAGGGAAACCATGGCTATGGAGGGATCTGGGGTGGGAACAAAGCCAGTTTTCATCATAACCTGATCGCTAATCATGCCAGCAGACTACCCCGGTTTAATGGTGCCCGAACCAGTAAAAATCCAGCCCATGAAGTGGTGGATTTCAGGAACAATGTCATTTATAACTGGAAGAACAACAACGCGTATGGCGGTGAGCAGGGGCATTATAATATGGTGGGCAATTATTATCAACCCGGCCCTGCCACTGCGTCCAATGAAGATCGGATCATTGAGCCTTACGAACCTTATGGGCAATTTTATCTCTCCGGAAACGTCAATGCCCAAGACTGTAAAATCTCAAAAGATAACCGTTTAGGAGTGGATGGCGTGCCGGATGTAAATGCGGTACTGGTGCATGAACCATTTCCTTTTTTGATGGATCAAGGGACGGAAAAAGCGTCTATAGCTTATTTGCGAGTGCTTAACCATGCCGGGGCGAGCTATCAGCGTGACAAAGTAGATAAACGCCTGCTAAAGGAGGTGAAAAAGGGCAACAGTTCCGCTGGAAATGCCCAAAATGGTATCATCGATAGTCAGGACGATGTAGGCGGATGGCCCACGTTAAGGTCAAAAAAGCCGCCAAAAGACACCGACAGCGATGGGATGCCTGATGCTTGGGAGAAGGAAATGGGACTGGATAGTCATGACCCTACTGATGCGGCTGGAAATACCCTCCATGAGTTTTATACAAGTGTGGAGGTCTACTTAAATAGTTTGGTGTCCGACAATTAACCTGTGGGGAGCTAGGAAAATGTCCATGGAGCTGCGGGCGAACGGGACCTATCATCAGTGTGTCATTGGAAATTTTTGGGCTACAGGGATCAAGTAAAAAAGAATTTTTAGTTTTTGATCCCTGTGGCCATGCCTGGTAACGAATAGCTATTCCAATGCATATGGTTTGACCCGTGTTCAGTTCCTCATTTTTCGTTTGACCATCAATTACCATAATTTTAAAATTGCACAACTCTTTTTTGGATGAGGTCATATATTCGGTAAATTGAAGTGGATTATTTGTTATGGAAAAAAGAGTTGATTTTTCAGAAATTCAAGCGACCTTAAAACAAGTGCTTTTGCATCATCAATTTACAGATGAAAAGGCGGCCCTTAGTGCCTATCTATTTGCAAAAGCCAGTTTGGACGGCGTGCCTTCGCACGGCCTGAATCGGTTTTTGGATTACCTAAGGTACGTAGACCTGGGATGGATCATTCCTACAGCTGATCCGGAAGTTGTGGCCAAATTCGGGAGTTTTGAGCGGTGGAACGGGCATTCAGGGCCTGGGAACCTCAATGCCCATGCTGCTATGGATGCTGCTATTTCCATGGCAAAATCCACTGGTTTTGGTGTGGTAGCACTGCAGCATACCAACCATTGGATGAGAGCCGGGAATTACGGTTGGCAAGCCGTGGAGGCGGGGTGTATAGGGATCTGTTTTACCAATACCAAACCGAATATGCCAGGCTGGGGAGGAAGTGAGCCCAAGCTGGGGAACAATCCGTTAGTGGTGGCCATACCCCGTCAAAATGGCCCTATCGTCTTGGATATGGCGATGTCCCAGTTTGCTTATGGAAAAATGGCCATTCATGCCAAAGCGGGCAAAGAAATGCCTTATGACGCAGGGTTTGATGAAGCCGGAAACCTTAGCCGTTCCCCATCGGCCATTATCGAAAAGGAAATGGCCCTGCCCATTGGTTTGTGGAAAGGTGCCGGGCTTTCCTTGGTGTTGGATATGCTTGCGATGGTCTTGTCCGGTGGTGATGCCACTCACGAGGTAGGAACGCATGAGGGTGAAAGAGGGCTTTCCCAGGTTTTTTTGGCACTAGATCCTAAAGGTTTTGGATTGGAGGAATGGATGGAAGAGCGGCTTGACAAGGTCATACAGGACTTGAAGAAAAGCGGTGTCTTTCAGGAAGGCGACTCGCTCCGCTATCCTGGTGAACAAACACTCAACACAAGGGATTATAACACTCGAAATGGGGTTCCGGTGGATGAGGATATCTGGCGTGATATAAAAAAATACTTGCATGAAGAAAATCAAGGATAATGAAGTCCGGTGGGGGATTATAGGAGTAGGGGACGTGTGCGAAGTCAAGAGTGCTCCTGCCATGAATTTGGTGGAAAACAGCCGATTGGTAGCCGTAATGCGTAGAAATGAGGAAAAGGTGAAGGATTATGCCAAGCGACATCAAGTCCCCAAATGGTATACCGATGGGGAGGCATTGATAAATGATCCTGATGTCAATGCCATCTATATCGCGACACCTCCCGATGTTCACAAAGACTATACGTTAATGGCCGCCGAAGCGGGTAAGCCCGTTTATGTGGAAAAACCCATGGCCAGAACTTATGCAGAATGTCAGGATATGATTCAGGCCTGTGAAAAGGCGAAGGTTCCCCTTTACGTGGCGTATTACAGAAGGGCTTTACCCCATTTCCTGAAAATCAAAAGCTTGATTGATGAAGGAGCCATCGGAGACGTTCGTCATGTTTCTATCCAGATGAATCAGGTGCCCAAACCTGAGGTGGTCAAGCATCAGAAGCATCACTGGAGGGTGGATCCTTCCATAGCCGGTGGAGGGTATTTTTATGATTTGGCCAGTCATCAGCTGGACTTCTTGGATTTTGCTTTGGGGCCTATCCAATCTGCCAAAGGAATGGCCGCGAATCAAGCGGAGCTGTATGCAGCAGAAGATATGGTAGTAGCGTCTTTTGTATTTGAATCTGGTGTACTGGGAAGTGGCAGCTGGTGTTTCGCTTCCAGTAAAACAGATGTGAAGGACATTACCGTCATTTATGGGAGTAAAGGGAGCATTAGCTACGAAACGTTTGGGGCTGGTAATGTACTGCTTGAAACCGATGATCACGGGAAAGAATTATTTGAATTTTCTTTGCCTAAGCATATTCAAATGCCTTTGATTCAGTTGGTAGTGGGTGATCTCTTAGGATTGACTTTAAGTCCATCAGACGGGGTATCTGGAAGCAGAACCAATCAAATATTGGAAGCAATTGTTGGGAAGTGTTCAAATATAAGTTAAAAACAATATAAAATATATTTATAAGTTTAAATACCTATAAATAATAATTATAAGTTTTTTAGCTTATAAATTGATTTTATAAGTACTAAGTGCTATATTTAGAACGGTTATAGGATCCCTATATGGCAAAAGTTACGGTAATATCAGGAGACGTCGTTTCTTCTACCAGCTTGGTAAAAGAAGATAGGCTAATGTTACATGACCGTTTAAAGGATTTGTTCGGTCAGCTATCCTCAAAATTCGATACTTATGGGAGAGTCCTGAAGGGAGATTACATAGAGTGTGTGTGCAGGATGCCAGCAGAGTCGCTTGCAGTGGCGTTGGCCATTAAGAGCTATGTAAAATCAATTGAGGTACAAGACGGCGAAGACAGCAGTGATCAAAACCGTATTAAATTGTTCAAGACCCATGGTATTCGCTTGGCCTTAGGTTATGGAGAGCTTTCTACGTTTGATACGGACACGGGGGTGATCGATGGTGAGGCCATTTACCTTTCTGGACGAAAGGTGAACGAACACAGTGGCCGTAAGAAGCAAAGGATCGTGATCAAACAGACCTTGTTTTTCGAATCAAATGAAGCAACATTAAAGGACCAATTTGATCCGGTGATGGGGCTCTTGGATGTGCTGATCAGCAAGGCTACTGCCCGTCAGTCTGAGGTTTTATACTGGAAATTGATGGGGTTGAGTGAAGATGAGATCGCGCAGAAGTTTGGTGTAAGCCAGTCTGTGATCAATCAGCACAGCACCAGTGTTGGCTGGAATGCCATTGAAGAAACCGTAGCCTATTATCATCGTACCATAATGCGTCACCACTCATGAATCTAGTCCAGCTTTTTATTTTACAGCTCCTTGCCCATATGTTGGCAGATTTTTATTTCCAAAATGACCGTTTGGCAGCTCAGAAAAACACCCATGGCTTTAGGAGCCCCTTTTTAAAGTGGCATATATTGATCGTGTTTTTACTGTCGTGGGGACTATCATTTCAGGCTTATTTCATATATGGAGCACTGGTGATTGCCTTGACACATTACATCATCGATGGGCTGAAAGTGTACCTAAACAGAAGCAAGTGGTTAGGAAAGTACGCCTTCTTTATCGATCAGGCATTACACCTGCTGGTGATTGTAGTGGTGACGATGGGCTATGGGCTTTATTTGGGAATCAATCCTTGGTGGGAAATGAAGTTGTCCGCTCATTCACTCATGATAATTTTTGCGTATATGGTATGTTTGAAGCCTTCAAACATCTTTATCAAAGAAACGCTGAAGGCTTATGAAATCAAAGTTCCGGGTACAAACGACCTCCCCAATGCCGGAAAACTGATCGGTGTTTTAGAACGAATATTGGTGCTCACGTTTATTTTATTGGGAGAATTTCAGGCCGTTGGATTTTTAATTGCTGCCAAGTCCATTTTAAGGTTTAAAAATGACGACATTTTGAAGGCCGAATATGTTTTGATCGGTACATTGATTAGCTTTGGAATAGCAATTCTCCTGGGAACCTTTGTAGAACTGCTATAGGAAGTTGCCTTGCGCGAACACGTATCTTATCGCTAGATCACCCTAATAATTTTGCAAAAGCTTGCGTGGCTTATGTAAAGATATTCGAAAAGATAGGATTGATATACTAGGTCTTTTTGCCTAAGTTTACACTTTGATAACCCAATAACAGTTGTATTTCATGTATCCCAAAACTAATTCGGCAGGAAGAAAAACTACACGGACATTGATGGCCATAGGCCTCATTGCCGCACTGTTTTCCTGCACTACCCAAAAAGAAGAAGGGGAAGCGACGAGCAATGAGCGTCCCAATATCATCTTCATTATGTCGGATGACCATGCCTATCAGGCCATTAGTGCCTACAGCGACAAGTTGATCCAGACTCCTAATATTGATAGAATTGCAAACGAGGGAATGCTTTTTGAAAAGGCATTTGTCAGTAATTCCATTTGTGCTCCTAGCCGGGCGGTTATTTTGACAGGTAAGCACAGCCATATGAACGGATTGGTAGACAATGCCGTAAAGTTTGACAGTACCCAAATGACCTTCCCCAAAATACTTCGGGAAAATGGCTATCAGACTGCCATGATCGGTAAATGGCATTTGAAGACAGCGCCTACGGGGTTTGATTACTGGAAGGTCTTGCCAGGTCAGGGTCACTATTACAACCCTGAATTTAGAACTGAAAATGGAACGGTGTTGGACTCGGGCTATGTAACGGATTTGATCACCGATTTTGCGATTGATTGGTTGGAAGGGGCTAAAAAGGAAGATAAGCCTTTTATGTTGATGTACCAGCACAAGGCACCACACAGAGAGTGGCTTCCAACGGAAGAAAACTTCCGCGAGTATACGACCAAGGAGTTTCCTGAGCCGGCAAGTTTATTTGATGATTATAGCGGTAGAGGAACTGCTGCCAAGGAGGCAGAAATGCGCATCGCTACCCATATGGGCGTCACCAGCGATAATAAAATACATCCTGACATTGCCGAGAAAATGAGGTATGAGAATTTTCTGACCTGGTATCCCAATGCGTATCATAACAACCTTGACCGGATGAGCAAGACTGAAAGGGCAGCTTGGGAAGCGGTATATGGCCCAATTAACGAGGAATTCGAACAGGCAGACCTGCGCGGTGAGGAATTGACCAAGTGGAAATACCAACGGTATATGCAGGATTATTTGGCTAGCATTGCATCTGTGGATGAAAACGTTGGCAGGTTGCTGGATTACCTGGAAGAAAATGGCTTGGCCGAAAACACCATTATTGTATATACTTCTGACCAAGGGTTCTACTTGGGAGAACACGGGTGGTTTGATAAACGCTTTATGTATGAGGAATCCTTCAGGACACCGCTGATGATCAAATGGCCAGGGGTGATCAAGGAAGGCAGCAGAAATACAGATTTGGTGCAGAATTTGGATTTCGCAGAGACATTTTTGGATGCCGCGGGGGTGGAGATCCCAAAAGAAATGCAAGGGAAGAGCATGCTCCCTTTACTGAAGGGCGAGCAAGTGGAATGGAGAGATGCCCTGTACTATCATTATTATGAATATCCAGGCATCCATGCGGTAAAGCGGCACAATGGCGTAAGGACCGACCGGTATAAATTGATCCATTTTTATTACGATGTGGATGAATGGGAGCTTTATGATCTAGAGAAAGATCCACATGAAATGAACAATGTGTACGAGGATCCTGCTTATGCAGAAGTAAAAGCCCAGATGCACCAAAAACTGGACGAACTCGTGGACCAATATCAGGATAAAGTGGTCGTGCCTTCAAAATAAAATGAACGTCACATGATAAAAACATCCCCTGTAGGCCAGTCGAGCCACAGGGGATGTTTTTTTGGTTCCTTTGGGGGATTTTTCACTTGCGAACAATACAGGATCAAGCAATATTTCTGGGGGGATGATTTTCGACATGTTCCTATGAAAGAAAATTTCACACCGCTAAAACAATGCTTTT